>Ga0315298_1011078_pt1 | contig 10686 bp, 20 predicted proteins | sample WHS_1_MG_FD_203077 | JGI IMG/M metagenome (GOLD analysis project Ga0315298, IMG submission 203077) | Extremophilic microbial mat communities from Washburn Hot Springs, YNP, Wyoming, USA - WHS_1_MG | ecosystem: Environmental > Aquatic > Thermal springs > Hot (42-90C) | place: USA: Wyoming...
CGGATGAAGCCGGGGCCGATGCGCAGCCTGGCGGAGGTGGCGGCGAAGGCCAATCCCTACTTCACTCTCCAGGAAGTCGCTCGATTGACCGGCATCCCCTACTGGAAGTTGGTGGAGTGGGCGAGAGCCGGCCGGTTGCCCGCCAAGCGCCGCACCGGCAGGACGGGCTACGTGGTATCGGCCTCCTCGGTGGCAGACCTCAGAAACGCCCGACCCGGCGCGAGAGTTGGAGAATGAGTGCGGCGAGAACCTTGCGGCTGAGGCGCTCGTGCTGCCGATCCTGGGGGGGAGCCCAGCGGCTGCTCAAGCATTGGAGAAGGTGGTGGACAGGCCGGTGAACAAGTGGGGAGGCGGAGAGATGAAACGCACCTGGTTCGGGCTCGGCTTCATGGCTGGCGTCCTGGCCGCGGCCGGCGGGCTGTTCGGGGCCGTGCTGGCGGATGAGATCAGCCGGCAGAAGAGCGCAAGGGTCTACCAAGAGTGGCGCAGGAGGGCGGGCTGGTAATGAACAGATCAACTCCCCCGAGGATCCTGCGGGTTTTCCCTAGACGGACATCCCACACGCCGAAAGACGAACTGGCCTTCATCGGCGACCCGCCCATGCTGCCCTTCCGGCCCTACCGCGACGAAGTAGATGAGGTTCACGTGAGCGTGGCCTTCACCTGGGACATCGCCGAGGGGCGAAGGTTGGCCGCCGCGTGGGCCAAGTATTTCCGCGTCGTGAAGCTGGGAGGGCCGGCGCTGGGAGAGGCCGGCAACGGCTTCACGCCCGGGCTGTACGTCAAGCCCGGCGTGGTCTTCACCTCCAGGGGCTGCGATAACCGGTGCCCGTGGTGTTTGGTTCCCTTGAGGGAGGGCCGGCTGCGACTCCTGAACCCGATCCCCGAGGGGCACGTCGTGGAGGACAACAACTTCCTCCAGTGCCCGCGGGAGCACCGGCTGGCCGTCTACCGAATGCTGGAGCGACAGCCCCGGGCAGCGGTGTTCTCCGGCGGGCTGCAGGCTTCGCTGGTGACCGAGGGCATAGCGAACGAATTTCGGGACCTTCGCATCGACCAGGTATTCCTCGCGGCGGATACCCAGCGGGTGCTGCCTGCTGTGGAGAAGGCCGTGGGCAAGCTCGCCTTCCTCGGCCGGGAGAAGCTCCGGTGCTACGTACTGATCGGCTTTGATGGCGAGACGATTGAGCAGGCAGAAGGGCGGTTGCGGGCCGTCTGGGAGATGGGCGCCATGCCCTTCGCGATGCTCTACCAGCCTCCGACGGAGCAACGTATCGACTGGGCGCCGGACTGGCGCGCTTTGCAGAAGACCTGGACGAGGCCAGCGGCCATGAAGGCGGAGATGAGGGCGAGTTGAGAGGGAGCGAGAAAGGGGGGAAGCTCTGATGGCTATGCCTGCCGAGCGGTTGGAGGATTTGGCCAGGAGAGCCTGGGGAGAGGGGGTGCGGGCCATCGATCCCGCACGGCGCACCGTCACGGTCGACATGGATGTGGTGCGGGCATGGCTGGATGCCGGACACGGGAGCGACCGGCAGCGCGGGATCCTCGAGACGGTCCGGTTCTTCCTCCGCGACAACCCGGGCAGGGCGCCGGGGGACCCCTACCCGGCCCCCTCGGGCATGCAGTTCCTTTTCGAGGGCGAGAAGCTGGACTATCTGCCCGCGCCCGACCTGGAGGCCATCGCCGATGGGCTGATCGGGGAGTTGGGGGACTTCGAGCACCTCCGGGACAAGCGGGTCCTGTACCTGTGGAAGCGCGAGGGCGGGAAGCGGCACGGGCAGCCGGTGCTCGGCAAGTGCGCCAAGCCCTCGGGGTTCGCCAAGCACTATACGGCAGCCGCCTGGATCATCTGGATCGCCTCCGACTGGGTGAACTTCTTCCATCTCACCCGCCATCAGGTGGAAGCGGCCCTCTACCACGAGCTTCTGCACGCGGGGGAGGAGATCGATGCCGACGGGAACAAGACCCCGGTGGTGTTCGGCCACGACGCGGAGATGTTCGCGGCCGAGGTCCGCCGCTATGGCCTATGGAAGGAGGATCTCCGTCTGGTGAGTGATGCCTTCAAACAGTTACCGCTGTTCGACTTAAGGGGCGGGAGTGCGGCTCCCGTTGCTGCTCCTCAGGAGGTGGCGAGTGAAGGGATTTAGCGTGATGCAGCCATGGGCTGGCCTGCTGGCCCGGGGAGAGAAGCGAATCGAGACTCGCTCTTGGTGTACCGGTTGGCGCGGGCTGGTGGCCATTCATGCCTCAAAGCGGTTCCCCCGGCGACTTCGGGAGATGTGCGACTATGGGGGAGTCTTCTATCAGGACCTGGCTCCCTACTTCGCCCGCGATCTGTACCACGTCGAGACCGGCGAGCCCTTCGGACGCGGGGTGCCCGCGACGATCTCCGACCTGCTCCCCCTGGGGGCCATCGTGGCCGTCGGCTACCTGGCCGAGATCATCACTACCGAGCGAGCCCTGGCGGCTTGCCCGGTCCCGGTGATCGGCGCGCGGCTGTCGGAGAAGGAGCTCCGGATGGGCGACTACGGGCCCGGGCGCTTCGCCTGGGTCTTCAGGGAGATGGTGCGGCTCCCCGAGCCAATCCCTTGCCGGGGTGCCCTTGGGCTTTGGCATCTGGGGAAGGAGCTGGAGGCGTGGGTGCGCGAGCAGATCGAGATGATGGCGGCCTGACGGCAATGGGGAGGCAATGATGAGCGGCTATTTCGAGATGGCGAGGGCCACGTATCTGGAGAATTGGCCGGCGGAGTTGCTGCGGCTTTCCTTCGCCTCCACCTTTCTCTCCCTGGGCGACCACGAGGTGGACGCCCTGCTGGGGCTATGCGATGCCGTCCAGTACGGGGAGAAAGTCACGGTCAACCAACCGGCGCTGGAGAGGCTGGCCGGCCGGATATCCTCCGCCGCGGCTCGCTATCCCTTCGGGGTATTCGTTCGCCTGGGGTCGCGCTCTCCCAAGGACGCCTGGCTGGGGTATGAGGCGGGTTTCCGCTGCATCGGCGATCTGGCCGGACGGCGCGCCCTGGACCTCTTCGCCCAGAGCGAGCGCATATACGAGGACCTGCATCTGGCCAAGGAGAACCATTACAGGCCGGTCGTCGTGGTCAGGGAGTGGAAGGACATTCCCGCGTTCGAGGAGTGGCGGGTTCTGGTGCGGGGCCGCCGGATCATCGGGGCGTCCCAGTACGACTATCACCGCGAGTACCCCCCCGACGCGGCCGACCTGGGATCGGTCAGGGCGGCCATCGACCACTACTGGGGGACGGAGCTTCGCGCTGCCCTCCCGCTCGACGATGTGGTGGCGGACCTGTGGGTGAACCGCCGAACGGTCTCGCCCCCTCACCGGAGCGGACGAAGCGGTCCGCGGGTGGTGCGATGGACGGTCAAGCTGGTGGAGATCAACCCCTTCTTCGACATGACCGACCCCTGTCTTTTCGCTTGGCGCGACATCGATCAGTGGAGCAAGGCCGAGCCTTATGAGATTAGGATCGTGGCTGGAGCGAATCTGGCGACGGCCTGCTCCGCGCCCAAGCTATCGTGAGGGGGAAGTGAGTAGTGCAGCCTGCAGATAGTGTCCCGGCGCTGCCGGAACGCTACGAGAAGCCAGCCATGAGGATCCGCCGGAGGGTGATGGTGCGCTGGTCCTGCCCCTGGTGCAACGGGATCAAGCTGTGGCGCTGGTGGTTCCGTCTGCCGGGCAAGTGGCTGCCCCGCGTCGAGTGGCGGATGGAGCTTCACTGGCGGGGGAGGGCCGTCCTGGAGGTCGGGACCTCGGCGACGATCTGCCCCCGCTGCAAGGCCGCGATGCTGACCAGCCATAATCGGTTGTCCCCTCATGGCTGAACTGCGCGGCAAGCGCCTGGGGTGCTTCTGCGCTCCCAAGAGGTGCCACGGCCATATCCTGGTGGAGTTGTTGGAGAAGCGGTATGGGATGGAACCATAGCACGTTCTGGACCGATGAGGAGAAGGACATCCTGCGCTCCGTCTACAGCGGTGCCGAGGTGGGCGGTCGTCATGACCTAGCCGTGCCGTTGCTGCGCGGCAGGGTGAACCATGGGGAGAAGGCGATCAAGGCGATGGCCCGGCACTTGGGGCTAGCCGCCAACGAGAAGGCGATGCAGGAGCCACCGAAGCCGCTCCCTGCTGGCAGCCCGCCTCCGGTATGCGCCCGCTGCAACTGCGTGATGTTCCACAACCTGGACCAGGACTACTACTGCATCAGTTGCGGTCGGGTTCAGCTCGTGGAGAGGAGGCCAAACTGGCAACGGAAGAGGAGGACCGCGGGATGCCGCTGATGCTGGATGCCTCGACGCTCGGCTTATGCCTGGCGGCCGACCATGCGCTGCTGGCGGTCGTTCGGGCCAGGCTGCAGGAGGCGGTGGACCTGATGGCCGTGGACATGGACCCCCGGGGACCGGTCGCCCGGGCGCTGGGGGAGATCGACGGGGCTCTGCCCGAGGTGCCGAATGCCATCCTGGGTGCGCTGCTGCTGGCCAGGGCCGGCGACATGCTCGACTATTCGGAGACGTGGCGGAAGGCGCTGGCGGGAGCATTGGACCGGATCGATCTCGTCACGGCCGAGCGGGCCATGGCAGTGGCGGAAGAGGCGGTCGATGCGGCATAAGGCCGGTAATGGGCGGCGAGGGTGGGCGGCCCGCCAGGTGGAGAGGGCGCGTTCGGGGGAGATCGTCCCCAACCGGCACGACGGCCGGCCCCGGGTGCTGAATCTGGCGGAGATGCTGGATATCGAGCACATGGCCGAGGCTCGCTTCCAGGAGTTGATCCGCCGCCACGCGGAGAACGAGGGCTGGCTCTACTATCACGTCCTGGACAGCATCGGCTCGAATCCCGGGTGGCCGGACACCGTGCTGCTAGACCCTCGCACTTTTCGGTTCATCCTGGCGGAGATGAAAACTCAGCGGGGGCGGCCGGACCGTGACCAGCGGGCCTGGCTGGAGTGTCTCCGGAATGCTCCGGCTCCCGAGGTGTACCTGTGGCGGCCTGAGCACCTGGGGCTGATCGTGGAGATCCTCGAGGATCCGGAGGCGCATCTTCCCGGCCGCCGGTGTCCCAGTTGTCGTGGAAAGGGGTGGGTGGAGTGATGTTGCGGTTGGCGGCCCTGGCGGCGTTTGCCGTCCTGAACCTGCTGGACATGGCCACGACCAGGACGGCGCTGGCGGGCGGGCTGGCCGAGGGGAACCCGCTGCCGTCTTGGCTGCTCCGTGAGGCTGGCCCCTGGGCGATGTATGCCTTCAAGGCCGCGACCTCCATCCTGGTGGTGGCGGTGGTGGTGTGGATCGGGCGCCAATGGTGCGGCATCTGGTATGCCATCCACCTGGCAAACCTGATCATGGCCGTGGTGGTGCTGCTCAACCTCATGCAGCTATTGTGATGGGGAGATGGTGGTCGATCTGGAGACCAAGATGGCGCCGGGGGCAACGAGACGGCCGCCACTGGCAGAGCCGTCCCCGCTGGGCCTGGAGGTGGCGGTTTGGCTAGGCTCGATGCTATCCTAAGGAGGAGATCCTGATGGGGGGCGAAGCCGATATGCACCGAGCCGCCCTAAGCGCCGCGACCAAGCCCTGGCGCTGCCTCGGTTGCGACTATCCCCTGGGAGCCGTCCACCGGGGACGGCTGTACATCGACAACATTCTGGTGCTGGCCGGCATCGTGGAGTGCCCGCACTGCCATCACACCAGGCAATGGCACCGGACAGAGGGAGGGAGCGGTGGAAGAGGAACGCGACACTCGGAACTGGGAGGCCCTGATGGAATTGGGGCATAGCCTGCCCGATCACGAGGAGCGGCTCGCCAGGGCGAAGGCGGGTGTCGTGCGCGCCATGGCGGCGAACCTCAGGGAAGAGGCTCTCCAGGGGAAGAGGGATGCAATGGAGGTGGAGGCGGAGGCGATGCGATTGCTGAACCATCCCGGGTGTCCCCCGGACGCGCGGGCGATGCTGGAGGATCTGCTGCTGGCTACGCGGCCCCTTGCGCCTCTCGATTGACGTTGCAACGGGGCCTGCGGCCCTTGGTTACCGCCTCGGTCGGCTTCCGGTAGACGATGGGGGAGCCGTCTCGGCGCGGCCGGCCGCCCCGGCGGTCGATCTTCTGTATCTCCGCGACCTCCTCGGGCGTGAAGAGCCAGTCGCGGCCGAGCTTGCGCCCGATGCCGCGCTCCTTGGCGATCTGGCTGACCGTCTTCTTCAGCCGGCCCGTCAGCTCGGCAACATGCGCGGTGGTGAAGAGATCCTCGGTACCCACGATGCCCCTCCAGGCGGCTTGCGCCGCGTTGACTCGCTCCTACTCTCGAAACATTAGTTTACAGCGGATACTTTAGAGATGCAAGTACCTGCTGGCCCGGGTGCGGCTCGGTTCGGCGCGAGCAGTCCCTGATGGAGCCACTCGAAGAGGCCGGCCCACCGGCGATCCTGGGTGCAGAGCAGTTCGGGGTGGAACTGGACCCCGAGCGCCCCGGGCCGCCAGATGGCCTCCACGATGGCATCCTTGGAGTAGGCCAGCACCTCGAAGCCGGCCGGGACCGTCCGGATGGCCTGGTGGTGCAGGCTGTTGACCAGGGTGGTTGGCAGCCTGGCCGCCAGTGGCTGCTCGACCCGGGCCAGCCGGTGGACGAATCCAAAGGGATGGTGGTCGGTGGCGCCCATCGACTCGATATCCTGGTAGAGGCTGCCGCCGGAGGCAACGGCCAGCATCTGGTGGCCCCGGCAGATGCCCATTATCGGGACCTGCCGATCCAGGGCTCTTCGGACCAGGGTCCACTCAACGGCATCCCGGTTGCGGTCGATGCCGTGGCAATGGGTGGGGACCTCCCCGTAGAAGAGGGGGCTGATGTCGGCCCCTCCCAGGAGGATCAGGGCGTCGAAGGGAGCGGTGCGGGCGATCCTCAGGTTGGTGATCTGAATAACGGTGTCCCCCATCGATCTCATGACCCGGGCGACGATCTCGGTGCCGGTGCCCGGGTAGGTGGCGATCTTCACGGTAGCACTCCTTTCTTCCACGAGGGAGCACCGGGGCAATCCCCCGGTGCTCCCCAGAAGGCCAGGTTGGTTGTGGTGGATAGCTAGATCGAGGCTAGCTCGGCTTCGATCTCTGCCAGCCGGGCTCTCAGCCGGGCGGCCTCCTGCTCCAGGGCGGCCCGGCGGTCGGCGGTGGCATCGACGATGGTGTAGCCGTTGCCGGCCGACTGGGCCAGCGGCAGCGGCACGTCCCGAACCTCGATGACGGTGCCGGGGTTGGGTGCCAACTCGGGATAGCGGGCGGAGCCGGCCCGGGAGGGGAAGCCCCCGGCCAGGAGGACAACCTTATCTCCCAGCCGGACCGAGGCGTCCCGGCCCGGTCGGTGGAGCAACTCTCTCCCCAGGGCAAAGAGGTTGTTGCTCCCGGGCTTCACCGTGTCCAGGTCGACCCGGACGGTGACGGTAGGGACCTGCTCACGACCGTCGGTGCCGAAGATGTCGATGGCCATCTGCCGAATCCGGGCCTCATCCCGGGGATCGAAGGTCCAGACCCGGCGGCCCCCGTCGAAGCGGCCCCCTGCGGTCTTGGCCCGGGCAGGGATGGCGGGATGGTAGGGGCAGTCCAGCACCAGCTTCCCGTCCTCGTCGGTGTAGATCCTCACGTTTCTCTCCATGTTCATCGTTCCTCTCCGGTGATGGCAGGGGAGGGCCGGGCCGGCCGGCCCTCCCCATGTGGCTGTTAGATGTTTGCCTGCCGGCAGTTGTCCAGGAGGATTCTGGCCATCTCGGCGGTGGAGCAATCGGGAACGATCCGGTTGTCCAGCTTGCTCCAGTAGGCACCGATGAAGGCCCGGGCGGCCTCGACGGGATTCTCGATCCGGCCTCCGGTGGCCTTCTGGCCGTTCCGGATACCGGCCACGAGGGACACTGCCATGTGGATGGCCGTCACCACGTACTCGGCATCGATCCGTCCACCGAACACCCGGACCTCGACGGTGTTCTTCTCGTTCTGCCCCGGATACCAGTTGCTGACGTTCAAGCTCTGGTACCGGCAGCCATTGCTGTACCACCGGTCTGACCGGGCACAGTAGGTGGTGTTGTGCCAACGAGCCTCGGCAGTCTCCCCACATAGCCCGTAGAAAGCCTTCTCGTAGACGGTGAAGGTGGCCTTGAGGTCGTTGATCTGGTCGTAGGTGAGCTGGCTGGCATCCACGTGGACATGCAGCCCGGTAGACCCGTTCACCCGGGCCCCGACGGCCCGGAGGGTCTCGAGGATGTAGAAGACCTCCGTGAGACCCTGCTCCCCGGCTAAGGTCGGGCTGACCACCTCGACGGGAGAGTAGCCCGGCTCGGGATGGATGCTGCCATCCCTCTGACCGTTCCAGCCCTCCGGGGTGTGAGGGAGCTGGGTGCCCCGGTGGTAGCCACCAGCCGGGAACCGACGGGCCACAGCCTGGGGAACGAAGCACTCGACCTCCACCCCGAACTTGACCTCTGCTGCCCTGACCATCTCTGTTTCCTCCTGGCAAGTTTGATCTTGTGGCTAAAGTATAGGCTGCAATCTAATGTTTGTCAATAGCTCTGGAAGGGAATTTTGACCAATTTGGTAAAGCCATTTTGGCTATCAAAACTCTCCATGCCCATGGTCGGCCGAACCGGTCAGAATATCTGCCCATGGGGGCTTGCATATCATTGGATGGTAGGCTATACTTACCATCAGTCAGCCAGGATGCTCCTGATGGCCCCAGGTGGCCAGGCATGATGTTCCGGCAGGATTACCAGTATCAAGGAGGTTCAGATGCATTTCGACAACTCGGGGGAGATGAACCGGCATCTGGCAGCGCAATCCGGCGGGGTGTGCCTGCTGTCCTTCAGCGGCGGCAAGGACAGCCTGGGAGCCTGGATCGAGTTGGAACGCTACTTCTCCAGGATCGTGCCGGTCTACATGTACCTGATCCCCGACCTCGCCTTCGTCGAGCGGGAGATGGCCTACTTCGAGGATCGCTTCGAGACCCGTATCATCCGCATGCCCCACCCCAGCCTCTACCGCTGTCTGCGCCACTTCATCTTCGTCCCGCCCGAGCGCTGCCGCTTCATCGAGGAGTTCAACCCGGTCCCCTTCGACTACGACGACGTGTTCTCCATCGTCAAGCAGGACGCGGGGCTGCCGGATGATACCTACACCGCCATCGGGGTCCGGCAGGAGGACAGCCTCAACCGCTGGACCTCCATCAAGCAGCACGGCGCGGCCAACGAGAAGCGCCGCACCTTCTTCCCCATCTACGACTGGAAGAAGGACCGCCTCCTCCGCGAGATCCGGGGCCGCGGCATCAAATTGCCCGAGAGCTACCGGCTCTTCGGCCGGTCCTTCGACGGCCTGGACTATCGGTTCCTCAAGCCGATCCACGATCACTACCCCGACGACTACCAGCGTATCCTGGAGTGGTTCCCCCTGGCGGAACTGGAACTCAAGAGGATGGAGTACAGGGAGGCTTATTATGACTAGGCGACGAGTTATCAGCGACGCGACCGGTCTCGACGCGGGCGATCTGGTTCTCGACATAACGGCGGCCGGCGGGCCGGTTCTGGAGCAGGACGGCCTCTCCCTGGATGCGGGGGAGACGGAGCCCGACGAGCGGCCGGCGGAGGAGGTGGCCAAAGCCGAGACCGACGAGATCCTCGCGGGTTTCAAGAGCCGGGCCCAGCGGGAGGATCAGCGGGTCGAGGACGCCACCGACTCCGAGTACTGGATTGCGGTCTGCTTCCAGACCAGGGAGCAGAAGACGGAATTCCTGCGGAAGGCCGGCTGGCTCGACATCGGAGAGAAGTACCTCGACGGCATGCTCGTCGCCCTCCAGATGGGCATCGAGCTGGAGAGCCGCGTGCCCCCGCTGCCACAGCACCGCATCGACCCGCGTCTGCTGGCCCTGACAGAGGACACGAGGAGCGTTTCGTGATGGCGGAACCGTACACGGATGACGCGGCCCATGAGGAGTCCGCGACTTGGCCATGGGACCTGCCCGGGGTGGGGCCGGAGCGAATCCGGCAACGGGAGCTATGATCTACCTCGTGGCCGCCACCGCCTACCATTCGGCGAGGCGCTTCTTGGATGCGACCAATGAGCAACTGGGGCTGATGATGACCCCGGCCAGCGGCCGGCGTTTCGGCCTGCTGGAGGAGTTCTCCCGCTGGGCGGCCGATACCGGCTGCTACAGCAAGCCGGAACGGTTTGACCTCGACGGCTACCTCGCATGGCTCTCGGACCTCCGGCCCGTGGCCCCCCGCCGCCTGTTCGCCACGGCGCCCGACGTGTGGGGCAATGCGAGCCTGACTCTGGAGAGGTCGATGCCGGTGCTCCCACGGATCCGGGACCTGGGCTATCGGGCCGCCCTGGTGGCCCAGGATGGGCTGGCGCCCGACCTGGTGGATTGGGACGCTATTGACGTGCTGTTTGTGGGAGGGACGGATCGATGGCGGCGGAGTGCAGGATTGCACGCGCTGCTGGACGAGGCTCGACTGCGGGGGAAGTGGACCCATCTGGGGCGCTGCAACTCCCGCCGGCGACTAATCGGCGCATCGGTAATCGGCTATGACAGTGCCGATGGGACCCACGTGGCTCACGGGCCGGACAAGCGGATGCCCGAGGTGCTGAGATGGCTGGCAGAGGTGAGATGCCAGCCGGCTCTGTTGTGACCGTTACGACAATGGGAGGACAGC
>Ga0315298_1011080_pt1 | contig 10685 bp, 9 predicted proteins | sample WHS_1_MG_FD_203077 | JGI IMG/M metagenome (GOLD analysis project Ga0315298, IMG submission 203077) | Extremophilic microbial mat communities from Washburn Hot Springs, YNP, Wyoming, USA - WHS_1_MG | ecosystem: Environmental > Aquatic > Thermal springs > Hot (42-90C) | place: USA: Wyoming...
AGTCCACCGGCCGCCAGAACATCCGCCTGCGCGGCCTGCTGCTGGGCATGACCGACGCCGAAATCAAGCGCAAGACCGAAGACATCGCCAAGTTCACCGAACTGGGCGACTACCTCGACCTGCCCCTACGCACCTATTCCAGCGGCATGCGGGTGCGCTTGGCCTTCGCCATTTCCACGGCCGTTGAGGCCGACATCCTGCTGCTCGATGAAGTGCTCGGCGTGGGCGATGCCAGCTTTCAAGAGAAGGCCAACAAACGCCTGCAAGACCTGCACGCCCGGGCGGAAATCGTGGTGCTGGCCATTCATTCCAGCGACACCATCCGCAAGACCTGCAATAAAGTGCTGTGGATCGAGCGAGGCAAGGTGAAGATGTTTGGCAAGGTGGACGAGGTGGTGAGCGCCTATGACAAACACATGAACCCGCCCGCGCCGACTGTGCTGCGCAAGCGCATTGCCAACCAGCAATTCGCCCAGCGCAAGCAAACACTGCGAAAAACACCTTGATATTGTTGAGTGAACAGGTCGGGATTCGGCGCAATGAAACATCTGGGTCACCAAATCAACTGAGGCTACAATGTTGCGTTGTGATCACAATCAAAGGGCAGGCATGATTGAAGTCGGTGTTCGGGAGTTCAAGGCGCATTTGTCAAGCTATCTGCACCGGGTGTCCACGGGCGTGGCCCTGGTCATCACATCGCACGGCAAGCAAATTGCGCGGGTTGAACCCCCTGTTGATGCCCCGGAACCAAAAGACGCACTCGCCATCCTGGAAGAATTGCCCTGGCTGCGCGTCGGCAAGGGCGGCAAGCCACAGGGCGCGCGTGAACAAATCGCCCTAAGTGCAAGCACGTCCTCACTTGCACAAACCATCAGTGAGTTGCGCGATTGATTCTGTATCTCGACACCTCCGCGCTGGTCAAACTCTACGTTGAAGAGCCCGGCTCAAGTGAGGTTAGGCACGCCATTGCGCGAGCGCAACGCGTGGTGACCCATGGCATTGCCTATGTCGAGGCCCGCGCTGCTTTCAGACGGCGTGCCGCCGATGCGCCAGACGCAAACGCATTGCAACATTGGCGGCGCGACTTTGAAACAGATTGGCCGAAGTTCGATGTTGTTGGCGCGGCGCAAACCCTGCTGCACCGCGCAGGGGAATTAACTGATCTTCTCTCTCTGCGCGCATACGATGCCCTGCATCTCGCCGCAGCCGAGGCACTGCACCAAAGGCTGGGCACGTCACACCCGCTCGTCTTTGGCGCGTATGACAAGCGCCTCGCGCTAGCCGCACAGTCACTCGGCATAGATGTTTTTCCATCCGAACCATGAGCACCTGTCAAAAACTCCTCCCCGTCATCCTCTCCGGCGGCGCAGGCACCCGCCTGTGGCCTGTGTCGCGCGAGCAGCATCCCAAACCCTTCATGCAGTTGGCTGATGGTCAAAGCCTCTTGCAGAAAACCTTTCTGCGCGCTGCAGCCTTGCCTGGCGTCGAGCAAATCCTCACGGTGACCAACCGCGATCTGGTGTTCAAGACCAAAGACGAATACGCCCAGGTCAACCCCACAGCCAAGGCCACCGCCTACATTCTTGAGCCCTTTGGCCGCAACACCGCCCCCGCGCTGGCCGCAGCCGCGCTCTGGGCCGAACAACACCTCGGCCCGGATGCCACCTTGCTCGTGCTCGCCGCAGATCATCTCATCACCAAGCAAGAGGCGTTCGCCGCAGCCGTGAGCCAAGCCTGCGCCCTGGCCGCACAGGGCAAGATGGTGACCTTCGGCATCCAGCCCACAGCCCCCGAAACCGGCTTCGGCTACATCGAAGCGGAGGGCAACACCGTGTTGCGCTTTGTGGAAAAACCCACGCTGGCCAAGGCCTCCGAATTTTTGAGCAGCGGGCGTTACCTCTGGAACAGCGGCATTTTCTGCTTCCGGGTCGACGCCGTGTTGCGTGAGCTTTCAGAACATGCGCCCAATGTGCTGGAGAGCGTGCAAAACTGCCTGGGCGCCTCTGCAGAAGTTCAGGGCGGGGGCATCAGCCAGGTGGAGATGCGGCCCGAAGCCTTCGAATACGCCCCCGACATCTCGATTGATTACGCCTTGATGGAACCCTCCGCCGAAGTGGCCGTGGTGCCATGCGACATTGGCTGGAGCGACATCGGTTCATGGAATGCACTCAGCGACTTGCAAGACGCTGACGCCCAGGGCAACCGCATTCTCGGAGAAGCCCTGCTGCACGACGCGCGCAACTGCTATGTGCAAAGCCCACAGCGCATTGTCGGCCTTGTGGGGGTGCACGACCTGATCGTGGTGGACACCCCAGACGCCGTGCTCGTGGCCGACCGCAGCCGCGCCCAAGACGTCAAACAGATCACCGCACAACTCAAGGCCAGCGGCCACGATGCCTACAAAATCCACCGCGAGGTGCACCGGCCATGGGGCACCTACACGGTGCTCGAAGAGGCGGAAGATTTCAAGATCAAGCGCATTGTGGTGAAACCCAAGGGAACCCTATCGCTTCAGATGCACCACCACCGTAGTGAGCACTGGATTGTGGTGTCAGGCATAGCGCGTGTGATCAACGGAGAGACGGAAACCTTGGTTCGCACGAACGAGTCGACCTATATCCCCGCAGGAATCCAGCACCGCCTGGAGAATCCCGGCATCCTCGACCTGGTGATGATCGAGGTGCAAAGCGGTGCCTACCTCGGGGAAGACGACATCGTCCGTTTTGAGGATGCCTATGGACGCGCTTGAACTGCTGGTACCTGGCAGACGTGCGGGTCCATGAAAATGGCATTCAAGTTATTTGAAATAAATAATTCGTTTTTTCTGGTTTTCGGCCGTCAATAGTCAAGAGATTCCTTAGTCGATATGCTTCTAGATAAGTCAAACAAAAAAAATTTTTACCTCGCATTTGAGGATCAGTACCGTGGCTCACGTGCACTTATTAAAGAGCGCCTCAGGGTTTATCTTCCATTCGTTGAGCCCCTGTTGACAGTTTATTCTTCTTGCGAAGCTTTAGACATTGGATGTGGTCGAGGTGAGTGGATTGAATTACTAACCGACACCGGTTTTTCAGTAAGTGGTGTGGATCTAGACAAAGGAATGCTAGAAGCCTGTCATGATCTTGGGTTGAATGCTAAAGAAGCTGACGGAATTTTATATTTACGCACTCTGGCTGATGAGAGTCTAGCAGTTATTTCTGCTTTCCATGTCGTCGAGCATATTGCCTTTGAGCAGTTGCAGACATTGGCTGCAGAAGCCCACCGGGCACTCATGCCGGGTGGGCTTCTCATTATGGAAACGCCCAATCCTGAAAATATCATTGTTGCCACACGAAATTTTTATCTTGATCCAACGCACGAACGTCCAATACCGCCAGACTTGCTTTCATTTGTTGCCGAGTATGCGGGCTTTGCGCGGGTGAAAATACTGAGACTCCAGGAATCCAAGGAGCTGGCAATTAAAGAAAATTTGAGCCTACTTGAAGTTATTAGTGGGGCAAGCCCAGATTATGCAATAGTTGCTCAAAAAAAATCAAATACAGAAGTATGTGAAATTACAGAAAAGGCATTCAATCGTGAATATGGTTTAAGTTTAGATAATCTTATTATGCGCTGGGATAATAACTTTAATCGGATTGTCGAACGCGTCACTCATGCCGAAGCGCCGGCCGCTCAGGTCAACGAGCGTGCAACGCATGCAGAAGCTGAGGCCGCCCAGGCCAATGAGCGTGCAGCGCATGCAGAAGCTGAGGCCGCCCAGGCCAATGAGCGTGCAGCGCATGCAGAAGCTGAGGCCGCCCAGGCCTATGAGCGTGCAACGCATGCAGAAGCTGAGGCCGCCCAGGCCTATGAGCGTGCAGCGCATGCAGAAGCTGAGGCCGCCCAGGCCTATGAGCGTGCAGCTCACTCCGATGCCCAAGTCGTACTGGCCAACGAAAGGTTGGAGCACGCCAAAACGTATGCTCAATCTCAGGCGCTATTAGCGGAGGAAAGATGGATGGGGATGATGGCTAAGGAGCTTGCCACGTCAATGCAACTTGAGCGAAAGATCGAAGATTTACGCCAGAGCGTGAACGACTTCGAAACAAAAAATAGAAAATTGCAGACTGAGCTTGGCGGTATACTTGCAAGTCGATCATGGTGGGTGACAAAGCCTATCCGACTTATAAATAAATGGCTGCAAAATTTACTATATAAAAAGTCGTACTATCAAAACATAGTATTTTCTGATATGAAAAATGGTTTTCTAAGATGGAATGGCATTGTATTGCGCTGGCTCGATGAAAAAATTCTACGAAAAACCCAAGTGAGGTCTATTATAAATCGATGGTTATTTCTAAGATTTCCAGCATTACATTATAAAATAAGAAAAAGTATTAAAATTTCAACATCAAAACAAAAAAATGAAACGCCAAAGGTGTCAATCGAACAGATTATGCCTGCCGAATCCGAATTGGATATGCGGAGAAATCAAGTTCTTTCAGACCCGAAGCTTATTGGATTTGAAAGGCCAATTCAAAATGTGGATGCTTATCGTATCAATTCCACGAAAAAAACAGTAGAGAGATTGATTCCAGTTCATGATCTCAATGAAGTCAGACAAAGCCCAACCTCTGTCTGTTTCGTCTTGACAGTTGATAACAATTCCGAAGCCCAGCTTTGCCGAACCTTAAATTCGATACTGTCGCAGACTGACCCGGCTTGGGAAATAATCCTTTGCAATTCGGGCGAATATGATGAAATAGTCAGTTCTTGGCTGGATATAGATTGGCGCATACGAAGGATTTTTCCAGGCAAGCATCAAAATATCGCATCTCAATTAATTGAAGCGGCAGCATGCGCCTTTGCTGAATATATCGGGAACATCTCCCAAGGGGATTTTGTTGACTGTGATTTGGTGCGACTTATTGGCAATAGTTGCAATGATAGATATAAGCCAGATTTAATTTACACGGACCAAATTAAGGTTCAGGATGACGGTAAAAAGGATGATCAGCCATGGTTTAAGCCAGATTGGTCGCCAGAGCAAATGTATTCCGTGAATTTTCCCGGCAGATTTCTGGCCATTAAAAAAACATTAGTGCTCAACTATGCAAAGCTTTCAGGCAATGTTTCAAATCAATCAGCGCAATACTGGCTCAGTTTAAAGGCGTCGTCCGATTCAAAGAGCATTCATCATATTGATGAAGGGTTATATTTTTCAACACGCGAAGATACATCATCAGTGGGCGGTTTTTTCTCAACTGACGTGTTAATTGAAGCTGCTAAAATTCTGGAATCCCACATCGAATCAAAAAACAAAATTGCCACAGTTCGGGAGGGAATCATAAAAGGGAGTTTGTACGTTGATTGGCATATTCCGGAAGGGGTTGAGGTTACGCTTCTAATTTTGACAGGCATGTTTCGAAGAAAAATTGCGGGGAGAGGGGAAGTCGTTCTTGCTGAGAACTTTGTAAAATCGATTATTGAGAAAACAATAGGTAAAAATTATAAAATACTAGTTGTTCACGATGGCAATATAAGCCATGCTTTTAAAGCACTCCTGGACGAAAACAATCATTCAAGTGTCTTATATCAGTCAGAAGGTTCTTTCTCTTTTGCTCATAAGGCTAATTTCGCGGTATCACTTGTCAAGTCTGGTGTAGTTATTTTATTAAATGACGATCTTGAGGTGATCAACCCGGATTGGATTCGAGCGCTTGTAGGGCAGGCGGCAAGGCCCGAGATCGGAGTCGTGGGTGGAAGACTTCTATTCGAAGACAATACAATTCAACATGCAGGTCTAGTACTGGGCGTACATGGCACGGCTGGGCATATTTTTCACAGAGTGTCTTCTGATTTGAAGGAGTATGCAGGATATGCGTCGATCACGCGAAATTACAGTGCGGTAACGGGGGCTGTAATGGCGTTTCGAAAGGATGTATTTGATGCAGTTGGCGGATTTGATGAGATGTTCCGTACGGATTATAATGATGTCGATTTTTGCCTTCGCTGCATAAATCATGGATACCGCAATGTTTATAATCCAATGGCTACGCTATATCACTTCCATAATTCTAGCTTTAAACGAATGCATGACGATAAGGCCGAAAGGCTAGCCTTTCTGCAGAGATGGGGTTCATCGGTAGAAAGAGACCCTTTTTATAGTAAGCATTTTCAGATGGAGTCGTCTGATTTGCCATTACTAATGAATTAAATTTCAAATAATCATGAATAATGACGCCAACTCCTTTTCTAGGGACGTTTATCAAAAGCTGCTAGAAAGTTGCGAAATAAAAGCAAGAGTCTCAGCAATTGATATGGGAGTAGAATGGTCTGAAATTATGCTTTCAGAGCGCGAGATGCATAATCCAATTCGTCAGATTCTTGCCATAATACAATACGGGCTTTTTGATGAAGTGTATTATTGTTCGGTTTATAAGGATGTTGTTGCAAGTGGCATTGATCCTTTAGTTCATTATGTCCACTATGGAGATGACGAGGGGCGATGGCCAAATAGATTTTTTGATCCAAATTTATATCGTAAAAATTTTAAGAATGAAGATTGTGGGCCAGTCTGTTCGTTATATCATTATTTGATGTTTGGCGAGGCTTATGGCCTTGCTGCTTCAAGCGCATTTAATGCACAAAGATATATTATTTCTAATCCGCAGCTGAAATCATGGCTGGACTATCCGCTAACCCATTATTTAAACATTGGTGAAAAGTCGGGTTTGCGTTCAAATTTAAGAGCTAGACATGCTATCTCTGATAGCGTGGAAGTAATTAGGGATAATTTACCCGGGGCTCCTCCTATTTCAAATGATAGATATGGTTTTAATTTGATAGGCCCTTTGGATAGGGTGTCTGGCCTTGGCGTTAGTGCGCGCGGATATTTCCATGGTTTAGTTGTGTCTGGAGCATATCAAATTGGAGCTAAAGTTCAGAGACGCGAATTTGCAATTCAAGCAAGTCAAGGAGATTCGTTCTCCGGAAACCCATTTTTAGATCACTCGATATGCAATTTCTATCATATGAATGGAGATACGCTACCGTCAATGCTGCGTGAGGGTGGCGAGGATATATTTAAAGATAAACTAAATGTTGCAATTTGGTATTGGGAGTTGCATACGCTAAGGCCAGATTGGCAAGCGTCGATGAAATATTTCCACGAATTTTGGGCGCCGACTCCATTTATAGAAAGCGCCCTGAAACGTTCCACGGCAAAGCGCGTAACGCTTCTTCCGCCTTATCTGCCTCAACTAAAAAATTTAAGCAAGTGGAAAGTTAATGGCAAGGGATCTCCTGGGGTGGAATTTTTATATTGTTTCGATGCAAACAGCATATTAGAGAGAAAAAATCCAGTTGCTCTGCTTCAGGCGTTCTTGTTGGCATTTCCAAGGCAATCGACACGTATTGATGTGAGTCTGATATTCAAGATAACTTATCCAGATCGTAAAAATTCAGATGTTGCAAGACTTTATAGTGCTGCAGAAAACGATGATAGAATTAAAATAATAGATAATGTGATGTCCGATGACGAATTTCACGCGTTAATTGCGAATTGCACTGCTTACATATCGCCACATCGCTCAGAAGGCTTGGGGTTGACAGTTGTCGAGGCGATGGCTGCAGGTGTGCCGGTAGTTGCGACAGGATTTGGTGGGGTTGAGACCTTTGTTACGGAAGATTCTGCTTACCCTGTCGCTTTTAAGCTGGAGGAGTTAGCTGATGACTATATCCCATATCCAAAAGGTTTTGTATGGGCGAATCCAGAGATCGACTCAATAGCAGAAAAATTGATCGAAATTGTGAATTATTCTGATGATGCTTTAGAAAAAGCAGCTATCGGTAGAAATATGGTTTTGAATTACTTTTCTTCGGGCGATCTGCTTTTGAAGTATAAGGAAGAGTTGAATCGTCTCAATGAATTTTCGCGTTTTTGATTTCGATCCTCGAAGTTGGCGTGGCCCAGAACGTTTCTTTGTATTTTATTAAAATTATATAAATGGCTATTCTAAATTCCGTCGTTATATCTGGCATTACAGGTCAAGATGGTGCATATCTTGCTGCGCTTCTTCTCTCAAAGGGCTATGCGGTCTACGGCACATATCGCCGCACCAGTTCCGTCAACTTCTGGCGAATTGAAGAACTGGGTATTTCCAGGCATCCGAATCTGCATTTTGTCGAATACGATCTGACCGACCTTGGTTCGTCCATCCGCCTGTTGCAGACCAGCGGTGCGACGGAGGTGTACAACCTCGCAGCACAGAGTTTCGTCGGGGTGAGTTTCGACCAGCCGCACACTACGGCGCAGATCACCGGCATTGGGCCGCTGAATCTGCTGGAGGCCATTCGCATCGTCAACCCGAAAATCCGCTTCTACCAGGCAAGTACGTCAGAAATGTTTGGCAAGGTGCAGGCCATTCCGCAGGTCGAAGACACCCCGTTCTATCCCCGTAGCCCTTACGGCGTTGCCAAGCTGTATGCGCATTGGATGACGGTGAACTACCGCGAGAGCTACGGCATCTTCGGCAGCAGCGGCATTCTGTTCAACCACGAAAGCCCGCTGCGCGGCCGCGAGTTCGTCACCCGCAAGATCACCGACAGCATCGCCAAGATCAAGCTCGGCAAGCTCGATGTGCTGGAGCTTGGCAATCTCGATGCCAAACGTGATTGGGGTTTTGCCAAAGACTATGTGGAAGGCATGTGGCGCATGCTGCAGGCTGACGAGCCCGACACTTTCGTGCTGGCCACCAACCGCACCGAGACTGTGCGCGACTTTGTGTCCATGGCGGCCAAGGGTGCTGGCATCGCACTCGAATGGAAGGGCAAGAATGAGCAGGAGCGAGGCATTGATACGGCCACGGGCAAGACCATCGTCTCCATCAATCCGAAGTTCTACCGGCCGGCCGAGGTTGACTTGCTCATTGGCAATCCAGCCAAGGCGAAGGCCAAACTCGGGTGGGAGCCGACCACCACGCTGGAGCAACTGTGCGCCATGATGGTGGAGGCCGATTTGCGCAGAAATGCGGCAGAGGCGTCTTTTTGAACAATCGCAATGGTTGTGTACGACTACAATTAGTGCTCAACACTACTCATTGGGGCGCACATGAAAACCATTTCCGCTGGCGAGGCCAACCGGCATTTTTCCGCACTGCTGCGTGATGTAAGCCAGGGCGAACAGGTTGTCATCCTGTCTCGCGGTAAATCCGTCGCTACCATGCGTGCCGTTTCGGCAGGGCAGGGCCATTTAGTGGCGAGACGTGCTCTCTTGCAGCGTTTGCAAATCCAAACACCGCAAAATCTGCCTCACTGGACGCGCGAAGAGCTGTATGCCCGTTGATCTGCGCGTTGCGCTAGACACCAACGTGCTTGCCTACGCTGAAGGTGTGGGCAGCGCAGCAAAGCGCGATGTCAGCCTTGCACTGATCGAGCAATTGGCGCTGGGCGATGTGCTCATTCCGGCGCAATGCCTGGGCGAATTGTTTCGGGTGCTGCGAGGTAAAGCGTTACGCCCTGCCGAGCTTGCGCGGGATGCCGTGCTGGCCTGGGCCGATGCCTTTCAGGTGGCAGACTCCACCGGCACGGCTTTCATCGCGGCCATGGATTTGTGCGCAGCCCATGGCCTGCAGATTTGGGATGCGCTCATCCTCACTGTCGCCGCAGACCACCACTGTCGCGTTTTGCTGAGTGAAGATTTACAACAAGGTTTCATATGGCGCGGTGTCACGGTCGTCAACCCTTATGCGGACGTTCCGCATCCGCTCTTGGTCCAATTGCGCCCATGACCATCAAGCAGCACACCGTTCTCATCACCGGCCTGCGCGGCTTCACAGGGCATTACCTTGCTGCTGCACTGCGCGCAAAAGGTGCAAGGGTGGTGGGCCTGGTGCAAGGCGCACCACAGTGCCCTGAAGAAATCGCCTGCGAGCTGACCGATGCCCAGGCCGTGCTTGCGGCCGTGGCGCAGGTACGGCCCACGCATGTGGTTCATCTGGCAGCTCTGGCTTTTGTGAGGCATGGTGATGCGCGTGCGTTTTACGACGTTAACTTGTTTGGCACGCTGAATTTGCTCGAAGCCCTTGCTGCCTTGCCCGAGTTGCCGCGCAAGGTGTTGATTGCCAGCTCGGCCAATATCTACGGCACGCCGGGTGTCGAGGTCATCGATGAATCGGTCTGCCCCGCGCCGGTCAACCACTATGCCTGCAGCAAGCTTGCGATGGAGCACATGGTGCGCACCTGGTTTGACCGATTGCCCATCGTGATGACACGGCCGTTCAACTACACGGGAGTAGGGCAGGACGAGAAGTTTCTCATTCCGAAGATTGTGAGTCATTTCAAACGCCGCGCGGCCAAGATCGAGCTGGGGAATCTGGACGTCAGCCGTGACTTTTCAGACGTGCGCGATGTGGCAGCGGCCTATATGGGGCTGCTGGAGTCCGATGTGCGGTCGGAGGTCTTCAATGTCTGTTCGGGCAACGCGGTGGCCTTGCGCACCGTGCTGGACATCATGACCCGCAAGACTGGCCTCAACATGGCCGTGGAAGTCAACCCGGCCTTCGTGCGGCCGAACGAAATTCCCGTGCTTCGTGGTTCGCACCACAAGCTCACAGAAGCCATCGGGTTTGCTCCCCGCCATGCCCTGGAAGACACTCTGGCGTGGATGCTGCAGGGTGATACGCCCCTTGGAGCTGTGGCTTGAA
>Ga0315298_1011081_pt1 | contig 10684 bp, 13 predicted proteins | sample WHS_1_MG_FD_203077 | JGI IMG/M metagenome (GOLD analysis project Ga0315298, IMG submission 203077) | Extremophilic microbial mat communities from Washburn Hot Springs, YNP, Wyoming, USA - WHS_1_MG | ecosystem: Environmental > Aquatic > Thermal springs > Hot (42-90C) | place: USA: Wyoming...
ATGATATGGCGGCGGCAATGCAAAACCAAATGCTTTATTTGTTTCCCTTAATGACAATTTTAATTGGTTTTTCTTTCCCTTCAGGTTTGGTTTTGTATTGGTTGGTTTTTTCTGTATTTACTGCTGTTCAGCAGTATTTTGTTAGTGGCTTTGGAGGACGGGAACTATGGTTCAGAAAGACAAAACCGAAGCCATAAAAAAATTTACTCAAGAACTTTTGGATAATTTAGGAGTTAAAGCAACTTTTTTGGTTGAGGAAAAAGAGGGGATAGTTAAAATTAATTTTCAGACTGATAATCCAGGGATTTTAATTGGTTATCATGGACAGACTTTATCTGCTATTCAGTTGATTTTGTCGCTGATAACCTACCGGAAATTAGGGGAGTGGACAAAAATTGTGGTTGATGTCGCTGACTATCGCCAGCGCCGGGAAGAGACTTTAAAAAGAATGGCTTTCTCCGCCGCCCAGAAAGTAAAATTTTCCCACCAAGAACAAGAGCTTCCGCCAATGTCTTCCTCAGAAAGAAGAATTATTCATCTGGCTTTAAGTGATGATTCGGAAGTGGAAACCGAATCGCGAGGTGAAGGAAAGGAAAGAAGAGTGGTTGTCAAACCCCGGAAAACGGGATAAGTAAATGCCACTTCACCAAAAAATCTTTTTGCTTTTGGTTTTACTTTTACCAACCCAGCTTGGTAGGCATTTTTGGCCGGACTGGAGTTATGTGATGGGGTTGAGGATAGATTATCTTTCGCCAACCATTTATTTAACTGACATTTTGGTTTTTGGAATACTGTTTCTTTGGTTTTTAGAAAAGTTGAGAGATTTTAGATTTAAGTTTTCAAAATCTTTAATTTTTCCAGTCTCCGTTTTTGTTTTTTTGTTAGCCAATTGCTTTCTTGCCCAAAATCAGGGAGCGGCTATTTACAAATTAGTAAAAATTATTGAGTTTTTCTTCCTTGGTTTTTATGTCGCCAAAAATTTCTCAATTTCTCTATATCCTAATATCTTAATATCTTTATCTCTTTCAGTTGTTTATTCTTCCTTAATTGCCCTTGCCCAATTTTTAAAGCAATCTTCTTTGGGAGGAATTTTCTGGTGGTTGGGGGAGCGGACTTTTAATGCCGGAACACCGGGAATTGCTAAAATCAACATCGGCGGTCGGCTTTTTCTCCGGCCCTATGCTACTTTTCCTCACCCAAATGTTTTGGCTGGTTTTGTTTTGGTTTCCTTTCTTCTTTCCGCCCCAGTTGTTTACCGGAAAAATAAATTATGCTTTATACTTTATACTTTCTTCTTTATCCTTTCTTTAGTTTTTTCTTTTTCTCGCTCCACTTGGCTGGTCGGTTTCTTGATAATTTTGTTAGTGACCGGCCGGCTAAAAAAATTACGGCTTGCGATTTTCGGGTTGGCCTTTTTCTCATTGTTAATTTTATTAATTAAACAGCCAATTTTCCCCGAAGAATCTTTTAGTCAGCGGATGGAATTGAATAAAATTTCTCTCCACTTAATTAAACTATCGCCAATTACTGGCATTGGCTTAAATAATTTTATTGTTAGTTTGCCAAAATTTCAGCAAGGGCAAATTTTGTGGTTACAGCCGGTTCATAATATTTATCTTTTAGTGGCAGTAGAAACTGGCTTAGTGGGGCTGGTGATTTTTGGATGGTTTTTGATTTTGAGTTACAAAAGATTGTTATCTTGTTATACTCGTTACCTCGTTATCTTCAACAAAAAGCGAGATATCGAGATATCGAGATATCAAAATTCATTACTTATTGCCCTTACTGCTATTCTGGCTCTGGGACTTTTCGACCACTACTGGCTTACTCTCCAACAAACCCAACTTTTGTTGGCAATTGTTTTAGGTTTAGCATGGGGGAAGTGTTAAAATGGTTTTATGAATTTATCGCAAAAGGTTGCTTTTAATACTGCTGTCCAGGTTGTTTCTAAAATCATTACCTCCTTTTTTACTCTTTTAACGACAATTATTTTAACCGGCTGGTTGGGGAAAGAAGGTTATGGAAATTATGCCTATGTGATTACCTTGCTTGTTTTGTTTGGCTCTTTTGCTGATTGGGGAACAACAACAATTGGCGTTAGGGAAGCAGCAAAAGAAAAAGAAAAACAACCAGAAATATTTTTTAACATTTTTCTTCTTAAAATTCTTCTTTCATTGCCAGCAATTTTTCTTCTAATTTTTTTTGCTAATTTTTTTGCCTCCCGCAATTTTTTAAATTTATCTAAAATCATTGCTCTTGCCTCCTTTTATTTTCTCCCTTTTGCCGTAATTTCTTTTTGCCGGGTGGTTTTCCAAACAAAATTGCGGATGGAGAAAACTGCCTTAATGGAGATTTTAACAAGCTTTTTGATTTTTTTGCTTTCTTTTTTAGGAGTAAAATTTGGTCTTAATTTGGGGTATTTAGTTGGTGCTTATCTTTTTTCTGCTTTTGCCGGCGCCATTTTAGGAATAATTTTAGTTGCCAAACTTCAGCCATTGGTTTTTTCTCCAAAGCGCAAGCTTTTAAGAAAACTCCTTTTGGAATCTTTGCCAATGGGAGCAATTTTGCTGATGTTTACTGCTGACAACCGTATAGACACAGTAATGTTGGGAGGATTTAAGGGAAGTGGAGCAGTGGGGATTTATGAAGTTTCTAGTCGGGTTTATGATGTTTTGATTTTAGGGGCAGCTTTTTTGATGAATTCTCTTTTGCCAATTTTTTCTAGTCTGGAAAAAGAAAAATTAAAAGTCGCTTTTAAAAAAGCGTTTTTAACAATGCTTTTTGGGGCGGTTTTAGTTAGTTTCTTTCTTTATTTTGCCTCCCCTTTAGCGATTAAGCTTTTAACTCAAAAAAGGTTTTTTGAGTTTGAAGATGGGGTAGGGGTTTTGCGAGTTTTTTCTTTCGCCCTGTTTTTAGCTTATTTTAATCATTTAACTGGCTATACGATTGTTGCTTTGGGCCGTCAACGGCCTTATTTTTGGATTGCCCTGGGTTCTTTAGTTTTTAATTTAGTGGCCAATTCCATTTTTATTCCCCGCTTTTCCTATTTCGGCGCCGCCTGGGTAACAGTAGCAACAGAAAGTTTAGTTCTTTTAATTACTAGCATTTTCCTTTTTCTCATCATTTTTCCTAAAACTGCAATTCGGCTGGTTAACCAAAACAGGAGAATATTTCAAAAGAAGAAAAAAATTTTAACCTAGCCATTCTTTTTCTAATTTTTCCAGGCTCCCTTCATTGATTGCCTGGCGGATTTGGGAGAGTAGTCTGTTTATAAAATAAAGATTGTGATAGGTCGCCAACCGGTAGGCTAAAAGTTCTCGGCTGCGAAAAAGATGACAAATATATGCCCGAGAGAAGTTTTTACAAACATAACAATCGCATTGGGGATCCAACGGCTGCTTATCCTCAGCAAACTTTGCTTTCGTAATATCATAAGTAAAATTTTGAGATTTGAATTTTGAATTTTTAATTAATATTCTCCCCATTCTTCCTAAACGGGTTGGCATGACGCAATCAAAAGTATCAACCCCGGCTTTGACTAAGGCAAAAATATCATCAATTTCCCCAACACCTAATAAATGGCGGGGTTTTTCTTTTGGCAGTAGAGGGACCACCCAGTCCAAGACTTTTCTCATTTCTTTTTTGCTTTCGCCAACAGAAACACCGCCAATAGCAATTCCAGCGAAAGGCAAGCGGGTTATAAATTTTGCCGAAGCAATTCTTAGGTCCTTAAAAACTGACCCTTGAATAATTCCATATAAAGCTTGGCGACTTTTTAGTTTTTTGTAAGCTTCAAGCGATTTTTCCGCCCAGCAATGGGTACGTTCCAACGAAATTTTCGCCTGTTGATGACTGACAGGATAAGGAGTGCAATCGTCTAAACAAAGAATGATATCTGCCCCTAAGTCTTTTTGGATGGCAATTGATTTTTCCGGGGTTAAAAAATCCTTTTTTCCATCCCAGGGAGAGCGAAATTCAACTCCCTCGTGGGTAATTCTTACCAGTTTAACTTTTTCTTCCCGAGCCAAGCTAAAAACCTGAAATCCTCCGGAGTCGCTGATTATTGGTCCTTGCCAGTTTGCAAATTGATGAACGCCCCCAAGCTTTTTGACAATTTTTTCTCCCGGACGCAGATGAAGATGAAGAGTGTTAACAAAAAAAATTTGCGTCCCGGTTTGGGAAATTTCTTGGGGAGTTAAACTTTTAACCGAAGCGGCCGTGCCGACAGCGACAAATGCCGGAGTTTCAATTTCTCCATGGTCGGTTTTAATCTTTCCTAACCTTGCTTTTGTTCTTTTATCTTGATAAAGAATTTCAAACTTAAACATGTCTTAATATTATAGCTTATGGTAAAATAATCTTATGAGTTTACCAAAATTTTTACAACCATATTTGCCTTCCTACAATATTGAAGAACTAAGTTTGGAAAGTCCTTCTGTTCGCCGGGAATTAGTAAATCAAATTTTGAATGCTGGAGACGACCAGGCTGTTTACTGGCTTTTCAAAAATTTTTCTTTAAAAGAGATAAAAAATTATTTATTCTTTCCCCAGCGGGGAGTTTGGTTTAAGCGCTCCTTAAATTATTGGTTAAAAATCTTTAACTTAAAAATTTCTCCCTCTAAATACAAAAAGGCGATTTTTAACCTAAATCCCTATGTTTTATCCAAGGGTTCTAAATAACAATCAAAAAAAGATTTTAGCCTGTTTGGATTTTTTTTCCCAAGATATTTATCTGGCGGGAGGGACCGGTTTAGCGCTCCAGCTTGGTCATCGGACTTCTGTTGATTTTGATTTCTATTCCCTAAAGTCCTTTGGGGCGGAGGAGATTTTGTTTGAGCTTCAAAAAAAATTTAAAAATCTTGTTGTTCGTCAAGCGATTAAGGATACTTTAATTTTAACGGCTCTTAAGACAGATATTTCCTTATTTTATTATCCCTATAAGCTGATAAAGCCTCCCTTAAACTATGGAAAGATAAAAATAGCCTCCCCTCAAGACATTGCGGCGATGAAAGTTATTTCTATAGTTCAGCGAGGTAAACGGCGGGATTTTGTCGACATTTTTTATCTTTTGGGGCAATATTCTTTGAAGGAAGTTATTGGTTTTACCCTTAAGAAATATCCCGGTTTTCAAGAGGGGATAATTCTTAAAGCGTTGATTTATTTTGAGGACGCTGAAGAGGAGGAGCTGGAAAGGGGAATAAAAATTCTTGACAAAAATTTTTCCTGGAAAAAGGCCAAGGAAAAAATTTTTTCCGAAGTCCGCCGCTACCAGCTGGCGATGATTAAAAAATAAATTTGGTTGCTTTTTAATATTTTGGTTTCCAAAGATAATTCTTTAAATTAACTTGAAATTTATCAATAAACTTTATCCCCTCCTTTTTTAATTTTTCTTTTTGAATTTTTGCGCCACCAAAAGCATAATTTTTTGCTAAAAAACCATTTTTATTAACCACCCGATGACAAGGGATATTCTTATCCTTATTGGCATGTAGGGCCCAACCAACAATTCTTGAATCTTTGATTTTTAAAGCTTTAGCAATTTCCCCATAGGTAGTCACTTTTCCTTTAGGGATTTTAGCAACTGACCGCCAAATTTTCCTAAAAACCATCAATTTATGATATCATTATTTTAATGAATGACCAGCAGATTTTTAAAAAAATTAAGGGAACTAGAAAAATTATTCAAGCTTGTCTTATTTCTGATTTTCTCCGCCAGTTAGCCTTAGAAAATATCAAAGAGGTTTTGGGAGATAAAGCCACCCCAAAGCTTATCCAAAAAGAATTACGAAAAAGACTGCCGTTAACTAGTTATTAAAATGGGGCAAAAAGATATTCTTTTGAAAATTAGCCGGCTTTTGAATAGGGAAAATATTCCATATTTACTGACTGGAAGTTTGGCGGTTGCTTATTATGGATTTCCCCGGGGAACCCATGATATTGATTTTGTAATAGAAATCAAAACAAAAGATTTAAGAAAGATTTTTAGATTAACCCAGAGGCTTGGTGATAAATATATTTTTGATAAAAACCAAATAAAAGAAGCGATTAAGAATTTTTCCCAGTTTAATATTTACCATCCTGACAGTGGAATTAAGATCGACTTTTGGGTTAGTCGCCAAAATGATTTTGAAAGGTCTAAATTTCAAAGGAGAAAGAAAATTTTTATTTCTCGGCAAAAAATTTTTCTTATTTCTGCCGAGGATTTGATTTTAACAAAACTTTTATGGTATCAAAAACTTCCCAGCGAACGCCATCTTGCAGACTGCAGGGGGATTTGGAAAGTCCAACAGAAAAATCTTGATAAAAAATACCTTAATTTTTGGATAGAAAAACTTGGTTTAAAAGATGTTTTCAAAGAGGTGAAAAATGAAGCCTGAAAAATCTTTGTATGTTTTTACTGATGGGGGAGCAAGGGGAAATCCTGGGCCGGCAGCGGTGGGATTTATTATAAAAGATGACCAGGGAAAAGTTTTGACTCAGCAGGCAAAATTCATTGGCAAGACGACAAATAATGTTGCCGAGTATACGGCAGTAATTGAGGCGTTAAAATGGCTGGGCCAAAATTTTTCAATTTTCCAATTTTCCAATTGCCAATTTTTTTTGGATTCAAAATTGGTGGTTAATCAATTAAATGGCCTGTTTAAAATTAAAAACAAAAATTTAAGAAATTTGGTTGTTGAGGTTAGAAAATTGGAACAGGAAATTGGCGGCAATGTTTTTTATAATTTTATTCCCCGGGAAAAAAACAGAAAAGCCGATTTTCTCGTCAATTTTGCTCTCGCCAAAAACGCCCCCTAGACCTTTTGTTTCCTTGAAAAAAAGACAAAGTTAAACTAAGATAAATTTGTGATTACTGCCCAAAAGATTAGCACAACAAAACCAGTTGTTTTAGTTGCCGGTGGAGCTGGTTTTATTGGCTCTTTTTTGTGCGAAGCTCTTTTGCTCCAAAACTGTCGGGTTATTGCCGTTGACAATTTATCAACTGGTAAAAAAGAGAATCTTAAAAGATGCCTTTCCAACCAAAATTTTGTTTTTATCCAGCATGATTTAACAAAATCTTTACCCCCCCAACTTGGTAGTGAAGAAATATCCTATATATTTGATTTAGTTGGTCTTAAAGATGTTACCAAAAACCTCTGGCAGTTAGCCCAAAAAACAGGGGCAAAACTTTTGCTTGTTGCTTCCCAAAATTTTCCTCGGGAAGTTTTTGAAAAAGATTTTCCCAGGGTTGATTTTAGGATAGTTCATCTGGCTGATGTTTATGGACCAAGGATGGCCGCAGGAAAAATTCCTAACGAAAAATCTTTGTTTATTACCGATGTTATTTTTGGGCTCACCAAGGCAATGTTTGCTCCGGGAACAGCGGGAAAGACTTTCCATTTAACTAGGCAAGGGGAGGAAAAACTAAAATGGAAGCCGCAGGTTAGTTTTGAGAAAGGGCTTGAGCATATTCCAAAGCCGGCAAAGAGGCGGAATTTTAAGTTTTTAATTTTCCCCCTTACTCTTTTTTTATTTATTCTTCTTGCTCCTTTTGTTTTTTTTGGGTTTAATGGATTTTTAGGAGCAAGATATCTTCAGGAAGCAAAAAACCTTTTTTTAGCGGCGGATTTTAAAAAAGCAACGGTTAAAGCCCAGAGGGCGGAAATATTTTTAAAAAGGGCAGAAAGACTAGGGAAACCCTTTCTTTTAGGAGAACAATTGGCTCAGGGGTTGGCTCAGGCAGGTTTAGTGGCCGATAAGGCCTTAAATTTAGGTAGTTGCATTTTTTCCGGCTGCCCCACCGATGTGCAAAAATTGATTTCCGAGATAAAAATCGGCCTTGACCAGTCTTATTTTTATCTTTCTTTAGTTGAAGGAGAATTAAAAAGCACCACTCTAATTAATCAGCAAGAACTGGATAAAAAACTTCCTCAACTGACGGACTTAATAATCAAAAGCAAAAAGGGGATTGAAATATTGCCTTGGTTGATAGGCCAAGATAAAAAGCGTACCTATTTGGTTCTTTTGCAAAACAACAGCGAGCTTCGGCCAACCGGAGGCTTCATCGGCTCTTTTGCTTTGGTGACTTTTGAAAAAGGCAAATTGTTGGATTTTGAGGTTCAAGATGTCTATTGGGCCGACGGTCAGCTTAAGGGTCATGTTGAACCGCCGCCAGAGCTAAAAAAATATTTGGGGGAGGCAAACTGGTTTTTACGCGATTCAAACTGGAATCCGGATTTTCCTACCTCGGCCATAAAAGCCCAATGGTTTTTGGAAAAAGAAACTGGTCGGGTAGTTGATGGGGTGATGGGAATTAATCTTTTTGTTGCTCAAAGATTGCTGGAGGCGGTGGGAGAAGTTGAACTACCTGATTATAAAGAAAAAATAAATGCTAACAATCTTTTTGAAAGAGCCCAGTATTATTCGGAAATAGGTTTTTTCCCTGGTTCAACGCAAAAGCAGGATTTTTTGGGAAGCTTGAGTAGAATTTTGTTTGAAAAAATAAAAAATGCCCAAGGAAAAACTAAAATTGAGATCGCTAAAGCAATTTATCAATCTTTAAAATCTAAAGATATTCTTGTTTATTTGGATGATTCCCAGCCAATGGAGGTAGTTTCTGAACTTGGGTGGGACGGAGGGATAAAAAATGTCAAATGTCAAATGTCAAATGTCAAATGTTTGGAAGACTATTTATTTATAGTGGAGGCGAATGTAGGGGTGAATAAAGCAAATTATTTTGTGGAAAGAAATTTAAGCGGGGAGATGAAGGTGGAAGACGATGGTCGGATTAGAAAAATTCTAAAAATTAGTTATCAAAATAAAAGTCCCTCTTCCCATTTTCCCGCCGGCGATTATAAAAATTATTTGCGGGTTTTGGTTCCTCAAGGAAGTGAATTAGAAAAAGTTTTTATCGACTCTCAAGAACTGGAGAAAGAAAAAGTTGAGGTGAGTAATATTTCCGAAAAAACTTCATTTGGATTTTTGGTAAATGTGCCGGTGGGAGAAAGAAAAGAAGTAGAGATTCGCTGGGTTTTGCCTGGAAAAATTGAGTTTGCCGAAAAAGTTCAATATTTGCTTTTTGTCCAAAAACAATCAGGAACAAAGGAAGAAAAGTTTAATTTTAGACTTTCTGTCCCTTCCGGGGTAGCAGTTGTTCCGGTTAAGCCCGAGGCAATAGCCGAAGGCAATACCTATCTTTTTAATCCAGATTTTCGCCAAGACATTGTCTTTGAAATATTTTTGGTCCGTTGACAAATTAGCAGATAACGATTAAAATAGCCATTATTATGGAAAAGAAAGTCGCCAAAGAAAAAATTACTCTTAAGGTTGAGAAAAGAAAAATTACTGGTCGGAAGGTTAAAAAACTGCGGAGAGAGGGAATTCTTCCGGGGAATATTTATGGAAGGAAAATCAAATCACTGGCGGTTCAGGTTCCCTTAAAAGATTTTCTGCCGGTTTATCAAAAAGTGGGAGAGACGGGGATTGTTGAGGTGAAGGTGGCGGGTGAGGATAAAATCCGCCCAAGCTTAATTCATAATGTTCAGTTTGATCCTGTCTCTGACCAGCCATTGCATGCTGATTTTCATCAAGTGTCCTTAACCGAGAAAATCACTGCCAGCATTCCGGTGGAAATTGTTGGTAAATCACCAGCAGTAGAACAAAAAATTGGCGTTTTAATCCAGCCATTGAATGAAGTTGAGGTAGAAGCTTTGCCAACCGAGTTACCTGACCAATTTACGGTTGACATTTCTTCGCTTAAAGAGGTTGATCAGGCAATAACGGTAGGGGATTTGAAACCATCCCCAGGAGTTAAAATTTTAACTTCCCCTAAAGAAATTTTGGTTAAAATTAATCCTCCGGCTAAAGAGGAAAAAGTTGCTCCTTCTCCACCAACTGAGGAAGCTCCGCCAGCTGGTGCCCCGGCGGAAGAAAAACCAGCCGAGGAAAAACCAACAGCAGAAGGAAAGAAGCCAGAAGAGGCTGTTCCTCCAAAAGAGCAAAAACCACCGCCAGAAAAGAAATAATTTACCTGAGGAGTTTCTTCATTTCTTCAGTTGGCTTGAAGTTGGGGTCGAGTTCCAGGGCTTTGGCTAAATTTTCTTTAGCCTTTTCGTCCTGATAGATTTTATAATAAAGATAAGCAAGCTGGAGATAGCCATCGCGATAATTAGGATATTTTTCTAAAATTTCTTCCCAGCCACTGATTAGTTTTTTAATGTCTTTTGGGTCAGAATAATGTTTTTGTTGCCATAATGTTTCGATTTCTGAATTACGAATTTCGGATTGCGAATTAGACTGAAGAAACCTAAGTTCTTTTTCTGCTTTTTCAAATTGGTTGGCATCAAGAAAGATTTTTGCCAATTCCAAATGAGATTTTAAATCGTAGGGATTTTTGACCAATTTTTCTTTTAAAACTTGAAAATCATTTTTTGGAAAAAAAATAGAGCCAAAAACCGCACCGCTTACTAAAATTACCAATCCCAAACTGCCAAATTTTTTGGTTAGTCTTTGCAGCCTTTTCGCCTGGGGCTTGGCGAATTTTCTAATTATTTTTCCCTTAATTTCTAAATTTCTTAATTTCTTAATTTCTTTTTTCATTTTGGCCATTTTCCAAGAAATTCCTTTCTAGGGTACAATTTATAGTACCTAAAAGTGCAACCAAAACGCAAGCATTTTTCTGCATTTTTCTTCTTGAATTTGTTCG
>Ga0315298_1011083_pt1 | contig 10682 bp, 8 predicted proteins | sample WHS_1_MG_FD_203077 | JGI IMG/M metagenome (GOLD analysis project Ga0315298, IMG submission 203077) | Extremophilic microbial mat communities from Washburn Hot Springs, YNP, Wyoming, USA - WHS_1_MG | ecosystem: Environmental > Aquatic > Thermal springs > Hot (42-90C) | place: USA: Wyoming...
TCCATGCCCCGGGCGCTCGCCGCAAATGGGAACCTCGGCTGCCTCTACACCGACCTTTGGACGCCCCCGCATAGTCTGCTCGCGGCCCTGCCATTCCAGCGCATCCGAGACCGCTACCACGAGGACCTGCACGCTGCGCCGGTTCACGCTTTCAACTGGAGGGCCTTGGCCTTCGAGGCCGCCGGCCGCCTGCGCGGCGCAACCGGCTGGCCGCTCATTCTCAAGCGCAACGCCTGGTTTCAAGAACGCATTCTGGTGGCCCTGTCTCGCCTTCCGGACCGCCCGCGGCGGGTTCTGTTTTCCTACAGCTACGCCGCGCGGCGCATTTTCGAATTCGCCCGCCAACGTGGCTGGTCCACGGTCCTCGGCCAAATGGACCCGGGCATTGAAGAAGAGCGCATCGTCGCCCGGCTTTGCGAACGCTTTCCCACAGTCGAGCCTGCCTGGCGTCCAGCGCCCGCCGTCTACTGGCAGGAGTGGCGCGCCGAATGTGAACTTGCGGACCAAATCCTGGTCAACTCGCGCTGGTCGAAAGAAGCGCTGCTTAAGGCCGGCGTCCCCGGCGCCAAAATCGCCGTTGTGCCATTGGTCTATGAGCCGCCTGCCGCCGCCCGTGGATTCGAGCGCGTGTATCCGCAATCTTTCTCTGGCGCCCGGCCGTTGCGGGCGCTCTTCTTGGGCCAGGTCAATCTTCGGAAAGGCATGGCGGCGCTCCTCGAGGTCATGCGGCGGATGAAGAATGCACCCGTCAAATTCGTGATGGCCGGACCGGTTTCGATCGTCGTGCCGGAAGACCTGCGCAACCAGCACAATGTGCAGTGGGCCGGGCTTGTGCCGCGCAGCGAGGCGCAACGCTATTATCAAGAGGCGGATGTTTTTCTTTTCCCTACGCATTCGGATGGTTTCGGCTTGACGCAGCTCGAGGCCCAAGCTTGGAAGCTGCCGGTGATTGCTTCCCGCTTTTGCGGCGAAGTGGTTGAGGACGGTCGCAACGGACTGCTTCTGCCGGAAGTGACGCCCGAGGCGATTGAAGCCGCACTCGAGCGCTGCCTGGAGTCACCGGCGCGGCTGGCGGCGATGTCGGAAGCTTCAGGCGTAGCGCCTCAGTTCAGTCTCGCCGCCCTGCGCCGCTGGTGCGCGGAATTCGAGGCCGCTCATGTTTGAACCTCTGGTTTGGGCGACAGGACTGTTTTGCGTAGTTGCGTTCTTGGTTGCGTGGCGCGCCTTCCGGGATGTGTTTCATCCTCTGATTCTCACCATCCCGATGTTTGCGTTTTTTTACGTTCTCATGCCGCTGTACCTGATTCGAGACGGGCAGATTTTTTCCTATGTCAGCGAGGGTCAGTGCACGTTCGTGCAGGCGGTGCTTCTCGGCGGAGTGATCGCTTTTGTACTGGGGTGTTTTTTGGGCAGCCACTACGGCCCGAAGCCCTCCTGGAAAAACGCTCCGGCCTACGACCGCAAGTTGATTCAGAAAAGCGGTTACTTGCTTGGCGGCATTGGTCTCGCCGCCTGGATGTTCACCGTCCAGAATGCCGGCGGCATCGCCAATGTCTTTTCGCGTCCCAAGGGGATGGGTTGGAGCGACTATGGGTACGTCCGCGAAGCGGCGTATCTGATGATTGTTGGATTGCTCTTGCTGCTTTCCCCCCAAGGTTACGATCCCAAGAATCGCCGCTGGCGAATTGCCGTGGCGGCTTTCGCCACCCCGTATCTGATTCAAGGACTGCTTGGCGCCCAACGCGGGCCCACGTTTCTGGCTTTCACGACTCTGGGCCTGTCTTGGTACTTGGCCCGCCGCAAGCGCCCGGCGCTAGTCACGCTGCTTGCCGCCGGCGCCGGCCTTGGATTCCTGATGCTCTTTCTGGTCATAAACCGCGGCGCTCTCTACCTAGGCAGTGACCAGGAACTCAAAACCGACGTCGATGAAGTTCTGACTGCTAACGAGGCGAACGAATACATCTTCGGAGCAGGCTGCATCACGGCGGCTCATCAAAGCGGAGATTATTTCTGGGGACGCCGCTATCTCGCGCAAATTATCGTTCGTCCCATCCCCCGGCAAATCTGGCCTACGAAATATGTCGACTTCGGCATTCCGGAGATCGAGCAAAACGCCGGCGTGGCGGGCGCCGGGCTGGAGGCCGTGATGGGCTGGCGAGAAGTTCCGGGAGCCGCCGCAACTATGCTGCCAGACGCCTGGGTGGAGCTTTCCTGGCTTGCATTTCCATTTTTGGCGCTGGTGGGCTGGGGGTATGGGTACGCCTGGCGGCGGGCGGTGTGGCAAGGCGGCCCCTGGACCACCCTGTTCACCATTTTCTGCTTGCTCTCGGTGTTCTTTGTCAGCCAGGGTGGCGCGGCGGTCATCTTCCGGCTAGTGATTCTCTCCGTCCCCTCTTTGTACGCCTGGCGCAAAGCCGCCCTACCCTTTGTTCCTGCTCGTGCCCCCTACGCCGCGCCCGTGCGATAAACGAATCCTGTCATGCCCGATCCTTTGCGCGTGTTGATGTTGGCCACGTATTTTCCCAAGCCCCGAAACGCGCTGATGGGAAATTGGGCGCTGGCGCAAGCGCACGCTTTCCAACGCCAAGGGATGGAAGTAGAGGTCATCTCCCTCACTGCTTGGGTGCCCCGCTGGCTGGCTAGAACCCCCGGCGCGAAGGCGTACGCGCTTTGCCCTCCCTGCCACCATTGGGACGGCCTGCCGGTCTATTACCCACGCTGGCCGGTCTATCCCGTGCGTCCTTTGCGTACGTGGTCAGACCGTTATCCGCTGCCGTTTATGACTGCCGGCTGGTACGCTGCTCGCGGCGCCTTATTGGAACGCATACGACTTTTCCAGCCCCACGTTCTCTACGCGCACCACACCGCCGTGAATGGCTTTCTGGCCGCCCGCCTCTCCCCTCGCGTGGGCCTTCCGTTTGTGGTCACCGACCATGACTTGGGTGAAATTGCGGCGTGCGCTCAGTGGCCCGCCCGAAAGCGATTGTTTCAGTTTGTGGCTGACCGCTCCGCCGCCATGGTGGCAGTGGCCCGCCGGATGGAAAATGAGTTGCGCGCGCTTTTCCCGCGTGCGCGAACCTGCACCGTACACAACGGAACCGATCCGGTCCCCGAAGCTTTCTGGAATACACCCCGCCCGCAAGATCTCACTGGTAAGGTGGTCGTGTTCAGCTGCGGGCACTTTTATGAACGCAAAGGCTTTCCTTTACTAGTTGACGCTTTCGCCCCCGTAGCGGCGCGTCACCCTGAAGCCGTGCTGCGCATTGCAGGAGACGGCGCAACGCGGCCACAGGTGATTCAGGCCATCGACCGGCATAACCTGCAAGGCCGAGTCATTCTGCTTGGCAAGTTGGATCATTCCGCCGTGCTGCAAGAGATGGTGTGGTCGGACTTTTTCGCCCTACTCGGCTGGAACGAGCCGTTCGCCACCGTTTTTTCCGAGGCTGCGTCGGCCGGCAAGCCCATTGTGTGCGCCAATGACGGCGGTTTCGCCGACGTACTTGAGGATGGCGTCCACGGTTTCGCCGTGCCGCCCCGAAACGCCGCTGCCGCCACCGCCGCCATGGAACGGCTCGTTGCCGACAGCGCACTTCGCCAAAAGATGGGCGCCGCCGCCAAGCAGCTCTTTGAATCGTCTCTGCGCTGGGACCATAACGCCCGCCGGATGAAGGCGCTTTTCGAACAAGCTGCTACAAGCCGTGCGGTCTTTTTATGACTGAAATGTTTTTGACGTCTTATGTGCCCTCGATGCCCCAGGTCCTTAACGCTTATTGTTAGTTCTTAGCACTTTAGTCCATCTCCTATGCACAACCATAACTTAGATAACCTAGTGCACAGCCAAAGAGAATACTACGCCCGAACAGCAGCCCAATATGACACCCAGCATGTTGCCCCGGACGACGAACATCAGCTGGCCCTTGCAGTGCTCGCGGGAATTCTGCCGTTTCTCGATGCACGTTCGCTCTTGGATGTTGGTTCCGGTACCGGCCGCGCCCTTCACTACCTCCATGCACGTCACCCATCAATTCACATAGTTGGTATCGAGCCTGTCTCGGAGCTTCGTGAAGTAGGGTATGGGAAGGGCATCGAACGCTCTTGCCTCATCGACGGCGACGCTACAAAATTGGCATTCCCTGCCGAAGCGTTCGATGTCGTGTGTGAGTTTGGTGTACTTCATCACGTACCACGGCCCGACGTTGTTGTAGCGGAAATGCTTCGCGTGGCAAAAAAAGCAGTTTTTCTTTCCGATTCCAACATTTGGGGCCAAGGCCGCATGATGCGTCGGTTTCTTAAGACAACTCTCCGGGCGCTTCGGCTCCAGCGACTCTTTACAATCCTTCGGACCAGGGGCAAAGGATACTTCTTTTCCCAGGAAGACGGAATCTCCTTCCCCTATTCTGTGTTTGACAACTACCAGCAGATCAAACGACAAACACACTCGATTCACATACTCAACACAACACCTGCGGGCATCAATCCTCTTTACACCGCTTCGCATGTCGCACTACTTGGGCTGAAGTGACTCGACTAGCTCACCGTTTCGACATGTCATCAATCGCCTTGACTTTGCCGTTTTCCGAGCCTCGGGACTAACTTTAAACGACAAGGTGCACCGTAACGGATGGCCTGCAAGTTTGCTTTGCTGGACTGGGACGAGCTGTTTGCATCACTCTTTTTGGAAGCTGCCTCCGCCGACAAGGCTGTTGTGTACGCCAGTGACGGAGGCTTCGCCGTTCCGCCCGAAACGTCGCCGCCATGGAGCGGCCTAATTGTCGACAGCGCACTTCGTCAAAAGATGGGCACCGTCAAACTGCTCTTGGAATCCTCTTTGCGCTGGGCTCACAACATCCGTTGAATAAAGGCGGTCTTCGAACAGGCTGCTGCAAGGCGTATGATTTCTTATGACTGTAACGTTTTTGACTTCTTATGTGTCAACCATGGGAGGTGGGCTCTTCCCTGCACTATGTCGGATGACCTCCAAGCTTTGCGAATTACCCTCCGTAAAAGTATCGGTGCTGGGGCTTGAAGATGACCACACACAGAAGGATTTACCGCTCTGGGGCACCGTTAGAGTGCAGGCTTATCGAGTTGTTGGTCCGCGGGCTTTTGGTTATGCCCCAGGCTTAAAGTCCGCCTTGCTACAGGAGAACCCGGATCTCATTCATGTACATGGTCTTTGGATGTACCCTTCGGTGGCATCCCTTTACTGGTCCCGTCGTAGCCGAAGGCCATATCTTATTAGTCCGCATGGAATGCTGGACCCTTGGGCCTTACGTAACTCTGCGTGGAAGAAGCGGCTAGCAGCGGGGCTTTACGAGCAAAGACACCTGAGCTCTGCAACCTGTCTTCATGCATTGTGCGATCACGAAGCTCAGGCAATCCGAGAATACGGCCTGCGCAACCCCATTGCTGTCATCCCGAACGGCGTAGACTTGCCACTTGGCCGTGTTGCCGCGCCTCCGCCTTGGGAATCACTCCTGCGGGAAAATGCCAAGGTGTTACTCTACCTTGGACGCCTTCACCCAAAGAAGGGCTTACCTAACCTGCTGCGGGCCTGGGCGGAAGTCCAAGCTGAACCTGGAGCTAAAGCGTGGCATCTCATTGTCGCTGGTTGGGACGAAGGAGGTCACCAGCGAAAGCTGCGCAGTTTAGGGGCGGAACTAGGCCTCAGCCGAAGCCTCCATATCGTCGGCCCCCAATTTGGCCAAGACAAATGGGCGAGTTTTGCTAGAGCTTCGGCGTTCATCCTTCCATCATTCAGCGAAGGCCTACCAATCGCTGTGCTCGAGGCCTGGGCGTATGGGCTACCAGTTATTATGACCCCCCAGTGCAATCTTCCAGAAGGTTTTCAAAAGGGGGCTGCGATTCCTGTGGATCCAAGCGTACAAGGAATCACGGCGGGATTACGGGAGCTGTTCCGAATGAGTGATGCGGACCGGCATCATATGGGAGAACGCGGTCGGCAATTAGTGCAGCAGCAGTTTACGTGGCCAACCGTGGTTGCTCAGTTCAAAGAGGTTTATGAGTGGATGCTCGGAGGCCATTCAAAACCAGCCTGGGTCCGCAGTTGATGGAAGATTCCTTCCAGATGGCGGCGTGCATTTGTACGCGTGGATTTTCCGATAGAAGCATCGCTTGTCATCCGATCTCCGCTCAACGCGCCCTTTAGTTAGGTGAGATGACGGTTCACACCCTTGCGGGCCAGCGCCCAATTCTAGCCATTATTAGTAACGCCCAGACCCCCTACCGGCTGCATCTCCACCGCCGCATCGCCACCGAGTTGCCTGAGCTGCGCCTCTGGAGCCTCTTCACGCACGAAAAGGCGAGCTCCCCTTGGAAGCTTACGGAGTGCCCTGAGATCAACCCGGTTTGGTTCGGCGCTGGGGATTCCAGCCAGGACCAAGCCAAGCTCTCTCACGCCATTAAGGAGTGGCGCAAAGGCGGCGCCATCCTGCGCTGGATGCAGGATAGGGACATCCGGGCGGTGGTCGTGCTGGGATATAACGATTGGGGACGGTGGCGCATTCTCCAGGGGTGCCGTCGCAGGGGCATCCCTTGCTTTCTATTCGGCGACAGCAATATCCTCTGCGACAATCCCTCAAGCGCGAAGGCGCTTTTAAAGCGCGCCCTCCTGCCCCATATCCTCAAGCGCTGCTCCGGAGTGCTTTATTGTGGGCGTTTGGGCCGCGAGTATTTCATTAGGTACGGCGCCGATCCTGCGCGCATGTTCCCCTTCCCGTATGAGCCGGACTACCAGGCGGTCCAGAATGTGCCCCTGTCCCAAATCGAACAAGCCCGGCGCCGTTACCATCTGCCTGCCGGCAGGCGCTATTTGATTTATAGCGGCCGCCTGACCGCGGTGAAGCGCGTAGATCTGCTTCTCCATGCCTTCGCCGCGATCGCGGCCGACCGCCCCCACTGGGACTTGATCATGGCCGGTGACGGCGAACTGCGCGCATCTCTTCCATCGCTCGTCCCTGCGGACTTGAAGCCGCGTGTCATCTGGACCGGATTTATTGATGACCATCAGCGCCTCGCTGCTCTGTACGCTCTGGCGGATGTTCTGGTGCTCCCTAGCGAATACGAGCCCTGGGGCGTGGTGGTGACCGAAGCAGCGGTGCGGCTGGCGCTGGTGGCCAGCTCCGTGGTGGGCGCCGCCGCCGAAGTCCTGCGGGATGGCGTGAACGGAAAGCTTTTCGAAAACCGAAGTCTGCCTTCCTTGATCGCCGCGCTTCGCGAAGTTACCGACGAGTCACGGATCGACGCCTTCAAAGCCGCCTCGCCCAAAGTGCTGGCCGAATGGCGCAAACGCTCCGACCCGGTAGCCGGACTGAGGCAAGCTCTAGAATCCGTGGGAGCGCTGCCAGTGATCCCAAACCGTTAACAGACTGCAATGCAAATTGACCTGAGCCGTTTCGACAACTCCTGGTACAGTCCAGGGCGTTCGCGGTTGGTGCAGGCGCTCTGGTTCTTTCTCGGCCAGCCGCTGCTGCGTTGCTCCGTGCTTCCGGGGTCGGGCTTTCGCGTCCGTCTGCTCCGCTGGTTTGGGGCTTCCGTTGGCCGGGGCGTGGTCATTAAACCCGGCGTACGGGTCAAATACCCATGGCTGCTGAAAGTTGGCGATCACTGCTGGATTGGAGAAGACGCCTGGATTGACAATTTAGCCCCGGTGACGCTCGGCAGCCATGTCTGCGTTTCTCAGGGCGCTTATCTGTGCACGGGCAACCACGATTGGGCGGATCCCACCTTCGGACTGATCGTCAAGCCCATCGCTCTTCAGGATGGATCCTGGGCCGGAGCCAAATCTGTACTCTGCCCCGGCGTGACGCTCGGCGAAGGCGCCATTGCCGCCGCCGGCAGCGTCATCACCCGAGATATCCCCGCCTGGGAAATCCACGCCGGCAACCCGGCGCAGTTCGTCAGATTGCGCCGGATTGCCGTGCGAGATTGATGTCCTGTACTCCCCTACCGAAGCGGAACGGCGCTTTCCGCGCGCACAAACTGATTCGTGAAGTCGTAGTAACGGACCTGCGAAACCCCCATCCCGGACAGGTTCAGGCGGCACGAATTCTCGCCTAGCCACTGCCCCGCCTCACAGTACACCGTACTCGTCTCCAGTTCGCTTGCCGATGGCGCAAAGTATACGCGCATCTTGACGGGGTACGGTAGAATGCCGGCTGGGTTCCCTTGAAACTCGCGCTGCTGGCCGGTTGTGATATCCGTAACGTAGACGCGGGAAGCCTCATCTCTAACCTGCTGGATCATGGTTTCTATTTTCTGAAGCTGGGTCCAGTCCATCTGACCGGGCTCGTTGTACATCGCGATGTCGCCAATTTTTTGCCCCATCTTAAACGCGTCCACATTGCTATCCCAGCAGGTCCCCCCACAGTCTGCGATCGCCATAGCGAACGCTCCGGTGGGATACACCCATCGCCAGCTCAGAGGCGCCAGCCTTGGGTCTCCGGGAACCCTGGGATCGGCGAATGGGATCGCCGCTGACATGGTGTCCATCGTTTCCTGTTCCGGTATGAACAGGCAATCCGGGAACTCCTGCTGAAGCGTTCGGAAGATATCCGCGCTGATCGGTCCTCCTCCGGTCCAAACCGCGCTGTCCACATAGAATACCGTAACGCCCCAGCGGTTCTTCGCATACTCGATCTTGGACCGTAGCAGATTCGTCACTTCAGCGATGTTGTCCGGCGTGTTGGTATAGGCCATCTGCGTGCCGCTTCCTCCACCCCACACGTACCAGCCGTCGCCGTTTTCGTTGCAAACATGGAAGCGCTGCCCGAAGGGGTTGTCGATCTTCACAAACTGATCCCGCAAGTCCATGTTGCTGTTGTAGGTACAGGTGGAAGGCAACTCCGTGCCCCACAACAGACGCTGTGGCCGCAAGGTCACGCCCACGCGGTATCCCGCATTGCGAAATGCGGCGAAAATATCATCCACAACGGCGTTCATCTCGGCGGCATAGCCGTAACTGAACACTCGCGGGTCGCCCAAGTACGTCGTGGCGTGATTAAATTCCTGCCCCTCGATGTCCCATATGATGATCGCCTGCGGCCTTACAGGGCGTGCGTTCATCATACTGATGATGTTATTCGTCTGACTCATCGCCACTTGTCGGAAACGCTCGCTGTTGGAAACGTCGAGATTGGGGTCCCAGAAGTACCCTCGGGGATTTACGGGGCTTCGCTTCCCGCCATCGGAAATGAACCACCGCATAATCGGCCTGCGGTCTGGCCATTGCAGCAGCATGGGGTACTGGGCAGCATATTCTTCGTATGCCTCCGGGACCCACTCTTTGGCGGAGAGCGATGGGTCGTCGGTAAACCGTACGCAATATCTAGCCTGTCTGGTTTCGCCGGGCGCCAGATTGTAAACCTGCATCCCGAGCTTCGCATACAGGGCGTAATAGTTGTATTGAACGGCTACCGTGGGAGGCGTGCTCCCATGACCTGCCCAAATTTCTTCCCACACTGCAAATTTGGAGGCGCCGTTGTTAAACAGGACGATGCTCACTGGGTTCCCTCGCCCCACATTACCGCTCGGCCACCCGGCTGTTTGCGGCCCTGTTTGAACCCCAAGAGCATTGATAACCGCGCGGCTAACCGGCGTGGTTGAACTATTTTTCAGCTCAATGTCGGCGCACACTGTGTCATTCCGGCGCGTGTAATAGGATACAGTCAGCGTCATGGTCTGGCCGTTCCCTGTGCACTGCTGCGTAACCGTGTTTCCGTTTACGGTGCTTGTGCAAGACGGGATCCACGGCGCCCCTGACCAGGTCATGAGGGCTTCCCCTGGGTACCCATAATTGTAATCGGTTCCGTTCCAAACCAAGCTCGTTAAGCCCTTGTTCCCCACCGTGAAGCTAACGCCACCCGCCGCCTTCACCCTCACCGTCGCGGTGGCCTTCTTGGTGGCGTCGGCTACCGACTGCGCCGTTATGGTCACCAGTTGGTCTGCGGTCACATTCCCCGGCGCCGTATACAGCCCGCTGGAGGAGATGGTTCCAACTGCCGGGCTTAGGCTCCAGCTCACCGCCGTGTTCGGCGTCCCCGTAACCGTGGCGGTGAACTGTTGCGCTTGCCCCGCGTTCAGCGTGACCGTCGCTGGACTCACCGACACCAAAACCACAGGCATCAGCGTCAGTACCGCTTTGGCGAATTTCGTGCTGTCTATCATGCTGGTTGCGATCACCTCGACGGTCTGGCTTTGTAGGATATTGCTAGGCGCAGTATACACTGCCGTCGTCCCACTGGTCGAGAGCGTTCCCACCGCCGGATTCAAACTCCACACCACCCCCGTTTTCGTCGTCCCCGTCACCGTCGCCGTCAACTGCTGCGTCTGACTCGCTGTCAGCGTGGCCGTTGCGGGGCTGATCCCCACCGTGATGGCGGCCGCCGGCGGAGGCGTTAAGATCACCGTCGCCGTCGCGCTTTTGGAACTATCCGCCACGCTGGTCGCCTTCACCGTCACCGTCTGCTGCGCGGAAATCGACGCCGGAGCCGTATAAAGCCCTCCGGCGCTTATGCTCCCCACCGCCGGGCTCAGGCTCCAGGTTACGGCCGCGTTCGAGCTTCCCGTCACCGTGGCTGTAAACTGCTGCGTCTGGCCCTGCCCTAAACTCGCTTGCGCCGGACTCACGCTCACCGCCACCGGCGCCGGCGGAGGCGTACTCG
>Ga0315298_1011086_pt1 | contig 10680 bp, 9 predicted proteins | sample WHS_1_MG_FD_203077 | JGI IMG/M metagenome (GOLD analysis project Ga0315298, IMG submission 203077) | Extremophilic microbial mat communities from Washburn Hot Springs, YNP, Wyoming, USA - WHS_1_MG | ecosystem: Environmental > Aquatic > Thermal springs > Hot (42-90C) | place: USA: Wyoming...
GGAAACAGGACGCTGAGCTGGCTATGGACGCCGCGGCGTGTATCGGTTGCGGCGCTTGTGTGGCGGCCTGTCCGAACGCTTCTGCATCGTTGTTTACCGGCGCTAAGATTAGCCACTTAGGGCGGCTTCCGCAAGGCCAGCCTGAACGGGATCAACGCGCTCTGGCTATGGTCCAACAAATGCAGCTCGAAGGCTTTGGAAACTGCACGAATATTGGCGAATGCGAAGCTGCGTGCCCAAAGGAAATCAGGCTCGATGTAATCGCTCGCATGAATCACGACTATATAAAAGCGGCGCTCACAGAACGCGAGGTGGTGGAGAAGGGCGGAGCGGGATGATCCGCTTTGCAAAACCTTCTTCGGAAGTAGTCGCCAAGTCATCCCAAACCGTGGCTGCACATCGTTGAGGTCCCGTTGGTATGGCGGCCGGTGCTCTTCGCCTGTGAACAGCAGGCCGCCTTTTTCATCCAGTCCGGGAACCTTCAGCGGGCCCGGCGAGGTGAAATCGAACTTGGGATGCTGCCGGTTGTAGCGTTCACTGAGCGGCGATTCGCCGTCTCACCGCAATCCCAGATTCAGAGTCAGGGAGCTTCGCGCGCGCCGGTCGTCCTGGCTGGATGCTGCATAGTACAGACAACCTTCGCGCGCATCTCCATCGGATTCCATATAGCTCCGCCAGCCACTCAGCGCAAGCCATGGCTGGGGGTTTATCAGAGGCTTGCCGAAAACAGTTCCGGAATTTGACGGCGCGCTATCTCTCGCAGGCGGGTCGCCTCCTCTGTAGGGACCGAGCAATAAGGCCACCGAACGCGCGTGCCGATGGGCGCCCAACCGCCAATCGCCGCCAGCAACTTGTCCAAAGCCGTATTGGAGTATCCATCGCGCTCGCGAAAGGGCAAAATGTGGTCGCGCATGAATGCTACGATCCGGCTTTCGATCTCCAGAGCGCGAACCGGATCTCTGTAAATTAGCTCGTTCCAGCGCTTGGCGCCACCCGGGTGCAAGCACGCTACGTTGGAATACGATCCGTGAGCCCCGTGCAAGATGCCGGTCGCCAGCGCATGCCCCGGAATGAACACCGACAACCGCTGGAACACCGGCTGCATCGCGGCGTACCAAGCGGCATCTCCACCTGCCAGCTTAGCCCCCACTAGATCAGGAACCGCTTGCGCTAGCCGCCCCAGCTCCTCCGGCAGCAAGCGGCGTTTCGCGTGAGGGGGGTTATATAACACCAAGCCAATGCCTCCGGCTATCTCTCCCATGGTAGTCAGAAAAATCTCCGCCTCTTCGAGCGTTACCGGATACCAATCGGGAAGTATCACCTGCATCGCCGAGGGACGCAACGCCACCGCGCGGCGTAAACGTTCCCGCGATATCTGTCCACTCATATGGGACACTCCGATTTGAAAAGGCACGCCTGCCCGCTCACATCGCGCCGCTAGCAATTCCGCAATCCGGTCGAATTCATCTTCGAGGAGCGTGTGGAACTCGCCAGCCGTCCCATTCGAGTAGATTCCGTCGCAGCCGGACGCAAGCAGGATGTCGATTTCATCAGCCAGACGGCTGTAATCAATGCCGTCCGAAGCATCCACCGGTAACAATAAAGTCGCCCAAGTGCCGCGGATCTCGGACGCGCGAAGCGGTCGCATACAAAAAAGCTTAGCCGATCTGTTTCCTGGAAATCCCAGGCGCAAGCTTCCCCCAAGCAAGTTTGCCTCGCCCTGGGTGGATTCCCTGCCGTTACGCCAGGAGCGCCGCCACCCTGCCCACCCGAGTCGGAAACGACCATCTCGGGTTTGTCATGATAGGCATGATGGATTGGTCGCCGGATTCTTGGAAGACAAAGCGAGCAGAGCAGCAGCCGGTATACGACCCGGACTCGGGTCTGGAAGAATGCCTAAAACAACTGGCAGCTTTACCGCCTCTGGTGACCTCTTGGGAGATCGAGTCGTTAAAAGCGCAGCTAGGGGACGCCGCACGAGGCCGGCGCTTCCTGTTGCAAGGGGGCGACTGCGCCGAAATGTTCGACGAGTGCCGGTCCGATCTGATCGCCAATAAGTTGAAGATTCTGCTCCAGATGAGCCTGATTCTGGTGCAGGGCAGTAAGAAACCGGTGATCCGGGTAGGACGCTTCGCCGGCCAGTATGCGAAACCACGCTCCGAAAGCACCGAAACACGAAACGGCATCACGCTTCCTAGCTACCGCGGTGACCTCATCAACCACCCTGAATTCACCCCGGAGGCGCGCCGTCCCGACCCGCAACTGCTGTTGCGAGGACACGGTCGTGCGGCGTTGACATTGAACTTTATCCGCGCGCTAGTCCGCGGCGGCTTTGCCGACTTACACCACCCGGAATATTGGGACCTGGATTTTGCACAGCATTCGCCGCTCGGGGAGGAATTTCGACGCATCGCCTCCACCGTGGCCGACTCGCTAAAATTCATGGAAAACACCATAGGCACGAGGATCAGCGACTTGGGATGGGTTGATTTCTACACGAGCCACGAAGCTTTACATTTGGCGTACGAACAGGCTCAGACGCGGCGCGTGCCGCGCCGTCCCGGCTGGTATAACCTCTCCACCCATTTCCCGTGGATCGGCATGCGCACTGCCGACCCTGATGGCGCGCATGTAGAATACGTGCGCGGCATCCAAAACCCCATTGGCGTCAAGATCGGTCCCAGCATGACGCCGGATCGCCTGAAACGCTTACTCGATATCTTGCATCCTAACAACGAACCCGGACGGCTGACGCTCATTCATCGCTTCGGAAAGGATAGAATCGCGGAGTGCCTGCCGGGGCTGATCAAAACGGTGCGGGAAACTGGGAAAACCGTTCTCTGGTGCTGCGACCCGATGCACGGGAATACGCGCAAAACCAGCGACGGCATTAAAACACGATACTTTTCAGACATCCTCTCTGAGCTCGAACAGGCATTTGAGATCCACACGGCGCTGGGCAGCTATCTGGGCGGCGTCCACTTCGAACTGACCGGCGAAAACGTTACCGAGTGCGTGGGAGGCGCCAGGGGCATCACCGAAGCCGATCTGCACCGTGCCTACCTCTCAGAGATCGACCCCAGGCTCAACTACGAGCAGGCGCTCGAAATGGCTATGCTGATCGCGCGAAAGATGGACAAGCTGAATAACAACGGAGCACACCCCTAGTGGCGGCGACCCACTGTCGCCGCGCCGCCGCTTCCGTAAACCTTAACCGTGGAGACCCGCGAGAACGCCGCGCATGTAAGAAAGCGACCGTTCCATGCCCGGATAGGGGTCGTCGGGGAAAATTTCGTACTCAAGCATCACGCAGCCCTGATATTTCATCTTCTTCAACAACTTGAACAATCCTACGATCGGCAGCACGCCGTCGCCCACGGCCACTTGGCTCTTGGCGTCCTTGGTGTTCTTCAGGTCTTTGACGTGAAGGTCGAGCAGGCGCGGACCCGCCTTTTGCGCCCATTCAAGAATATCGGCGCCCGCCCGCACGGAGTGGCCAATGTCCATGCACAATCCCATGCGCGGGTCTCGATTTTTCACCGCAGTCAAGACACTCTCCGGCGTGGGAAAGTGCTTATCTTCCGGCCCATGGTTGTGGATCGCAGCCTTGATGTTGAACTCTTTCACGAGCTTTTCCACTTCGTCAAGGGTTTCGTGAGACGGCGCGCACACCATCATGGGCATCCCTGCGGCCCTAGCGTACTCAAACATTTTCCTCAGCTCGGCTGGTTTTTTAAGGTCGATGTTGCCGCCGCTCATGATCTGGAAGCCGGCGTCTCGAAATTCTTTCGCCCCGGCCGCAGTCTGTTCGGGAGTTTCCGCATAACGAAGATGAAACTCCTTGACGCTGATGTACTTCACATTCAGCTTCTTCAGGATTTCAATGGCCTGAGGCCGTGAAAACTTTCGCAATGAGTACGTCGCCACACCGAGGCGGAGATCCTCCACCCCCTCGGCGGCTGAGGCAGTCCCGACGGCTACAGGCGAGGCAGCAAGAGCGAGAGATCCACCGAGGAACCCACGGCGGCTGGTCTTGGCTATCATGTTCATGAACTCCTTGGATTTGGATAATGTTTACATCCGGTGCAAAGTAATGATCATAACCTCTTCCGCAGCTTTGTGGGGAATGGCCAGCTCCTTGTAGGGCTCTATCGCTCCTGAGCGGCTTTTTCCATCTCCACCAGCTGCTTTCTCACTTGCTCCGCATCTGGCGCTTTCGGAGCGTACTGGAGGTAGTTGCGCATTTGAACTGCCGCCTGGGCATACTCTCGCTTCTGGGCGAGAATCACTCCGAGCAGGTGGTGAGCCTTGGCCATCCGGTGACTCGGATCGTTTTTGATGGCGTTGCGGGCGCTTTCCTCGGCTTCATCATACCTCTTAAGGTTGTAATTCGCTACCGCATTCACAAAGAACGCAAACGGAAAATCGAACGGATTCAGCTTGATCAGCCGGGCGCTGGCATCCGCCGCCTCCTCCCAGTTCCCTTCCATGGCGGCGATTTGCGCGAGCTGCAAATAGGGGTTGACGTACTTGGCATCCGCCGCTAGAGCTTGCTCATAAGCCTTCCGCGCCGCGCTCATATCTTTTTGCTGTTCCCGCACCAAGCCAAGATAAAACCACGCCACGGCGTACTTTGGATACAAACTCACGGCTTTTTCTAACTCCTTCGCCGCGTCAGCCCATTTTTTTCGCTTGAAAGCATCCCGCCCTTTCTCATATGCTTTTCGGGCATCCTTAGAAGCCATCGCAGAAGTAGCGCTGATCGTAAGCCCCTCCACGTTTCCCATACTCCGCAGAATGATGACTCCTAATTCGGGGTTATCGAGAAACCGCCGTCCGCTCAAAGCGACGACTTCCGATCGGAAACCGGCAAGCGAAGCCCGAATCTCACAGCCGGAAAGCTCTCGTTCCGTAAATTCGCGTCCACCTGGACCGGGGAAACCGCCTCGGAGCCCTCCAAAAGGCGCGTCCGCGGCGGAACTTACGCTGGCGTCTGGAAACACGTTCGTGTTTCCGCCAAGTTGGAAGCTAAAATGGCCCTTGGAATCCGTGTATGCCTCTGGACGCGCAATGCCGTTGCAAACGCGCTCTATCACCACGGGCTCCGGCGGCGGCGTTCCGTCCTCCATCAATACTCTGCCCGAAAGAAAAATCGGACGCGCCACCTCGGAGGGAAAGGGGCTACGCTCTTGCGGCTGTGTCGGGAGCTGCGTCGTGGGCTGAGTCGGCTGGGTAGGGCGTGTCGGAACGGTCGGAGTGACTCCACCGGGAACGCTCCCGCCTCCTCCCGCAGAACCGCCGGCGCCACCACCAGAGGAGGCCCCTCCGGAGGGTGGCGCCGTGGTCTGTGCTGTGCCTCCCGTTTGCGCCAGAATGATTCCTGCGCACACGGAAACCGTCAAAATGGCGCCCCAGATCTGAGTGAGCGAGGCCACGCCGCGCATTTTACACCTCCTCGGGCCGTTTCTCACAGTATCGCACAGCTTGGCCTCCCGCCCTTGCGCCACCCGATACAATGAATCGAGGAGCTATGATGCGACGAACTTTCCTTCTCACCCTTCCGGCGCTCTTATTCCTGGGATGCTCCGAACCCCCGAAGAAAACGGAACACAAAAAGGAACCCGAGAAGCCGCCGGAGCCAGTCACCGCCCGAACTGCGTTCCAGCAGATCTTCGCAAGCGCCCGGACGTGGGCTCCGGATGCGCAAATCCTTCGGCTTGCCAATGTTCCTGTCGAACAGGTGAAAGATCAGGCCGGCAAGTGCGCCGCCTGGCAAGCGATTCTTGTTTCCCCAAGCCGCAGCCGGCAAAAGATGTTCACTTACTCGGTGGTCGAGGGACCTGGGAATTTGCATAAAGGCGTTTTCGGCACTCCCGAAGATACCTATTCGCCCCACGGGCAAGCGAAGCCGTTTCTGATCGCGGCGCTGAAAGTGGACTCCGACCAGGCCTATGAAACCGCCATGAAGAAGGCCGCGGAGTACGCTAAGAAGAACCCTGATCTTCCAATCAATTTCTTGCTGGAATTGACCCCCCAAAACCAGAATCCGACTTGGCGCGTGATTTGGGGCGCTTCGGTGAGCCAGTCCAATTACTCGATTCTCATCGATGCCAGCACCGGCGAATACTTGCGAACGCTCCGGTAACGCTGAAGCGCCAGGAGCGGAGGTTCCCGCACGCGGCGCGAAAGCGGCGCTGTGATACGCGTGCGCTCTATACTTGAGGGTTGGCGCGAAAAAAAAGATGAGTGTAACACCAGCCCGGATCCCCATAGCCGTCGTGGGCGTAGGCCAGTTCGGCAGGAACCACGCCCGGGTGATACGGGAATGCGGGGGAGCACAGCTTGCCGGTGTGTACGACGTGGACCCACAGCGGGCCCAAACGGTGGCTCATGAGTTCGACTGCCCGGCTTTCGCCAGCCTGGAGGAAACAGCGGAGAAGGCCAGCGCCGCTATCGTGGCGACGCCTACGGTGGCGCACGTTGAGACCGCTTCGTTTCTTTTGAACCGCGGCTTGCATGTGTTAGTGGAGAAACCGGTCGCCCCGGATGTAGAGTCCGCCCGTAGCCTGGTTGAGACAGCCAACCGCTCTGCGCGCGTCTTGCAGGTGGGGCACCTCGAGCGTTTCAATCCGGCGGTGGCCGCGGTTAAAGAAGTGGTGACGCTCCCCTTATTTTTCGAAGTCCACCGTTTGAGCGTTTTTAGCCCTCGCTCCCTGGATGTAGACGTGGTGCTTGATTTGATGATCCACGATCTGGACATCGTCTTGTGGCTCACAGGAATGATGCCGGAAGAGGTTCGCGCGGCCGGCATTTCCATCCTCTCCCGAAAGGTGGACATAGCCAACGTGCGCTTGGCCTTCCCTAACGGTTGTATCGCCAACTTGACCGCCAGCCGCGTTTCTACGGAACGCGTGCGCAAATTGAGGCTCTTCCAACCTTTCGAGTACATCTCAGTCGATTATGGCCGCCAGGACGTCGTGCGGCTCTCCGTGAACCCGCAGATGCAATTGAGCGGCGGAATGCTGCCGGTGCAGAAAGCGGAACCGCTCCGGCTTCAATTGGAGGGGTTTCTCGGCGCAGTGCGAGCCGGAGGACGCCCGCTAGTTCCGGGCGAAGACGCCCTACGCACACTCGAAGTCGCCAGGGCGATCCTTGATAAAATTGAATTGCACGCGCAGGTCGTCTCGAAAACGCTGGATTCCCTCCGCTAACGAGGCGGCGCCACACGCCGGGCTGCGCATGAACGACACCGCACCACAGACTGACTCCCTCGATGCAGTTCCACAACTGTTGCTTGATCTTGGCTCGGCCGAGGATCCCCGCCGCCGGGGCGTTGCGGGTGTAGCGTCACTGACCCTCCACGGTTTACTGATCCTAGTGCTGAACGTCGCCTTCTCTTCTTCGGAAACAGTCGGGCCCGCCGCGCATGACATTTCCAGGTTGCGCGACGCTACGCCGCTGGTGGCGCCTTTAACGACGTTGACTCAAAAAGAACCCAACCGCGGCCCCCTCAGCAAAGAAGTTAATGTCGAGAGCCTACGTGCGCGGCTTAGAGCGCCGGCGTTGCCGTCCCCTCCACCACGCCGCTTCGAGCCGCCTCAAATATCCGCACCGGGATCTCCGGCCCCACCGGCGTTGCCAGAGCCCCCCAAAATCGAGACGCCGCCGTCGGGGGCTACGCAGGTGGCGCAGGGATTGCCGGTTCCCTTGCCTCCTCCCCCCGGCCCACCGGTAGAGAAGCCCAAGCTGGCGTTTGAAAAACCGGGGGCTCAGACCGGCGTTCCGCAGGGAGGTGGCCGCTTGGCGCCACCCAGCGCCTCCCTGGAGGATATCAGGCGCGGAATGGCGCGCGGCGGTACTGGCGGCCGCATCGTAATCGGGGACGCTGATAGTGGCGCCGAACTGCCGGGAAGCGCAGGGTCGCCTCCATCCGCGCCCCGCAGCGGGAGTAGCTTGGAACTGCTGAGTGACCCTATGGGTGTGGACTTCCGTCCGTACCTATTACGCATTCTCACCACCGTGCGTCGCAACTGGCTGGCGGTCATCCCGGAAAGCGTCAAACTGGGACGCCGCGGGCAAGTGGTGATCCAATTCGCCATTAGCAAGGACGGGCGGGTCCCCAAGCTGGTCATCGCCATGTCCTCAGGCGCGGACGCCTTGGATCGCGCTGCCGTGGCGGGCATCAGCGCCTCGAATCCATTTCCACCTTTGCCAGCCGAGTTCAAAGGCGATCAAATCCGGGTGCAGTTCACCTTTAGCTACAACATGCGATAACGGAAGCATCATGCAACAACGTCTCGCGGCGGCCATGGCCGCCTATGTCGCGCTGGGACTGGGTGCTACTTTTTCGCTGGAGGGTCCTTTTCGTCTGGCGGTGTGGATTTTTCTCGCAGGGTTGGCGCTGAAGACGTGGCTCGCCACGAAACGGGAATGAAGGCGGTAGCGCTATTGGCCGCTTCGCATTCAGAGTGAGCGGGAGAATGAATTCGGCGAAGAGATTACGCCCCGTGAGGTTTTTTACGGGGTGACTTAAGGTCTTCCCCTATATGACTCGTCGCCCCGTTGACTTTAAACTGGACCAGCAGTGAGAAAAGTCCTAAAGCAGTCGCCTCAGTCCTGTTCCGAAATGGAACAAGCTGTTCCAGTCTGGAAATCCGTTTCGAAACGGGATTCGGCTCTTGGAGACATCGCTCCGTTCTGGGCGACCATACGTCTCCACCATACATGCTATCGGACGATTGCGAAAACTCTTTAGCTGATTGAATTCAAAAACACTATGAGCCGAGCCGGCAGCCATCCCCCAAAAGCACAGAGCAACTCGAACCGCTTTGGTACTAGCCGTGCATCCGGCATAGTCTCGGCGAACACAGCCGGGTGCAAGGGCCCCCTAGAGAACGGGGGCGTCACAGAAAGGGGAAAGCGAGGAGCCAACATGTCTGCTATAGCTGTCTCTGAACCAAAGGATGCCCAGCTCGCCAGACGCGATCAGATCATTCTCGAACACTTGCCCCTGGTCAAGGCGATCGCCGTACGGGTGCACGAGAATTTGCCTGTGCACGTGGATTTGGATGACTTGATCCATGCCGGGGTCCTCGGACTATTCGACGCCGTCGACAAGTACGACCCCGATAAGCAAGTGCAGTTCTCAAGCTACGCCAAGCACCGCATTAAGGGCGCCATCTTGGACAGTCTACGCCAGCTCGATTGGGCGTCGCGTGACTTGCGCCGCCGCCATAAACAAGTGGAAGCCATCACCCGAGAGTTGTCCGCCACCTTACAGCGCGCCCCTACGGAAGCGGAACTCGCTGAACGGTTGGGCGTGGAAGTAGATCGCTGGCGGCGCATGGCGCGCGAACTCCGAAACGTGGGCTTGATCTCCGCAGATTCCCGCTCCACCGAACACCCCGATCTGCCCGCGCCCGAATTCCCCGCGGCGCCGGATTTCCAGCCGGACACCATTTGCGCGCGCGAACAAATGCGCGAAGCCCTCGATGCGGCGATGAAAACCTTGCCGGAGCGTTACCGGAAAGTGGTAGTCCTTTACTATACAAACGAATTGACCATGAAAGAAATCGGAGGCATGCTAGGCATCAACGAAAGCCGCGTGTCCCAGATCCACAAAGCCGCGCTCGAGAAAATGGCGGGTGCGCTCCAACAGGCGGGCATTCATTCGGCCCAGGCTTTTTGACAGACTTCTCAGGCGGGTCTCACCTTGGTCCTCCTCTCGCCGGCTTCCGAGCCTTACCGGAGGCCGGCGAGTTCCTCCGTCTCATTTAACTTCGATCCCGTAAGGCATTACCCGCATCAGGCCGCCTTGCGCCCACAGCCGCAGGTCGAATCCGGGCGAAACCTTCCGAAGCTCCGACACGAAACGCACCTCAGTTGAGGTTTCAACCGGCTTGCTCAGCAAGCGCTCGAAAATGCTCTTTTTCGGGGGGTAAATCACTATACGCGTCTTCTCTTCTTTCCGGATGCCCGCTCGCATTTTCGCGATCTCTACGGCCTTATCCAATCCGCCCAATTCGTCCACCAAGCCATTCTGCTTGGCTTGCGCACCGAGCCAGACCCGCCCCTGTGCAAGCGGCTCAATCTCTTCAACCTTTCGCTTCCGACTCTCCGCCACACGCGCCAGAAAGCTCCGATACATTTGGTCCAGCGCTTCCCGGAGCTTGGCTCGCCCTTCCGGAGAAAGCGGCTTATAGTCGGAGTCCACGTCAGCAAACCTCCCCCGCGTCAGGATCTCCTTCTGTACGCCGAGCTTGTCATATAGCCCCTTCAGGTTCAGCTTGCCGAAAATCACCCCGATCGAGCCGGTCATCGTTCCGGGATAAGCCAGAATCGGGTCTCCGGAAGACGCGATATAGTAGCCGCCCGAAGCCGCAAGGTCAGACATGGAAATCACTAAAGGTTTTTTCTTACCGAGCAAACGCACCTCACGCAGGATTTCGTCCGATGCGATGCCGTCTCCGCCGGGCGAATCAATCCGCAGAATCACAGCCGCTATCGAGGGATCGTCTCCTACTTTCCGCAGAAGGCGGTTAAAGCTTACGGCACAAATGGGGTCATCACCTTCCCCCCGCAAAATCGTCCCCTCACCCACTAGCAAGGCGATGCGTTTCTTGCCCTCCCCGGCACCCGTGGCTTTCAAGTAATCTCGAAAACCGATGCGCTTCAACTCTT
>Ga0315298_1011087_pt1 | contig 10679 bp, 6 predicted proteins | sample WHS_1_MG_FD_203077 | JGI IMG/M metagenome (GOLD analysis project Ga0315298, IMG submission 203077) | Extremophilic microbial mat communities from Washburn Hot Springs, YNP, Wyoming, USA - WHS_1_MG | ecosystem: Environmental > Aquatic > Thermal springs > Hot (42-90C) | place: USA: Wyoming...
GGTTATTGCACTCCGGCGCGCGGCCAGCTTGGCCGCAGTGCCCGCAAGGTGAGTGGAGCATGTCAGAGGCTTTTTTTCGGCATGGAGGGGCGCGCGCCGTAGCCGCGCTCGTAAGGGCGCGGACGGCAGGATTACAGCCGGGGAAGGCCGGGTCTGCACGGACCCACACCGGCGCGCAGTGGACTGCGCGCCCTACCCTAACTCTGGGTCACTGCGCCTGTGCGGGTAAAAATTGAGTCTCGGAAAAGTGGGACTGCCGGGACATGTCCACAGCTTTTGTAGCGGCGTTCTGCGACCGCCGTCTGTTTTCCCCCAGCACGGGTGCAGCAAGACAGTCCTGCAGATGCGGGCCAACAATACCTGGCGGTCACAGACCGCCGCTACAGCACGATATACTTCAGCGTGTTTTTCGTGCGGTGAAGAATTCGGCACGGGGTTTATTTCACGTGATTCCAGTGCCGGTCTCGCAAATCCGGCGCGCCACTGTGGTTTCGTCGCGGAAGCACTGCAGACTGTAACCTTATGAAATATCCGGGTTAGACTTGTTGACGCACGATGCGGTTTTGGCGCAAGTTGTGTCACGGAATGCAAGCAACAGAATGTGCCTGCAAGGTTTTGCACGAGCAGTTTGAAGGTGTCGCACGCTGCAATCCAACTGACGCAGCAGTGTTCGTTTGTCGGCACAGACAAACATGCAAGTCAACCGTCGCATCCATAGGTCCGACCTGCCAGATACAGCACGCTTTATGAACCCGAGCGGTTGCAACGCTGATTTTGTACCGGACCAAGTGCGTGGTCTGTCCGGGGGTGACAGTCCGTCCGGCGGCGATTCATTCCGACTAAAACACAAAAAACGGCTTTATCCAGGTGAATCGCTTGCACCGTATCGCGTCGGGGTGGCCAAGGCGCTCAATACCGTGCCGTTGATACGAGGGATTGAAGACCAGGTCATCTTTGCCGCGCCAGCCGAGCTTGTACGGCTGTTGCGCACAAACGAACTTGATGCTGCTCTGGTGAGCATCGTCGAGCCGCTGCTTACCGATCGGTACGACATACTGGATGGCGTCGGTATCGCCTCGCTAGGCGAAGTAAAAAGCGTGCTACTTGCGCATCGTAAACCGCTCGAAAAAGCCGATGTCATCTTTTACGATCCGGACTCGGTCACCGGGCTTGTGCTGCTGAAGGTGTTGCTGGCCGAGCGCGGGTTGTATCCCGAGTTCAGCCCGGTTAAAAGTTGGGAAGTCGGTGATGAGAAAGATTATCTCCTGTTGAGCGGTGACATGGCCCTTGACTTCACGTTCGGGCCGCGTACGCACGAAATTTTTGATCTAGGCACCGCGTGGTACGAACTGACGCGATTACCGTTTGTGTACGAGGCATGGGCGCTGCGCCGTGGGATTGAAAATGCCAGACTGCGCCACCAGTTACGTGCTGCAAAAGACTTCGGCATGCAAACACTCGATTATATCATTCGCACACGGACGGAATACACCGAGGATTTCAGAAAAGACTACCTCGGCTGGCACATTCATTACTACATTGGCTCAGATGAAAAGCGCGCCATTGCAATGTTCGCAGAGTTGCTCCGCAGACACGGGTTCGGCCCGGTGTACGAACCGCGTTTTGTCGCGTAGGCAGAGACGCAATCTGAACAGGGTGAAACACTTCTTGCAGATCAACCTTTACACTGCAATTGCACTGGTGCAATGCAGTTGGCAGGCCGTCGCGCAGTTCAGGCCCGGCGCAGTATGGCTCGACACCGCCGGCAACCCGATCCAGGCGCATGGGGGTGGTATTTTGGTCTGGAGCAACAGATTTTACTGGTACGGCGAAGACCGCGTGCCGGGCACACCGGATGCCGTTTCATGTTACGTTTCAACCAACCTGTCCGACTGGACGCGTATCGGCGGTGCGTTGGCGCGGAGCGCACTGCCGCACGTAGATGGCCGACCGACATTCGTCGAGCGACCCAAGGTGCTTTTCAATCCGCAGACGGGCAAGTTCGTCATGTGGATGCACCTCGAACAGTTCGGTTACCGCTATTCACACGCGGGCATTGCCGTGGCAGACAACCCGGCCGGTCCGTTCAGTTTCCTGAAAGCAATCCGGCCCGTTACAAATGACTTTGGCTTTGCCGAACACGACCCGACCCGACAGAAGCAGCTTGGGGGTACATTCCGCGATATGAACCTGTTTATTGACACAGACAACCACGCATATGTGTTTTACGCGTCTGAAGACAATCGCACTATGTACGTTGTGCGGCTGAACGCGGAGTTTACTTGGCCTGAGACGCCGATGGTCGAAGGCAAAACCTGGGGGCGAATCTTGGTCGGGCAAATGCGTGAAGCACCCGCGCCGTTCAAACACAATAACCGCTACTACCTTATCACTTCCGGATGTACAGGCTGGCGCCCAAACGCGGCTGATTACGCTGTGGCTGATAACATCCTCGGTCCATGGGTTTCAAAGGGCAACCCGTGCATCGGTCCGGGCGCAAACACAACCTTTAATTCACAGAGCACATTTGTGTTGCCTGTGCCGGGCAGACCGGGCTGTTTCATTTTCATGGCTGACAGATGGAACCCGCGCCGGTTGTCTGAGTCGCGTTATGTTTGGCTGCCGCTGATCATTCAACCCGACGGCACGTTTACACTCCAATGGTATGACACATGGGACATGTCCATATTTGACCGCCGGTAAAACATGACCGAATATCTGGACATCGAACTGCTCGGTCAGTTGGGCATGTCAAAGTGCGAGCCTTTTTGCAATGAATAACATTTGCGCAACCAAAATCGCCGGCGCAGCAATCTTTGTTGCTGCATTAACCGTGTGCGTGTCCCGCGCAGAAGACAATCCCCAGACCGCCACGAGGAAGATCCTCGATCAATACAAAGACGCAGTTATCTGGGTATCTGCCGTTGCGCGGATTAACTTTACGACCGATGACGCAAAAGGCCTGCCGTTCAACGTACCCGAGCGCGAGCAAAAATTTGAAACACGTGGAACCTTGATCGGGTCGGACGGACTTGTTGTAACTGCGCTGAGCATGCTCGATCCGAGCCGGCAAATCAGCGGTCGAACGTATTCAACACCAGCCGGCCAGATCAAAATTGACGCCGCAGTCACGCTTAAAGAGGTCAAGATAATCATGCCAGATGGCACCGAACTACCGGCCGATGTTGTGATGAAAGACGCCGACCTTGACCTCGCATTTATCAGGCCGAAGCCGGATGCAAAAGAACTCAAAGCTGTTGTGTTCAAGCCAATCGAGCTAACCAATAACGCAACTGCTGACATTGCAGACGATGTCGTCACAGTCAGTCGCACCGACGAAGTACTAAACCGGCAACCGGCAATCGAGCGTGGGCACGTAACAGCACTGATACGCAAACCGCGCATGTTCATCTGTGCAACCGGCACAGAGTACGGTTGCCCGACGTTTACTACCGATGGCAGACTGCTCGGCATCACCGTCAACAGATTCGCAAAAGACAAATCGCCACAAGCTGTGATCTTACCCGCAACTGATGTGCTCGAAATAGCCGCCCAGGTAAAAACACCTAAGCCAACTGCCACAGCCACCGAAGGCAAGCCGACTCAACCGGTTGCACAAGAGGCCCAAACCAAGCCTGGCACGAGCCAATGACCTGCTTGCGGCTCCTCAACAGCCAACATTCGGCAGCATCCCACGCATGGATTGACGGCCCGGCAAAGAGCAAATAGGTTTAGCCTGCATGTTCGAGCTTGTTGCGCCATATGAACCTGCGGGTGATCAGCCCGAGGCAATCGCGACTCTGACCGAGGGGATTTTGTCCGGCGCAAAGCACCAGGTATTGCTGGGCGTCACGGGCTCGGGCAAGACTTTCACAATCGCAAATGTAATCAAAAACGTTAACAAACCGACTCTGGTCATTTCGCACAACAAAACTCTGGCTGCACAGCTTTACGCCGAGTTCAAGGCATTCTTCCCGCATAATGCAGTCGAGTTTTTCATCAGTTACTTCGACTATTACCAGCCCGAGGCGTATATCCCACAGACAGACACTTACATCGAGAAAGATTCCTCGATTAACGAGGAGATCGAGCGGATGCGCCTTTCGACGATGAACAGTCTGTTCACGCGCCGGGACGTGATCGTAGTGGCGAGTGTCTCCTGCATCTACGGTATAGGCAGCAAGGAAGATTACGAAGAGATGTTGATCCGGGTGCAGGTTGGTGAACCGATTGGACGCGAGAAACTGCTCGAACGATTGGTCGAGCTACAGTACGACCGCAACGATTTCGATTTCACCCGTGCAAAGTTCCGCGTGCGCGGTGATACGGTTGAAGTGTGTCCCGCTTATACGGAAGACGCGCTGCGCATCGAGTTCTTTGGTGATTTGATTGACCGGATTACGCGGTTCGACCCGCTCACAGGCAGGCGGATTGAAGAAGTCGATACTGCAATAATTTTCCCTGCAAAACAGTTTGTCACACCCGATCACAAGCTCAAGAGTGCACTTGAGTCAATCCGCGCGGAATTGCGCGAGCGGATCGAATGGTTCGAAAAACAGGGTAAACTGCTCGAAGCACAACGCATCAAAATGCGCACCGAATACGACCTCGAGATGCTCGAGCAAACCGGGTACTGTCACGGCATCGAAAATTACTCGCGCCACATCGCAGGTAGACCACCAGGGTCGCGTCCGTGCACATTGCTGGATTTTTTCCCAAAAGATTACCTGCTGATCATTGATGAATCGCATGCGACCATCCCACAATTGCGCGGCATGTACGAAGGCGACAGGTCGCGCAAACAGGTGCTCGTTGATTACGGGTTCCGTCTGCCAAGTGCATTAGACAACCGGCCACTGCGATTTGACGAGTTCCAGGCGTTGCAAGGCCAGACAATTTATGTTAGTGCAACCCCGGCCGAGCGCGAGCTGGCCTGGGCACGCGCAGATGCATTGCGTCGTGCCGGTAAGCCGGTGCCACCCGCATTTGAGCTAGAGGAACCGCCGCCGGGTACACCCGAGCTTTCGCTTGAACGAGGACCGATCCCTGGCGTGGCGGAGCTGGTGGTGCGGCCCACAGGTTTGATTGATCCGAAGGTGACAGTTAAACCGCTCAAAGGCCAGATTGACGATCTGATCGAGCAATGCCGCAAACGCGCTGAACGCAAAGAACGTGTGTTGGTAACGACACTGACAAAACGTACAGCCGAGGAATTGACAGATTACCTGCGCAACATAGGCATAAACGTTCAGTACCTGCACAGTGAGATAGACGCAATCGAGCGGGTGGAAATCTTGCGCGCGCTGCGCAAGGGCGAGTTCGACGTGCTGGTCGGCATCAACCTGTTACGTGAAGGGCTTGATCTGCCCGAAGTATCGCTCGTTGCAATCCTGGATGCTGATAAAGAAGGGTTCCTGCGCAGTGAAACCAGTTTGATCCAGACTGCCGGCCGCGCCGCGCGGCACATCAACGGCGAGGTGATCTTGTACGCCGATGCGATGACCGACAGTATCAAGCGGTTCATTGCAATCACCGAGTACCGCCGCCAAAAACAAATCGCGTACAATAAAAAGCACGGGATCACACCACGCAGTGTCAGTCGCGCCGTTCAGGAAAGCCTCGCAAGTTACGACGCAAAACGGCAACAGGCAGATATGCTGTTGCGCGACGCCGGCATGGACGTTGACTTAACCGCTACAATTCGCGAGCTTGAGGAGGAAATGCTTGCGGCAGCGAACAACCTCGAATTCGAAAAAGCCGCACTGTTGCGCGATCAAATTCGCGAGCTGAAACGCGCTTTGGGTGTGGGTGAACCTGTGAAACAACCGGCTGTTGCAGCCCCCGTAGATTACCGGTCAAAAACTAGATCGCGCAAGTCGGGTCGGAACCGCGCTCACCTTTGAAAAGGCGGCAGGTGCATCCCTGCGCAGCGCACAAACCCGGCTTCACGAACCCGCACAGCAAAGCTCTTTCCGCACTGCACTTTGATGCGGCAGAGCTAGCGCACCGAAAAGGTGTTCATGCCAACCGGGGTTCATAAAAACGCTTTGTTTTGGCTAGTCGAATCTTGCTTTTGCGGGCGGACTGGGCAATTTCATCATGTGGAGATGGCTGGCTTGTTTCCATGCCGCGTACAATGCGCGAGTTGTGTGCGTCTGCTCAAGGCTGCAGGCACGGTTGTTATCGGCATTGTTGCTCTGGCTAGCGGTGCGATTGGCACAGACGATTACCTGATTGATGTATGGACGGCCGACAATGGTCTGCCAAGCAGTGCCGTGACAGCAATTGCGCAGACGCCGGACGGATATCTGTGGATCGGCACGCACAATGGCCTGGTGCGATTTGACGGGGTCAAATTCGTCAACTTCGAGCCGCGCACAACACCCGAGCTTAAGCACCCCAGAGTTTATGCGTTATTTGTAGATCCGCATGGAACGCTATGGATCAATACCTACGACGGCTCACTGACATCGTGGCGGCAGGGGGTTTTCAGGCATGAATGGCAGGGATGGCAAGGGTTTCAATTGGTGTCAATGTTCCCCGGCAGCAACCAGACTGTTTTTGCCGCGTTTAGCGGCGAGGCATTGTTGCGAATCGGGCCTGTTGACGTGCCGGGCCAATGGCTATTGGTCAATCCGCCCGGCAAAACAACCGGCATGGCTTGGCGCCAGGACAATGCCGGTCTGCTCTGGTATTACACACGTGAAGGTGTTCTTGGACAGCTTGTGGGCACGAATTTCGCGGGTCCACTCCGGATGCCCGGGCTTGAAGGAAACACTGTGACCTGCCTGACGACCGATCAGGCCGGCAATATCTGGATCGGCACAGACCGCGCGTTTGGTGTGTGGGACGGAACCAAGTTCATTGATCGCACACCGACGAACGACGAGCAGCCGGTTGCAGTAACATTCATGCTATGCACCGGTGATGGTGGCTGTTGGGTGCTCGGCAACGGGCGGTTGCGCAAGTGCATGGGTCAACAGTGGGTCACCGAAATCGAGGGATGGGGAAGTTACCTCGGCGAGTATCCGGCAGCACTGCATGCGTTTGAAGACCGGCAAGGCGGTGTCTGGTTCTGTCATTACGGGCACGGGATTTTTCATGTGCGTCCAGACGGCGAGTTGCGCCGCATAACTTCTGCTCGAGGTCTTCCGGGCGACCGGGTCTCGTGCTGGTTGCAGGATCGCGAGGGCAATTTTTGGGTGGGTGTTGACCGGGGCGGTCTGGTCCGGCTGCGTGAGCGGCGGTTCCGTGTAATTGGGCCGGCCCACGGACTTCCGGCGCAGGTGGTAATGACAGTCTGCGAAGATTCCGACGGCGCAATCTGGCTCGGCACCGGTGGTGGCGGGCTAAATCAGATTACAGGCCGCACGCTGAGCAGGTTCGACCTGCCGGATGGTGCGTCCCGGGCGTTTGTGTTTTCGGCTCATCCGGACCCGACAGGTCGGCTTTGGTTGAGCGCAGGACGCGAGGACCTGAGAGTTTTTGAGCGCGGGCGGTTTGTGTCACCGGGTGTGCAAGTGCATGGGATTAAAGCCATTTTTGTTGATCGGCACGGCCAGGTATGGATGGGGAAAAACAACGGCTTGGCCTGTCTAAGCGCTGGCACATTGCGCGAATTCGGGCCGAAAGAAGGGCTGAACCGAACTGCAATTCGCGCCATTGCCGAGGACAAACACGGGCGAATTTGGATCGGCGGCGACGACGGTATATTGTATCAATTGGACAGCATCGGCGAGGGCAGGTTCATGTCAAACCGACCGCCAGACGCGCTGCCCGGCGAGGCAATTTGGTCTTTATTGGCCGATGAAGATGACACAATTTGGGTGGGTACATTTCGTGGTGGTTTGCTCAGATTCAAATCCGGCCAATTCAAACGCTACACAAGCGCAGACGGGCTGCCCAGCGATGTAATCTGCCAGATTTTGGATGATGGCCGAGGCAATTTGTGGATCGGTTCTGACAAGGGAATTTTCCACGTCTCAAAAATCCTACTGCACAAGTTTGACCGTGGCAAAGGCGCGACGTTGCCATGCATCGGATACGGAATTGACGACGGGCTACCGACCATGGAATGCACAGGTGGGTACCAGCCATCCTGTTGGCGCGCCCGAGATGGCACCCTATGGTTCACCACGGTCAAAGGCGCCGTTTCACTCCGGCCTGACGATGTACCTTTTAACAGGGTCACCCCTTCGGTGGTTATTGAAGAGGTGTTGCTCGATGGTCGGACGGTAAAGGATGCCCGACACGCTGCTGTTCCACAGCACACGGCCAGAGCAGCGCGTGGCGAGGTCAACCTCTGGCGTGCCGAGCAAAACGTTCTTTGCATCCCGTCCGGCAGGCATAGGATTGAGTTCCACTACACTGCACCGAGTTTTGTCAGCCCGCACAGGATGCGCTTCCGGTACAGACTCGATGGATTCGACTGCGACTGGGTTGACGCAGGCGACCGACGCGTAGCTGAATATGGAAATCTACCCCCAGGCCAATACCTGTTTTGCGTGACTGCATGCAACAACAGCGGTGTATGGAACAAGCCGGGCACGAGTCTTGTCCTGAAGGTTATACCGCGCTTCTGGGAAACATTATGGTTCCGCATCTTGGCCGGGTTGGTTTCTGCGGCTGGATTGGTCGGTACAGCACGAGCGGTAGCCGTTCGCAGGCTCAGGCGTAAGTTGATGATGCTCGAGCGTGACCGCGCCGTGGAACGGGAACGGGCGCGAATTGCCAAAGACATTCATGACGAGCTTGGGGCCGGGCTTACACAAATCATGTTGCAAAGTGCACTTGCGCAGCGCACAGCACAGGCGGATGTACCGGTGCACCTGAGGCAGATTGCCGAGCGCGCGCGTGAGCTGATCCGGCAGATGGACGAAATTGTCTGGGCTGTCAATCCACGAAACGACACTCTGGAAAGCCTTGCCACCTACATCAGCAAGTACGCGCAAGAATATCTCAGCACGGCTGGTATCAGGTGCAGATTTGACCTGCCGGAATCTTTGCCGGCCCATGCATTTTCGGCTGAAGTCAGGCACAACCTGTTCTTGGCAACAAAAGAGGCGCTTCACAACGTGGTTAAACATGCGCATGCAAGCGAGGTGAAACTGAAAATGGCGCTTCAGCCAGGTCTGATCACGCTCACCATCACTGACAACGGCCGTGGATTCGGAGAAACCGGTCCGGGTAGCGAGGGCACTCATGACCGTTTTGCCCCGGGCCAAGGCATCAAGAACATGGAAAAACGGCTCGAATCCATCGGGGGCGCGTGCGTTGTTCGCAGCCAACCCGGTCACGGGACCACTGTCGAGATGATTGTACCGATTGATAACCGACCGGCCGCACAAAAGTGCGATTGAAGAGTTTACCGTGTCCCGAGCCGCATGAACACGCTAAATTTCCGTAACAAAATGCATGACGGTGAGACAATTAACGTTTCGGTAGTTGATGATGATGTCCAACTGTGCGAAACCCTGGCGCGGTGGATAAACTCATTTGACGGCTTTTGCTGTGTCAGCCAGCACAACACTGCCGAGGCTGCATTAAGAGAACTACCGGCGATTCACCCACACGTTGTACTGATGGACATCAATTTGCCCGATATAAGTGGCGTTGAGTGCACTCGCCACTTGAAAAGTTCGATGCCTGAAGTGCAAATCATCATGCTGACCGTTTATGAAGATACCGATCATATTTTTAACGCGCTTGCTGCAGGCGCAACGGGGTACCTGCTCAAGCAAACCGAACCTGACCAACTCATTGCTGCCATACGCGACGTGTACACCGGCGGTGCGCCAATGACAAGCCACATTGCACGCAAAGTTGTGGTGGCCTTTCGCAAAAATTCAGACCAATCTCTTGCTCAATTCAGTCTCTCGCCACGGGAACAGGAAGTGCTTGACCTGCTTGTGAAGGGGTACCTGTACAAGGAAATTGCTGATGCACTGAAGATAAGTTTCGACACCGTACGCACTCATGTACGGCGTATTTACGAAAAACTTCATGTCAGGTCTCGCACTGAGGCTGTTGCAAAACGGTTGGGCCGGCCCGGGCCGGTACCGCCCATAAAGCCAACACAACCGCCTTCTGGTGCACTCGGCCAGGGCTAAGGCAGATATTTCTCAAACTTGCGGTGCCGAGCGCGGCAGAACCATTGTGGCGCCTATCCAGCGGCGCGGGACATCAACCGCCAACTTTCCATGGACGGTTTTGCTTCGTCAAAACCTGATCTTGGGTAGGGCGGGCAGTCCTCTGCCCGGCGGAATCGGTCGAGGTGGAACTCGACCCTCCAAGACGAATCCGGTACAACTTGAGTTGGAACTCAACCAAAAGCGAAACTGGAGGGTTTTGCCTCGCCAAAACCCACTCACAATTCGGTAGGGCGGGCAGTCCTCTGCCCGCCGGACATTTTCGGGCGCATGAATGACGGCGCGTCCCGCACATGCGGGACGCGCCATACCTTACTCTGCGTCTCAGCGTCTCAGCCGTTAAACGTAGCCGCGCCCGTAAGGGCGCGGACGGTAGGATTACAGCCCGAGAAAGCCGCGTCTGCATGACCCACCCCGGCGCGCAGTGGACTGCGCGCCCTACCGATTCTCTGCGCTTCTACTGTGAAGGATTGGAGTAGAAGTTTTTGGAGCGCGGTGCTCCAGCACCGCTTTCGGCTCGGTTGGAGGGAC
>Ga0315298_1011089_pt1 | contig 10675 bp, 6 predicted proteins | sample WHS_1_MG_FD_203077 | JGI IMG/M metagenome (GOLD analysis project Ga0315298, IMG submission 203077) | Extremophilic microbial mat communities from Washburn Hot Springs, YNP, Wyoming, USA - WHS_1_MG | ecosystem: Environmental > Aquatic > Thermal springs > Hot (42-90C) | place: USA: Wyoming...
CTGCGCTGACTTTTTGGAGGACTTCGAGCGGCTTGATGGCATCCCCTTTGATGACGATATCATAGAAGCCCGATTCGACGGCGCGCCCGTAGCTGCCCTCGCTCGGACAAAGGCCGATCACCTTACCGGTTACTCCGGCCCGTTTCTTTGCTTCGTAGCCGCAAAGCAGACCAGACTTCCCGCCCGCACCGATGATGAACACAGTCTGACCGGGACGCACCAGTTTGGCCGTCTGCGCCGGTGCGCCGGCGACGTCGAGCACGGCCAAAGCCAGCTTCTCGTCCATATCGTCGGGTAGTTTCGCATAAATGCCGCTCTCGAACAGAATGGCCTGGCCCTCGATGTCGACCTGATCGGTATCCTGGTGGATCTTGAGGATCCTGTTGATCTTCAGCGGAGTGAGCGACAATGAGACGAGGCTAGCGATTCGGTCGCCGACTTTGAGGTCGCGCGTCCCGACCAGCGCCTGACCGATCTTGGCCACGGTGCCAATGAACATCCCACCCGAGCCGGTGACCGGATTATGGTGTTTACCGCGTTGTGCAACGATGCCCAACATAATCTCGGCAATTTTTTCCTCATCGCCGCCGGCTTCTTTTTTGATTTGCGTGAAGCTCGCCGCGTCGATGTTGAGCGTCCGCACATCGACCAGGATCTCGTTGTCGTAGATCTCCATGTCGTTGTCGATCCGCCACGCAGGTTGCGGCAGCACACCCTTTGGTTCGATCACCCGATGGGAACCGAACGGACAGCCTTTCTTCATTCGCTCTTCCTCCTTCGCTTTGGTCTGGCGGGCAATTGGCCCGCCGATTGAGAGCCCGCCGATTTCTTTCAGCGCGCTACTTGGAACCTGAGCATTCACATCCGCTCCGGCGCAGTGACCCCAAGGATCTCCAGCACGTTGCGGAAGACAATGCGCGTGGCGTTGACCAGCACAAGTCGCGCGTCGCGCAGCGCTTGGTTCTCGCCGAGGACACGGCAACTGTCGTAGAAGGCATGAAAGGCCGTTGCCAATTCGCGCAAGTAGACCGTAAGCCGATGCGGTTCGCGGCTTTCCGCCGCGGCGGCAATCTCAGCCGGCAACGCGGCCAACTTTTTCATCAAAGCGACCTCGGTGGCATGGGTCAGCAACTCGAGGTGCGCTCGCTCCGCCTTCGGCGGCGGCGCGCCAAGCTCCGCCGCCTGGCGCAGAATGCCACTGATGCGCGCATGCGCGTACTGGACATAGAACACTGGGTTGTCGTTGGTCTCGAGCTTCGCGAGGTCCATGTCAAAGTCCATGTGCGTATCAGGCGCTCTCATCAGAAAGAAGAAGCGCGCGGCATCGGTCGAGACCTCGTCGAGCAGTTCGGCCATGGTGAACAGCACGCCGGCGCGTTTGGACAACTTCACCAATTCGCCGCCGCTGAAGATGCGCACCATCTGCGTGAGCAGGATCTCCAGCCGCTCGGGATCGATCCCGAGCGCCGCCATGGCCGCCTTCATGCGCCGGACATGGCCGTGATGGTCCTGACCCCAGATGTCTATCACACGGTCGAACCCGCGGTCGAACTTGTTCTTGTGGTATGCGATATCGAGCCCGAAATAGGACGGTTCACCGTCGGCCTTAACAATGACGCGATCCTTGTCGTCACCGAAGGCGGTCGTGCGCAGCCACTTCGCCCCTTCGCGCTCGTAAACGTGCCCACTCTCCTCCAGGCGTTCGACAACGCGCTCCATCTCTCCGCTCATAACAAGCGAGCGCTGGTCGAACCACCGATCGTATTTCGTGCCAAAGCGCGCCAATTCCCGCTGCTGTTCGGCAAAAATCCTTTCGATGCCGAAATCGGCCAGGATCGCCTGCCGCCTCGCCTCATCGGCGCCGGCCGCAGCGAGCCGGGCGCTCACCGCGGGGTCGCTGAGCGCCTGCTTGACGAGTTCGACGACATAATCACCCGGATAGCACTCCTCGGGCAGCTCGACCTGTTCGCCCTGCAATTGGCGCAAGCGAATATCCATTGACTTGCCCAGCGTCGCCACCTGGACGCCCATGTTGTCGTAATAATACTCCCGCTCTACTTGGTACCCCGCCATGGCCATGGCGTTCGCCAAGGCGTCGCCGAGGGCCGCCGCACGACAATTGACGACGAGCAGCGGTCCGGTGGGATTGGCGCTCACGTACTCTATCTGGACTTTGCGCCCCGCGCCGACATTGCTACGCCCGTAATCCCAATCGAGCCGCTCAATCTCGGCGAGGACCGGGCGAAGCCATGCCGGATCAAGGGTAAAGTTGATGAAACCCGGGCCAGCGACCTCCACCGCAGCGACATGGGCATCGCCACAATCGAGGCGCGCGACCAGAACCTCTGCGACCTGCCGCGGGTTCATGCGCAGCGGCCGGGCGAGGATCAGCGCCAGGTTACTCGCCAAATCGCCGTGGGCGGTGTCCTTTGGCGCCTCGACGATGATCTTTGGACGCTCGCTCGCCGGCAGCGGCGGAAGCGCGCCGTCCGACAGGGCGCGCGTGAGCGCCTCATCGAGGGCGGCAACGAGGCGCTCGCGAATTCTCTCTTCAAGGCCGGGCATTCCTGCATCACTCCTCACCGTTGCGCAGCCGCTCGCTTTCTAGGAGGCCGCTGCAGAAGTCTTTACTCACGGGAGCTTCGGCCCGACATTATCAAATTGACCGAAGGAAGTCGGGCCGAGCGCCAGTTCCGTTCAGCCTTCTGCAACGGCCTGAACAGGGGGAACAGAGTTATGCAGCTGACTCCTAGGCAGAATAGGGCTCGCCACAAGGCCGCACTATGGCGAGCATTCCCCCGGGCGGGCGCCGCTACAACGCGCATAAGAAGAGGGCGTGCCAGGTGGCACGCCCTTGTTGGCTCTGTGTTCTCAGCAGTACGACAGGATGGCTTCGCGAAGAATTTTCGCAGCCAGCACCGTCGTTCTCTCTGAGGGGTCGTAAGCCGGCGACACCTCCACCAGGTCAAACCCGACGACCTTGGCCTTGCCCAGGCGATGGACAGCCTCAATGATCTCGGCAGACGTGCAGCCGCCAGGCTCCGGCGTGCCGGTGCCGGGCGCAAAGGCCGGGTCGACGGCGTCGATATCGAGGGAAATGTAGAGCGGCCGCTCCCCAATGCTGGCAATTGCCTGATCGACGGCCGTCAAGAAGTCTCCCCTGAGGAGATGAGTATTCTCCGCGGCGAACTCGTACTCCTCCTTCGGGCCGGAGCGAATGCCAATCTGGTATAGGTTGCCCCTTCCGATGACCTCGACGACCCGCCGCATGACGGTAGCATGTGAAAGTTCCTCGCCAAAGAACTGATGCCGCAAATCGGCATGTGCATCGAAATGCAAGACGCATAAGTCTTCGTGCTTTGCCTTGACTTCCTTGATGACCGGCAGCGACACTAGATGCTCCCCGCCGAGCATGAACGGCATTTTGCCGTCGGTCAGGAAACGCCGGGTGGCCTCGGCGGCAATTCGCAGCCCGGCGATTACGTTGCCGAACGGCAATTCAAGATCGCCCCAGTCGTAAAACGGGACGTCCTGGAGAGAACGGTCAACGGCGAAGCTGTAATCCTCGAGTCCCCAGGAGGCTTCGCGGATGCGGGTCGGGCCGAGGCGCGTACCGGGGCGAAAGCTGGTCGTCCAGTCCATCGGAATTCCAAAAATGACGGCTTTGGCGGATTCATAATCGGGCCGGCTCATCAAGAAGCCCCGCGCGCGCCCAATGTCATCTTTCGCAGCCACTGGTGCATCCTCCTAGAAATCTGCTGCAAAACTCTTTCCCCTGTCCAGGCCGCTGGAGAAGGATGAACGGAACTGGATCTTCGGCCCGACTTCCTTGAATCATTGGACGTTGTCGGGCCGAAGATCCCGTGAAGCGAAGCCTTCTGCAGCGGCCTCCTAGCTGATCAGGTCGCGGACGAACGGCGGCAGGGCGAACGCCGCCCGACCGATTTCAGGCGTATAATACTTGGTCGCAAACGGACATGGCTTATCGCCAATAATCTGAGCGGGATCAACATCCGATTTCAAGCCCATCGTGTAGCTCCAATACCCGCTGGGATAGGTCGGCACCGGCCCGAGGTAAAGACGGGTATTGGCAAACGCTTGTCGGATCGACCGCACGGCATGGCTGAGAATGTCGCGGTTGAAAAGCGGCGACTCCGTTTGCGCGACGAGGATACCGCCCGCGCGTAACGCCCGATTCACCGCACGGTAGAACTCTACAGCGAACAGGCCGACCGCCGGGCCGACCGGGTCGGTCGAATCGACGATCACGACATCATAAGCGCCCTCAGCGCTGCGGACGTGCTCGATGCCGTCGCCGATGATGACCTTGACGCGCGGATCAGTGAGGCCGCAGCTAATCGTCGGGAAAAACTCTCGGCCGGCGGCAACGACGCGCTCGTCAATCTCAACCAGTTCAACGGATTCCACACTGTCATGCTTGACGACCTCGCGCACAACGCCGCCGTCGCCGCCGCCGATGATCAAGACGCGGCGCGGGTCGGAGTGGGCAAACAAGGCCGGGTGGGCCATCATCTCATGATAGAAAAACTCATCGAACTCGGTGGTCTGGACAGTGCCGTCGAGGATCAGCATGCGCCCGAACTGTTTAGTCTGATGGATCGCCAGCTCTTGGTACTTGGTTCGCTCGAAACGAAGCGTCTCGGTGAGTCGGCAAGTCAGGCCGACATCGGGCGTCTGTCGCTCGGTGAACCACAGTTCCATTTTCTGTTCGCCCTTGTCTTCACTCACGGAAGGCATGGACATGCTCACCTCGCAAGGAACTGTCTCAGCGGCGCCATGGCCGCCCTAGCGCTCAATACCAGAGCGGCACTGCCGCAAAAGCGCAGCCGCACTTTTCGACCTTGTGCTCAACCGCTTTGACGAGAATCTTGTTCAAGGGGATACCGCGCACTGCAAACGCCTCTTCCACCATGCGGCGGATGGTCGCCTCAGCTTCGGTCAGGGTGCACTTGCCCGAGTACTCCATAATGACGCCATAGCTGTCCTCGCTGTTGATGCCGACCGCAACCGCGGCCGAGATGATCTCTCCCGGAACGCGGCTCGTGATGTAACCGTATGCGGTGGGCGTGAGCGATCCCGGCGGAATCTCCAGTTTCTCGACGAGCTTAGTATTCGGCGGCAAAATGCTGCTTACGCGCAGCAGGTTGAGATTGCCGATTCCCGAGGCCAACAGGCACTTGTCAAAAGCGTTCAGTTCGGTGCAGCCTTCAGCTGTAGCACCGACCAAGGCGAATTTGTTAGGCGTCGCGAGCACCTCGGTATCCCCTCCTCCTTTGTTCCGGCGCGTCCGCTGGCCACTTTCGTCGCCGATACCGTTACGCGCACGCGCAAATTATAGCAGAAAGAACCGGCGTGGAAAACGCCAAAACCGAAGGGAGGGCGCCAATGTCCCTCCCTACGCACAGTTTAGCGAGTTTTCTCTGCCGTTCGCTGTCTTTCTCTGACTCACACGCTTGTTCTCAATTTAGCGTTCGCTGACCGGATCGCGCTTCAAATAGTAGACATCAAAGCGGCCGTTGTGGTACATTGGCCAGACGACATGCAGTGCGCCCTCACTGTCAAGGGCGATATCGGGCTGGGCCGGTTGAAACTCAAACGGCTCGCTCACTTTGTCGGAAACCGCAAGCAAGTATGCGCGCGACCACTTTAAGCCGTTCAGCTGGCGGTAATACAGCCGGTAATCATTGCCCGTGAAACGCGACCAGACGACACTCAAGCGACCTTGCCGGTCAACCGCCGCCGCGACTGAGACAGCGCCTGGCATTCGTGGATAATCCCGTGGCACCGGCACATCGATGGAGCGGCCACGGACAAGCAGGCCGCGCTCCATTCGACGATACACGACCGTTGGCGGATCGAGCTGCGGACGGCCACCGAAAACTCTCTCAAGCGCGGAGCGGACGCCCGCCCTGACGCCGCTGTCGACCCACAGGAAGCTGACGCGACCAGTGGCATCGGGAACGACCAGCGGAGCAGTTGAATCACTGCTGTTGAGCGAAATGTTGCGGACATCGCTCCAAGCGCGCCCATCAAAGGTCCTGTAGAAGATGTCGGCACGGTTCTGACTCACCGCCCGGTCGAGCGTCGTGTCGGACCAGACGGCGTGCAGCTTGCCGTCTGGTCCAACGGCAATTGCAATCTGATTGGATGCGCCTGTATTCATCGAGATGTTCACCGGCGCGCCCCACGTACCATCGCGCAGAGCCGAGATGAGAACGTCGCCCTTTGCACGGCTGCCGAACGTCCAGCCGAGATAAACAGGTTGCTCATGGCCGGGTCCAACCGCCAGCGCCGGTCGCTCGCAGCCTGCGGTCAGGGGATTGCCGGCAGCCTGCAGGGTCGGCATGGCAGCGAGGTCTTTGTCCGAAAAGATCGTCTTGGCAGCAGTCCACGTGCCATTGCTAAACTCCGCGAGCATTACTTCAGGCGCCGGCGTCCAGGATTGCCAAGCCGCATACAGCTTTCCGTCGGCGAAGGCAAGCGCTGGCAGATCGGATCCGCCGACGCTGTCATTATCGATCGTGCGAATGGCTTCTGAAGTCAGATCGCGGTAGTAGATGCGCCTGATCGTCCCAACAGTGCCGGCCCAAACCACGTGGACATGATCATGAGCGTCAATCGCCAAACGGGGCGCACTGGCATCGCCGGGGCCGCGCGAGACGGGAACCGGAGCCGACCAGCCGGCCGGTCGCGCGCCGACTGGCATAGCCGCCAGCCGATTGACCAAGCCGGCGCCCGCCCCCCAGACAGCGCCGACAGTCAGGGTGATAACGATCGCCAGTGCGACGGGCGAGCGATACCAGGCGCGCCGCTCGCGCGCGCTCGGGTGAGCTGCCCGAGTACGCAAGGAAAAGGCCAAACCGGTTGCGAACAGAAGCGCCGCAACCAAGGTAAGCCACCCGTTCAGCACTATTGCTGGCGCGGCCTGCCGTCGCGGCGATATGGCGTAGCAGGTGCTCCACACTCCGCCGACGAGATCATCGAACACTACGCCGAGCTGACCGGACGGCGAGAGTGCCAGCATCGGCACAACTTGGCAGGGAACTTCCCCGCGAAAACCCTCATGGCTGCCGAGGCTGATCGGGGCGCTGAGCCGTTCGCCCGCCAGCGTGCGGTAAAACACTTGGAGCTTGACGCGGGAAAACGAGAGTGCGCTCGCCCGGACGAGCTTTGCCCAAGCAATATGCAGGGTACCGTCAGGCCCGGCGACAACGCTCGGGCTCTCTCCTCCGGAGCGGTTGAAGTCGATCTGTCGCGGTTTGAGCCATGAGGAACCCTCTCGCTGGGTGACATAGATCCCGCCCGTCGCGTAATCACTGAAGGCGATCACCGGCCGGCCGGCAGCGTCAATCGTTAACGAAGGCTCTTCCTGATCGCCGTCCCAAGCGACCACCGCCTCTGGCTTGGACCAAGAGCCATCGTAGACGGCGTAATAAATGTCATAGCAACCGGCACCGCGAACGTCCTCTTCCTGCCACGCGACGTGCACACGGGCATCATCGCCGACTGCGATCGCCGGACACGCGGAATCGCAATCGGGGCTGGCCGAGAGGTTGAACGGGCGACTCCAAGCACCGCCGGCGTAGCTGCTAAACAGAATCTCCCGACGGCCGAAACTGTAATCTTCCCAGGCCACTTGCGGACGGCCTTTTGCATCGAGGGCCAGCGCAGGATTGAGGGAATCACCGGATGTCTTTGCCACGGTGAGCGGCGCTGACCAAGCGCCGTTCTCAAACCGGCTCGCCTGAATATCGCCGCCCGCAGCGTAGACAAGCCAGACTGTGCCATCAGAAGCCACCGCGATCGGCCCGCACCCCGGGGCAGCGACTTCATGCCATTGGCCATCGGAGAACCAGCGGTAGGTCGGCGTTGCCCCGCCGCGGAGGATATGGGCATTGCCGGATCCATCATAAGCCAGATAAGACTTGGCAGGAACGACAGGGTTCGGGTAGGCATAGATCGCGCCTGTGTCCCAACCCACGGCAGTGCCGGAGCGCGGTGGGATCAGACCGTAAATGGCGCCGGTCCATTGAGCCCCCGCCCACAACAGCGTTAGCACCAAAGCGATCAGCCAAGCCGCAGGCGGTACCCGCACCAGACGGCGTGCGACGGTCATTTTTCATTCCCCCAGTGACGAAAGTGCCGCGTACCGTTACTCATTTTAATTAATGTCTGTCCTACATGCCAGCGCGTTTTTGCTCCAGATTCCAGCTTGAATGTGCAATAAATGGGCCGGCGCCTGCGCGCCGGCTTGTGTCCGTGGGTTGCTTTGAGACAGTCGGCGCCGAGGCGCAGCTAATACCAAAGAACGGCGCCGGCGAAAACGCAGCTGATGTCCTGAACTCGCTTCTCCACGGCGGCCGAGCGGATCATCCGCAAGGAGAGCTCGCGGTCGCGAAAGGCTTCGTCGACCATCCGCCGCACCGTCGTCTCAGCCTCTTCGCGCGTGCACTTGCCTGAGTATTCCATGATCATGCCGTAATGCTCGCCCACGCCGACGCCGATCGCTGCCGCGATCGTCTCGTCCTGTTCATCGCTGATCAGTGCCCCATAGGCGATGGGCGTCAGTGATCCGGGCGGGATATTGCTCTCCGGCGCGTACTCGGTGCCGGGTGGTAGAATGCTGCTGACCTTGATCAGATTCAAATTTCCGATCCCAGCGGCTATCAACGCGCGGTCGAAGGCGTTCAGTCTAGTCGCGCCGCACCCGGCGCCGGTTACCAGCGTGTATTTTTTAGGTGTCGGCAGCACGGCGTTCCCTCCACGAGTCAATTTTCGCAATACAGCGGCCAATGAAGTCTTTGGTTGGAGTTTTTATGGATGTGTGGTAGAATACAAGCTTAGGTGTTCACGACACATTAGCATTATCGCTTTTGTCGCCTTGGCGACAAGGGGGGCAACTCTTTTATGACCGCCGCACAGGTCACGTATCTGGTGGCAATAGGTATTTATGTCCTTTTCTTTGCGCTCTTTATGCGCTATTTTTGGTGGAAGCGTTACTCCGAGAACAATTTTTGGAAGCGCCGTCCGCAATTGTCGCTCCAAAGCTTAAGGGATCTTGCGCGGCAAGTCGGGCGGGAACTCCCGTTCGTATCGGTGATGGTGCCCGCCCGCAATGAAGCGGACGTCATTGAACGGACGATCGACCATCTCGCACGCATGGAATACCCCAAGGACCGCTTCGAGATCGTCATCGTCACCGACGACAAAGAGATAATGGCGCGCGACGAAACCCGCCCGAAGGTCATCGCGGCCGCCCAGCAGTATCTGGCCGAGCCGGTCGGCACGCCTGCGGCCGAAGTGCGTTCGCTGCTCATCACCGCTTTCGCGCTCCTTCAAGCGGATCTTTGGGAAAGGCGGCCAAGCCATTATCATGAGGAGCTCGGAGCCGATGAGCTGCCGCGCCTGGGCAGATTGTCATTGATTGGCATCCTGCGCGATACGTCAGAAGACCTGATCCTCGGCAAGGGACGTATTCCGCTGAACAAGGTCTACCGCCGTTTGCGGCGCGCCATCCCGGGCGCAACCGACGAGCGGATCGAAGAAATCTACCCGACCTATCTCAGCCTGTGCATCCCGGTGGTGGCAAGTTATTACCGTCTGCGCGGCCTAGCCGGCGGACGCGAGATGGAGACCTTGATTCGCTACACGGCCCACGCCCATCACCGCGTCACAGCCAAGATTCTCGCGGCCATGACCGATACGTTCGCCAACCGAATTCTCACGGAGACTCAACGCATGTTGTCCGATGGGTCGCTGGCGGCCTTCCTCGCCGAAGCCTATTCTCTCTGCTTCCCGACCACCCAAGAGATCGTTGAACGCAAGAAGGCAGAGTTCGCCGCGGCCGGCGGTATGCCGTTCGTTCGCCATGTCGGAGTCCCTTACGATTTCGACGGCGTACTCGGCGGCCGCTGCGTTGGACATGCGGTGACGTCTACGAAAGGACGCGCCCTCAATTACGCCCTGCCCCTGATCGATGAGCGCTGCGAAGTCTGCGCCTTCTACGATGCCGAGAGCCGCCCAGAATTTGGCACCATGCTTTACATAGCTTACCGCTACCTGACGGAGGGCGAAAACGTCCCGAAGCTGTTTCAAGGGCCAGTGTTCCAGGTCCGCAATTTCTACGAGATGGGGCCGTTCAGTCGGCTCGCTGGCCTCTACACCTGCGTATCCCATGACTGGTTCCTACCTGTCTTGCTGAAGAAACTGCCGTTCTCCGGCGGCACCAATGTGTGGGTCGACCGGCGCTTTCTCATGTCGATCGGTGGCTTCGATAATACCTGTTTAACCGAGGATCTTGAGCTTGGCACGCGTTCTTACCTGAAGGGCGGTGCCTGGCCGGTCTACCTACCCTATGGCAGCAGCGAGCAGACGCCGCCGACGTTCAAAGGTTTCTTTCGCCAGCGCCTTCGCTGGGGCTACGGCCACCTGCAGGTGACGGACAAGATCAAGCGGGAGACATCCTACCCGGTCGACAAGAAGCGTCTCATCTGGTGGCGCCTTAAGCTGAAGGGCGACTTCGAGTGGGTCGTCTTCCAGGGCCTCTGTTTCTTCCCGCCCGTCACTGCGACTCTCTATTGGACAGGCCACATGGACGTCGAATTCGTGCCGGCATTCGTCCAGTATGTCCTCGCCAGTTTCAGCCTGGTAGTCC
>Ga0315298_1011090_pt1 | contig 10674 bp, 13 predicted proteins | sample WHS_1_MG_FD_203077 | JGI IMG/M metagenome (GOLD analysis project Ga0315298, IMG submission 203077) | Extremophilic microbial mat communities from Washburn Hot Springs, YNP, Wyoming, USA - WHS_1_MG | ecosystem: Environmental > Aquatic > Thermal springs > Hot (42-90C) | place: USA: Wyoming...
TTCCATTTTGGCTCGTGGACTCATAAGAATCTCCCTTTTTAAGGGAGATTGTCGGGTAACATGAATTATGAGTCAACGATCCCTTTTCCCTCATCAACTGGGTAACATTTAATGTGAGGCAATTCGCATTTCTATCTTGGCTTGACACATATTTTATATTTTACTTGACAAGTTTGGGGGGGCGGTATATTAGATTACCATTTTTCAAAAACTTGCTGCAACACGAAGCTTATTCGTTTCCAAAAAGCCAGTTTTGACTTTGAACGAACTGGCTTTAAAAACCTCTCGCCTTGAAGGCGAGGGAGGTTCAATTGAGGGAGTTTACCAGAAATGAAACTTTCAATTTTTTCCAGACTAATTATAGGTTTTCTCATAGTACTTTTTCTCATGATGGCAGTGAGTTTATACGCTATTCTTAAATTACATCATTTCAATGCTGATAATCGTTATATTATGAATATTGACAATCGCCTTATGGACCTCAAGAAAAAGCTGGTAGACTCTATTCTGTTACAGCGTCGATTTGAAGAAGAATATGTCGCTACAAATAACATCCTTTTGTACAACCAGTTTGTTTCAGCTAAAAGTGAATTTAATAAGTATCTCGTTGAAGCGCGATTATTAGCAGACACCACTCCCAAAAGAGAATCCTTAGATAGGGTGAAGATGTGGTATGATCGTTACCAATCCTTGATCGAAAAAGAAGATAAATTCGTCAGAGAGGGTCAAGGCTTTAACAGAAATTTGTATGAGCAGGAACAGGAGAAAGGATTGACTGAGATTTTGAAAGAATTGGAGAAGTTAGAAGGTTTTGCTTGGAGAGACATCTCGAATAGAATGAAGATATTGGTATCTGCTGGGGCCGCTGCCCGCAACCTCGCTATCATAATGGCTATTGCATCAATGGTCTTGGGAATTGGTATATCCTTTCTGATAATGAGAAGTATTACTCATCCCCTAACGATTTTGATGAAAAAAACTGAGCAAGTTTCCGAGGGGATTTATGAGAGTAATCTATACATTCCCTCTCCTCCGGAGATGTCGAAATTAGCAAAGGCCTTCAATCTAATGTGTGAAAAGCTGAAGGCTATCGATAAAATGAAGTCTGATTTTTTCTCAACTGTATCTCACGAATTGCGCATGCCCCTTATTTCCATAAAAGAGGGAACCAACCTTTTGACGGAAGATTTAAGTAAGAGAGCCACCGATAAGCAGGAAAGGCTTTTAGCAATCCTTTCCGAAGAAAGTGATCGTTTGATCAACATGGTGAATTCCTTATTAGACCTTTCCAAGATGGAGGCAGGGATGATGACCTATACCTTTCAACGAGCAAACCTTGAGTCTCTGATCAATCAGGCGACATTGGAAATGAGTCCTCTTCTCGAAGCAAAGAAGATCGTTGTCGACACAAAAATTGAAGGCGAGGTGCCCTTGGTAGAAATAGATGTAGATAGAATTCTACAGGTGCTGCGAAACCTGATTGGAAATGCTGTGAAGTTTACTCCGGGTGGAGGGCATGTGAGGGTGTTGGTACGTTCCATAGATGGAGGAGTAGAAGTCTCAGTGACAGATACAGGGCCTGGCATACCGTCAGAACATCTGGCTACAATTTTTAACAAGTTTGAACAGGTGGCCCATGGAGGGTCATCCAAGACCAAGGGAACTGGATTAGGATTAGCTATCGTGAAGCATATTATCAAATCTCATGGTGGGAAGGTTTGGGCAGAAAGCAAATTAGGAGAAGGAAGCAAATTCATCTTTGTTTTGCCGAGTGGACTTAGAAAGGACTTCTCAGGGAGGCCAGGAGGATCCATCGATTAAGAAATTAGAACTCTTGGATTCCCGAAGAGGGAGAAAATGGAGGAGGCACAATGTCATCAGGAAAGATTTTATTAGTTGATGATGATAAGAACTTTGCAGATCTGGTAAAAATGAGGCTTGAATCTACAAACTATAAAGTCACCACAGCCCTTAAGGAAGAAGATGCAATAGAGGCGGTCAAGGGGGAAATTTTTGATGTGGCCCTTGTGGATCTTCAACTTGTCCACCAGGATGGGATATCATTAATGGAGAGACTTCATGCGATTCTTCCTGAGATGCCGGTCATCATCATCACAGCCTATGGAAGTGTTGAGAGTGCGGTGGGGGCCATGCAAAGAGGGGCCTACAGTTACATTACCAAGCCTTTTAATCCCCCTGACTTGGTTTTGCAAATCGAAAAGGCTCTGGAGAATCGGAGGCTCACTTCTGAAATCAAAAGGCTTAAGGGTCTTCTGAAGGAGAGGTATGAGTTTACAAATATTGTGGCCAAGAGCGAGAAAATGCAAAGGGTGCTGGAAATGGTATCCCGGATTGCCCAAACAGATTCTACAGTTTACATCCATGGAGAGAGCGGCACGGGCAAGGAATTGGTTGCCAAAGCCATTCACATTGCCAGTAATCGGAGGGATAGACCCTTCGTGGCAATTAATTGTGCTGCTCTTCCCGAAAATCTTCTTGAGTCTGAGCTCTTTGGTCATGAAAAAGGGGCCTTTACTGGGGCGATTCGGAGCAAAAGGGGTTTGTTTACCCAGGGCCATGAAGGCACCATCTTCTTAGATGAGATTGGAGATATGCCTCTATCAATTCAGGCCAAACTTCTGAGGGTGCTTCAAGAGCGACAATTCTATCCGGTTGGCAGTGAAAGACCTGTGGAGGTAGATATTAGGGTAATTGTGGCTACCCAAAAAAACCTTGAAGATCAGGTAAAGCAAAATCTTTTTCGTGAAGATCTTTTTTATAGGATTCATGTTGTCCCCATCCATCTTCCTCCCTTGAGAGAAAGAAAAGAAGACATCCCATCGTTAGTAGAATACTTCGTAAAGAAATTCAACCAACAGATGAAAAAAGATGTTAGATGTCTTACACCCAAGGCAATGCAGAAGCTAATGCTTCATGAATGGCCTGGGAATGTGCGAGAGTTAGAAAATACAATAGAGTATGCAGTTGCCATGACTCAACAAAATGTCATTACTGAAGACTTTATTCTCCAAACAAAAATCCCAATCTCTCAGGAATTTATAAAGCCTCTAAGAGAAGCCAGAGATGAATTTGAAAGGGAATATCTTATTCGCCTCCTTGAACTCTCTGAAGGCAATGTGACCAAGGCGGCAAAACTTGCTGGAAAGCACCGGGTTGATTTCTACGATCTCCTGAAGAAACATAATCTAAGAACAGAGGATTTTAGGGAATCCTAATAGTGTAGGGATTTGGCTCACCCCCGTTCTCTTTTTTGTAGGTAAGTTACCTACAAGAAGAGAATTTTCAGAATTCCCAGCCAACAAAAAACCTTTTGAGTATCAGCAGGATATCTAATTCAAAAACTTTTGGCATGCCCTTTGCTCTAAAAAACTTATCAGAGCTCCAAATAGGAAGAAAGAGAATATGAAGATATTAATTGTGGACGACAATAAAAACTGGGTCTTTATTGTGCGGATGATGTTGGAAGAAGAAGGTTTTGAAGTCCAGTCGGCTCCAGATGGAGAAACCGGCTATTCGATCTACCTCTCATTTAAAGCGGATCTGATCATTACCGATATCCAGATGCCTAAAATGAATGGAATAGAATTGATCAGCATGATAAGAGAACACGATCGAAAAGTGAAAGCGATCTATATGAGCAGCGAGTTTAACGGTTTTCTTTCCCTTATTGAAAAAGAGAAGGGCAAATATGAAGTAGACTTACTGAAAAAACCTTTTTCCAAAGAAGAATTATTGAGGTTGATCTCTAAATTCCAAGTGAGGAGCTAAATATTTCAATGGTAATTTGGGAAAGTTTTGATATGACTTTGGGGCAATGCCAAGAATCAAAAGAAAGAAGGTGAGAAGATGAAAAGTAGGAAACTGATGAGTATACTTGTTTTAGCTATTTCAGTAGCCTTTATCTCCGGGGTGATGGCTCAACAGAAATCAACTCCAGCTCAGTCAGCCACTGCTCAAGAAACAAAAATGAAAAAGTTCAATGGGGTGATTGAGAAAGTTGATGAGACTACGAAGGATGTCCTTGTGCAGTTCCATAAAGAAAAGATGACTTTTTCTTTAGGGGACAATACAAAAATCTTTGAAGGAAAGAAAGAGCTATCCTTCTCTGATTTGAAGAAAGGTATGTGGGCCTCCGTGGGATATAAGAAGGAAGGGGAAAAATTGATGGCTGAGTTGATCAGTGTCAGCATGCCGAAAGTAACGGCAAAGAAAGAAAACCCTTCGGAAGTGAAGAAGGTGAATCCTTCTGAAAAATCGACTGAAAAGAAGTAATGGGAAATCAAACCCATATATCGATAAAACATGATCAGGCGTTGCCCAAAGTTACTTCGTAATTTTAGCTCAGGAATCTCGGAGACCCGAAAGGACATGAACGGACATGAACGGATATGAGGAGTCTATATTATTGGATGGTACTCCAGGTTTTGTTGGGAATTTGGCTTGCCATTTCTCCATACATCTTAAACTTCTTAGGGCATGAGGAGATCAGGATCATGACCATTAATAACCTGATCTTTGGAGTTGTTGTGGTTATCCTCGATATAGGTATAACCATTGCTTGTTACCCTGTATTGAGACATGAAGAAAAGAAAAAGAGTTAATACTCTTTCCACGCCTTGCACTGCTTTGAGGACGAGTTTAAGAACAGCAGGAATCAGGCTAAAACTGTTGTTTTAATTCCGATTATCACAACCATCGAAGCGAGGATGCTCTTTGCAGAAAACAATGTTCACCCAAACTGAAAAAGTTACCGAAAATAAGTAACCAGGAAGTCAATCCATAGGGAGGTGAAATGCGATGAAAGGTCTTTTCTACGCCGGGATGGTGTTCCAGATCTTAGGTGGGCTATGGCTCTCCATCCCGCCATTTGTTATATTTGGAGCCATTGTGCTCCTTCTCGGAATTGGGTCTATCCTTTACGAGTTCTACCATAAGGAAGAGTTTGAAAGTAAGGATACGTTGCTTAAGATAGAAAAGGCAAAACAGAAGACCTAACCATTTGCTCCCTCTAAACAAGTGGGGAGGGCGATTAAGTCTTTCCAGTTTGTTTGAAATTCCTTTAATAACTGATGGGGCCTACGATGGATAGGCCAATAACTCATGGTGGTAATGATGAATAGTAACAACGGTAAGAAAAGTATATTGATTATCGAAGATGGTGATGAGATGAGGTCTTTGTTAAAGGATTTCATTGAAGAAGGATATACCATTGACTCAGTAGACAATGGTCTGGAGGCTCTTGAAAAACTTGTCAGGCAGCCTTTCGATCTTATCATTACTGATATCCGGGTATCTGGCTTAACGGGATTAGATATTCTCCCTCGATTGAAGAAATTCCAACCGGATGTATCTATTATCGTTATTACTGCCTTTGGGGGTAAGAGGGCGTCTCGCAGAGCATTTGAAAAAGGAGCTACTGCCTATATGGGGAAACCTATTGATTTGCAAAAGTTAAAAAAATTAATTCAAGAATTAATTTCTATAAGGAAAACGATGTTAGAGGAATAAAAATGGTCGGAATTCTAATTATTTCTCAGCAAAGAGGGGATGAATCTCATGACAAGATGTAGATGGTTAATGATTCCGGTGGTCATTTTTGGGATAGTCCTGTATGCACTATCGGTCTATTCTGAAGAGGATTTTTTAAAAAAAGGAAGCGAAGGGAGGATTGCCTTTCTGAGCGGTGGGGTGGGTCAATCGGAGAGGGAGATTCTGAAGGAGATAGGAAAAGCATACCCATTGAAATTGATATTTTCAAATAAGAAAGGAGAATATCTTTCCGATGTTGTGGTGAGGCTGTTTGACCGACAGGGTAAAGAGATTTTAACAACCGTTTCAAACGGTCCATGGTTTTTCATCGATCTCCCATCCGGGACCTATCATTTGGAAGCCAGTTTCAAGACAGAGAAAAAGAGAATTCCCGATTTCCAAATCAAGCGTGGGACTCAAAAATTCTTTTCCATTCAATGGGAAGAATAGAAATCAAAAAGCGAGCGAAAGCATTTGGCCTCGTGAATGTTTTGACTAAGGAGTAAATATGAGCATAAAACCAAAAAAGTTTATGAAATCAATAGTTGTGCTGTTCTTACCACTCCTTTTCTTAATCGTTATTGGGGATGTTTCCATCACTTACGGCATGGGGCCCGACTCAAAAGTAAATCATTCTTACATTGCCACGAACCGGGAAGCGGATAGGTTTAAGGTCTTGTCAGTTTTAAAAAATAGGGTGGGAGACCGAAAATTGACCGAGAAAGCGAAAGAAAAACTACTCACATTAAGTACCAAGAAAACTCATTTGATTGCCGCCCTTTCGGAGAGAATAACAAATGCGGAGGAAACAGCAGGTTCGGATATTGCTTTTCTATTGATCATAGCCTTAATTGTTTTGTCGTGAGTCATTAAGCACAAGGTCTTTTCAGAATAATGAAGAAGGAGGATTTATGCATTTGCCAGGAAGAATGGGCGATGAGATAAAGTTACTTGATAGAAACATTATGCCAGAGAAGCTTAACCTAAATAAACCTCAGTTAGAATCGCGTATTGACACAATAGATGAACAGATTCTGAATATGATAAAAATTATATCGCACGATCTTAGGGGATTTCTTCTTTCCATATTGGCAAACTTGAAGTTATTGAACCGTGGTTATTATGGAAAAATGGACGAAAACGTAAAGATTAAATTGGAGGAGCTATTTGAAAAGGTAAAGGGTTTAATCGGAATGACAGAAGATTACATCGGCAGGGCCTTCTCAATTAATGGAGATTTAGGAATTGAGCGGGAGGTGTTAGATTTAAAAGAGGACATCATTAATCCCGTCTTGAAAGAATTTTCTCACGAAATAAGGGAACGAGACCTCCAGATCGATAATCGATTGGATGTCATATCTAAACCCCCGATTTTCATGAAAGGAAGTAAACTCTGGCTAAGGGCTGTCTTCAGGAATCTTCTTAAGAATGCGATCAACTATGGAGATGTAGGAGGGACGATAGCGCTTGGATTTGAAAAACAGGATTTGATGTACCGGGTAAGTATCTATAACAGTGGGAAACCAATTCCAGAGGATCGGCGGAACAAACTGTTTTCAATATTTAATCATAACGGAAGATCTAACGGGATGGGGATGGGTCTATATTTTGCCAAAATGGTCGTTCAAAAACATGGTGGTGACATATGGTACGAGGCCAAAGAATATGGCTCGAATTTCATATTGCTATTCCCTATTGAATCTGGTGATTCGGATTATAAAGTTTAATAGATTGCCTTGCAATCAAAGGAAAAAATGTGGATGTTAAGAAGATATGAGAGCACTATGATCAGGGTCTTCTCCTTTGAGAGACCTCTTCGTCTATAGCCCAACTGTAGAATTTAGCGATCGTGTCTTTAAAGAAGGTTTGCTTCATCTCCCTTAGCCAAAGAATTCCATGAAATGGCCCAGTAAATCATACTATTCATCTTGCATTTCTATCAGGGCAAACGAAGCAATCCATTTTTGCATTAAAATTTCATCCAATTTGAGGTAAAGTTTATGGTATTGAGTAAGATGAGATTCTGGGGGGAACTATCAAGGAATTGGTCACACATATTCTACCACGTAGTTGTAGTAACATTAAGTGCTGCTATTGCCTTGTCTCTGCCCATTATTGCGAGCTTCATTGCCAGAGATATTCTGGTCTACTGGTCTTTTGTAGGGAATGAAAAAGCCTTCCTTATCTCTGTGGAAATGGCTTTAGCGATATTATTGATTCTCTTTACCAACTATATCACTCAAACCTGGAAAGATAAGAAACTATCCAATATTGCAAAAGCCGCCGGTTTAATCTTTTCAACACATACCAGGGGATTCTTTAAAAGGAGAAGGTTCAGGAATTTGAAGGAAAGAGAAGGATTTACAAGAGATGTCATGGTAATAGGTTCAACGGGTTTCAGGACCTTTGTAAACCCAGAAGGGGACTTGCATAATGTTATAAAAAATTGTCGTGAGGCAAGAATCATGCTCCTTCATCCCTACAGTCAGGGAGCGAAGGTAAGGGCGAAGAGTATCTCCATTCCTGATATCACTCCGGAGAACTTTGGGAAACAGATAGAGAAGAGCATTGCTTTTCTAAAAGAGCTTAAAGCGGCCCAGAAAAATATTAAACTCAAGCTCTATTCAGACGTACCCCTCTTCAAGCTAACTATTATTGGGGATTATATCTGGATAAAACACTACCACCCCGGGTTAGATGTTCAGATGGTACCAGAATACGGGTTTAAGCATAAGCAAAATCCTGGGGGCCTCTATGAACTTTTCTACCAATATTTTTTGACGAGGTGGAATAACCCTGACATACCCGAATACGACCTGGAAACCGATGAACTCATTTACAGGGATATGGCCGGAAATGAAGTAAGAAGAGAAAAATTTAGTGAAGTTAAGATCAAGGTGTCCCCGAACACAAATACATCTAATAATTTGGTCTCAGAAAATCGCTGTCAATTAGAAAGAAATATTGCCCATAGACAATGGACTTAAAGGATCTGTGCTCATGCTGGGGATTTTTAATCGGACAGGACGGTAGGGGTGAGAGTTTTTTAAGGGGTTGAAGGATCTAATAGGTGAGACTGCAGACCTATCCTTTTGAAATCCTAAGAATGAAAATCAAAAAGGCAATTAATTGCTCTATGAAAGACCGGAGGTTGTTATGAAATGCAGTAAGTGTGGCGGAATGATGGTCTTTGAGAAATTTTACTCTCAAGAAGATCGTTTCTTTGGGTGGAGGTGCATTTCCTGTGGGGAAATTATTGATCCCACCATCTTAGAGAATCGCCTCCAACAAAAGCGTTAAGCAGTTTCCAAGGGAACAGGTGCTTTAAAGTTATGAAACAGAAGCGACGCCTTGCTAAGATTGCGAAAGGCTGCAAGGGAAAAAATTCATTTATATTAATAACCGGGTGACAAAAAAGGAGGTTCTTTATGTTGAAGGGTATTGTTTCCAGGTATCATCAGACGCGGAGGATTTTTTTTAGCCTTTTCTTGTTGGGGATGGTTTCAATCTCATTTTCGCCGCTCCCTATCCAGGCAGCGGAGAAATCAAAGTCCTTGGAGCTGAGTACGGCCATCATCCAGGTGGCAAAGCAGACCATTCCTGCTGTAGTGCACATCGAGGTCACCGAACGTCAGGAGGTCGTTAATCCTCTTTTACCATTTGAAAGTGATCCTTTCTTTAGGCATTTTTTTGACATTCCCAGGATGCCTAGAAAATTCAAACGGGAGATAAAAGGTCTTGGAACAGGAATGATTATCGATCCTCAGGGACACATCCTTACCAATCATCATGTGGCAGGAGGGGCGACCAAGATCGAAGTCTTACTTTCAGATAGGCGGAAATTCCCCGCCAGACTGGTTGGGACAGATCCTAAGACTGATCTGGCAGTTATAAAAATTTCGGCTAAAGAACCACTTCCCCATGTGATCTTCGGGGATTCGGACAAGGTTGAAGTAGGGGAATGGGTGGTAGCCATTGGCCATCCACGTGGTTTGGATCAAACCGTAACCCAGGGGATTATAAGTGCAAAGCATCGAAGAGGGATAACGGATCCGAGCAGTTATCAGGATTTTTTACAGACCGATGCTGCGATCAACCCTGGAAATAGCGGAGGACCTTTATTGAACCTTAAGGGAGAGGTTATCGGAGTTAATGCTGCTATTGCTTCACAATCTGGGGGGTTTGAAGGGATTGGTTTTACCATTCCCAGCAATATGGCCCTTCATGTTGCTAAAGCATTAATGGCCCATGGCAAAGTTGAGAGGGGATGGATGGGTGTAAGCGTCCAGGATCTCACTCCAGAGCTTGCTAAGAGTGTTCACGTAGAGACTACAAATGGGGCATTGATTGCTGATGTTGTAAAGGGAGGCCCAGCAGATAAGGCAGGTCTGAGAAAGAATGATGTGGTTATTGCTTATCGCGGTAAAGAGATTTTAGATTCTGGGGCTCTAAGAAACGATGTGGCTACGACCCCGATTAGTCAGGAAGTAAAAGTGATCATTCTTCGAAATGGTAAAAGACAAGAATTATCAGTTAAAATTGGAAATCTCGAAGAGGCAACGAAAATTTTTGCGGACTCCATCAAGGATCGCTTAGGTGGAAAGGTACGCTCTTTAACTCCAAAGGAGGCTGAGAAATATGGTCTTGAGGCCAATAGAGGAATTATAATTACCTCAATAACACCCAATGGACCACTTGAAGAAGTAGGATTTGAAGTGGGAGATATTATCCTTGAAGTAAATGGTCAAACTATAGGGAGTCTTGAAAGTTTTGTCCAATTGGTGGCCTCTTTGAAGCCGAATCAACAAATTACTTTACTTGCTCTTGACCACAGAAGTGGAAGTACAGCCTATGTTCAGGTATTGGTGCGATAGTAAGCATAATATTAGAGATGATCTCAATAACTATGGAGTGATATTCTACAGTGGGAGGAGAAAGCTAATAAATATTTTATTAAGATCGCAGCTGAAAACCCCGTCCTGTGGAGGGGGATGAAAGGTGCGCCCGATGCCTCATTAATATAGGGAGACTCTAAGAGCCTTTGGTAAGGCGTTTTAGGTTTATCATAACGTTTCATTATCTTTCCGTCTACTAATTTTTTCTCCCTCAGTTTAACGGAGGGTA
>Ga0315298_1011091_pt1 | contig 10673 bp, 8 predicted proteins | sample WHS_1_MG_FD_203077 | JGI IMG/M metagenome (GOLD analysis project Ga0315298, IMG submission 203077) | Extremophilic microbial mat communities from Washburn Hot Springs, YNP, Wyoming, USA - WHS_1_MG | ecosystem: Environmental > Aquatic > Thermal springs > Hot (42-90C) | place: USA: Wyoming...
GGTTGATTGCACCGGTCTTGAAAACCGGCGTCCCTTCACGGGGACCGTGGGTTCGAATCCCACCCTCTCCGCCAGCCTTGTCCGGTCCTGTCTCACGCGTGTGACAGAGAGCGACAAATCAATGGGTTGGAATATTGCCTGTCCCGCTGCATCCGGCCAAAATGCCATTCCGGGCCCAAAAGTACGCACGCGGTCCGCACGCAAATGGCGTCGATTACACACTACGGCGCGGGATGGCGGGCGCACCCCAACTCACCCACAGATTCTGCTGAGGAACCTTTTTTCAAAGGGATCAAACAGCATCTGCGCATCAAGACGTTCTTCGGCACTCCGGAGAATGCGGTCAAGAGCCAAATCTGGATCGCCGTGTGCATCGACGTGCCCGTGGCGATCGTCCGAAAGCGCCTGAAGCTGGAGGCGTCGATGCATGAGACGCCTACAGATTCTGAGCTTGAGCCTGGTTGAAAAGAACTTCGCTCGATCAACTGATTACGCTCGGCGTTCCGGGTCCACAACCGCCCGGCAACGCCAATCAGCTGATTTTGTTCGAATAACGTTGGGACAATAGTGGTCAGCGTTACTGACTAGACCGACGCGGGTCGTCGCTCTGGTGGGTGCCCATGGGGCGATTCTTCCCAAGGAAAGGTCTCTCGTATGACATCGATAACGGCGCGACCCACTGCAGCGTCTGCCAGCTGGGGGTATTGCTCTTTGAGCTTCCCGCTGATGTCTCCGTGCATCTGTCGGATGGAGCGAATGATCCGATCCAGCACAGCGTCCGGCCCCTCGATGATCTCCTTCAGGCGGGACCGCGCGCGATACAACATTTGCAGCAGCGCCGCTTCCTCACGCATTTCGTGCTCGACGGTTGCTCGGAGTGCATTCGCCATGAAGATGACGTGCTGCGTGAGGTCGATGTGCTTCCAAGCATGCAGGGCATCGCCGTACTGCTCGAAATGCAGATTGTAGGGAATGCCATCTTCAGCGCGCTGTTCGGCGCCGAAAGACCACTGTCCGCGGTATTGCTGCATGAGCGGGCGGGAAAACAATTCCAAGGCCGCGTCGTAGCTCAGGGGGCGGAACGCCGGTTTTTGCAGAACGGTGGAAATCGGAATGATGTAGGGCGCCGGCAGCGCTCCATCACGCCTGAGGACATCGTTGATCAGGAACCGGCTGATTCGGCCGTTTCCATCCACCATTGGGTGCAGGTATACGAATCCGAATGACAGCAGCGCTGCCCGGGCCACCGGAGAGAGTCCGGCGGTGCGGGTGTCCAATTCGCGGATGCCGGCCAGCATGGGGGGCGAATCTTTCCAATGTGGAGCGATGTAATGGACGCGCTCCTCCCCGTAGGCACCGCTCTCGCCGACGAAAACCGGTGACCTCCGAATGCCGTAGTGCAGGGCGTGGGCGCCCAGGATTTCGCGCTGCAGCTGCTCGAGACTCGCCGGAGAGAAGGGGTCCGGCAGCACACCGGTCAGCTGACCTATGGCGGCGGCAAACCGTTGGATGCGCTCCGGCCGGTCCTGTTCGTGCTCGATGGCAAAGCTTGCGCGGCTCTCCTTTAGCGTCAGCCAGACGGCACTCCGGATGATGAGGTCAGCCCCGAATTGCGTCTCCAGACCTGAGATCAACGTCGGGATGTCGAGGGCCAGGGCGTCGTCGACGCCAGGGATCAGGAAGACCTGGGGGCAGAAGCTCGGAGGTCCGAGCAGGTTGTCGCGCACCCGCCAGCGCGAGTTGCGGGCCGGGTTGGGGCGGGTCAGCTCTCGCTTGGGATCCAGGGCGGACACGTAGGGTCCCCCAGCGTCGGGGGCCTCCAGGGTTGCGCCGGTCAGGGTCTCGAACAGAAAGCCCGCACGCTTGGTGTATTGGCCTGTGGGCTCCGTCCGGATCCAGGCTGCCAGTTCGTGCCGGTCAATGACCTGGAAGAGCCGGGATAGAGCCTCCAGGTGCACTCCTTCATGTTTGAGGGCGAAGGCCAGGTGCGCTGGTGCGCTCGGCTCTGGCCGCAGGACCTCTGGTACCGCTCGCTTTTCCGTGGTGCCGTCCCATTTGCTTGAACGGGTGGCAGCGATGCGAGTTTCGACGCGCAGGGGCTGGGTTAGAGCGATCCCGAAGTGCGCGAGCAGCCAACGGTAGCCGATCCAGTCCATGAGGGTCCCTATGGGCGAGGGTTCTCTCTTAGGCCCTCAATTTTGTTAATTTACACTCAAAATCATTAAAAATGGAACTCCGTTCCTCAGAAACGTTAATTTTGACGGGGCAGAAGCGAGGGGGGCTTCAGAGCGTACCTGGGTCTCGTCATAGCCAGCCCTACGGGCGGTTAACAGGCTCTCTGATATGGAATCCTGAGGAATCAATAGGGTAGCCCCGCATTCGAATCCCACCCTCTCCGGCAGTCTTGATGGTTCGCACAATTTCCAGGGTCGGGCGAATACGCGAATCAATACCTCGCTCAGGATTGTCCTGGGTCCCGGTCCGTGCGGCGCGCACCGGAGCGCTGGCGTCCCTTGGCGCGACGAACGCGCGCGCGCATCTGCCCGATCGCAGCCTTCTCGATGATTCTCAGCGCTTGAGCGAGCGCCTTGCGTTCAGGACACGACGGACTGGTGTCGAGTGTCTCCGAGAGACTGTTGCGAGCGACCTGCGCACACTGAGCGCGCAAGCCGGTCAGGTCCACATCCGCCAGTCCAGCGATTGCTTGCAGCTGCCTCAGGCCCTGCGAGTCGAGCCACTGTTCGGCGGTCGGATCGGATGCGAGGATTGGCAGAGCAGGTGTATCTCCGGGTATCCACGTCTGTGTGGTCAGCACGTCATAGACGGGAGCTAGACGAGGTTGCGCCAAGTCCTTGCCGTAGAGCAAACCGAAATTCTTCAAGTGCGCATCCCCGTTGCGCAGCACGTCATTCAATACGACCAGGGTCAGCAGTGCGCGGCGGTCTGCGGCTTGGTGCGCAGGGTCAACAAAATTTCCGATCATTCGAAACAGGTGCTCGATAGAACCACTGTACTTGCCCGTTCGTCGAATGCCGGAGAGAGCACAGGCGTCCTCGAACCCCAGGCGACCGCCGATATCATCAATGTCAAAGCGCTCGACGATGATCGAGGTGAGGTCCGGTGCCAGTTCGACGGATGGCACGGTGAGGTGGGCTGCCGCACATGCCTTGAGGCACGCGTACTCCACCAGGCAGGCGCCGGTGAAGTTCGCTGTGTCGAATTTAACGATGGATCCATGCCCGACAACTGTGCCCGGCCGCGTTCGGCCGTGTGGATGCACGGACATCTTCGGCATCACACCGGCGACACCGAACAGCTGCGGTGATTTGCGCAAAATCGTCGCGAGGCGCCGTGCGGCGCCTTCCGAGCGCGCAGCTTCGAGAATTTCTTCGTCCAATCCCTTGTCCCGTTCGAGCGGACCACCGAAGGTTACGCGGCCGAGGGTATGCCTGCCAATCAGCCGTAGTAGCGAGAAATCGCTGTCAACATCGATGTGCTTTCCGAAGCGGTTGCGGATCGCTTCGAGGAGCATGCCCTCAGGAAGTGAGACCTCGAACGGGGGCGGCAGCCCGTTGTAGCCTCGATACTCCTCGGGCGGTTCCCCGGGTGGCAGCACGAGCGATACCGCGAGCTGCGGCGGAATTGCCGGCCGATATTCGAAATCGATCAAGCCCGTCGCAACGTCCTCGCGAAGCACGCCCACGTGCTCGTTCGAAACGTAAACGTCAAGCTCGCTCACGCCGAACTTTCATGTCAAGGCGATCGCGACGCAAGCGCTCAGCCGTCATGAGCTCTTTGAGTAACGGGCGCCGGTGCGGCTGCTGCTCGACCGTCTGAGTCACCTCCCTGTTCGTGATGCGCTTGCCGTATGGTGCCCCTTCATCCCGCGCAACCGACGGAAACGCAGGTTCTAGCTGGACGCGCCGTCGGGTCTGCCGGTCACGCTCGGGTCTCATCAAATCCTCGCGGGGTGGACGCATCGGAGCGCTCAGGTGCGCAAAATCGAGCGCCAGCACGCTCATCATTGCGGCCAGACTTTGCGAAGACACTCCGCGACCCGCTTCGGCGGCAATGACCGTCGGGCGCGATACCGAGGCTGCCTGGGCCAGTTCGGCCTGCTTCAACCCACGCCGCCGTCGCTCGGCACGTAGCCGCATGCCGAGCTCCTTCAGCATGCGTAGCGATTGGGTTTCGACGCGCAGAATCATTGAATCCTGAAATCTCCGGCCGCCGACGGACCGGTGTGTGCTGACGGTTCAGATGATGATGCTTCAGGCCCGCAAGAATGTCAAAAATTATTGACATTTGAGCACTCGGATTGGGGCGTCGGACGCCAGGGGCGCCTCCGAGCGCGTGGATAAATCGCCACGTGGTCCGACGTTTGGAAAATCGAGTGGGCCTGGGGTCGAATGGATTCGCATGATGTGCTGACTGGACAGCCTGTCACTGGCGCCGGTGATTACGCACGCTGTGCTCACCAGCGGTGCGAAACGCCGTGATTTACGTCACGTGTTGCGGACACCCTCTCTGCCAGATTTACGATGTACGCGAGGGCAGGGCCGGCAGTGGCGGTTGGGCCGCGGGGCGAGCGCTGTTCAGGGGCTCTGGCGCCGATTGCGCGGCGTCAGTCGGTCATCCAGTTCTCGACCTGCAGATCCGGGACACGCGAAAATTCCCGGTCGTTGGCGGTGACAACCGTGAGATCGAGGGAGCGCGCGTGTGCGGCAATCAACAGATCATTCGGACCGATCGGGGTGCCGTGCCGCGCGAGGTGGTGGCGGATGACTCCGTAGTGGAAGTCGCCCGGGGTTTCAAACGGCAGCACCTCCAAGGCGGATAACACGAGGTCGACACGCTCGGAGAGTCTCTTCGATCCAGCCTTCTCGGCACCGTAACGAAGCTCGGCAGCCACGATGATACTGGTGCATACCGTCTCCTCGCCTTTCGCGGCGATCTGGCGAGCAACTTGGCCTTGCGGATGTCGTATCAGATCCGACACGATGTTGGTATCCAACAAATACCGCAGCGTCACCCTCACAGCTCCACTTCATTTGCCGGAGGAAGATCATTGTCCACGTCCGGGAAGGGCTCTTCGATAGAATCGAGCTTCCCAAGCAATGCGAGCAGGCGTCCTTTGCGCACCGGCTCGATGACTAGTCGATCCCCCTCCTTGCGCAGGATGGCCTCATCCCCTTCCAGTTCGAATTCGCGTGGAATGCGTATGGCCTGATTTCGGCCGTTGCGGAACAGTCGCACGTGGCGTTCGGCTTCACTCATCATGGTGGCTCAACAGCATATGCCAAAGCATATGCCTGGCGGTGCGCCAAGTCAATGCAGCCGGAGATCGTGACGAGCCTCTAGACAAGGAATCGGTAAATGCCTGATCCATGGTGTGAGCATGGCGGTAGTTATGCAGGCATGACGCGGTGCGCCCGCCGAGTGTGATGCGCCCGGGTCCAGTGGCGGTCACCCTGTCCGCCAGATTTGCGACGAACGCGTGGGAAGGGCCGGCAGTGGCGGTTGCGCCGCGGGGCGAGGGCTGTACACGCTCCGTGGCGCCATTCGCACGGCGTCAGCCGGTCATCCAGTTTTCGACCTGCAGATCCGGGATACGCGAAAATTCCCGGTCGTTGGCGGTGGCCACCGTGAGATCGAGCGGGCGCGTGTGCGGCAATCAGCAGATCATTCGGACCGATCGGGGTGCCGTGCCGCGCGAGGTGGTGGCGGATGACTCCGTAGTGGATGTCGTCCGGGGTTTCAAACGGCAGCGCCTCAATGGAGACGGACATAGCTCTCGGGCGGGCCAAGATCGCTGGAGGGTGCGCGGGGCACTTCAAGGTTCCGGGTGCCTCGACGGTGGGGTCCGTGCGGATTGGGGAAGGCAACGATGAGTTTCTCCACCACCACGCCCGGATCGATCATCCGGAGCTTGAGGGTGTGATAGCCGCCGGAGGGTACATTGAACAGAGTGGTGACTCTGCGGACCCCCTCGGTCACGGCTTTGGCCCACGCCGCACGGGATGGATTGGCGAGCGCGTTGACGATCTTCGGCGGCTGATTGTCGAATGAGAGTGCATAGCGCACGCCACGATTCGGCAGCGCCTGCAGCGTGGGGGCGAGGATCGCCGTGACGCTGCACCTACCGTGGTTGAAGAGATACATCCGATAGTCGAGCGTCGGCGCGGGCTTCGGCGGCAGGATGCTCCGGGCGGTGACCGGGAAGACGGTCATCGCCGAGCGTGTCTCACCGTAGTTGGGAATGTTGCCCCAGTGCACACCGTCCACCGCGGTGCGGCCAGTGAAGTGCGCGGCATTGATGGACACATAATGGTTGGCCTCGACGAACCCGCGCAGCCCTGAGCGGGTGGGAAACGCGGGATCGAATGCGCGGACGCCGACGGTGATACGGGGACCGCCGTTCTGCTCGATGGTGATGGCGCCGTGGTGGAGTCCCCGTCTGATTTTCCGCCAGGCAATACTGACCCGGAGGCGGCGGTCGCGGTCGACGGTGCCTGCAGTGGCGCTGAGGCGGATCCAGGGTTTGCTGGCCCGGGCGGTGAATGCAAACGGTCGATTGCCGCGATTGAAAAGCGCAATGTCGCGAGTCTGCCGATTGAACACATCAAACGTTGCCAGGGCGAGTTTCGGCTTCGGGTACGGTCCGGGCGCGGCCACCGCGCTGCCTTGCACGGCCACGGCCATGTGCGGTCCATTGAGAGGCTGAACCCAGGACACGGCAGGCATGATGTTGACCGGCGGCTGGTTCCAGTTGAAATAGCCGATGTGGGTCTGATCCATCATGTGATCCCACTTGCCGTCCTCGATGCCATGATTGTATTTCCAGCTGAGTGCGGCATCTTCCGAAAAGAGCTGGCGGGCCCGCCGCGCAAGCGCATTGGCGCGGACACGACCCTGGCGTGCGTAGAGCGCGTTTTCCCCCGCGGTGATGTACAGCTCGTTGACGACGCCGGAGGCCTTCAGCGGATAGAGAACGAGCTCGTAGAACGCGGCGCGATAGGCCTTCGGCAGCTCCTGATCGACGTGTTCGGCTTCGGCGGTGAGCGACTGCCACTGCCGATACACACGCCGGGCTTCCTCGAAGTGGATCAGGCTGAACGTGGTCGGCGTCAGATCCTGCGGCTTGCGGCGGCCATTGAGCTTGGTGTAGCCGGCGATCAGGTGGGCGATCTGCGGCCCGTACTTGCGCCCGAAATTATCCGCCGCCCACTGCTGGGTATAGCGGTGCAGAGTGGCCGCGGTCCACTCGGCCGGATTCCACGCCAGGGTCAGGAAGAACTCCATGGGAAACAACTTGGGCTGCAGATCTCCGACGTTCACCACCCAGATGCGCGTCGCGCCGTACTTCCAGGCCAAGTTCATCTGCTGCCAGATCTTGGGAATGGGGTAGGTATCGATCCACTTGTACGAGCGCGGACCGCCGACATAGTCGAGGTGATAGTAGATGCCGTTGCCACCGCTGCGCCGACGTTCCGCGGCGGTGGGCAGGTGTTGCAGATTTCCCCAGTTGTCGTCGCTCCAGAGCAGCGTGACGTCACTGGGGATGTGCAGACCTTCCTGGTAATAGCGGAAGACGTCTTTGTAGAAGTCGAAGACCTGGGGAATCTTGGCGATATCGGGATTGACCGCCTGGCGAAGGATCGCGCGCTGGCGGTGAATGATGCGTCGCATGAGTGCAATGCTGCCGGAGTCCGGCATGGGTGTGTCGTTGTGACCGCGCATGCCGAGCGTGACGATCTGCCGGAAATGCTGGTCTCGGGTCATGCAATGGCGCCAGAACTGGTCGATGCGCGCGCTGTTGGTGGCGTAGTTCCATGGGCCGTCGCTGCGCTTCCACTCCTTCTCTGCGCACATCATCGGCTCTTCGTGCGAAGTGCCCATGATGATGCCGTATCGATTGGCCAGAACCGGATTCAGCGGGTCATCGACTGCGAATGCGCTGTTCCACATTGCCGGCCAGAGGTAATTGGCGCGCATGCGCAGCAGCAGATCGAAGACTCTGACGTAGAATTTATGATTGTAAAGTCCATATCGCTGTTTGACCCAGTCGGTCAGCGACGGTGCTTCGTCATTGATGAAGATGCCGCGATACTTGACGACGGGCGGGCCTACGAGCCAGCGGCCCGGCGCGGCATACAGCACGGCGTGGTGCTTGGGCGGAATATCCGCCCACCAGTACAACGGCGACACGCCGATGTCCTCGGAGAGATCGTAAATCCCGTAAATGGTACCCAGCTCGTCACTGCCGGCGATGACCAGCGCGCGCTGAATGCCGGGCGCGGGGTGGTTCACCACCTGGGTCACGGTGGCTTCCCATTGGCCCCGAATGGCGCGGATGTCGAGCCGGTGCTCGCGGGCGAGCTGGTCGATGATCCGGCTTTTTCCGAGGGTACCGATGATGACGACATCTCCGGTCGGAGGTGGCGCGTATTGGATGAGTTGCGGCGTCACGCCGGTGACGCGGTCGATGTCGCGCTGCAGGCAGTGCGCAGCGTGGATGACGCCCCACGCATCGCGCGGATCGACGTAGAGTTTCGCGACGGTGCCGTTTTGCGCCAGCCGGAACCCGCCCGAAACGCGCGTGTACTGGATATACCGCGGCTGGCCGACGGCGTCGCTGCGAGCGGGAAGGACGAGCAGTCCGGTCAGCAGCACGGCGGTCCAGACGCGCAGGAACATCGCGGGCGCGGCGGTGCCGAATCTCAACGGCGTGTACATGGCGGCTTGAGCACAGGCGAGTGGGAGGTGCGAACAAAGATACCAACAGTCATGCGGTTTCGGTGCGTTGGTGCCCGTGACGGTCTGCCTGCCGGCCCATCTCGGGACACCCTTTTCGATCGCCTGTTCGCTCTGGGTGTGAAGGGCGGACGCCGCCATGCGGGTGCGGCTTGCGAGCCGGCGCAGGCGAGGCTGTGCTGGGAAGGGTTCGTGCCTGCATATCCGCCTGCATCAGGGCAACAGTCCGTGGCGTTCCGCCAGCCGTGACAATTGCAGGCTGTTCTTCGCTCCGAGCTTCTCGCGGATGGCCGACTGGTGATTGGCGATGGTCTTCTCGGATACTCCGAGCGCCTCGCCGATGTTTTTGACCGTGTCGCCGCGCACCAACAGGCGCAGCACCTCGAATTCGCGCGGCGTCAGCAGCGCGAACTCCGCGCTATGTTCCGGCTGCGTTGCGTGGTCTATGTTCGCCGCAACGTCTGGACTGAGGTAGCGCTCGCCGCGCTGCACGGCATAGATGGCGGACATCAAGACCTCCGGCGCGCTCGCCTTGCTCAGATATCCCATCGCGCCCGCCTGCAGGGCGCGGGTTGCGTAGATCGCGTCCTCGTGCATGCTGAACATCAGCACGCGCGGCGCAGCCGCGCTCTTCAGCATCCTGCGGGTCGCCTCGATGCCACTCATGCCGGGCAGTGCAATGTCCATGACGACCACGTCGGGACGGAGCCTGAGGGCCAATTCGCAGGCCTCAGGGGCTGTGGTGGCCTCCCCGACGACCCGGACCGCCGGCTGTTCAGCAAGCAGCCGCCGATACCCTTCGCGCACGATGGCGTGATCGTCGACCAGGAGAACCGTGATCAATTCGGTCATGACGGGGGAATCTCCGGCGGCAGAGGGATGTCGGCGCTCAAGACGAACCCTGGGCCGGGAGCGTTGGCGACCTCGAGTGTTCCGCGCAGCGCATAGACGCGTTCGCGCATTCCGATCAGACCCAGACCCGTGGAGTCGTCCCCGCCGGTGCGCCCGATGCCGTCGTCCGTGATGGTGATCGAGACCGACGCGGGGGTCGAGGCGTCGATGCCGCTGCGGGTAACCCGCACCTCGGCGCGGGTCGCCGCGGAATGCTTGGCCACGTTGGTCAGCCCCTCCTGGACCAGACGAAATAGTGTCACTGCAATTTCCTCGGGTAGATCGCTGAGTTCCCCCTCGATGACCAGACGCAGCGCCAGGGTCGGCAGGCGCACTCGCCACAGCTGTACGCAGTGCTCGAGTGCTGCGGCGAGTCCGAGTTCGTCCAGACCCGGTGGACGCAGCTCACGGATCAATGTGGCGAGAGCGGCGTGAATGTGGTTGCAATGCTCCACGATGGCTGCGGCCCGGATCCGGGCGGCATCGACGTCGGGGGTGCGCGCGTCGCGTATTCCGACGGCATCGAGCTTGATGACGTTCAGGTATTGGCCGAGCTCATCATGCAGCTCGCGCGCCAGCGATTTGCGCTCCGCCTCCTGCAGTGCGACATACTGCTGGGCCAGTCGTCGGTTCTCCGCCAGTGCCGCGGCCAGTTGGGCCTGCGCGGATTTGCGCAGAGCGATTTCGGTCGTGGCCTCCTGGTAGCGACGCGCGGCGAACCACGTCAGACCCAGGCCGAGAATCAGCAAAACGGACGGCAGTTCGTCCAGCTGATAGCGTTCGTAGGGTGCCGTGAGCCGCTGCAGCGCCTCCGTGACGTTGAACAGCCCGCAGAGCACCCAGGTGCTGATCGTGACCGCGGCAACCACCAGCGCGTCACGGCGATGGGCGGCCCGGTCCGTCCCAAAGGTGCGCGGCGCACGGCCCGACGGATCCGCAGCCCCCGGGGCCCTGTGCGTCGGGCTGCCGACGGCCGGGGCCGCGCGTCGGGGCCCGGTCGTCGAGGTCCTCACTGGCTCTTGCATCGA
>Ga0315298_1011093_pt1 | contig 10672 bp, 6 predicted proteins | sample WHS_1_MG_FD_203077 | JGI IMG/M metagenome (GOLD analysis project Ga0315298, IMG submission 203077) | Extremophilic microbial mat communities from Washburn Hot Springs, YNP, Wyoming, USA - WHS_1_MG | ecosystem: Environmental > Aquatic > Thermal springs > Hot (42-90C) | place: USA: Wyoming...
CGGATTCTATAAAAACCATTAATGAATCTCTCTTCTCCTCAGAGTGTGCCTTTACAGCCATGAGCCTGAGAGCCTCAAGAAGTCCATCTATGGGTCGAGACTTCATTCGTGAACTTCCTTCCAATATCGTCCTACCTTTAATAAGCGAGGCTATCGCTGTTAAAAATCTAAGAGACGTTCCAGAATTTCCAACGAAGATTCTTTCCCTTGGAGGTGAAAGAAAGCCTCCTAAGCCAAATATCTCGATGCGATTATCATCCCAAAGAAGTGGAATCCCAAACCTGATCAATGCATTTGCCGTATAATCGGTATCCTCACATTTTAAAGGATTAATAAGGACTGAACGACCCTTTGCAAGAGAAGAGATGATCAAGGCTCTGTGAGTATAGCTCTTCGATCCTGGAATCCTTACCGTAGCATCTAAATGCTTTATTGGTTTAATCTCTCTCATTTTTATTTCTCTCAAGGGCTTCTTTTAGGTCATTTTTTATTTCTCTGATATCAGGCTGAATCCCTGTCCAGAGCTGAAATTGAAAAGCAGCCTGATGGGCAAGCATTGAAAGCCCATCTATTGTTTTACAACCCATCTCCTCTGCCTCTTTAAGAAGTCTTGTCCTAAGAGGGTGATAAACAAGATCCATAATAATCATCCCTTCCCTTAAGGCCTCTTTCGGAAGAGGAGTCTCCTTCTCCATCGGATACATTCCAACTGGAGTGCAATTGATCAAAATATCGACCCCCAAAATTAAGACATTTTCTAAATAAATACATCCAAACTCCTCTGCAAGCTCTTTGGCTTTTGAGGGAGAACGATTTGTAATAATCACATGGGAACCACTCTCTTTTAAACCATAGGCCACTGCCCGGGCAGATCCCCCAGCCCCTAAGATCAATACCCTCTTTCCATCTAAATCTGTCATTTCTTTTAATGCCTCAATCGCTCCGATCCAATCAGTATTATATCCAATAAGAACTCCCTCATTATTTAAAATAGTGTTTACCGCTTTTATCTTTCTGGCTGTTTGCTCTACTTCATCAAGGTACGAAATCACCTCACTCTTAAAAGGAATGGTCACACTTACCCCTCTTATCCCCAGAGCCCTTATTCCTTTAATCGCATCCTGAAGATCATTCACTTCAAACGTAAGATAGACAGCATCCTTTCCAATCCTTCTAAATGCCCTATTGTGAATAATAGGACTCAAACTGTGACGAACAGGATTCCCTATAATTCCGTAAATAAGGGTATTAGAGCTTAGCATTCTAAGATTTTATAAACCTCCCTCATCTGGTTTACTGTGAGCTGGCCAGGAGCAGACCTTTTATCATTATCTATCGAGCCATAGGCCCATGGAGATCCTAATAGGGGAGATAATATCCGACTTATTTTCCCTTTATCTCCCATACAAAAGGCTAAAAGCTTTTCTCCCTTCCCTTTTGCATAGGGGATAAGAGAAAGAACTCGAAGATTCTCATTGGGATCTTTGGCAAAGGTAACAATTTTAATGAAATCGGGTCTAAATTTTCTCATCCTCTCAAAGATCCTCTTTAGCCCGCTTTCAGAAGGGGTTCCTCTAAATTCATGAAAGGATAAGATGACCCTTACCTTCTTCCTCTCTTTGAGTAAATCGTTAAGGTAATTCACCCCACTTCTTAACTCTACATCTATATAGTCCACTCCAAAATCAACCGCCTTCTTTAAAACCTCGAATCTCTCTTCCTCACTTCCTCTCCATCTTCCTCCCTCTTCTTTTCTTCTATTTGTAAAAATCCATGGAATCTCTTTATGTAAAAATAATTTTTCTATGGCAATGGGATTTAAATAATCTGCCCGAATCTCTATAAGGTCCCCTAATCTGTTTGCAACCTTAATAGAGGTAAGTGCATCGTCGATGGTTTTCTCAACAATAGGAATACAGATTTTTATCATTCCTTTACCTTTCAATAATGGTTTCATCTATCTCCACTCCAAAGTGTCTTCCTTTCTTTTCCCGATAAACCAGGATTTCAGCGCCCTTTTTAAGATCCACAAGCGATACCGCCTTCCCATCCGGTTGAGTAAGTCGGATCGTCTCAGCATTCTGCAAAATCACTGAAATGCTTTCCCCTCCCTCCTCCGCCTCTAACAGGGCTAATGGCCTTCTTTCTATCTTTGCCCTTCCAACAAACGCATAAGAAGTTTTCCCTTCATAATTAACAATCAATGCCCTATCTCCAGCCTTTACCTCACAGAGATACTTCGTATTGCCATCTGCCATCCGAATATAGGCGTGGACAGGTCCGGCATTTACTCTGAAGGGCCTTGGATTTACAAAAGGATTCTCTATATTTTCTGAATGAATAAGAAAAAGTGCTTGACTGCTATTTCCTACAAGCATTCCCTCTCCAAGACCCATTGATGAACATATATCCACACATACTCGATCACCAAGGCCGAGAGGTTCTATTCGTTTAACTATTGCTGTAGTAAGATCAATTCTCTCCATCTCTTTTTTTAAAGCCTTAACCATCCTTCGGACTTTATAAGGATCAGGATTATTCACGACCACTCCATCCACGCCTTTTTCAAGAATCCCAAATGCTGTCTCCCCTTCTTTGATCTCCTCGATCTCAACAAAGATATTCCCTGTCCTGCTCAGTAAATTTTCAAGGGGGATAATTTTCCAATCCCCATTTTTCACAATTACTTTTTTGGACCGACTAAGTAAAATAATCTCTTCCTCATCCTCTTTTCTTCTAATCTCTTTTTCAATAACATCCCTTCCAAGGACTAAATCTCCATCCTCCGATACAATAGGGATAAGTCCAATCTTTTTAACCTCCTCTCTCATTCCAGAAGGAATCAAAAGAGCATCTGCTCCAACCTCCACCGCCACCTCGGCAACCTCCCTTCTCCAAGGGATTGATTTTACCCAAATCTTTCTCATATCTTTTCACCCCCAATCTCTTATAGGATTCAAGCTGAATGGCCACGATGAACTATCTTGGATATCTCTTTCACCATCCTTGCTGGATCCTCATTCTGAAAAACATTTCTGCCTATCGAGACTCCAGCTCCTCCCACACGAATTGCCCCTTCAACCATCCTTAAAACCTCCTCATCCGTATCCATCTTTTCTCCACCTGCAATCACCACGGGCACAAAACATCCCTCAACCACCTCCCTAAAACTCTCCGGTGAACCTGTATAAGGAACCTTAACAATATCTGCTCCCAATTCAGCACCAACACGAGCAGCATGTTTAACCAGTTTAACATCATATTCATTCTTGATATTTGGACCTCTTGTATACATCATGGCTAAAAGGGGGATCCCCCATTCCATCGAAGCCTTGGCCACTAATCCCAGATCCCTCAGCATTGTCTTTTCATCCTCCGATCCAAGATTGACATGAACAGATACACCATCTGCTCCAAGCTTGATAGCCTCTTCAACCTCGCAAACCATTACCTTTGAATTAGGATATGGACCAATCCTTGTACTGCCAGATAAATGGATAATTAAACCTATCCTTGAAGTAATTGGGAATTTCCCACTCTTTAATAACCCTTTGTGAACGACAATGGCATTGGCCCCACCTCTTTCTACTGCCTCAATGGTCTTATCCATTTGAATAAGACCATCCACTGGGCCAATGGTTACTCCATGATCCATGGGGATAATTACTGTCTTTCCAGATCTATGGTCCATAATTCTTTTTAAGCGAATTGCTTTCCCTGTCATAGCTCTCCTCCTTGGCATTAAAATAAAAAGGCCGTGAGAAGAATCTTCCCACGGCCCAAAACAAAAAAGCCGTGGGTAGCACTAACCTACCCACGGCCCTGGCTACTTTCTACACTTTATGGATCATTGCAAGGCAGTGGGTAGAGATCTCCAAAAAAATACCAATAATAAAAGTAAAACCCACTGCCAAAATTATTAAGACGAAGTTGATCCACCTTTTTATCCTTGATTTTTTTAATTTTAATAACATATCCTCTAATTTGCTGTCAAGAGTTATTTTGGAGGGTCAGAAAAGTCTTTAAATTTTATTGGCTTACAATCGTTTCAAGAAAAATTTGTAGGGTAATGGTAATACCTCACTCACTCGTGGGAAAGGCCCGAGAGGGATGTTGGAGAAAATCTTTCCGCCTGAGGCGGATCCGACTCGGTCGGAAGAGCGGTAACCTTAAATTGCCCCCTAAACGTAAGACCTCTTACCCTATCACTTAATAACCCAATTACTATTATCACTATTAGCCCTACCCAAAGAGATATCAATTTGATCCGCGTTCTAAGATTTTCGGAGGCATCCTTCTCGGGACAATATATATTCCCACGCTTCAGTGAGGGATTACGGGTAAGGGCTTGTCCCTTACCGATATTTGGTAAACCGAAAGAACTTACCCTACGAAAAAATACTCCATTATTCAATTTGACGGGCGGAGATTGGTTTATCTAAACTGTTTTAGAAACTCCAAACCACTCAAAGGATTAATGTATAACAAATAAAGAAGCCGAATTGGAAGGATCTCCGAACGGCTGAAATTAAAACCCCTAAAAATAGATATTCCTGAGATGATGATTACCCCAGACAATGAAAAAAAGTTTAATTTTGAGTCCTTCCAACCTTCCAATTTACCTCACCCAAAAAAAGATTCAACCCAATGGGAGAAGAATTTGAATAGATTTTCTCCATCACATCCAGAAACTTCTCCTCCCCCCTCCAGAATGGGAAACTCCCAAGCCTCTTAGGAAGGGCTCCGTGCACCTCTGGAATTGAAACCTCTCCAAAGAAATCATCAGTGATAACTTCCCCATTCCAGAATTTCTCTCTCTCAATCGGCAAGGGTTCCTCTTCCTCTCGAGGAGATAATGTCTCTGATTCCACCTTCTCCTTTTTATCCTTGGCCCTGAGCATCCCTATCAATTCTTCCTTCTCCAGGCCCCGTAATTTGAAGATTAAAAAAGGATCCCTATCAAACTCCTCTCCAAGAAGATAGTAGACCGCAGCAATATGTTTACACGGATTTGACCAGTCAGGACATGAACAGGAGGTTTTTAAATCCTTCACACTTTCCGGGAAAAGAGTTAAAGAGGCCTTCTCAAATACCTCCTCAATATCTTTTGGCATCTCACCTGTTAAGAGCTTTGCCACAAAGATTGCCTCCTTCGAAAGTATTCCTACAATTTTTCCCCAATCCTTTGGCCTAAGCACCTTGGTCTCAATCCTTACACTATAAGGTTTGGGTCTCGATCCCTGAACCTTTGCATTCACCTCACCCTTCCCAACTTCAATGGACAGAACCTGCCCACTTCTCGCATAAGAACGACCACGACCCAATCTTGCGCCAATATGAAAACCTTCAAGCACAGAGATCCAACGCCTTGCCCACCAATTCTCTCCAAAACTTCCCCTCTTTGACTGGGCCTTAATACCCCCTTTTGCCCTAATGGGAACAGAAGGCTTATAATAGTAACCATAGTAATCCCATCGACCCATATTAATCTCCAATCGCCTCTCTTCTTAAAGTAAAGAGGTCCTTAAGTTCATCTGTTGAAAGTTCCGTAAGCCAGGCCTCCCCTGTCCCAATCACCCTATCTGCAATCTCTTTCTTCCTTTCAATCATTTCATCAATCTTTTCCTCAAGAGTCCCCGCACAGATGAATTTATGAACCATGACATTCCTCTTCTGACCTATCCGAAACGTCCGATCCGTTGCCTGATTTTCAACCGCTGGATTCCACCAGCGATCAAAATGGATCACCTGATTGGCCTTCGTGAGATTAAGACCCGTTCCACCGGCCTTAAGAGAGAGAATGAACAGATGGGGACCATTCTCTTCTGATTGAAAACGTTCAATCATCCAATCCCTCTTCTTCTTCTCCACCCCTCCGTGAAGAAAGAGAACCTCACAGCCAAAGGTCTCCTCAAGATACCTCTTAAGAATTGCTCCCATCTCGGCAAACTGGGAGAAGATAAGTCCATGATCCCCCACCTCCATCATCTCCTCTACCATCTCCGTAAGCCTCTCCAGCTTCCCCGATCGCCCGGGGATCTTCGAATTATCTCCAAGGAATTGAGCTGGATGATTACAAACTTGCTTTAACTTCATGATCGTTGATAAAACGAGACCCTTTCTCTCTATCCCCTCGCTTTCGTCAATTCTTCCTATAGTCTCATTCACAATCGCCTCATAAAGGGATGCCTGCTCCTTGGTCAGATTACAAAAAACCTTCATCTCCACCTTCTCGGGAAGATCAGAAATAATGTTTTTATCAGTCTTAAGCCTTCGAAGGATAAATGGCCCTGTGAGACGTCTCAATCTCTCTTCCGCTTCAGGGTCTCGAGCAGCCTGAATGGGTATAAAGAAATTCCTCTTAAACTCTGCCTGATTCCCAAGAAAACCCGGATTGAGAAACTCCATGATTGACCAGAGATCTCCCACACTGTTTTCAACTGGGGTACCTGTAAGGGTAATCCGATAATCTGCACGCAGAGACCTTGCTGCCCTCGACTGCTTTGTCTCTGGGTTCTTGACATTTTGAGCCTCATCCAAAACTATTCCACCCCAATCAATCTCCTTTAAAATCTCAAAATCCCGACTCAAAAGCGCATAACTTGAAATGACAATGGCATGCCTCTTGACAGCCTCTTTAAACTCTTCCCCTCTCTTTCTCTCCACTCCATGATGGATCAGAACTGGAAGCTCAGGAGTAAATCGCGAGGCCTCCTTCTTCCAGTTATTCACAATCGAGGTCGGACATATAAGAAGAACAGGCCTTCTTTTACCCGATTCCCAATCCCGCTGAATCAGAGTAAGGGTCTGAATGGTCTTCCCCAGACCCATATCATCCGCAAGGCAAGCCCCAAATCCCCAGTCCCTGAGAAATGAAAGCCACGAATAACCACGAACCTGATAAGGCCTTAAATCCCCCTGAAAACCCTCTGGCTTCGGTAATTCCTCAAAACTCCTATGACCACGCAGTTTTGAAATAAGATCTTCAACCCAACCCTCTGCCCTTATCCCCTCCAGAGTGATACCCCCTGGACCACTCCCACCATCAAGGGCCATACGAATCACCTCTCGAAGGGTTGTCTCCCCTGCCCTCTTCTTTTTCCAGAAATCTAATGCCGCCTGAATCTCCTCTGAATTTACCTCAACCCACTGCCCCCTTATTCTTATTAGCGGAGCCTTAAGCCGGGCAAGATTCTGAAGCTCCTCATAAGAAAGGGGCTCCTCCCCAAGAGAGATCTCCCAATCAAATTGAACGATCTCATTGAGTGAAAGCCCACTTATACCCTTCATCTTTGGTGCCCTGACATTGGCCCGAGCCGTAAAACGGAGCTTTGTCCCTTTATCCGTCCACCACGAAGGTAACATCACCCCGAATCCCCACTGCTCGAAAAGCCTTGCCTTCTGAGTTAGAAATTCGTAAGCCCCCCTAACATCGAGGTTATACCCCACTGGGTTAGCCGCTCTCAGACTCCTTTCCACATAGGGACAGATCCTCGATGCCTGACCAAGAGAAAGGAGTAAATATTCATGAAGATTAAAATCCTCCTTCATAAAGGAAGGATAGCTCTCTTTCCAAACCTCTTCGGCCGAAAGAAGAAGGCTTGGATCCTGAATGGATTGAAGGAGATATCGAACATACCACCTCTCTCCTTCTATTTTATTCCTCTTACCCACACTTCTATCTCCATCAGGCTCCTCAATCCGAAAACAGAGCCTCACAGGAGCTTTCATTGAAATGGCTATCGGTCTCTGCCAATCCTCAACCTGTTGGAGTAATTTTGAGAGTTCCTCCTGATCCCCCTTTAGTGAAGAGGAACTTAATAATAAATTATCCAGCCATTGATCATGGATCGATTCATAAGGAAACCTTCTTCTCCAGGACTTCCCCTCCTTAAACCCTAACCGTATGATTGAATCAATCATCATTGTGATAAAATCTTTAAGAACAGAAATAGGAGAGATCTTTGGAGGGGAATCCGCTTCCCTGCTTAGGGCACGACAGACGCCTGGCATCGCCTTAGCAAGGATCGAAAGCCTAATAGAATCCTTCCCCCAAAATATGGGCCTCCACTGGGCAAAAAAAGATTTGGGACCTCTTACCACAGCAGGAATAAACTGCTCTTTTGATATCAGGGCACCCAAAAACTGCAAAACCCTTGTCCAAAAGATCAAATCCCTTCCAAGAATAATACCCGGAGCAAGAATCCTCTTTCCCACCGAACGACACAACAGCTCTATTACCCCTTCTTGTGATAATTTGAGCGCTGTGATTTTCCACGGAGAAAAGGTTTCGGATAGAGAAAACTCTATGACCTCTCCAATCATTTCACTCGAAACAGAAGGAGAGTCATTTCGAGTGGGAAGCCATAAGATCATCGTCTTAAAAGACTTCTTACTCGTCTTAATCCCTAATCCCGCCTCCCTTAAGGCAGAGGATAATTTTTCAAACCCCGCATCATAGGGAAAAAATATTGGTCTCCTTTCCCTCCGCTTTTTTTGTAATGGAGGATCAGTATCCAGAGGAACCTCTCCCCAGATAAATAAATTTCTTTCAAAAACTCCTCCATGTAAAACAATCATTTCTAATTAACTCCTTTTTCCAATCAGGTAAGATAATAACCCAATTTCATGCAACACGTGTATTATTTCATGAGGCTCCCAGAATTTCAAGAACCCTAAAAGAGTAATTCATTCTTCCCAAAACTGCTAATTTATAGTTTTTTTATGATTAACCATGGTACAATAATTTCAAAAGGAGAATCTTCTCCATGGATATAGCGAGATGTCCTGTACTTATCGGATCTTTCAAATTGGGGATTTTCAATAAATCCATGGTCAGAAAATAGGATTAGAGACTTTCCTGAGGGAATCTCTCTTAACCTCGGCGTTAATTCAAGTTGAAGGTATTGAAGGATATTGCGAAATAGATGTTCTAACCCTCCCTTCTCTGAATGAACCCTTTCATCGATTCCCAATATCTTTAAAACCTTTATATCTTGGGACTTATCCTTTGCTATTGCCTCATCGAAAATCTCCATCTGCCTTGGAGTCGTAGAAGGAAGACGAGCCCATAAAGCCCCTTCCCCAATTATCCTCAACTGATTTGCCATGGGACCAAAAAATCTCTCTTTCAAGAACTCCCATAAATCCCATCTCATAGCATCAAGAAGAATAAATATCTTACCCTCATCTTTCGAAACCCTTCCCCTCCCCACGCTCAGTTCTAAGAGATCCTCTATCATTTTGGGTCTTTTAGATTCACCTGCTTCCCAAAGAGGGAGGTTTTCTCTGTAAAAAACCGAAAAACTCTTCAAAAAGATTTGTAAAACCTCTTCTCCCTCTAACAATCTCTCTCTTGGAGGGGAAGGTAGAGCCATACCCATTCTTTCAACCCTTTGAGGAAATGTAGAAAGAAGAAAAGATAAAGGACTAAGGTTCTGGATATAGAGGGATTCCCACCTCTCGAAATCCTGCGGAGGACTGGACTCCTTCCGCTTCAAGCTTTTAATCTTTTGAACGATCTTACCATAATCATTTAAGGCTTCCATCATCTCCTTCTGTTTAATGATAAAATTAGACGTCCCTTGAGGTAAGAGAGGATCCTCTTCAGGAGATAGTTTACCACTTAATACCTCATTATCAGGTATGGCAAGAAGCCTTTCAAAGGCCTCCCTGAGGATTGAGAGAAAGATTCTCTCCTTCAAGAATATGAAAGACGACTTCTCCTCTCCAAGAAGGCTCCATAGTTTGGATGGGAATTCTTCCTTTCCCTCAACCTCTTGAGCTATCTCTTCAAAGATGATAGGTTCCTTGTTACGAAGGAAAATTGCTAAGGAGGAAAGCTCCTGAAGGATTATCTCTCCCTTTTCCTTTTCCCCTTTTCTTAGGAACGGGAAGAAAGGGTATATTTTATCTGGAGAAATACCATATCCCTTGATCCATAGGGAAAGAAGCATTGCTTCTTTAAAAAGGGATTGACCCACTTCCTTTAAAAGTGATAAAAGCTCAGGATAATTTTCCTCAAGGAATATCATAAATCTCTTTTCAAAAGACGTCTCAACCTCAAGATCTCCTTTACCAATAAAGTGAATAAAAGTCCCTTGAGAAATCTCATCTTCCTTCAACCACTCCTTTATAATCTTTTGAACCTGCGGAAGAGTATACTTCCTTCTAATAAGAGCATTGTAAAGCTTATCAAGATCCCTACGGGCTATTACAACCCTTCCTCTGAATGCCTCATTGATAGCCTGTACTGTGGAAGGAGTAAGGGCATGATCAAGCTCCTCTATCTGATTCTCATTTGTTATTTGAGAGAAACTTAAAACACTCCGAATCGCTTTTGCTTTCTCCCATTCACCTACCTCCTCAAGACCTTGAATGTATGGAATTATCTTTTCCTGATATGCCGAAGAATTGAGAGATTCAAGTGCTTCTTTAATACCAAAGTCAATGGCCTCTTCAATCTCGTTGAGAGGTGTAAGCCTCTTCTCCTCACCCAAAATAAATCCGCACCTACAAATAGGACTACTCTGAAGGGAATCAATAGATGGCTCTTCACATCTTGAAAGAATTACCCCTGCAATAAGCCTATCAACGAGACTACGATTGTGTTGTGTGGAGATCATTTCGATTTGTTCAAGCTTTGAAAGAAGCTGGTAACGTCTTGAATGAC
>Ga0315298_1011097_pt1 | contig 10667 bp, 5 predicted proteins | sample WHS_1_MG_FD_203077 | JGI IMG/M metagenome (GOLD analysis project Ga0315298, IMG submission 203077) | Extremophilic microbial mat communities from Washburn Hot Springs, YNP, Wyoming, USA - WHS_1_MG | ecosystem: Environmental > Aquatic > Thermal springs > Hot (42-90C) | place: USA: Wyoming...
GGAGTGGGTCTCGTTGGCCGACATAGTGGAGCAGGCCACGAGCACCGTGGCCACCCTCTTCGCCAACACCGGCCTTAAGCTGGAGACGGATGTGCCTGCGACTCTACCCCCGGTCTTCGCCGACCCCGTGCGCGTTCGCCAGATTCTGATCAATCTGCTGAACAACGCCGTACGCTTCACCGAAGAGGGGACTATCAGTGTCAGAGCCTATCTTGCTGGACCGGAGGTTATCGTGGAAGTGGCAGACACTGGCGCTGGCATTTCCCCCGAAGACTTGCCCACCGTGTTTCAGGTCTTTTGGCACTCCGGCAAGCCCGCGCGAGGACGCCGCGGCAGTGGATTGGGCCTGGCCGTCAGCAAGCGGTTTGCCGAGCTGCACGGAGGCCGTATGTGGGTCACCTCAGAGCCTGGCCAGGGAAGCACCTTCTTCCTGGCGTTGCCCCTAGGCCAGCAGGAGGGAACCAACCTCGAGCCCGAGCCCACCCGACCCTTCTTCCCCATCCTGGAGAACAAGACTCCCGCCAACCCCTCGGTGATGCTGGTAGCCCCCGAAGATGAGGCGCTGCGAGTGTTCCGCCGCTACCTGGACGGCTTTCAGGTTCTGGTGGCCTCCGATGCGACTCAGGCCGCCCAGGCCGCCGCCGATCCCTCGGTGCGCGCCCTGATCGTGGACAACCCGAAGCGCACCGAATCCGTTCGGCGCTCCCTCCACACGCAAGAAACGGGGAGCGAGTGCGGTCGTCTGCCTATCATCACCTGCCACCTGCGCACCTCCCGCAACCTGGCGCAAGAGCTAGGGGTACTCGATTACCTGGTCAAGCCCATCAGCCAGCACCAGCTCGAGCGGGCGCTGCGCCGCCTTGGACGCGCGCCCCGAGACCTGCTCTTCGTGGACGACGACCCCGAAATGCTGCACCTTCTCAGCCGAATGGCCCGAGCCATAGCTCCACGCTCCCAGGTGCGGACAGCAACAGACGGGCGACGAGCCCTAGACCTCATGCTGGAAGAAACCCCTCAGGTCGTGCTTCTCGACCTGCTTATGCCTGGGCTAGATGGCCGCAGCGTACTGGCCGCTATGAGGGAGAACGAATGCCTCTCCTCCGTTCCAGTCATCATCATCACGGCCCGCGAGGCGGAGGATGACCGGTTGGTCGCCGATGCGCTTCAGATCACGCAGGCAGGGGGAATGCGGGTCGCCGATCTCACTCGCTGCGTCAAGGCAAGCATTGACTCCCTCTATCCCTTACCGAAGCCCTGATCCTGGCCAGCGCCTGTAGCAGACCCTCTCGCGTGATCGGCTTGTGTAGGAAATCCGCCACGCCCAGCGAAAGGCCCAGGTCACGATCGGGCAGAACGGAACAGATGACCACGGGCAGATGCGACGTGGCCGGGTGATTTCGCAGTGCGGCCAAGATCTCCCACCCGTCCGAGGAAGGCATCAGCACATCCAGGAAGATCGCCAGAGGCTGCAATTCCTTCGCCAGGCGCAAGGCACGCTCTGCCGACCGTGCCTGCACGGCTTGATAACCCGTGTCGGCAAGGAATCGACGAAACAACAAGCCCACGTCCGGATTGTCATCCACGACCAGCAGCGTGTCCAGACGGGAAGCAGGAAGCCGAATATCGATAGCCGCCCCATCCGCCGTCGACTTCACCGAAAGCTCAGCCGATAGGCTGCTCGCCAACCTATCGGCGATTTCCTTCGCCTCATCGCCCAAGAGGACGGACGCCGCCTCGCGGCCACTCTCAGCCCGTCCGCGACCACCGCCCCGGTCCTTGCTCGCTTCCACGATCAGGCGGATGACAACGCTGCCATTCTCGCTCTCCCCTTTCAGGCCGATAGAGGAGGCGCCCCCGTGACTCACCAGATCGGCCAGCAGGCCAAGGACCAACTGGCGCAGCACAGTGCGGCTCGCACTGACTGGCGGCAGGTTTGGGGAGATATCGGCCGAGACCTTCACCCCACGGCTCTCTGCCAGGCGCGACACGGTATCAATCGCCCCTTGGATGAGATCGTCCAGCCGCGTCGGGGCCGGCGGCGCCTCTGCCGACAGCTTCAGCAACTCCGCATTGAGGTCGGCGGAGGATGCCTCGACAGCAGGTGCAGGCTCCACCCGCTGCGATTTCGATGGTTCCGCCGCCGGTGAGCGCGAGGTCTGTTCTGGGCGCAGGTAGCGCCGCCACAACAGCCGCGCTATCTCCTCCTGCGCATCGGCATGGTCGCGCCTCGCTTGGCGAGCGCTCACTCTCAGCTCGTGCGCGATCTGCTCTGTGCCCGCTCCCTCCAGGTACCGCAGTTGCATGTGCCGAAAGCGACGCCACTCCAGCGAATACTGCGCTACTGGTCCCAGGGGACGAAGCCAGTCGATAGCGTTCAACAGCGTCCGGTGCAGTTGCTCCGAGGCCAGAGGCGAACGGCCATATAGCATCAGCGTCAGAGGGTGGTCCTGCAAATAGGCCCGGTCCGGCAAATGCGCATAGGCTTCTCGCACCAACTGCACGAAAGCGGCGAAGTCGACCGCCTCTACTCTTTCGCTTCGCGCCGTCCGGGAGCTACTAAGGCCGCCGTACAACAGTGAGCTTCACCTCACTCCCATCTATCCGCTGCGTCTCCTGGTAGCCGTCGCTCGGCTGCCCTTCGATTAGCTCGCGCGAGAGCGTTTCCTGCTTCACGTAGTCCGCGAAGTCTCGGATGACTTCGCTCACCGCCTCAGGCGCCAGATAATAAGTAACGATGGTGTCGGTAATATCGAAACCAGCGGACTTGCGCATGCCCTGGATGCGGTGAACCAACTCACGCGCCAGCCCCTCCCGCACCAGTTCTGGCGTGAGCTGCCGGCTGACTCCCACCACGTAGCCAGCTTCCTCCGCTACCGCATATCCTTCCCGCTCGATCGTGTTGACTTCGATCTCCTCTGGCAGAAGCGCGACGGTTTCCCCGTCCACCGCCACCGTCACATCCTCATCGGCTCGCTTGCGGCGCGCCACCTCTGCCGGATCCAGCTGCGCCAACGCGCTCCGAATGGCGGGAAGCCGCCGCCCATACTTGGGACCCAGCAAGTTCACCTTCGGGCGCACCTCGTACCGAACCAAATCCGATTCGCTATCCACTATCTCCAGCCGCTTCACGTTAAGCTCGTCAATAATGAGCCCCTGCAAGCGCAGGGCAGCTTCCCGCTCCTGCGGCGAGCGTAGCTTCACCATCAAAGTCTCCAGTGGCTGTCTGACCTTGATGTTGGCGCGGCTGCGCGCCGCCCGGCCCAGGCTAGCAAGACGCATCGCCAGCCGCATATCGGCATTCAGCTCCTCGTCGATGGCAGACACGTCCGCAGCTGGCCAGTCTGTCAGGTGGATGCTTTCCGGCGCGCCAGCCTCAACTGTCCGCACCAGGTTTTGATATAGCTCTTCGCTGATGAACGGCGTGAAAGGCGCCAGAAGCTGTGCCAGCGTGGTCAAGCAAGCATAAAGCGTCTGGTAGGCAGAGAGCTTGTCAGCGTCGCTCTCGCTCTTCCAGAAACGACGGCGACTGCGCCGCACGTACCAGTTGGACAGATCGTCCACGAAGTCCTCGATGCGGCGCGAGGCACTGGTCGGATCGTACTCGTCCAGATCGCGAGTCACCTCGCGAACCAGCGAGTTCAGTTCCGAGCGTATCCAACGGTCGAGCAAAGCATCTTCCGGCGTCGCCTGCGCTGGCCGGCCGCCAGGCTGGAAGTTGTCAATGTTGGCATAGGTGACGAAAAACGAATAGGTGTTCCACAACGTCATCAGGAACTTGCGCACCACTTCTCCTACCAGATTGACCGAGAAGCGGCGCTCGTTGCCGGGCGGCGTAGCGCTATACAGGTACCAACGCAGAGCGTCAGCGCCGTGCACCGGCAGCACCTGCCACGGCGTTACCACATTGCCCCGCGACTTGCTCATCTTCATCCCGTTCTCGTCCAGAACCAGCCCCAGGCAGATCACATTGCGATAGCACGGCTGCTTGAAAAGAGCGGTGGAGATGGCATGCAGGCTATAGAACCAGCCACGGGTTTGGTCAATGGCTTCGCAGATAAAGTCAGCTGGGAACTGCAGCCGGAAACGCTCTTGATTCTCGAAAGGATAGTGCCACTGCGCAAACGGCATAGAGCCGGAGTCGAACCAAGCATCGATGACTTCGGGCACACGCCACATCTGCCCCCCGCACTCGGGGCAGGTCAGCGGCACCTCGTCAACGAATGGACGATGCAGGTCCAGCGCCCTTCCTTCGGCAGCGAAACTCGGCCCCATCCGTTTCAGCTCATCTACCGAGCCCACGCAATGCTGCTTGCCGCACGCCTCGCACCGCCAGATGGGGAGCGGTGTACCCCAATATCGATCCCGACTCAGCGCCCAGTCAACTACGTTCTCCAGAAAGTCGCCGAAGCGACCTCGCTTGATATGCCCAGGATACCAGTTGATGGCCTCGTTGCCTTCGAGCAAGCCTTCCTTAACCGCCGTCATCCGCACAAACCAGGAAGTCTTGGCATAGTAGAGCAGCGGCGACTCGCAACGCCAACAGAAGGGATACGTGTGCATGATAGAGCCCGCCCGATGGAGCAAGCCGCGGTCGCGTAAGTTGGCAATGATCTGCGGATCGGCATCCTTGACGAACATGCCTTTCCAATAGCGCACCTCCTCGGTGAAGTTGCCCCTCAGATCTACTAGCTGCACCACGGGCAGATCGGCCTGTCGCGCTAGGCGCAAGTCATCTTCGCCGAAGGCAGGAGCGATGTGGACAATGCCGGTACCCTCTTCCGTCGTAACGAAGTCCGCCGCCACGACTCGGTAGGCATCCTTCTCCGGCTCGACGAAATCGTACAGCCGCCGATAGTGCTTGCCCACCAGCTCGGCAGGTGCTACCTCCCGCACCACCTCGTAGGGGCCCTCTAGGGCTTTGCCCAGAAGGGCCTCCGCCAGCACCAGGCGTTCGCGCCCCTGCTTTACCAACACGTATTTCACCGCTGGATGAACGGCCAGGGCCACGTTGCTGGGCAGCGTCCAGGGAGTAGTAGTCCACACCAGAAGGTAGACTCTTTCGTGCTCCTCTCCAGCCAACTTGTCCAGCATCTCGAGCTTGATGTAGACGGACGGGTCGCTCGTCTCTTCATACCCCAGAGCTACCTCGGCACTGGAGAGTGCAGTGCCGCAACGCGGACAGTAGGGCACTACTTTGTAGTCCTGGTAAAGGAGATTGCGGTCCCACATCTGGCGCAAGGCCCACCAGACCGACTCGATGTACTCATTGCTCAGAGTCACGTAGGGGTCGTCAAGGTCGATCCAGTAGCCAATGCGTTCGGTCATCTTCCGCCATTCCTCGATGTAGCGGAAGACCGAGTCTCTGCACTTGGCATTAAAGGCGACGATGCCGTAATCCTCGATCGCCGGCTTCCCAGATAGATTGAGCTCCTTCTCTATCTCGAGCTCCACCGGTAGTCCGTGGCAGTCCCAGCCCGCTTTGCGAAGCACGAACTCGCCCTTCATAGTGTGATAGCGAGGGAAAAGGTCCTTGAAGGCACGCGCCAGTACGTGATGGATACCCGGGCGGCCATTGGCGGTCGGCGGCCCTTCGTAGAATACGTAGCGCGGTGAGTTCTGGCGGATGGCAAGGCTCTGCTCGAAGATATGGCGATCCTTCCAGAAAGCGAGGACCCTCTCCTCCATTTCCGGCAGGTTGACTCGACTTGATACTGGCTTGAACACTTATGTCTCCTTACAGAGGACGGACTCGGCAGTCTGCCCGGATTATACCATCTCGCCGCCTACCCCTCAACGCCTGCCAGGCCGCCGGGCTAGAACCCAGAATACGGCAGAGAAGCAAGAGCCGCCACACTTTCGCCAGTGTGGCGGCTCCCAAGCCGAACCTGTCTGCGGGGTCACGATCGTCTACGATGTCTACGATCCTGCCAAGCTGATGATCGAGTCAGGAAGGGCGACTCGTTTCGCCTTGAGGCCTGAGCCAGGACTCGAACAGCGACCTCCAGTTCCAGCGCGGGCGTTCCTCCACTGCTTTCTCCAGCGCGGCCATGCGCTCGAGCCACTTCTGCTCTTTGGCTCGCATCTCGCGGCGCAGGTTGTCGATGGCCGCCTGCACGTCTTGCAGGGCGTTGGCCTCAACCTGGGTTGCCACCAGGCGCCTCTCCAGCTCCGAGTTCGCTAGGCGCAACTCAGTGTTCTCAAGGGTCTGACGCAGCTGCTGGTTCTCGGAAGTGACGTTTCTCCAATCTCGCTCCAGCGACTCTACCCGGTTGGCGAGCTTCTTCATCTGGCATTCACGGCTCTGCAGCAGCTTGGTCAGCTCATCCACCTTGGCCAGAAGCTCATCGCGCTCGGCGGCCAGGGCTTCCGCTCTGTTCGCGTGCTGCCGGCTGATGGCCTCGGCCTCCAGGGCGCTAGCCTGATAGCACTGACTGCAGTAGCACGCCGCTCCACTCTCCACCGCGATGACCTGCCCGCAGGCCTCGCAGAAAGCTTCCAGAGGCTCCTCTTCGGTAACCTCGCGTAGGGATAGATCGCGCTCGGAGCCCACCACTCTGCTTCTCCTCGAATGGTTCTTCCGCTCCTCCACGTCAAACACAGTCGTCGCGCCGAAGTCTCGGCCACTCAACTCTTTGTGTTCCACGCTCGTCAAACGCCGCATCGCATACCTCTATCCCTGCTAATCGATCTACCCGCCCTCCCACAGCTCCTCCCGTGTGCTCGGCCGCCCGCCTTACTTCTCCGCGCGAGCTAGCCTCTCCACGAAAGCCTAACTCTGGACTCACAATGGCTCCAGCGAGGGCGGCTTGCCCATGTGTCGCATACACTCTCTAGACGTTGCAGGCAGGCAAATGGTTCCCCGGGGCCAATGAAGCTCTCGCTGCACAGGTTGCGGCTACCAAAAACAGGAAACGCTCACAGTGGATGGAAAACGGACAACGCCGCCTAGCGTGCTCCTCGGTCTAGAGCCGCTGGCCGACGGCGTTCTGCATAGCTTGGCACTTCTAGCAGTGGCGGGCGTTCGCATTCCTTCAGTTCGGCTACCTCCAGCCGATAGCCGGTCTCCAGGCGGCGCACCACCTTCGCGCTCCGGTGGCAGTCTTCCATTAAACGCAAATGCAACCGATCCTCCAGCCTCCGCACGCAGACCTGGAGCAGGCTATTGGCCGCCATCTCGATCCCCTGCCGGTAGGCCCTGGGCGGGCGGGCATCCTCGCCCATATCCACCTGGGCGATGGCACCCACTCCATAGCAGGCGTGCAGCTCGATCAACAGCGCCAGGTCGTACCCATCCCCGGTCAGAAACGGCACCGCCTCCAGCACCGCCCGGCGGCCAGACCACTGCCCGCACAGTGGGTCGACCAGACCAGACAGCTCCGGCACCAGCAGGTTGAGCAGAGGCCGCACCAGCAGATCGGACAAGGGGTCCTCGGTCTTGGCCCAGCCACTCTCGAAAGACGGCGGGGTGAAGAAACCTTTGACGAAGGCGATGCCCGGCTCACGCAGCAAGGGCCCCAGCAACGCTACCACGTGCGAGGGGTCGGTCCCTCGACGGTTTTCGGTGTCCAGCCATACCACAAGGTCCCCACGCAAGGCCGCCAGTACCTTCCAGACCTCTTCTCCCAGCCCGGGATAATGGCCGTACTCCGGCAACAGCTTCTGCGGCAGCAACACTGGTACTCCGAGTGCCGCGGGCACCCCCTCGGCCACATCGGCATCGCTGGCCACCAGTACCACCTCGTCCACTAGGGGTACGCGCTCCTGGTAGTCTTCTTTGAGGCGGCGCACAAAGCCGCTAACGCTCTTCGCCTTTCCTCTCACCGGCACCGCCAGGCTGACGTAGTGCGAACCACGCTCCTTCAGTTCCAGCAGGTGTTCGAGATCGGTGAACTCCCGCAGATGGAAAGTGTTCTCGGCGAACCAGCGGTCCACCCTCTCCAGGAACGACGCGCGCTGTCGCGACTCTTCCTGACTCGCGGCCAGAGTCCCGCCCGCCCATTGCTTCGTCTTCACCACCAGTACGGGCTTCTCCACTTTGGAGGAGACCGATTCCCCCACTGGCCCCAGTGGCGAAGGGCCAGCCATCAGATCGGCCGCCGCTCCCAAGATCACCAAATCGTGCTTGGGAGCTTCCTGGAGAATCGAGGGAAGGACGCCCACGTTCGTCGTCACCACACGCGACACCAACGGGTGCCCAGCGATTTGGCGCTGGAAAGACTCATAAACGAGATCCCATTCCCCCTGTCTCTCGCCCGCGCGGTCGTGGAGGATCGTGATCGATCCATCCTCGCTCGCCGCCAAGGCAGAAGCCACCCTCAGGGCCAACTCGGCGTGCGATCCCCCACGTACAGGCAGCAGTAAGCGCCGACACCCCCCAGAGATCGAGCCCTTGGCCACAACCGTGTCGCAAGGGGGATTCTTGAGAATCTCGTCGATAGTGGCACCGTAGATTCGGTCGGGAGTGCTGGAGAAGCCTTTCCAGGGAAGCAGCAGCAAGTCGCACTGCTCCTCCACTGCTGTCTCCACGATGCTGCACCAAGCTTCTCGGTGCACCCGGACCATCGTCTCCACTTCGGTCCGGCCGCGGATGCTCTCGGCCACGTTGTCCAGCATGATCCGATACGCCCTCGCCAGGCCCAGCCCCTCGCTCAAGGGCGCCTCGCTCGGAACCTCGACTATGCCCAAGATAATGACCTTGCCCGGGCGGCCAGAAGCCAGGCGCCCTGCCAGGTCGACCAGGTCGGGTGCCAGGCCAGGGTTCAGTAGGGGCAACAAAACCCGGTATTCGCCGGGCGACTCCAGCCTCACAAACCACCTCGTACCCGCAACTATTGGCAGCACGTCCATTCTAGGCAAGTCCAGGTGCTAATGTCAAGCACGGTAACTTGGTTGCTCTCTCGATAGGCTCGCCTGCCTCTTGCTTTGGCAGCTCGAGAATGATAGACTTACCGGCAAAGTAAGCAAGCGGTGGAGGATTGGAGATGGCATCCCTCGGGGGGCGGAATATGCGTCTGTTCTCTGACTTCTGGAAGGTGTTGCGCGAATTCAACCCCGAGGAGATCAGCCGTGAAGCTCAGCAGCCGATCAAACTGGTCGTCATCAGCAGCCCTGAGACCGACAAGACCAGCCTGGTTCGCAGCTTGGTTGCCGGCGCCCCCCTCGCCCTTCACCCCAGCCTTGTCCAGTCCCTTAACCTCCCCGCCGACCCCAACCAGGTGCAGCCGCCCGTTGGCGACGTTGTGATTCACATCCTCAACGCCACCGTGGGTTTCACCCCTGCTGACCGCCGTCTGGCGGTCCTCCTCTACGGACAAAGCCGGCCGGTGCTCTACGTCTTCCAGACCTCCGCCTCTTCGACACCTGCGCATCCCTCAGTGCCTTCTGCCGCGGCAGCCAGAGCGCTGGTCGCCGAGTTGTTCGGTCACCACGCGCCACAGGCCGTGCTCTATTTGGATCATTCCTTCCGCGCCGCCCACGACTTCGCGAACAGCCGCGAACTGGGTGACCGCGAAGATATCGCACACGAGAGCGCTGAGCACCAGGCGCTGCTTCGAACCATTCTCGACCTGGTGCCGCAAAAGCAACTTGCCCTCGGGCGCAGCCTGCCGGCAGCCCGCCCGCACGTTGCCAATAGCGCCATCCTTCAGACCTCCATTGCTAATGCCCAATTCGCACTGCTTTCCAGCTTGCCAGCCAACCTGCCCATCGTAGGCGGCGTCATCGGTTCCAGCGCCGACTTCGTGGTGCTTACCAAGAATCAGGCGCTTCTGGTGTACCGGCTAGCTGCTCTGTACGGACGTGACCACACCGCCAAGATGCGCCTCCTGGCGGAGATGGCACCTGTGGTGGGAGCCGGTTTTCTCTGGCGCACTCTCGCACGCACCATTGTCGGCTTTCTGCCCACAGCGATGGCCGCCGTTCCCAAGACTGCGGTGGCCTTCGTCGGCACTTACGTCATCGGGCGCTGCGCCCAGTTCTACTACGCCACCGGGCGTCGGCCTAGCCAGGCGGCCCTCCGCGCCTACAGTGCCGAGGGCACCGATCTCTGGGCGGAGTTGTTCCGACCCGCCGCCGGAGACGATTCCGAGCGCTAGCGCTCGCTAGCGCTCGCCAGCATGGGCTAGCCCTTCCCGGCCAAGCAGGGTAGTCGCACGCCCGTAACGAACGGGTATTTCCAGGGGTTTTCTGGTCGGGAGGGTGAAAACGTGAACGCAAACTCCGATGACAATCCCGGATCCCGCTCCGTCGCTTTGGTTCGCTCGGCCATCAGCGGCCTGTTGCTGGTAGCAGTGGGCGTGCTCTTGGTGCTCATCTACCAGAGCCTACCTCTAGGAACGGCCGGCGGCCAAGTTCCGCAGGCACCTTCTCCCCTCACCACGGCGGCGCCCCAAGCAGCTGCCCTTGCCAACAGCACCATGATCGCCACCCTAACCACCCCCTCGCCAACCCCGTCACCCGAGCCATCTCCCTCGGCAACGCCCTCACCCACCGCTGTTCCCCCTACTCCCACTCCCCTACCTCCTATCGTGGTAGATGAACCCAAGCCCGGTCAATCAGTACACAGCCCGGTCAGGATAGCTGGCTCCGCGAGCGTTTTCGAGGGAACAGTCAGCTACCAGATCGTGGACATGAAGGGCACCGTGCTTGGTAAGGGCTTCACCACGGCC
>Ga0315298_1011102_pt1 | contig 10662 bp, 11 predicted proteins | sample WHS_1_MG_FD_203077 | JGI IMG/M metagenome (GOLD analysis project Ga0315298, IMG submission 203077) | Extremophilic microbial mat communities from Washburn Hot Springs, YNP, Wyoming, USA - WHS_1_MG | ecosystem: Environmental > Aquatic > Thermal springs > Hot (42-90C) | place: USA: Wyoming...
ATTGTTAAATGTGCGAACGAGGACGCTTTCACCTACAAGAACGTCAACCTTTTTTGCTTTAAGGCCATAACTTGAAACTTCCTTTACATCAATTTTGAACTCTTCGAGGTCAAGTCCCGAAAGCGCTCGAGCAAGTTTTTCAATCTGGAATCCCAGGTCGACCAGTGCGCCAAGCACCATGTCCCCTGATATTCCACTGAAGCAGTCGAAGTATGCAATTCTCAAAGGTTTCACCTGCCTTCCCCACTACAAGCAAGCCTGTTTATTAACCCTGCAGTGTATCCTGCTCCAAAACCGTTGTCTATGTTTACAACGGTTACACCAGGTGCACAGGAGTTCATCATGGCAAGAAGAGCTGCTAAACCACCAAAACTTGTCCCGTAACCAACGCTCGTAGGAACTGCTATCACCGGGCAGGGCACTATTCCACCTACAAGGCTTGCAAGAGCCCCCTCCATCCCGGCGACAACCACAACGGCGTTAGAGGATTCAAGAATTTCTTTATGAGCAAAAAGCCTGTGGGCACCTGCAACGCCAACATCGTATATCGCTTCTACCCTGCTCCCTAACAGGTAAGCTGTTTCTCTTGCCTCCTCTGCAACAGGGATATCTGCTGTGCCTGCGGAAACGATTGAAACGAGACCTTTTGGTTCGATATTTTCTCGGTGTATTGTTATTGTCCGCCCTAATTCGTTGTAATGTGCACGGTCATCGAGCCTTTTGATTTCTTTGAAGACGTCTGGATTTGCGCGGGTGAGAAGAATATTCCCCTTGTTTCGCTCGAGGATTGCTTCTGTGATCTCAAGGATCTGTTTGATTGTCTTGCCCTCGCAAAAAACGACTTCTGCGAGCCCGAGTCTTAGTTCCCTGTGATGATCTACCTTTGCAAACCCCAAATCGGAAAAAGGAAGAGACTTCAAATGCTCAAAGGCGACATCCGGGCTCATCTGGCATTCTTTAACTTTTGAAAGAATGTCTCTTAGTTCTTTTTCGTAATTCCTCATTTTCGCTTCCTTGAAATCCTTGTCTACATTGAGTTCTGGAACTCATATTCTTTTGAAGGTTAATAATATAGATTCACTTTTCGAAAGTCTCATTGAGAGAGCCAGTGCGGTAGCAGGCAAGGTCGACTGTAACATATCTGAAACCGAGGGATTTCATCTTTTCAAGGACACGCTCTCGCACCCCTTCCTCGACAAGCATTCGAAGTGATGAGGGGCTTACCTCAATTCTTGCCGTTTTCTCCTCGATGTAGCGTAGCCTTACTTGTGAAAGCCCAAGCTCGATAAGGTACTCTTCTCCCTTCTCGATAGCTCTAAGTTTTTCCCTGGTGATCTTCTGCCCGTATGGTATGCGACTTGCAAGGCATGGGCCAGGCGGAATATTCCAGGTTGAAAGCCCGAGTTCTCTCGAAAGTGCACGAACTTCATATTTTGCAAACCCGGCCTCTAAAAGAGGGGAGCGGATTCCTAATTCTTTTGCGGCTTCCATTCCAGGTCTGTAATCGCTTATATCATCTGTCTGGGTTCCATCAACGACCTCTGCAATTCCTTCCCTCACTGCTATTTCTATAAGTTTTGAGAAAAGGTCATGTTTGCATAAATAACAGCGCTCTGGTGGGTTGGAGACGAATTCTCCGTTGGAGAGTTCGTCAGTCGTAATGACTATTTGCTCAACCCTTAGACTTGCCGCGATTTTTGATGCATTCTTAATGTGTGAGTTCGGGTATAGCGGAGACTGAACGGTAACGGCAAGGATGTTATCGCCGAGCACCTCTTTCCCTACAGCGAGAACCAGCGTGCTGTCTACTCCACCGGAGAATGCAACGAGTGCGCTTCCCATACGTGACATGGTATCTCTAAGATTTAAGTACTTTCCCTTTATGATTTCGTCCATAGGCAGGTCCTCTTTTCAAATTATAACCCAGGTTAAAGACTTATTTCTTCTGTTGTGCCTCTATTTTCCTGTGGGTTAGTCAAAAATTTTGACAGCTGCATCTGTGGCTTTTTTCAGAGCGATGAAGAAAATAAGGCGTTTAAGGAGATAGAATATATCAGGTAGTATCGATCGAACTTTCGTTAATAGGAGAGCATGAAAAAGCGGGTCATTTGCCTTGAAGGTTGAATACAATTTTCACGGATTTGCCGTAATCAAATCAGGAAGTTTAGCCTTTTACCGGAATTCGTGAATTCGGCTATTGTATAATCAGTTAACGTTGTTTGAGGAAACTTGTCTCCTATTTTCGGGAGGTAAATATAGGTGATTCAGAATAACATTGCAGCGATAACAATAGTTTTCGGGGCAGTAATATTTTTGCTCGCTCTGTCTTGCGCATATCTTTATTTGAGGCTCAGGCGTCTTGAGGTTTCTTATGGAGTTCTCACGCGAGGAACTGAGGGGAAGAATTTTGTGGAGATAGTTAACGAGAATATCGCCGAAACCGAACTCTTGATTGATGAAGTAAAGCATCTTTCTGATATGTATGCAAGTTTGCTAAAAAGAATGGCAGGAAGCATCCAGCACATTGGTGTTGTGAGATATGATGCTTTCAGGGATGTTGGGGGAATCATGAGTTTTTCTGTTGCCCTCCTTGACGACAGGGGTAATGGGCTTGTCCTCACCTCGATATATGGAAGAATGGAGTCAAGGACCTATGCGAAGCCCATTGTTGAGAAGAACTCCTCCTATGAACTTTCTCCTGAGGAGAAGGAAGCGATAAGGCTTGCCATGCAGTCGAGGGAGCTTGGCGCATTGCCGGTTGAGGCAAGGGATGAGGAACACGAAGAGAGAATAGCAAAACTCAAGCTTTTCCAGGAGAGGGGCTCAAGCGGGGCAGAGAAAAGAATGGTCCAGGAGAGATTAGCAGCAAAGGACATAAGGAGAAGGCAGCAGGAAAGTTCAGCGAAACCCCAACAAAGAAGGAGCGAGCGGACACGTCTTTCCGGCAGGATTGAAGCGAAGGAGACCCTTGAATCAGGGGGGCGAGCATTTGACGTTGAAATCAGAAGAGAGGGTCAGCCAGGAGAGCAACCAAAGCCGCGGCTGGAAAGGCATAAGGAAGCTAAAGAGGGCTCAGTTGACTCAAAGGATACGAGGGGTCTTGATTCGGCTGTGGATAGGCTCAGGCCACCCACAAGACGCAGGAGGGAAAGGGAGTAGAGATGGCAAAGGTTGGATATCTTGGCCCAGCTGGAACATTCACAGAGGAAGCACTGGATGCTAATCTTGGCAGGCAATTTGAAGAGAAAGTTCCATATACCACGGTTCCGGAGGTTCTTTCCTCTGTTGAATCGGGTGAGATGGATGCGGGTTTTGTTCCAATTGAGAATTCCATTGAGGGAACTGTAAGCGTTACTCTTGATACACTTGCTTTCGAGACCCACCTCTACATTGAACGCGAGTTCATTTATCCTATTAACCACAGGCTTGTTGCGCGTCCTGGAGTGGAAAAGCGGATGATCAAAGGTATCATATCTCATCCTCATGCCACGGCTCAATGCAGAAGGTACCTTGCCAGAAATTTCCCCGATGTCATTATAACTGCTGCAAATAGCACATCAGAAGCCGCGCTTCTTGTGTCAAGATCTTCTGAACCCCTTGCTGCAATCTCGACTGCCCTTGCTGCGAAGTTGTATGGTCTTGAAATACTTGAGCAGGATATTGCAGATTACGCGTCAAATGCAACGCGATTCGTTTTGCTTGGGAAGGAGCGTTCTAATAGGACAGGGAATGACAAGACGTCAATGGCATGTTTTATAAGAGAGAACCGGCCAGGCAGTCTCCTTGAGATACTTGAAGATTTTGCAGCTCGTGGCATAAATCTTACGAAAATAGAGTCAAGACCCACCAAGAAGGCCCTTGGCGAATATTTCTTCTTCATCGACATAGAAGGTCATGTAGATGATGAGCCAGTGAAGGAAGCTCTTGGATCACTTATGGGAAAACTAAGAGAGATTAGAATACTTGGCTCTTACCCTGCTGCACCTCCACTTCAACAATGATAAAAGCGGTTGAAGATATTGCTCTGGTTTCCCAATTAAATTGTTTTTCGAATATCTTCACGTCTTGAATAATTAGGTATGTTTTATCGCGAATGAAGTTAATAAGGGATTGGTTGGTTTCGTCGAATGCTCTCTGTGCAAAGGTTGCCCAGGTTGTCCTTAATCTTTGGCATTATTTAGCACTCTTATTCACAATTTTTTAGTTCCTTTAATTTTCTCTTGCAAAGTAGCTGCGGGCATATTTTTTACTATGGCTTAAGTAGACAAATTAGAGACTCTGAATTGGTAGATTGATTGTGGTTATAATAGGGGCAATGTTTTAGGGGGATTAAGAATGCTTGATATCAAACTTGTAAGGGAGCAACCAGAGATTGTAAAGAAGGCGGTTATTAGCCGCGGGATGGAAAGCGAAGCAAAAATCGTAGATTCCATTCTTGACCTTGACGGCCGCAGGAGAGCGCTTATCGGTGAGGTTGAAAGCCTTAAGCATGAAAGAAATCGCACATCGGAGAAAATCCTTGAGATTAAATCTTCCGGTGGTGACATAAGCGGAATGCGGGATCAGATGCGGAAAATTTCTGAAAGAATTAAGGAACTTGACGAAGAGGTTCGCGAAGTTTCCGATAGGCTTCGCGAACTCATGCTCGAAGTCCCTAACCTTCCCCATCCTTCTGTTCCGATTGGTTCCAATGAGAGAGAAAACGTTGAGGTAAGAAGGTATGGGGATGAGCCAAAGTTTAGTTTCAGGCCAAAGCCACACTGGGAGATTGGCGAGAATCTTGGTATACTCGATTTTCAGAGGGGGGCGAAGATTGCATCTGCTCGTTTTACTCTGATGAGAGGGGCGGGCGCTTTGCTTGAAAGGGCCCTTATAAACTTTATGCTTGATCTTCACACGAGGGAACATGGCTACCTTGAAGTTTTCCCGCCAATACTTGCGAACTCGAAGTCATTCGAAGGGACAGGGCAGCTTCCAAAGTTCGAGCGCGAGATGTATGTATGCAGGGACGATGATCTTCTTCTTGCTCCCACCGCAGAGGTTCCAGTGACAAACATCCACAGAGATGAGATCTTGAGGGAAAGTAGCCTGCCGAGGAAATATGTGGCTTACACACCTTGCTTCAGGAGGGAGGCTGGTTCATACGGAAAGGATGTTCGGGGCATCATAAGGCAGCACCAGTTTAACAAGGTGGAACTTGTCAAGTTTGCCCATCCCGATAATTCCTTTGATGAGCTCGAGTCGCTGGTTAGGGATGCCGAGGAGGTTTTGAGAAAGCTTGAGATCCACTACAGGGTCGTTTCACTATGTACAGCAGACCTCGGGTTTTCAGCGGCGAAATGCTACGACCTTGAGGTATGGTTGCCGGGCGCAGGTGAATTCAAGGAAATTTCCTCCTGCTCTTGCTTCACTGACTTTCAGGCGCGAAGGGCAAATATTAGATTCAAACCATCAGGTGGTGGAAAGCCAAGGTTCGTCCATACGCTAAATGGCTCAGGTCTTGCAATCGGTCGAACGGTTGCCGCAATCCTTGAAAATTTTCAGCTTGACGACGGAAGAGTTGTTGTTCCTAAGGTCTTAAGGCAGTATATGGGTGGGATGACGCTTATAGAGCCCGAAAGATCCGTTTGATTAGAATACCTATCAATTCCCAAAATCTTGTATTCCAAAAGGCGTATCCGGACGCTACATTTCCTTGATAAACTCCTCAAGTTTTCCTCTTTTCTCAAGGATTATGCGTCCCATCTCTGGCATTGACTCAGGAACAAAAGGCTGTTCTTCCCTTTTGCGCATTTCTATGGCATCTGTTGAGCAACCGGTAGCGCAAAGACCGCAGCCTATGCACTTTTCTCGAGAGAATACCGGGAGATCCTCTTCAATTTTTATTGCATCCATCGGGCAGCGATCCTCGCAGGTGGCACAGCCCGTACAAAGCTCGGGGTCTAAAAACGGCTCGAAGCCTGAATTCGCAAGGATCCCGGGAGCATTAAATTCCCTTATGGCGCGAAGGAATCCACAGCAGCATGAGCAACAGTTACAGATGAATTGGAGTCTGTCCTTTGAGTTGTTAATGCTGTGAACAAGTCCGAGTTCATCCATTTCCCTGAGCAACCTTTTCATCTCGTCTTTTTCGATGTAGCGTGCGAAACCTCGATCAACGAGGTATTTGCAGGTTTCGTCGAAGAGCATGCATGCCTCGCGAGGTGCTTCACAGTTTTCAAATGCTGTTCTGCAAGCGCAGTGCGCAATTCCGACAACTTTTGCCTGTTCTATGAGTTCATATACTCTTTCGTAAGTTAGAACTTTTGGCTCGCTTTCAACTTCCTCCTGGATTGGAATGACCCGAGCAAAGGAAACACCCAAATTGCTCATCTCTTTTGCGTGCTTTCGAAGGTAGCTTTCCCAGAGCGGGGCAATTCGCTTAAGGGTTTCGTCCTTGAATCCGCGCATATAAGGAAATTCGAAGATGCCAGGCATTATTGGAAGAAGAGCGTATCCCCATTTACCATCTTTTTCTCGTGCATATACAAGTCCCTTATCCGCAAGGCTCTCAAGCCTTACCTTTGCTTCTTCTTCACTTACTCCTGCTCGCTTCGCTATCTCAGCAGTCGATTTAGGCCTGAAGGGAGTGTGCGTAGCTAATAGCGCTTCTTCTGGCGTGAAAAGACTCCTCAGTATTTCAATTATTTCTGGGGCATCAGGGGCACCTGTTGGATGCTTATCGAGGTGTTTTCTTAAATTTTCATAAATATTCTTTTCGTTATCCATTTTCCCTCCTTTTGTAATTCAGGACTATCAGGAAACTATTTGCCTTGCCTTCATGGCAAGTTTCACTTGCCTTTTGAATCTATTTCTTCCATGACTGAGAAGAACTTGAGTACTGCATTAAGTTCGCTTTTTGAAAGCCCTGATTTTATTTTTTCGTTAAACTCAGATGCGATTGGCTTAAGTTTTTGACCCAGTTTCTCTCCTTTCTCTGTTAAATTGATGAGGAAAGCGCGTCTGTCCTTTGGATTTGTTTGCCTTGTGACAAGTCCTTCCCTTTCAAGTCTGTCTACAAGCCCGGTTATGGCGGAACTATCAATCTCAAGCCTTGCTGCGAGGTCCTTGACATTTGAAGGACCTTTCTCTATCAGAGAAAGGATGATGAATGATTGTGCAATTGTGATCCCGTATCGAGAGAGCCTTTCGTTGTAATATTTTTGGAGCTTTCTTGCTGTTGTGCCCAACTTGAAGCATAGAAATTCCGTAAATGATTCCAATTGAACCCTCCGTAAATCTGACAAGTCAAAAATTGATATATCATATATTGACATTTCTACTATATTATGTCAAGGGATTTAAATTGAATTTTGCGGAGGGCTTTAGCCGATTGAAATCTTATTTAATGAGGCACGCTTACTTGTTGTAAAATATTCTTGGAGGGATGGCAGAGCGGACGAATGCGGCGGTCTTGAAAACCGTTGAGCCGTAAGGCTCCGGGGGTTCGAATCCCTCTCCCTCCGCCATAGCACTGCACAAGGTGATTCTACCGGTGGAGTGGGGTGAGAACCCCCGGCGGGTCCCCGAAAGCCGAGATAAATCCGCACATAACGAGCTAACGGTAATAGGAAACTTTGGGGATTTCCATTGCGTGGGGAAAACACTAAGGATTGAATATGAACTGTCCACCGGCTTTTGGGGTGGTTCGAATCCCTCTCCCTCCGCCAGCTCTACACACAGGAGTAACTACTCGGGGAGTGGTGTGAGAATAAAACAGACGCGCAGCGCATTCGCAGCACGGTGAAACATCTTGATTTAATTATTTGCTTGGGGTGTGCAATTGTATGAATAAAGAGGATACGGGGTAAAATAGTGATGGTGCTATAAAAAATTCAATGACTGAATTAAGTGAATTTGGGGTGGTTGGATGAAAGCAGTAATATATCGTGCGCCCGAAAAATTTGAAGTTACAGAAATTCCCAAGCCGGAAGTTGGGCAGGGTGATGTACTCATAAGGGTTAAAGCATGCGGAATATGCAAGACCGATGTCCACATTCACCGTGGGAAATTCATCGCCACCTTCCCGCTTACACCTGGACACGAGTTCGCAGGCGAAGTCGCACAGGTTGGTGAGGGGGTTATTGATTTTAAGCCGGGGGATAGAGTTACTGCTGACAATGCCTACCCTTGCGGTAACTGCTACTACTGCAGGCAAAACAAGCCTCTTTATTGCGAGAACTTTTATTCGCTTGGCTGCAATGCACCTGGCGGTTTTGCCGATTACGTTCTTGTAAGGAGCGAAAAAGTTTTCAAGATTTCTGAAAACCTCTCATTTGAGGAGGCTGCTTTCACTGAGCCTACAGCATGTGTTGTTCATTCAATGGATGTTGCAAAGATCGAACCGGGTTCAAGAGTTTTAGTGCTTGGCGCCGGTCCTGCCGGGCTTATTCTTTCCCAGGTTGTAAAAAGATGTGGTGCTGGAGAACTTGTTGTTGCGGCGCCAACGGAATCAAAGCTTAATATTGCGCGAGAACTTGGTGCAGACAGAGTTGTAAGGATTCAAAGGTCGGATTTAATTGCAAATAGAGAAGAATTGCTTGGACATGATAAATACGGGTTTGATGTAGTTTTTGATGCAACGGGTTCTGCAAGGGTGACAGAGCAGTGCCCTGAGTTACTGAAGTTTGGAGGAAAGCTAATAGTATTTGGCGTGCCGGGAGAAGAAGAAAGAATTAGTATAAGCCCCTATGACATATACAGGCGCGAGATAAAGATTATTGGCTCTTTTGCTCAGGTGAATTGTTTTCCAAGGGCACTATCTTTTCTTGAAAGCGGTTCAATAAGCGTTAAGGGACTTATAACTTGCGAGTTTCCGCTTGATGAATTCGCTGAGGCTCTTAACGTTTTGATGTTCGAGCGCGAGGCGCTAAAAGTTATAATTAAGCCTTAATTTTTTATTTGTGCTTGCGTACAAGAAGCGCAAGCGGTCAGTGTATCCCCCACTCCCTTGCAAGAATCTCCGCTGAAATTCTGCTTGAAGGACCATCCCCTCTTGCAACGCAAACTGCTACGCCATCCCCGACAACTTCCTGAATTTTTGCCACATCTTTGTTCGTGAAGCCAGGGCAGAGAATAATTGACTGTACGCCGTTTTCATTGACAAGTGCTTTTGCTGCCGCTTCTGCTTGCACCTGGTCTTTTGCTACAACGACGTGAAGTTTGTAAGATGGGGTTTCAACAAGCGCTTTCACTTTTGATGCATCTCCGTCTGGGGCGTGTGCTATAAATGCTGCAATAAATGCCATCTCTCACCTCCATAATTTTTTTGCACTTCAATTCTATGACATTTTTGCACTTTGTACATATTCTCGAGTTATGTGCTCCTGATAGGTTTTTCAGTTATTCTTCACTCCCCTTTTCTGATGTTTTTTCAGGAGGAATTCCTGCATGTTTTCCCTCCTCGAGGGCTGCGCGGCACTTATCAGCATAGGGGCACCATTCAAGACATCCGAGATTAAGGCGTGGGTTTGGAAATCTGAAGCCGCAGTTCGGGCATTTGCGCGAGACATCATCCTTGAAAAATTCTACTGCTTTTCCGCAGACCGGACACGGGACTTCGAAAATATCTTCTGGTTTCCAGAATAGAGTATTCTGACCCGGGCATATTAAATCAGCCATTATTCTTCTCCGCCTGCTTTAACTTCCTTTGACTCAATTATGTTTCCTTCAATTCCAATTTTTATGAGTTTGAGCGGTATGCTTTCTTTTTGAGCCTCTTTGAGCGAGAGATGCACAAGGTGAACAAGCCCGAAACAGCAGGGTACTTCCATATGTGCGACTACGACGGATTTTATATCGTTTTGACGGAAAATCTCGGTAAGTTTTTTTCTGTAAAAATCAAAGTTGTCAAGTTTGGGGCAGCCAATCAAAAGGACCCTTCCCTTTATGAAATTCTCGTGAAAGGAGGCAAATGAAAATGCGGTGCAATCTGCAGCAATTAAAAGTTCTGAATTCTTGAGATAAGGAGCGATAGGTGGAACAAGATGAATCTGGATTGGCCAGTTTCTTAGATGTGACGGAATTTTAATAAGGTCCTGTGGCTTTCCTTCGAGTTCAAGGATTTCGCACCTTTCAATTTCTCTTGGGGAAGCGCTTGGGCAGCTTAATAAGTGCTCCTCGTGCTCTTTTCCCTTGATGTGTTTTCTTACCGCATCCTCATCGAATTCTTTAGCATCTCTTTCTTCAAGAGTTATGGCACCCTGAGGACATTCGCCGATGCAGGCACCAAGACCGTCGCAGTACGATTCACTTATCAGGCGAGCTTTCCCATCTATAATCTGGATTGCGCCTTCAACACAGGCAATAGCACATTGCCCGCAGCCATCGCATTTTTCCTCATCTATTTTAATGATCTTTCTAATTGACATTTTCCCTCCACGTGTTACGAGAATTCTCATAAATTATATACTTAGCGGAAATTGCATTCCTTGATCTTGCTCAATGTTTAAAAGTGGATATTGTTTGGTTTAGTATTAAAGGCGAAACTCTTTGCGGCAGACCCGAATCATATTTTCTTATATGGGATTGATTTGGCATCGCGCATAGAAAAATGCATTTGGGGTCGATTAAGACTTTAATTGACCGCTGATAGAAAATAGGCAAGAGAATTGTAGGACTGCT
>Ga0315298_1011103_pt1 | contig 10662 bp, 8 predicted proteins | sample WHS_1_MG_FD_203077 | JGI IMG/M metagenome (GOLD analysis project Ga0315298, IMG submission 203077) | Extremophilic microbial mat communities from Washburn Hot Springs, YNP, Wyoming, USA - WHS_1_MG | ecosystem: Environmental > Aquatic > Thermal springs > Hot (42-90C) | place: USA: Wyoming...
TTTCCTTTTGGAGTAATGACTTCCACCTCGAAAGGTCCAGAATGCCCACCAATGTCCAGATACACCTCCAACTGCCCATCCTTCACAGGCATCGTTACGCTAGGACCTGCCTCGACCCCATTGCACCCAGGCAAGTAGCATCTGCTTTTCACCGTTACCGTTCCATCGTAAGGCTGGTTCATAACCCTAAGTTCATTCTTCACATAAAGGTAGTTTCCCCACCTTTTCCCCATGCCCCCTGGATTGCCCACAAACCACGCGCCTTTCGCCTGCCCAAGTTTTTTCGGGTCTGATACCTCCTCGAAATCGTATGCAAAACTAAGAGCGCCAAGCGCCCCCTCTACAACGGAAAATGTGGCAAATCCTTTGAGACTATTGTCGCTTGTGCGCACATCTACTCGATATTGCCCCACTTCAAGTTTCTTTTCTTTTCCAGAAAGCACAGGGAGCACTAGGATACCAGCCTCGTTTAGTTTTTTTGTGGTAGTAACAATGGGGGTTGCATCCTTCTTTTGAACGGTGATCTGCACCTCGTCGTTTGCATTTAAAGGCATCACGATCTTCAGAAACACATCCTCGTTCGGCCAATAAATGGGCTGGTCTGTGGTTACAGAAACAAGATTTAGTTTCAGGTGATTTGGTTCGATGGACACGATTTGTTTCTTTGCCTCGTCCACCTTGAAAAGCCCTGTTTGCATGAAGCCTCCAGAATATGAATGGGATGTTGATGCGACAAGGAACACAAGAACCAAGCATGTTTTTGCAATGCGGGTCATATTGAACCTCCGAACAACTGTACAATGCTATCAGAGGCACATTTATTGTGCAATCATCACTACAATCCTCCGATTTTTCAACTGTGGCAGTCACAGGATTTCCACGCTAACTGAATGATGATGTGGGGGCTGAACACAAGATAATGAAGTCGCCCCATAGGTCGTTGCTAGAGCCACCGAGGAAGCCACTTATGCCCATATCCGTTCATGTGCTAGACGAGCAAAAGCTAACTCCCAACAGATGAATCATGGTCTCGCTCAAACATTCGGGCAAAAAAGCTGAACGGGCGGAGAATGTCGAAAAGCTAAGAAGGTTTCGCTGGAGTTGTGCGCAAAAAATCTTTGGGACGACCTGCTCATGCGTGGCAAAAAAGAGCGGAAATCTGTTTCACCAAAGCACGCCATAGCGGCGTTGGGCGAAGAGTTTTGCCCAAAAAACACGGTCGCATGCTGGAGGACCCAGTTCCGCATCAAAAAGTGCCGTTGGGTCTCGCACCGCCCAGTTATCCACAAGAACGCCATTGCAAGTTAGAACTTCGAGTCTCCCAGCACAGCCCATTGCTGCGAGGTTAGACCGCTTGTTTTCCACGAAATAGCACCATTGCGGGCTAGAACGCCCAATTTTTCACCAAAAACCACGGTTGCAGGCTAAAGCGCCCAGTTTTCCACGAAGGACCACCATTGCTGGCTTGACCGCCCGATTTTCCGCCAAAGCCTGCCGTTGCAAAATAAAGCGCCTAGTTTTCCACGAAATTGCGCCGTTGCTTGCTTAACCTTCAAAATTTCCGCCAAAGACCGCGGTTGCTGGTTAGACCGCCCAGTTTACCCCCAAACTGCGTGGTTGCTGGCTTGACTTCCCGGTTTTCGGTTAAAGACCGGGGTTGGAGGGTAAAGTGCCTGGTTTTCCACGAAAGACCACCCTTGCAGGGTGAACGCCTAGTTTTTCACGAAATGTTGCTGGCTTGACTTCCCAGTTTTTCGTCAAAAACCGCGCCTGCACACTAAAGCGCCTGGTTTTCCACGCAACGGCGCGATTGCAGGCTGGTGGCACAGAAACACACCCCCCAGCTTCTCTGGGACCACCGCTCTTTTGCCTCGTGGTGTCTTGGGGTTCGCTATGAGCACACTCCCCAGCTTCGCTGGGACGCCCTCCCGCCCGCCAACCTTGCCTGCCTCGTCCCTTGACCACTGGGCACACTCCCGCATGCCTCGCTTCTCGCGGGGTTTTAGTGACCTCCCACACTCCCTCTTTGGGAGTGCGACCGAGGCTATCGCCACACCCAGGTCATGACGACTGGAATCCGGGTCAGCTCGGATTCCAGTTTATATGGTAGCAAGATGCGTGCCAAGACCAGCAAATTCAGAACCCCCGCAATTTTCTTAGTCTTTCTAAAATCATCCCTTTGGACAATTTGGACAAGTTTTGGACAATGTCCAAAATGTCCAAAACAGTGTACCAAGACATACAGGCACGCTAAATCGTTGTTTTGAACAGCAGTGACATGGTTGGTCATAGCCTGCGGGTGCGCAGACTGACGAGATTGCATGTGACATAGCGGTATGCAGTATTGGCGATTAGGCGAGCGATGGCTCGCATCCTTGTCTCGCAAACCCCTCCTCAATCTCTCTGACCCCGTCTCGCTCCCGTCGGCCTGGCGCATGCAAGGCAGAGCTTTGGCTATTCCCTCCTTTTCCGCCCGCTCATTCCCGCTCAACATCAAAACAACGCAAACCACTTTCCTCGCCTGTTCGACCCGCACAGTTCCGCAGAATAACCGGCCCCATAACAAGCGTAGAACCCCACGAACCACAAACGCTTGCTCCGCCTCCATCTCATCCCAACCGCAAATCTCGCCGAACATATTTGTTTTACCTTTGCAACTATCTCATGCTATGCTTTGATGCGAGAAGGCGTATGAATGCCTTGACCAGATGGAACAAATATCATCGCTATCCATACCTGTTTTTGAAGTTTGGCGCGGTTCTTGTTGCATTTGCACTTTTCCTTGCCCTCCTTTACTACCTTAGGGCGGTTTTCACACCCATCCTCTTTTCCCTTTTTATCGCCTATGCCCTTGAGCCCACTGTTGCATTTATGACACGAAAAGGGATACCAAGGGTTGCGGCGGGCGCTCTCATCATGCTTTGCCTTCTTATACTTCTAGTTCTATTCCTTCTTCTTGTTTTGCCTGCAGTTTTCTCGCAGGTTCGAGACCTTATACACCGCCTGCCTCTGATGCTCGACATCCTCACTCAGAAGCTCTCTCCCTTCATGTCAGAGCATTTTGGAGTTGAGGTTCAGTTTGATGTGGGATCTCTTTCTCAAAACATAGCCAAACACGCAGAAAGCCTTGCTGCCCCCTCCACATGGATTGCGTCCAAAGTCTTCAAGAGCGTTGTTCAGGTTGCCATCTTTCTTTTCTATTTTGTCCTTGTCATCGTTCTGACCTTCTATTTTTTGAAGTCCTATCCAACCATCCTAAAATCCGCACTAGACTTGCTCCCCCCAAGGCATCGTCCTTTTGTCAAGGAACTTTCATCCGTGGTTGACGATGCGCTTGCAAGGTTCATAAGGGGGCAGGTGCTCGTATGTGTAATCCTTGCCTGTTGCTATTCGGCTGCCCTTACACTAGCAGGCGTCAATGGTGGCGCTGCCATAGGCACGATTACAGGCTTTTTGAATGTGATTCCTTATGTTGGCGTGCTTACGGGACTTTGCCTTTCCCTTCTTTCTGTTGCCCTCGACTACCAAGGCATCTGGCAGGTCATAGCGGTCTTGGGCATCTACGGCGCCTTCCCCCTTCTGGATGCAACCCTCATAACCCCTAATGTGATAGGCAATCGTGTAGGCTTGAACCCCCTTATCGTGATTTTGGCATTGTTGATAGGCGCAGAAATCTTAGGCTTCCTTGGTCTTTTGTTGGCAGTGCCCACCGCTGCTGTGCTTCGGGCAGTAATAAGGTTTGCCCTTGTGCGCTACAGGGAATCCAGATTTTACAAGGGCGATGAACAAGAAGGCTCGGGGCAGTGACTATCCAAATGTGAACCTCCGCTTGCCGAGCCTTCAAGTTTTGCTATACTTGTCGTGGCTTTTGTCATACACGGAGGAAGCGATGTTCGAGCCGATTCAAGAGCGTCTCGAGAACCTGAAAGAGAGGGCTTTGACCCTCGGGAGGTTTCTTTGACATCCCTGCCAAGAAGACCCGCATCGCAGAGATAGAAGCCAAAAGCCTGGAAAAGGACTTCTATTCGAACAGAAGGTCAGCAGAAGCGCTGTTGAAGGAAAAGGCAAGGCTCGAAAGAGAGATTGCTACACTGGAACAGTTGTTGCGCGAGATAGAGGAACAGCAAGGTCTTTTGCGACTCGCTCAGGAAGAGGGGGACGAAGCGTTTGCAGAGGAAGTTGCAAAAGCAGTTCAGGGACTGGAAAAAAGGGTAGGGGAGCTCGAGTTCTCGAGGCTTCTTTCAGGCAAGCACGACCAGAATGGTGCGATTGTGGAAATCCACGCAGGTGCTGGAGGGACAGAATCACAGGATTGGGTAGAGATGCTTCTGAGGATGTATCTGAGGTGGGCGCAGAAAAAGGGATACGAGACCACAATCATGGACTCGGTGCCTGGCGAAGAGGCAGGTCTGAAAAGCGTGGTGTTTTCAGTGGATGGCGAATATGCATACGGGTATCTAAAGGCAGAGACTGGGGTGCACAGGCTTGTTCGTATTTCACCTTTTGACGCAAACCAGAGGAGGCACACATCATTTGCGTCCGTCTTCGTTCTTCCAGACATAGAAGACACCATCGAAATAGAAATAAAAGACGACGAGATCGAGGTCGAGACCTTCAGGGCATCAGGGGCTGGGGGTCAGCATGTGAACAAGACGGACTCGGCAGTGCGCATAAGGCACATCCCAACTGGGATGGTTGTTACATGCCAGAACGAGCGCTCGCAACACAAGAACAAGGCTTTTGCACTGCGCATCTTGAAGGCAAGGCTTTACGACCTCGAGATAAGAAAAAGGGAAGAGGAAAGGATGAAGATAGAGCAACAAAAGAAGAAGATAGACTTTGGAAGCCAGATAAGGTCTTATGTGCTTTACCCTTACAAGCTCGTAAAAGACTTGCGAACTCAGGTCGAGACGAGCAACACAGATGCAGTGCTCGATGGAGAGATTGACCAGTTCATACATGCATACCTGTTACAAACAGCGAACAGCCAATCCGTCACCCAACAGGCTGGCGCATGAATGTCAGGTATTCCAGATTCCTGAATCGGTTGGAAAACATAAGAAAACCGATTAGACACTGGATGGCACAGGCAAAAAGATAGCCAAACCCAGCGAAGTCGTCTCCAAGATAGATTGCCAGAATCGAAAACCCCGCATTGCATATCAGGAACGAGGTTGAAAGGAAAAGGACAACCCCTCTAAAGTCATAATAAAGCAACAAGATGATCAAAATAAGAAAGTAGCCATGAAAAAATGCACCGACCACGCCAACCCTAAAAACCTTGACCAGAGCAGGGTCTATGCCCACAAGCATCAAAAGGAAAGGCATCAAAATAAAGGCGAGGGTCGTTATTCCCCCCTGATAAATAAGCGATGTCTTGAAGGCGCTCACGAGCACTGAACGCATCTCGTCCTTTCTTTGAAGGATTTCCTTGAAAGGCGCCCTGTGCACTATGGCCCCATAATATGCCTTGTATTTCCAGAAAAAGTCTGTCTCGACCCTGAGCAAGAATATAGCCAGCGTGGGAATGATGGTCAAAAACGCAATGAACATCGCTGAATCATAAGGAAAGTGCGTGTAGAAGTAGCTCTGAACCCTTATTCCTGATGGCGAATGCCAGTAAGCCACCTTGTCTATCCATATGGCAAGATTGTAAGCAACGCCCGCAAGCGCAAGTGATGGATAGCGCCTCAGATACCGCAGAAAATCAACATGAAACCCCCCTTCTATGCCGAACTCGTCCAGCACCCTGTACATCAAATAGCCCATCAAAAGCACCTGCCCACAAAGAAAACCAAGCGCAAGCCCACCAAGCCCAAAGGACATCCCAAGCATCTGCCCAAGCGCAAAAGAAAGCGCATATCCGATGGCAAAAGCGCCCACTATGCCAAGGTAATCCTTAAGCGCTGAAAGAAACACCATCTCGACCCAGATAATACAAACCGTGACATATAGCCCAAGAATGCAAAACTTGTAAAAAAGGTCGAGGTCTGCCATGAAGAGCCCAAGTGCCCCTATGATGGTTTCAACCGCGCAAGTCAGCGCAACCGCTCCAACGAAAACCTGCCCAATCGCCTGAGAGTTATGCATATAAATCTGGTCAGACACATATCTTGATAGCGTCAGGTGCAAAACCCCAGTCGTCACAAGGGACAAGAAGTATATGTAAACGATATTTACGATGAAGACCCTTAGCTCCTCGTGTCCCATCAAGGGAATTGCAAAGGCGGAAATAAGCGCCAGAGTCACAATGGATATGAGCCATGGACCTGCGAATATCACGGCAGAAAATGTGTAAAGCTTCAACCACTGGATAAATGTCTTCTTTTCTGCCATTTCTCGTAGTCTAAACCCAATCCCCGCCATGCCTACCCCGCCTCCTCTGCAATGATTTCTCTTTGTTCGCCTATCTTGGACTTGACGCCAGCGAACCTTCTGTAAACCGCTTCATACGCTCCGAGCATCCTGCTTCTTTGGTAGTATCGCCTCACCCTTAGCCTTCCTGCCTCGCCCATGCGCCTTGCCATGTCCTGGTCCTTCAACACCTTTATAATCGCATCCGCAGTTTCCCTTGGAGAACGGATATTCGTTATAAAACCCGCCCTGCCCAGTGCCTGATCTTCCGCACTCGCCCCTTCAAGAAGTTCCATACAAGCCCCGACATTCGTTGCAACAACAGGGATACCTGTCGCCATTGCTTCCAGAACCACAAACGGCTGTGCCTCGCTTATGCTTGTAAGAACGACACAGTCTATGAATGGATAATATTCTCGCATGTTGACCGAACCAGTCATAATCACATGCTTCTGCAAGTCCAGAACCCTGATAAGCCTCTCGCATTCTTCTACATACTTCTCGTCCTCTTCCTTGTTTCCCAGAATAAAAAACCTCGCCTCTGGTATCTCGCTTTGCACCATCTTGCAAGCCTTTATAAAGGTTTTCACATCCTTTATGGGCGTGACCCTTCCAACCAGTGCCACAACAGGCGCCTTCTTCGACGCTGCCAGTCGCTTCAGATAAAGTTGTTCATACGCATCTACCTCTATCCCGTTAGGTATTATTTCGCACTTCTCTGGTGGGGCACCCCCCTGAATCTGCATTTGCCTGTTCCCTTCATAAAGTGTGAAGATCGCATCCGCATATTTGTAGGCAAGTCTCGATAGCAAATCGAACTTTTTCATCCAGAGGTTCTGAATTTGCCCTAACTGCCTTCTTGGCACCACTGTATCCGTCTGTTCCCTGTATATCCACTGAGCCTGCGTGATCTCGATCATCCTTTCGTTCGTGTAGATACCGTGTTCGGTAAGGATGAAACCAGCGTTATTCCGAAGACGGGCAATCACGCCCAAAAGCCCAGCATAGCCCGTGCATGTTGCATGATAGAGCGCTGCCTCTGGCAAATCCCCGTGAAGCAACGCAAACAAAGGCATCATCATGAAACGGACAGTCCAGAAATAGTCAATAAAAGAAAAACCATCAAAGTGCTTTTCGTATGTCCTCAGCAGTATGTCCCAGAAATCACGACCGTAAAAGATGTCGTAAGGGCTTAGGGCATCTTTACTGCCCGGGGAAAATCGCTCCATCATCACCTCTGCCCTGGAAATATCGCCCCTCGCGAGGTCTTCGATAAAGGCTTCGAGCTCTTGAAAGGCTTCCTTCCGCCTGGAAAACCGTCTTTGGAAGAACGATGGTGGTTGCATCAGATGAATTTCTTTGTATTCGAGCACATTCTTGGGCAGTTCATACCGTATCTTTCCTTGTGCTTCTTTGGAAACCCCAATGAACACAAGCGAAAAAGAAATGTCCTTTAGACTGCTGATAATATCGTGCACCCATGTTGATACGCCACCTACCACATAAGGATAAGAACCTTCCGCTATGAAACACACATCTGTCCTTGCCATCTAGGCCTCGCTTGCCCCCCCCAGGATATCAAGAACTGCACCTATTCTTGTGTCGTTCAAATATTCTTTGGCAGTTGTCAAAACCTTACGAGCCATGTCGGTTTGCTTGGTCTCGCACAATAGTTCCGCTAGCAAAAGTGCTGCCTCTGCAGACTGCTTGTTCCTTTCCCAATACTCCATCAATGCAGAAAGCGCCCCTTGCTTGTCACCATTGAGTTTTTTCAGTTTTCCCATCAACAGATACACCTCGGGATTCGCACTGCCAATGACGATAGCCTTGTCCAAAGTTCGAAGCCCTATCTGGGTGAAAAACGGAACCATCGCGTCCTCTAGGAGCCCAGATTCGATGAATCTTATCACCAGTCTTGCAAGCTCCAGATGCAAATCTAGCCTAAGCGGTTGCCTGTCAATCTCCCTCCCCAGTTTATAGATGCGGTCGTTGAACTCGCTCTCCATCTCACTCAGGGCATTCTGGGCATAGTACCTTATTTCTCGTGACGGGTCTGAAAGTGCGCGCTTCAAAAGCCTAACTGCGTCGCCTCTAAGTATCCTTGAAACAGAAAGGATAGCCCCCCTCTTCATTGCAATGTCGTCGCTTTCCAGTATCTGGGCAAATGGCGCTATATCAACCTCTTGGGAGACACGCTCATCCGAACTGACATTCTTCGGTCTTAGCCAGAACTGTTCTGGTTCGAACATGATGTATCTTTCGAAATCGCTGGCGATGCCACGCGCCTTCCTGCGTTTTCTTGCAATGAATAGGAAAAGAAGCGAAAAAGCGACAAAGCCAAGGAGCGGGAAAGGCAGGGTCATAGCAACTCCAAGCACTGCAAGCACTCGGTCTTTGGGGTTTCTTAGGTCATAGACATCAATAAACCCCAGAGCCAGAAGCCCAATCGCTAGCCCGTGCGCTGAAAGGGCAAGAAAGAGCCTCCAGAATGCCTCCATATCCCACTGGAAAAGCAACAAAGAAAAGGCTTCAACTTCGAGCGCCCATTCAAGAATGGCTAAAAAATATCTTTTTGGCATCTTCTCATTTTCCCGCGAAAAACCTAAAGGTTAGTGCTTGCTGGATCAAATCGTCAGGGGTTGGAGGAGGTGCGTCCGTGGGCGAAGGTCTTTCGTTTGTATAGGTGCCGATTCCCATCTTCAGATAAATGTGGGCAAACCGTGACCCAATACCCCCAAACTCCTTGTAGAATGCATCGGAAATCCTCGACGCTGGATGGACTGCCTTTTCGTCCTTTGTCGAGACCAGCACAGCTGCAAGGGTGTATGGCGGGCGATACACGCCCACACAATCCACCTTGCGCAACATGGTTTTCAAGATCCTGGCTACCCCCTTCATCACCTCGATCCTGTCCTCTTGAGACAAGGTCTCGAGCTCCATGATCTTGATCAATAGCAAGCACACAGAGCCTGTGTAGCGATACACCCTTTCTATTTCTTCGCGAAGCCTCTCATCTACAAACCTTGCATTCCTGAGACCTGTGATTGGGTCATCAATGACATGAGCCGAGGCATCCCGATATTCCATAGCCCGTGAAAGTGTCATTGAAGCCCATTCAGCGATGGCCTTCAGGTGGTCCTTCGTGAACTTTGTAACTCGAATGAACGGGATCTTGAAGATGGCAATCACCCCGAATACTGTTTCATCAGACTTGTTTATCAAAGGTGCACATAGCACAATAGAGTCATCCTGCGCTTTTTCCGTGGTGACAATCTTCTTGGTTTCAAGCGCCAAAGCAACAGCAGGACGGGTCGAATCAATAAAGGGGGGTATGTCTTCTGTGTCCCCACTGGCCTTTAGCAGAAACCGTCGAACCTCGGAAGTTGCGGGAGATTGCCCTTCTTCTTTGATATATACTCCCAGACTTTCTGCCCCGCAAAACTTCTTTACCAGGTCAACAATCGCACTATAGGTCTGGTTCTCGTCTAAAGACTGAAGTTTTGTCGCCGAATCACGAAACTCCGCTAGCGGGTCGTCCGATGACAGAATCTTCTTCTGGAGTTCTTCCTTTGCTTGCTTGCACACATTGAGCTCTGTCTTCAAATCCTCGATCTGCAAACGAAGCCTCTGTGCCTCTTTACGGTAAAGCGATACCTCCCTGTTGCCCATTTCTTTGAGCTCCCCAAGTATGAGCCCCATGATGACAAAAAGATATGCAGGCACGAGGCGATGCCATTCCAATGTCGTGAACAGCGTTCTAATATCCGTATTACCAAGCAAATATGCTGTATAGACCATGGCGCACAGAAGACCTGATACAAATCCATCGAATGTGCCATACCTTGCAGCGACGAAGATGGTAAGAAACAAGAAAGGATGCGGTTCAACGCTTAGAAAGCCAGGGTCTTCAGGAAAGAAAAGGACATTTATTATGACAAGGAACAAAAGTCCAAGAAGCATTTCTGCCAGACTTTCTATCTGCGTTACAACTAAGACATTACGGCGTGCGGTCATGGCAAGCCCCCTATGTCATAGTGGGAAACCCTTGAATGCAATCGAACCACGAACCTTGACGATTCCTCGTCCTTGTAAAGCACGGTGGCACCAGTCACCTTCAAACTCCTCCCCTTCCCAGCAGGAACCCTTACCAACATGTAGAAGTCCGACGAAACTCCCGATGCACGTTCCACAACGAGTTTTTCCTTCGATGTTTTTATGCATCTTGGTCCGTGCAGTTCTAGCATTTCGAGCTCACGATGCGCATCCATTATATCCATCGCTCTAAGAAAAGGGAATCTTTCCTGAATG
>Ga0315298_1011104_pt1 | contig 10660 bp, 8 predicted proteins | sample WHS_1_MG_FD_203077 | JGI IMG/M metagenome (GOLD analysis project Ga0315298, IMG submission 203077) | Extremophilic microbial mat communities from Washburn Hot Springs, YNP, Wyoming, USA - WHS_1_MG | ecosystem: Environmental > Aquatic > Thermal springs > Hot (42-90C) | place: USA: Wyoming...
GTGCGTTGCCATGCTGGGGCCTTGTGAGGAGGTCCTGGGATGGCGAGGGGCAAGGCGGTTGGGCGTGGCTCTGCGGTGGCGGCGGTGGCGGGCGTGGCGCTGGGCTGGGTTTGCAGGGCGGAGTTGTGCAACGGGCTTCGGGAGGGGCTGCGTTCAGGGCTGAAGCGGCTCGGTGGCACGGAGCGGGGGGTGCTCCGGAAGGTCCGTCTCGCCGGGGTGCCCCCGGGAGTCTTCGGGGAGGCCGGCCTTTCAAGCGTTCGCCCGGATGAGGCGCACGGGGGCTCTGTGGACCGGCCTGACGGCCTTTCTGGAGAACGGCGCCGTCCCCCTGGACAACAACGGCGCCGAGCGCGCCCTGCGCGGCGTGGTCGTGGGCCGCAAGAACCACTACGGCAGCAAGAGCCTTCGAGGCACCCAGGCGGCCGCCCTCTTCTACAGCCTCTTCGAGACCGCCAAGCTCTGCGGCGAGGAGCCCAAGGCCTACGTTCGCCGGGCCGCCCTCGCGGCCATCCGCACCCCCGGCACCGTCACCCTGCCCGAAGCGCTCAAGGACTGACCCTCTCGCCACCGGCCGCTCTCCTCTCCTCAGGAACCGCTCGGACTCCGGCCCGCCCCCAGCCCTGGGCCGTGACGCCGGCCGCCTGAGCCCGGCCCGAACCCGCCCCGGCCCGTCCGCCCGGGCGCCGCCCCGGCCTCCGGCTTTGAGCGCCGGTCCGCGTACCGCCGGGCTCTCCCGGTGCCCCGCACCAGAACCCCGCGCCGCTGGCCTCCCTCCTTCCGCCCCAGGCTACCTCGCCGTCTCCACCCTTCGCCAGACGGGGTAGGGCGAGGATTTACGGAAGAACCATTCGATCGCGGAATTTGGCCGGGAGGGGCGGCTTCCGCCCGCCTCGCGGCGTATACTATCGCCTCCGGAGGAGGCACCATGGACCGGTTCCTCATCGAAGGCGGCACACCCCTCAGGGGCCGCGCGGCGGTTCGGTCGGCGAAGAACGCGCTTCTGCCGTGCCTAGCGGCGGCTCTGCTCACGGGAGAACCCATAGAATTCCTCGATTCGGCGGCCCTCGGGGACATCGCCTCCATGCTCACCATGCTCGAACACCTGGGCGCTGACGTGGAGGGGCGGCCGGGCGGCCCGCTCCGGGTACGGGTGGCGAACGGCGGTGGGGACCTCGAAGCGCCTTACGACCTCGTGCGCAAGATGCGGGCGAGCGTGCTGGTATTGGGGCCCATGGTGGCGCGCTACGGCCGGGCGCGGGTCTCGCTGCCGGGGGGCTGCGCCATCGGTGCGCGCCCCATCGACCAGCACCTGAAGGGGCTTGCTGCTCTGGGCGCGGAGGTCCGGGTGGAACACGGCTACGTCGAGGTTCGGGCGTCGAAGCTGAGGGGCGGTGACGTGCTGTTTGACCGGGCCACCGTGACGGGGACGGAGAACCTCCTCATGGCGGCCACCCTGGCCGGCGGCACGACGACCCTGCGGAACGCCGCCAGGGAGCCGGAGATTGTAGACCTTGCCGAGCTCCTCGCGGCCATGGGCGCGCGCATCGAGGGGGCTGGCACGGACACGATCCGGGTAGAGGGAACGGCGGCTCTGCACGGTGCCCGCCACGCCTGCATCCCGGACCGGATCGAGGCCGGCACCCTGCTCATGGCGGGCTGTATTACGGGCGGCGACGTGACCTGCGCGCCCGCCGTACCGGTACACCTGGAGGCGCTCCTCGCCAAGCTGAGGGAGATGGGCGCCGAGGTGACGGCCGGCGACGGCTGGATCAGGGCCGCCAGTCCGGACGGCCTCGCCTCCTCCGACGTGGTCACGGCCCCCTTTCCAGGCTTCCCCACCGACCTCCAGGCCCAGTTCATGGCTTTGGCCACACAGGCGCGAGGGGCCGCGACCGTGAAGGAGACGATCTTCGAAAACCGCTTCATGCACGTGCCCGAGCTCATGCGCATGGGGGCCGAGGTGAGCGTCGAAGGCAACGTGGCCATCGTGAAAGGTCCCACGAGGCTCACGGGCGCACCCGTCATGGCCAGCGATCTGAGGGCCTCGGCCGGCCTGGTGCTGGCGGGACTCTGCGCCCTGGGAACGACGGAGATCCGGCGCATCTACCACCTCGACCGCGGCTACGAGCGGCTGGAGGAGCGCCTCTCGGCCCTGGGCGCGTCGGTGCGACGCGTCACCGAGGGGGAGAAATGAGGGCGGGATTCGGAAAGGAGAAGCACCACCAAGAGACGAAGCGATACGGAATTTGGGAATGCAAAGATGACGAATGATCGGGCCCTTCACCTTTCACTTTTTGCTTTTTTTGCTTCTTTGCTTTTTGCCTTTTTGCTTTTTGCTTCTTGCTTTTTTGCTTTTCACTTCCCCCTGACCTGAGGTGCCCATGACCGACCTTCTCTTCGCCACGACCAACCCAGGCAAGCAGCGCGAGATCCGAGGGCTCCTCTCGGGTTTGCCGCTGAGGCTGCTCTTCCTGAATGACCTTCCCGCGGTTCCCGAGGTGGAGGAGACGGGCGCCACCTTCGAGGAGAACGCCCGTCTTAAGGCGACGGGCTATGCGGCCCTGCTCCCCGGCGGCTACGTGGCCGCGGAGGACTCGGGCATTGTGGTCCCCGCGCTGGGCGGAGAACCGGGCGTCTATTCCGCGCGCTACGGCGGGCGCCCGGACGACCTCTCGCGCAACGAACTCTTGCTGGAGCGCATGGCCGGCCTTGAAGGGCAGGCCCGCGCCGCCTACTACGAGGCCGTGGTGGTCCTGCTGGAACCCGGTGGTACGGAGCGCCTCTTTCGCGGGCGCGTCCACGGTTTCATCGCCGAGACCTCGGAGGGGAGTCGCGGCTTCGGCTACGACCCGCTCTTTTTCCACCCGGAGATCGGCAAGACCTTCGGCCGGGCCTCCCAGGAGGAGAAGGACCGCCTGAGTCACCGGGGCGAGGCGATCCGAGCCCTGCGATCCTATCTGGAAACGGTTGTGAAAGGGCGCGCACCGGAGGAGACGAGCGAAGAGAATGGATAGGGCCATCAAAGATTTCGAAGCCCACCTCCGGGACGAGAGGCGCGTCTCCGGCCACACGCTGCGCAACTACCTCTCCGACCTCGCCCAGTTCCGATCCTTCCTGAAGACGCTGTTCCCGTCGGGCATCGACCTGAAGTCGGTGGACACCCTGACGCTGAGAGCCTACCTGGGATTTCTCCACCAGCGGGGGCTGCAAAAGTCCACGGTCATGCGCAAGCTGGCCACCATCCGGAGCTTCTTCCGGTTCCTCCACCGCGAGGGGCGGATCGCCTTCAACCCGGCGCGGGCGCTGCATACGCCCCGCCAGGTGCGGAGGGTGCCGCGGGTGCTCACGGAGGAGGCGGCCGCCGCGCTCGTGGAGGCGCCGCCCCAGCCGGACACCAAAACGCTCGCGGGTCTGAGGGATAGGGCCCTGCTGGAGCTCCTGTACGCCACCGGTCTGCGGGCCTCCGAGGTCGTGGGCCTGGACCTAGAGAGGCTCCTGCTCGGTGACCGCCTGGTGCGCGTCGTGGGCAAGGGAAGGAAGGAGCGGATCGTGCCCTTCGGCGAGCCGGCGGCGCGGGCGCTGGAGGCCTACCTGGCGGCGCGCGCCGAGGCCGGAAAGCTTCGCCCCGGCGGCCCCGTCTTCTGCAACCTGCGCGGCGGCCGGCTTACCTCCCGGAGCCTCCAGCGCATCGTGGAGCGCTACCTGCCTGCGCTTCCCGAAGGGGGCGACGCCTCGCCGCACACGCTCAGGCACTCCTTCGCCACCCATCTACTGGCCCGGGGGGCCGACCTCCGAACCATCCAGGAGCTTCTGGGCCACGCCAGCCTCTCCACCACTCAGAAGTACACCCACGTGGCCACGGCCCAGCTCAAGGCCGTCTACGACAAGGCCCACCCTCGCGCCCGGAGGAGAGCGCAGGAGGAGGCCCAGGAGCCCGACGCATGAATGCTTATCTCAACGCCATGGTGGCGGCCGCCCGGGCCGCTGGACGGATCTTGAAAAAGGCGAGGGCGGAAGGCCCCGCCTGGATCGAGGAGAAGGGCCGGAACGACTATGTAACCTCGGCGGACAGGGCCTGCGAGGAGGTCATCCAGGCCACCCTCGCCAAGGCCTTCCCGGGCGTTCCCCTTCTGGCCGAGGAGGGGTCGGGGAGCGCCTCGGGAAAAGAGGGCCTGTTCTTCTGCGTGGACCCGTTGGACGGCACCAACAACTTCGTGCGCCACCTCCCCGTCTACTGCGTGTCGGTGGGGCTCATCGAGGAAGGGTTCCCCAAACTGGGCGTGATCTACGATCCCCTCCACGACGAGCTGTTCTGCGGCGGGGAGGGGGAGGAGCCAACGCTGAACGGACGGCCCTTCGCCACTTCAGGCCGGACCGATCCGGGGGGCGCCTTCGTGGCCACGGGCTTTCCCTTCAAGGAGCTGGATTACCTGGACGGCTACATCGAAGGATTTCGCCGCATGGTGCTGGCCACGGCCGGCATCCGGCGCTGCGGTGCCGCCGCCCTGGATCTCGCCTGGACGGCCTGCGGACGATTCGACGGCTTCTGGGAGCGGGGCCTGTGGCCCTGGGACGTGGCTGCTGGAGCCGCCATCCTCAGGGCTGCGGGAGGGGAGTGCTGCGATTTTTCGGGCGGGTCAGACTACCTCTTCGGCCGGACCATCGTGGCCGGGGCCACGCCTGCCCTCTGCCGGAGCCTGCAGGGGCTGGTGGAGGGATAAGGGGGCGGCGCCGGCCGAAGGAGCACTGGAAGCCACCCCCTCCGGGGCCGTTTCCACTGGGGAGAGCCCGATTCCGTCCCTCGGTTCAAAAGAGGCCTATATTTAGGTGTCGGCTACCTGTCGGGCTTGCGCTCGACCAAGGGAGGGGGGTCAAGGGTATTCTTGCACACTGCTGTGTGGCAGCCCGGGGGAGAGGCGAGCGTGAAAGCGGAAGGCGATCCCATCGAAGGAGAGTGGTACCTGGAAGGGCTCCTCCCCGACGGCAAGTCGTGGATCATCCCCCTGGCGCCGATGCCCTTTCGCATCGGCCGGCACGCGGACTGCCATCTCCGCCTCTCCTCGAACAAGATCTCCCGTTTCCACGCCGAGATCATCAGCGAAGGCGGGCTCCTCAAGGTGAGGGATCTGAAGAGCACCAACGGCACCTTCGTGAACCGGAAGCGCGTGGTCCGGACGGCCCCTCTCCGTAGCGGGGACCTGCTGCACGTGGGGGACCTGGCCTTCAGGGTGTCTCTCAGGACGGCCGGCGGAAAGGAGGAGGAGACCAGCACCTCCCTTCAGCTCGCGGAGGTCTTTCAGGACATCTTCCCGGCTTACGAGCCGCAACTGAGGGAGCTGATCGAAAGCCGTTCGGTCCAGTGTCTCTTCCAGCCCATTCTCAGGCTGCAGGACCGGGAGCGGGTGGGGTACGAGATCTTCGGGCGTTCCGGCCGGACCGGCCTTCCCTCGAATCCGGGCACCCTCTTCCGGATCGCCGAGGGGCTCGGTCTGGGGGCGAACCTGAGCCGGGTGTTCTGGGAGGAGGGGATCCGGCAGGGCTCATCCCTTCCCGGTCATCCCACGCTCTACGTCAACCTTCACCCCGCCGAGACCTTCCGCCCCGACCTCGCGGAGACCCTTCGCGCCGTGCGCGAGCTCCATCCAGAGACGCCGGTCACCGTGGAGATCAGCGAAAAGGCGGTGACCGATCTGACCTTGATGAAGAGGCTGCGGGACCGCCTGTCCGAGCTGAACGTGGGGTTGGCCTACGACGACTTCGGGGCCGGGCAGGCGCGCTTCCTGGAGCTCATCGAAGTGCCACCCAATGTCCTTAAGTTCGACGTCTCGCTGATACGCGGCATCCACGAGTCGCCCCGCCGCCGCCTCCACCTGGTGAGGACCCTGGTGCGCATGGCCGCGGAGATGGGAGTGGCGTCGCTGGCCGAGGGCATCGAGTGCGAAGAGGAGGGGGAGACCTGCTCCCAGCTGGGGTTCCGCTACGGTCAGGGATTCCACTTCGGAAAACCCGCCAGAATCGACGTGGCTTGAGCCGCAGTGCCCCATCCCTCCCTCCGCCGCCAGAGGGTGGCGGGGCGGTCAAGGAGCGAGGGCGAGGTTGCTGAGGTGGCGGGTGGTCTCGTAGACCTTGGCTTCGATGAACAGCTTCACGAGGGCCTCATCGAGCAGCCCTGCACCGGCTTCGTCCCGGAGGATGTCCAGCGCCCGGTCCACGGGCACGGCTCTCTTGTATGGGCGGTCGGAGGCCGACAGGGCGTCAAAAATGTCCGCCACCGTCATCATCCTCGACTGGACCGGAATGGCCTGGGCGCCGATGCCCCGCGGGTATCCCCTGCCGTTGAGCTTCTCGTGGTGGGCGTAGGCGATTTCGGGGATCTCCCGCAGCTCGGAGGTCCAGGGGATCTGCTTGAGGAAGTGGAAGGTGTGGGTGACGTGGCTCTCGATCTCCAGCCGCTCCTCCTCGCTCAGGCTGCCCTTCGGAATGGAGAGCACGGCCCTCTCCTCCGGCTCCAGCAGCGCCCGCCGGCGGCCCATGCGGTCCGTGAAACTGGCCGCGGCGATCTCCTTCAGGGCCGAGAAGTCGCCCTCGGGTAGAACCGTGGGCTCATTGGCGCGCAGGATCACCTCCTGGAACCGGTCCAGCTTCGCCGTCCTCTCCCGCAGTTCCCGAGCGAAGGCCTCCAACTCCTGGGGGGTGACGGCGCCGGCCATGAGGCGCTCCACTTGACGAAGCAGGATGTCGCGCTCTGCGCACAGGCGGGCCGTTTCCAGCCGGGTGAGGACCCGTTCGAGCTCGAAGGGGTACAGCTTCTTGGCCTTCACGAGCACGCTCTCGCGAACGCCGACCTTCCCGAAATCGTGCAGGAGGGCGGCGTAGCGGATCTCGCGAAGCTGCTCCGGAGTGAAGCGCAGGCCCGCCAGCGGGCCCCTCTCCACGCGTCCGGCCTTTTCAGCCAGCTCCACCGTGAGAACGGAGACGCGCAGGGAATGGCCCGAGGTGGCCGGGTCGCGCTGTTCGATGGCGGTCACCGAGGCATGCACGAAGCCCTCGAACAGCCGCTCGATGCTCTGGTAGAGCCTGTTGTTGTCGATGGCCACGGCGGCCAGGCTTCCCACCGTCTTCATGAGGCTGATGGTGGAGGCATCAAAGGGGACGACCTCCGCCTCCACCTTTTCGGGCGAAGCGAGAATGGCCGAGGGGTTCCGCTTCTTGTTGATGAGCTGGAGGACGCCCGTGATCTCCCCCTTCTGGTTGAGCATGGGGAGGACGAGCTGGGACTTGGTTCGGTACCCCGCCTGCTCGTCGTAGGCCCGGTTGAACCGGTAGGGGGCTTCCCGCGGGATGGTATAGGAATCCTCGATGGCAAGCGTCTCGCCTGTGGCGGCCACGTAACCGGCGAGGCTGGACTTGGAGATCCAGAGTTCGGTCTCTTCGAAGGGGGTCGGCTTGGAGTCGTTCTGCACGGCCGCGAACAGCAGCTTCGCCGGCGGGCCCTCCTCCTCGGGGATGGTCAGGTAGAGGCTCCCCGCGTCGCAGCCCGCTAGGAGCAGGGCGCGGGAGAGGATGAGCGAGAGCAGACGCCGGTAGTTGTGCTCGCTGGAGAGGGCCAGGCTCACCTCCGTGAGCTGGTCCAGGACGAGCGCCTGCGCATCGAACTCCTGCCGCAGGCGGGCGAAGGCCATGGCCACGGGGATGAAGGGCCACCGCGTTCGGGTGAGATTGACGAAGGTCTCCAGGGAGGGGGAGCTCCCGATGCAAAGCCAGCCTCCCTGCGCGTCGCCCGGCCCATCTTCCGCACCATCGCCGACCACGCAGACGTAGGAATCGGTGCCGGCCTGTGCGGGGGCGCTCTCGCCCGGCGCCAGGAGATAGAGTACGGGCGTGCCCGGACTGGGGGGCTCGGCGGAATCGAGGGGGGCCAAGTCCAGGCCGTCCAGCAGGGCGCAACTCTGAACCAGCTCGGTCTGCAGGAGCCGCGGAGAGAAGCGGATGGCTAGCGCATCCACCGTGTAGGGCCTCCTCTGGATACAATGCCTCAAAGCGGAGGGGTTGTAAATTGTTGGGAGAAGGAGACAGGGGACAGGGGATCATGTCCTTGCGGCGATGATTCTCGGGACCTCCTGTATGGTTGGTGATCCTGGCTGTCCAATACAATTTCAGCTTGCACTTGAGGGGTATGCCTTCTGGAGCGAAGCGGAGGAAGGCGCGTCCCGGCGCCGATGGGCCTCATGCAAGGAAGGTGAGGCGGCCGCACCGGAAGCGCACTCCCTGTACGCTGAGGATGCGGACGCCGAAAGCTGACGAAGCAGAAGGGTTCGAGTTACGGATGCAGCCTGAGGCGCGAAGGCATGCAGGGCCGAAGGCCAGCAGCCGTCTGAAGAACGCCTGGCCCAGCGCCGAGCCCAAGGCGCGGCCCAGGTCCAGCCGGGGTTCGGAGCCGGCAAGGCGCTCGATTTTGGTTAGGTATGATATACTTTAAACCATAGGGCACTAACCTGTGGGGGCGAGAGCACGGGAGAGCGCCCGAGGAGCCAACATGGCCGGCGATTCAACCTCGCGAAACGTGGCCTACATCGTCACCTGTCCCACCTGCCGGAACTCCTTCGATGCCATGCAGGCCCCCTGGTGCTCCTGCCTGACCACGGCGCGCACCTTCGTCTGTCCCTCCTGCCTGAACTGCTTCTGCCAGGCCCCGAGGGAGTATAAGGACCGCTTCTGGGCTCAGGCTCCGCCCGAGCTCTGGCGGCGCAAGATGGAGGAGCGGGGGCTCCCCTTCCAGCCCGAAACGCCTCCCGCCCCGGAAACGATCATCCGCCCGCTGGTGCTCGTTGCAGACGATGAGCGGGAGATCCAGCGGATCGCCTCCGGTGCCGTGATGAGTCTGGGGTACTCCCTCCTCGTGGCCCGCGACGGCCAGGAGGCCCTGGAGCTGGCCCGGCGCTACCTGCCGGACCTGGTCCTCACCGACGCCCTCATGCCCAAGATGGATGGCCGAGAGGTCTGCCGTCGGCTCAAGAGCGATCCCGCGACGAACTCCATCAAGGTGGTGGTCATGACCTCGGCCTTCACGGCGGGCAAATACAAGACCGAAGCCATGCGCCAGTTCCAGGTGGACGACTACATGGCCAAGCCGTTGGATTTCAAAACACTCAGAGCCTTGCTGCAGAAGCACCTGGGCTAAGAAGCCTGGGGAGCGGATAGCCGCACCGGCAAGGGGGAATCATGGGATCGTGGGACGCCCAAATCGCGGCGTTGAGGGAGCAATTTCTGCAGGGGGTTCCGGAGCGCATCAGCGGGCTCAGAAGGAGCCTGGAGCGCCTGGCCGCCGACCCCGGTAACCAGGGGGCCCTTCGGGATCTTCTGCTGAGTTTCCATAAGCTGTCCGGATTAGGTACCACCTTCGGCTTCCCCGAGGTCACCCGCATGGGGCAGATCGGTGAGGCCGAGGCGGGGCGGCTGCTCCAGGCCTCCGAGCTCCCCGGCGCGCAGCGAATCAAGGAGTGGAGCCGACTCGTGGACGACATCGAGGGGGCGCTCTTCCAGACCGTTCCCGCGGTCCCCCGGGCCGCCGAGGAGGCGACGGATGCCGCGCCTCGCCGCGAAGAGCCTTACAAGATCGTGGTGGTGGAAGACGACGAACCGTTCGCCACGGCGCTCCGGGAAGTTTTGGAGCAGAAGGGGATGACGGTGGCTCTGGCGAGGGGTGCAAAGGAGGCCAGAAGCTTGCTTGAAGGGGAACTGCCCGATGCCGTGGTGACCGACATCCGCTTGGGTGACGGATCGGGATTCGATTTGGTTCGCTGGTTCAGGCTGCAGCCCGGCGGGGAGACCCCGGTGGTGTTGGTGGTGAGCGTCTTGAGCGATTTCCTGGACCGGGTTGAGGCGATCCACTGCGGAGCCGACGGCTACTTCGCCAAGCCCGTCCGGTGGGAGGAGCTCGTGAAACGGCTGGAGGGCCTCCTGGAGCGCCGCCGGACCCAGCCGCCGAGGATCCTGTCGGTGGAGGACGACCCGCTGGAGGGCGGGCTCTTGGCCACCATCTTCGAGAGCGCCGGGTACCACTTCAGGCTGTGCGATGATCCGGCGAGGCTGGAGGCGGAACTGGCCGCCTTCCGCCCTGACCTGCTGCTCATGGATGTGCTCCTGCCGGGCCTATCCGGTTTCTCCCTCGTGCGCTACCTGCGGCAGTCCGATGCCTTCACGGCCCTTCCCGTGATCTTCCTCACCACCCAGAGCCAGCTCAGGGATCAGATCCAGGCGCTGAAGGCGGGGGGCGACGCCTACCTGACCAAGCCGGTGAACCCGTCACTCCTGCTGGCCACCGTTTCGGCGCAACTGGAGAAGGCCCGGCAGCTCAGCCGGCTCGTGGACCACGACGGGCTGACGGGGCTGCTGACCCACTCGGCCTTTTTCGATCGCGCCGCGGCCGTCTACTCGCAGCGGGCCAGGCCCAGGGGGCGGGGAGCGGTGTTGGCCATGCTCGATTTGGACCACTTCAAGGAGATCAACGACCGCTGGGGCCACCTGGCCGGAGACCGCGTTCTCGTATCCCTCGCGGGACTCCTGAGGCAGCGCCTCAGGCAGTCCGACGTGATCGGCCGCTACGGAGGCGAGGAGTTCGCCCTCATCCTCGAGGATTTGAACGGCGAGGAGGCCCTCC
>Ga0315298_1011108_pt1 | contig 10659 bp, 5 predicted proteins | sample WHS_1_MG_FD_203077 | JGI IMG/M metagenome (GOLD analysis project Ga0315298, IMG submission 203077) | Extremophilic microbial mat communities from Washburn Hot Springs, YNP, Wyoming, USA - WHS_1_MG | ecosystem: Environmental > Aquatic > Thermal springs > Hot (42-90C) | place: USA: Wyoming...
GGATTGAAACTCCACTTAACTTCACCATTGGCCCCGTATTGAAATGCTTAAGAGCTAATTCCATTAAAACAAGGATTGAAACGATAATTCTATCATCAGCAATTGCAGGAAGTTCATCACGCTTAAGAGCTAATTCCATTAAAACAAGGATTGAAACAAGAAAAAGAAAAGGTGATCGTGGGGAATTATCTTATCGCTTAAGAGCTAATTCCATTAAAACAAGGATTGAAACCCAAACAAATAGCAGAAAAACATTTATCCCTTGTCTGGCTTAAGAGCTAATTCCATTAAAACAAGGATTGAAACGAAGAATTGGCTAAAGATACTTTGATTTACGGAAAGGCTTAAGAGCTAATTCCATTAAAACAAGGATTGAAACCAATAATAAGGGTATTTTTTTATTTTCCACTTTTTTGCTTAAGAGCTAATTCCATTAAAACAAGGATTGAAACAATCACTTAGACCATAGGAGGTAAAAAATGGAACAAAGCTTAAGAGCTAATTCCATTAAAACAAGGATTGAAACCAATCTTAGAAAACAAATAACAAAGGAGGGTTAAAAGCTTAAGAGCTAATTCCATTAAAACAAGGATTGAAACGGCATTGGTTACTACGGCGCGAAACCTCCGGCTGTGGCTTAAGAGCTAATTCCATTAAAACAAGGATTGAAACTAGAATATCAAATTATAGTAATAGAAGAAGGAAGCTGCTTAAGAGCTAATTCCATTAAAACAAGGATTGAAACCTACCCCTGAAATGACCCTAAAATTAAATAGAGAGCGCTTAAGAGCTAATTCCATTAAAACAAGGATTGAAACTCGAAAGCGGGAGTAGATGAAGCAAAAGCAGAATTGCTTAAGAGCTAATTCCATTAAAACAAGGATTGAAACGAAGATAAGGGATTGTATAGATTTATTATTTAAATGCTTAAGAGCTAATTCCATTAAAACAAGGATTGAAACCCGTGGCCGCGCATCGGATCTGATAGGCAGACTGCATGCGCTTAAGAGCTAATTCCATTAAAACAAGGATTGAAACTACCAATTAAAGCTCGCATCGCTTTTGCTTGTTCGTGCTTAAGAGCTAATTCCATTAAAACAAGGATTGAAACTAAGTAATGTAATCCACAAATGCAATGTTACTAAATGCTTAAGAGCTAATTCCATTAAAACAAGGATTGAAACTATTACCCCGGAAGAGATGATGGAAGCTAAAAGGACGCTTAAGAGCTAATTCCATTAAAACAAGGATTGAAACGCGGTTATGGACACGAAAACCGGACACGGAGCACGAGCTTAAGAGCTAATTCCATTAAAACAAGGATTGAAACTTACAAACATAGAACATAGAACTTAGAACTTAGCCCATAGGGCTACACTCAAAAAGTGGGTAAAAGTTTATTGAGGGGACTCTGGATGAGGAGCTAACAGAATTTTTAGGCTGGATAAAATCAGAGGGAATCACAAGATAACGAATGTTCTTGATGCGATGCTTAAGGATGATTCATACAGAGGCGGGGGAGTATTTACGGAAGATTCCCTATGCAGGGAGACAGTTTGTAGATGGCAAAATGGGAGCTACTAATGAATAAGGAAGGGGAGATCCGCCTAAAATGTGCTTTTACCCACCTATTGACAAAAGCTTCTGGCGTTCTTAAAATGGTTTAAAAGGCAGAATCAGAATTATTCTTAACAATCCGCGACTACATAGATTTTCAGCCGGCGACAACTCAGGCAACCTATGTAGATGGTAGGTTTATAGAATTCACAGCGAGACCACTATAATGTTTTATGAGAGGATATTTAGAAAACTTTCTGAGAAAAAAGTCAGATATGCTGTAACAGGTGGTGTTGCTCTTGTTCTTCATGGTGTAGTAAGATTTACTGCTGACCTTGACTTAATTGTAGATTTGGATAGCAAAAATCTTGAAAATTTTATAGCAGTGATAAAGGAATTGGGTTTTAAACCGAGGGTGCCAGTGCAGACTGATGATTTTCTAAATCCTGAGCTAAGGGCACAATGGTACACTGAAAAAAACATGATTGTTTTCACATTTTACAATCCCGAACGTGAGATAGAGGAGATAGATATATTTATAAAAGAGCCGTTCCCATTTAGTGAGATAGAAAAGGAGATAGTGTGGTTTAAGGTAAAGGATATGACAATCCCCGTTGTGTCAAAAAAGCATTTAAAAAGCCTGAAAGCTCTTTCTAAAAGGCCCCAGGATATGGCGGATATTAAGGCACTTGAAGAACTCGAAAAAATTGAAGAAGCGGAATAGAAGATGGAACGAAAAGATAAAGGCTTTGAATATTACTTTAGCATATCAGCTGATAAATTAAGGTTATTTAAGAAGCTTTCCCCTGAGGAAAGGTTTCAGTGGCTTGAAGATGCCCATGAATTTGTAGCCAGTGCAGTTCCTTATGAGCAGATTAAGAGGTGGAAACTTTATATAAAAAGGAGATAGCTTAAGAGCTGATTCCATTAAGACAAGGATTGAAACCGAACTTTAAACATCCATGAAACAACCTATGAAGTGTAGGATCTACGCTTCGTAGGTGTGGGCCTGCTTGACAACCCTTAAAAACCGTGCTATAAAATTAATCAATTGCCTGCGGTAGCTTCCGGGCGCAGTGACCGCAGGCAAGAAAGTAGGGCAAAGCCCGCAACTTTGTTCTACTCCATTCCATATAGCACCTTCACTCCCCGGCGCAGGCGATCAATTGTTCCTTTTCGCGCATTCATAATATTCCATAGTGCCCAGCCCTCCGGAGATATTTCGGCAATTATTATTTTGCCCGGAAATAAAAAAAGAAACTACCTACGAAGTATAGATACTTCACTTCGGAGGTGGGGATTATTTCTTATGCTATGTTGCCTTATCTATGGGTGAGGTTAAGGTAAATTTCCTTGATTATTTCCAAGAAATAAATATCATTTTTTTAAGTTGTAGATAGAAAAAATAGAATGGGGTAGAATAAATATAGGCGTTATATAAAGCAGTACTAATGGCGTCATTGCCGGCTCATTATGGAGCATGTTCAGTGCCTCAGTTACATTTATTGCGGGAGCATTGCTTGCGGCTATCGCGGCAATAGGGGTTACTCTTTGCCAATTAGTGAGGGGGGGTGGAAAGGATAGAGTATAGTTTTAAAAAACAACCGGGCTAAACTTGCCCTGCTTAATATATATCAAGCCAAAAGGGAATGGAGAATATTCAGATAAAAATAGAAAAAATTGTTTATCCCGGGAAAAGTTTAGGTTATGCAGGAAAAACAGTTTTTACGGATGAGGGGCTTCCGGGAGAAGTGGTTTTGGTTGAAATTAAAAAAGTAAAAAAGAATTATATTGCTGCCACCACCCAGAAAATTCTTGAACCTTCTTTGCGAAGACAAAAACCAAAATGCACTCATTACCGAGTCTGTGGGCCCTATCAAGTAATCGAATATGAGTGTCAATTAGAAATAAAACAGGGTCAGCTTAAGGAAATATTTAGCCACCAGCTTCACTTATCTTCTTTTCCGCTGGTAACTATTCCTAGTCCCTCTCCTTTTGGTTACCGGAATCGGGCTCATTTCCATCTGCTGGAAGATAAAGGATTTTTTTCCCTTGCTTATCACCAGCCAGAGTCTTTAACTGAATTTGTTTTAGTAGAGCAATGTTTTCTTTTGCCGGAGAAAGTTAACGATGTTTTGAAACAGGTTATTGCCATTTTAAGTAATATTCCATTAATTCCAATAAAAGAACTTGAAATTCGTTATAGCTTTAGCACTGGCGAAGTTATTTTAATACTTTTTCTTAAGGAAAATGATTTAAGACAAAAAAAGTTTGAGCTATCCTTGGAAAATAAAATTAAGGAAATTTTATCGGTGCTACCGGTTTCCGGCATGATTGCAGTTATCAGAAAAAATGACCGGAAAAATAAATGTATCTCCTTCGGGCAAAATTTGATTTGGGAAACTATTGAGGGAGTTAGTTATGCTATTGGTCCGCAAACTTTTTTCCAGGTTAATATTCCTATTCTTAAGCATCTTTTTCGAGACCTTAAGGTTTTGTTATCGCTTTCTGGTCGAGAGCGGGTTGCGGACCTTTATTGTGGCGTAGGTACTTTTGGTTTGTTCTTAGCTTCGCAAGTTGCCGAGGTATATGGAGTAGAATTGCTTTCCGAAAACATTACTTTTCTTAATAAAAATCTAAAAGAAAATCGAATTAACAATTTTTTTATTACCGAAGGCAGGGCAGCAGAATGGACCGCTGAGATTTTGCATCGAGGAGTTGATATTGTGTTTGTTGATCCTCCGCGTCGAGGCCTGGAAACTCAGGTAGTCGAAGCACTTATGATGTATCCAGCTCGTTATCTCCTTTATCTTTCCTGTAATCCTTCTACCCAGGTTCGGGATTTAGGCCGACTTCTTCAAGTTTATGAGTTACAGGAAGTCCGGTTTTATGATTTTTTCCCTCAGACTCCCCACATTGAAACTTTAGCCCTTCTCGAAAAAAGACCTAAAGTTTGCTTTTATTCCCGACCCTATTGGTCTGGTGAAAAAGTTCTTTCTTCCCTATAGTCAGGAGAAAAATTTTCTTGCCCCTGAGCAGGGAAGAGATTATAATTTTTAAATAAAAAAGCGCGCTTAATTTTAACGGGAGAAAAAGCCATGAAAAAAACAATTACTTTTTTATTTTCATTCCTTTTAATTGGCTTTATTAACCCTAAACTAAACGGAGGAGAATCAATGGAAATAAAATTAAAAAGTAGCGCCTTTAAAGAAGGAGGAATGATCCCTTCGGAATATACTTGTGATGGTAAAAATATTTCACCGTCTCTCAGCTGGGAGGGAGTTCCTGCAGGAGCAAAAAGCATAGCTTTAATCTGTGATGACCCGGATGCCCCTATGGGCACCTGGGTTCATTGGGTCATTTATAATCTTCCTGCCACCATCAAAGAACTTCCCTCAAATATTCCGCCTACCAAAACCTTAGAAAATGGTGCTCGCCAGGGGATAAATGATTTCCGAAAAATTGGCTATGGCGGCCCCTGCCCTCCGGGAGGAACTCATAGATATTATTTCAAAATCTATGCTCTCGATACCCAATTAGATCTTGAACCGGGAGTAACCAAAGCCCAGTTATTGAAGGCAATGGAAGGGCATATTTTAGCGCAGGGGCAGTTAATGGGAAAATATAAAAGATAAATTTAGCGTCGAGAAGATGGTCGGGAAGGCGGGATTTTTAAAATCTGCCCTGGCCGAAGGGAATGAGGATTTTTAATTCCATTTATTTTGATAAGCTGATTTATGGTAGTGTGGTATTTCTGGGCAATTGTTCCCAAGGTTTCTCCAGGTTTTACTCGGTGTTCCCGGCCGGGAGAAGCTACTGCTGATTTCCTGAGGTTTTCCTTTTGTTGAGAAAAATTTTTAATGAATATTTCTTCTTGTGACTCTGGCAACTTAATCCAATAGCCATCAGGCGGAGTAGAAAAAGAGCGGAGGGCAGGATTATATTTTTTGAAATCGGAAAGCGAAATTCCGGCTAAGGAAGCAAGAGTGTTTAATGGAACCGAGTAGGGGATATGAATTTTGGTAAGCGGAGGCAATGTCTCAGAAAAGCTTAATTCATTAAACCCATATTCTTCCGGTTGCTTTCCGATGGTGATAGCAGCTAAAAGCTTGGGAACAAAGTCGCAACTTTCTGGCTTAAGGTAGGGGCGTTCGCGCAGGTACCATAAATCAGTGCTATTATATTTTTGAATTGCTTCAGCTACTTTCCTTTCGCCCGCGTTATAGGCAGTTAAAGCCAAATACCAATCTCCGAACATATTATATAAATCCTTTAAATACCTTACTGCAGCCTGGGTAGATTTTTCCGGATCCCTTCGCTCATCTACCCACTGGTCAACTCTCAAACCGTAACGACGGGCAGTGGATTTCATAAGTTGCCAGGGGCCACAAGCTCCAGCCGGAGAATAAGCATGGGGATTAACTCCGCTTTCGATCAAAGATAAATAAATCAAATCTTCCGGAAGCTCATTTTCCCTAAGGATGGGCATTATCAAGGGACGGTATTTTTCTGCCCGACCTAAGGCAGCCCGCATAAAATTTTCCTTATTTTGAAAATACTGGATAAAACCTTCGACCAGGTGATTATAAACCAGAGGAAAACCATTTTGTTCTATCCCCTTTCGATAGATATTTCTGAGGATACAGGCATATTGATATCCTTCCCAGGAATATCCATGGGCAATAAACTTCTGATAGCTAAAACCGTGAGGGTCAACCAGCTGCTTTAAGAAAGTAATTTCCCATTCAAAACTCATCGAAACCGCTTCCTTATCAAAATCCTTGGGATAAAAGTAGGGAGCAAATTTTTTTATTGGGTGGTAAGAAAAAGTAAATAGTTCCATACTCAAATTTTCTTCTCGAACCGAAAGATTATAGAGAATCCGGAGATAGTAATAATCAGGAGAAGGGTTACAAATTCCTATTATCTCCTGTGCTTGGAAGCCAACGGGTGAAATTAATTTATCCAAAGGGAGGAAGTTTTCTTTTGCCGAAGTTCCATAATATATCCCTTCTTTTGAAGGAGGCAACGAAGGAGCTACCCGATGGGAGTCGGATCGAGGAGAAATTGAGGCGCAGCCAATTAAAAAACCAAAAAAATAGTATATTATAATTATCAAGGTGTTTCGGTAAGCTACTGCCCTCTGTTTCATAATTCAATTGTATTTAAAAACTGCTTGTTAATGATATAAATTATAATGACAAGAGAAAAAAAATAAGTTCAAAAAATTTTGTCATTTAAAATGAAAAAGGAGAGGTTTTTTAAATCCTTTATCCCAAATTGGGATTCGCGTTAATTTCTTGTTGTTATGATTATTGACCAGATATGGCTCAAAGTCAAATTAAGGATTTTTTCAGCTTATTTGACCATTAAACCCAGAAGGGTTTACTTACTTTTGTTTTTGCTCTATAGTTATATTCCCGGGTTATAGTTAAGATTTACGGGTGGGGCGAAGAAGCATTTTTTGCTAATTTGGACCAAGTTAATTTGGCTTAACGATGGGTATTTTGTCTTTTGTTTTTATCTTTATTGCCGGATTTATAATTGGTTTGACTGCAGCCTGGATTCTTGGGCTAATTCAAGCCAAAACCGCTAAAGAATTAGCCAACGAACTTTTTCAAGAAAATGAAGCTAAACGCCGGGCAGATCTCGAATCAATGCTGGAACAAATTAAAGCAAGCTTTGGCAGTTTATCTCTGGAAGCTTTATCTCAAGCAACTGGCGAGTTTTTGAAATTAGCACGATCTAAGCTAGAGTCGGAACGGGAAGTAAGTATTAAAGAACTGGAGGCTAAAAAAGAGCTGATTGATCAGCAACTTCAAGCTATGGCTAAAGAGTTAGAAAATGTTACCCAGTTTATGCAGTCCTTAGAAAAAGATCGAATCGAAAAGTTTAGTGCCCTGGAAAATCAACTTAAGAATGCGAGTGAACAGACTGCAGCCTTAACAAAGGTTACTGCTAACCTTCGAGAGGCGCTTTCCAGCACTAAGGCTCGCGGCCAATGGGGGGAACGGATGGCAGAAGATGTTCTCCGACTGGCGGGTTTTGTTGAAGGGATAAATTATTACAAACAAAAAGCTCTGGAAGGGGGGGCGGGACGACCTGATTTTACCTTCCTTTTACCTAATGGCCTTAAGCTCAATATGGATGTAAAATTTCCTCTTGATAATTATCTGAGATTTTTAGACACACTGAACGAAGGGGAAAAAGCAAAATTTCGAACTGCTTTTTTACGAGATGTAAGAGCCCGGATTAAAGAGGTAACTTCCCGGCAGTATATTAACCCAGAAAACAATACGGTGGATTGTGTGTTACTTTTTATTCCGAATGAGCAGGTCTATACCTTTATCCACGAGCAAGATAGCGCTATTCTTGAAGAAGGAATTAAAAACCGAGTAATTTTCTGTTCACCGATTACTCTTTTTGCGGTTTTAGCGGTTATCCGGCAGGCGGTAGAGCATTTCACCTTAGAAAAAACCTCTCGTCAGATTCTCAATTTACTAATAGCTTTTAAAAAGCAATGGGATGAATTTGTCAATAAGTTTGAAGTGTTAGGCAGGCGAATCGAGGAAGTTCAAAAAGAATATACTGCGCTTATTACTACCCGAAGATATCAATTAGAAAAACCACTAAATAAAATCGAGGTACTGAAAAGCCAATATAATTTAACCAGCCCGGAAGGAAATCGAGAAACTGATTTATAATTCTCAGGAACCAAGGATGGAAAATAGGAATTGGAGAAAGAAAGCTTTATATTGGGGAATGGGGGTGGTGCTTTTTTTTCTTGTTTTTATTTTTCTTTTTTATTTTTTTACTCCGCTGCTTTTTTCCTCTGACTGGGCAAAAAAGAGGGTCTCGCTTTATCTTTCCCAAAGTTTAAATCGTCCGGTAAAAATAGAAAGTTTGTTCTTTTCCTGGAGGAAAGGAATAACTATTACCGGAGTTACTATCAGCAATCAGGATCGTTCACCCTTTCTTGAGCTGGGGTATTTTCAGTTTATTCCTGAGTGGACTTCTTTGTTGGGGGAAAAATTAAAAATTACTTACCTTCGGATTGCTGGAATCCGGCTAACCTTGATAAGGGACACTCCCAGGAGTAAAGTTTCAAGCCCTGCTTTTTTTTCTCAAACCAGCTCTCGCAATTTTTTTGTTCCGCCCAATAAAGTTTACCCAAAACACCAGCACTTAATTTTTGCGAAATTAGCCGCGCACTTTACTAACGCTCATATCACCGGAGGTGATTTTATCTTTATCGATCGCTACCTTCAAACCACCACGGAGATAAAAGATTTTTCTGCGGACATAAATCTCTCTTCCCCCAAAAAGCCTATCTCCTTTTTTTTAAAAGGGTTAATAATAGTTAATAATAATCCACCGGAATTAATAGAACTAAAAGGCACTGCCGAGCTTGGTTCTCCGGGAAGTTTTGATCTTGGCCAGGTTAGAGGGCGGGTAAATCTGAAAGCCGGATTTGGTTATGGAGAAGGATTTTTTGATGGCAGTAAGTTTACTCCCAATACTCCTTTACCCTTAGGAAGTTTATTCCTCTCGCTGGATTTGAATAAATTATCCCAAGTCTTAGCAGGTATTATCGGTTTCCCTCCTGGTTATTCCTGGGAGGGGAAGCTCAATCTGACTTTAACCGCTCAATGTGATTTGGCATCACAGGTTAGAATCAAGGGATTAACCAAAGTAACCAATTTCTCAATAACCGGCGGCAATTTTTTAAATACCCCATTAATCCAACCTCAAATTGAACTTACTCAAGATATTTTACTAAACCTTCCTGCCCAAAAAATGGAGGTAAAAGCATTTCAATTTCAGAGTGATTTTCTTCAGCTTTTTCTTTCCGGTAGCATAGACAAGATTTCTTCATCTCCTTCCGCTAAACTTACTCTTTCGGGAAGGGGAGATCTTTCTAAGGTAGTCCAAATTGGGCGTAACTTTTTCCTCTTGCCTCCGGAGCTTAACTTAGCAGGAATGATTCAAATCTTCCTTTCCGGAACTGGAAACTTAAAAGATTTTCATATAAATGGGACTTCTATATTAAAAGAACTTAGAATAGATCATCCCTGGTTAAAAGGAAAAACTTTCAAAGAGAAAGAGGTTAAAATTTTGCCGAACCTTGCCGGCAATCTCAAAAAAAAGCACTATATTATTAGCTCATTATCCATTCGGAGTAACTGTCTGGAAGGAGAAGTAAAGGGTAAAATTGATCGGGAAAATAATCTTGCCTTAGAGGGAAATATCTTTTTGAAGTTTTCTCATCTCCGAAGTCAGCTGCCGGAAGTAATTCCTCCGTTTTTATCTGGAGCCGGTAGCTCATCTTCTCGCTTTTTGATTAAGGGTAATTTTGAAAGCCAGTTGCGGATTAAAGGTGAACATTATTTTCCGTTTTTGCAAAATCTAAGCCTGTCCCACGAAATTAATTATTCACCGAAACAAGCTAAACTTACCTTCACCTTTATCAAAGCCAGGTCTTTGGATTGGTTAGATTTTACCGGCCGGGGAGAGATTGTCCCGATTTCTCCAAATCCTATAGTCAATGCGGCAGGCTCGCTCACTATTAAACTTGAAAATTTACCGGATTCAGTTCGGCTGTGGCTTCCCGAAGGAATAACGGGAAAGGGCAAAGCTTCTTTTTATTTTACCGGCAAAGGCCCCCTCTACCGGAAGAATAATAGACCGCTTATTTCTTTCTGGGCAGGGGGAGGTAAGCTCGGGTTAAATTCAATCGAATATCCAGCAGTAGGGGCCATTAAAGACCTCAGGAGTCAAAATTGTAGTCTGGAAAAAGGTATCCTAAAGGTTATCTTGTTGGGGGAGTTAAATGATGGTCCAACCAAAATGGAAGTTAGAGTAGATTTTAATCAAAAAAACCCTAAAATAAATTTATTGGGAGAAGGCAGGGAGATTAACTTATCAAGAAGGCAAAAGATCTTAAGCTATGTTTTACCCTTCAGCTCTAATTCAACTCTGTTTACTGGTAAAGGAAGTTTTTCCTTAGAAGCCACCTGGCAAGGGATTAATTGGGAGCAAGAGATTAACAGAAATATCACCGGAAAAGGAGTTTTGAATATAAGGGAAGGAACTATCCAGAGC
>Ga0315298_1011110_pt1 | contig 10658 bp, 5 predicted proteins | sample WHS_1_MG_FD_203077 | JGI IMG/M metagenome (GOLD analysis project Ga0315298, IMG submission 203077) | Extremophilic microbial mat communities from Washburn Hot Springs, YNP, Wyoming, USA - WHS_1_MG | ecosystem: Environmental > Aquatic > Thermal springs > Hot (42-90C) | place: USA: Wyoming...
CTCGCCGAATTCGAGTACCGCTATAATCGCCGATACGATCTCGCCAGCATGATCCCAAGGCTTGGATACGCTGTCGTCCACGCACCGCCGATGCCATACAGAGTCCTGAAACTGGAGGAGGTTTATGGGTAAGCAGGAAATATTTAACGGTTGATCCAGATCAAGGTGAATGCGCCTGGCACCGGATAGTATGACTCAACCGTGATGATGCGGGGTACGTCGAGGAACAACGTCATGGACCAGATCATTCCCCCGCTCATCAGGCCCCCGGTGGCACCGGGTGCTGCGGGACCGGGTACCGCCAGCCAGCCCGAAAGCCGCAAGCTTGGGGTTATTCTCCTCAGCGGCGTGGTGGTCGGCTCGATGATCGGTGGCGGATCGTTCAACCTGCCGCAGAACATGGCGCAGGGCGCGGGGCTCGCGGCCATCGTGATCGCCTGGGTGATCACCTTCATCGGCATGTATTTCCTGTCGAACAGTTTTCGCATCCTGTCGGACAAGCGGCCCGATCTCAAAGCGGGGATCTATTCATACGCGCAGGACGGGTTCGGCCGGTTTGCCGGCTTCCAGATGGCGTGGGGGTATTGGCTCAGTGCCGCGTTCGGCAATGTCGCCTTCGCGGTTCTGATCATGCAGATCCTTGGTTATTTCTTTCCTGTGTTCGGTAATGGGCAGAACTGGGCGTCGCTGATCGGTGCTTCGGTGCTGATCTGGGTGATGTGCTTCATCGTCATGACCGGGGTGAAGCGCACCGCGGCGCTGAACGTGCTGGCAAGCGCGCTGAACATCGTGACGATCGGCTTCGCATTGCTGGTCATGGCCTATTACGCGACCGGCGGCCACTTCACCTTCGACATCTGGGGCCAGAAGAACCACCTCGGCAGCCTGTTCACCCAGGTGAAAAGCACTATGCTGGTGACGCTGTGGGTATTCATCGGTATCGAAGCCGCCGTGGTCGTCTCGGACCGGGCGCGCAAGATGTCCGATGTCGGGCCGGCAACCTTCATCGGGCTTGGTGTGTGCACGCTGCTCTATGCGCTGCTCTCGATCATGCCGTTCGGCATCATGCATCAAGGTGATATCGCCAAGCTGGCCAACCCCTCGGCCGCATATGTGCTTTCGGCCGTGGTTGGGCGCTGGGGGGCGGTGTTCGTCAATGTCTCGCTGCTGATCGCGGTGCTCGGGTGCTGGCTGGCCTGGACCATTCTAACTGCGGAACTTCCGTTCGAGGGTGCCAAAGGCGGGGTGTTTCCGAAATTCCTCGCCCGTGAAAACCGGTTTCATGCGGCGGTGCCCTCCTTGTTGGTGTCGAGCGTGGTGATGCAGATCACCATGTTCGTCGTGCTGTTCGCGCATAACGCCTGGCTCTGGCTGATCGACATTTGCGGTGTGATGATCCTGCCGCCGTATTTCACCAGCACGCTGTTCCTCGCGCTGTATGCATCAAGGCCGGGCTATGTGGAAACCCATTCGGAAAGCCGCCGCGCGGCGCTGATCACCGGCATGCTCGGCGCGGTGTATTCGCTCTGGCTGCTCTACGCCGCCGGACCGGAATTCGTTTTGATGTCGACCATCATTTTCGCGATCGGCATCCCGGTGTTCTGGTACGCCAAGCGCGAGCATTTTCCGCACCTGCCAGTGTTCTCGAAAGGGGAAATGGCCTCGGTCGGTTTGCTGCTCGGCGTGGCAGTGGTGGCAATGGTGTTGTTCGCGAAGGGGATCGTTAAGGTCACCTGATCGGCACTCGACGCAGCGTACCCCAAAGGAAAACGTAAACTCATGTCTTTCGATACATTGTTCGGCATCCTCGCATGCAGCGCCGTACTGCACGAACCCTCGCAGGATGCGTGCCACCTGCGCGCCATCCTCGGTGAGGTAACGGAACGCGGCTACACCGTCACCGAGACGGCGAGCGTCGCCGATGCCGAGGCCGCGGTGCGGGCGGATGCCGCGATCGGGTGCGTCCTGCTCGAATGGGGCGATGGCGCCTGGCGCAGCGAGACCGACGCGCTGATCGAAACGATCCGGTCTCGCGGATTGGAAATGCCGATCTTTCTGCTGGTCCGGCGACATCGGTTGGACGAAATTCCGGTGGCGGTGCTTGGCATGATCACCGGCTATCTGTTTCTGGCCGAGGACATGCCCGACTTCATTGCGAAGAATTTGATCGGGCATTTGAAACTCTATGCGGCCACGTTGAAAACACCGTTCTTCGGCGCGATGGTCGACTTTGCCGAGGCCGGCAATCAGGTGTGGACCTGTCCGGGGCACAACGGCGGGATCTTCTACTGGAAGAGCCCGGTCGGGCGATTGTTCGTCGAGCACCTGGGTGAGGCGATTTTTCGTAACGATCTGGACAATTCGGTGGTCGAGCTTGGTGATTTACTGACCCATGAAGGGCCCGCACTGCAGGCCCAGCGTGAAGCCGCGGTGATTTTCGGCGCAGATCGCACCTATTTCGTGTTGAACGGTACGTCGACCTCCAACAAGATCGCGCTCGGCGCCCTGGTCGCGCATGCGGGCGGCATTCCGGTCTATCTGCCGACCGACCGCAATCCGCAGGGGCTGATCGGGCCGATCGATTTCGCCTCGCTCGACGAGACCGCCATCCGCGCGCGGATCGAGGCTCATCCGCTGGTCACCGATCCTGCCGCGGCGCGCGCCGCCAAGCCGTTCCGGGTCGCGGTGATCGAACAATGCAGTTATGACGGCACGATCTACAGTGCAGAAATGATCTACCGCAAGCTGAGCCCCTTGTGCGACTATATATTGTTCGATGAAGCCTGGGCCGGCTTCATGAAGTTCCATCCGTTGTTCGTCGGGCGGTTTGCGATGGGTCTGGCAGGCATGGGCGCCGATGACGCCGGTATCATCGCGACTCAATCGACCCACAAGCAACTCGCCGGTTTCTCGCAGGCATCGCAAATCCATGTGAAGGATCATCATATCGCAGGGCAGCGGCGGCAGGTGACGCATAAGCGCTTCAACGAAACCTTCATGCTGCATGCATCGACATCACCGTTCTATCCGCTGTTCGCCTCGCTCGATGTCGGGGCACAGATGATGAAGGGGCGCGCCGGCCATGTGATGTGGGATGACACGATCCGGCTCGGCATCGAGTTGCGCAAGAAACTCCGGGCATTGTCCGACGAGTTCGCCACCGCCGCGAGGCATCCGGCAGAGGCATGGTTTTTCGATCCGTTCGTGCCCGACCGCATCCCGGCCGCGGGCGACGACGCGCAGGGCATGATCCGCTGGCAGGATGCACCGACCGATCGTCTGGCGAGCGACCCCGCGTGCTGGGCGCTCGAACCCGGCGCCGCCTGGCACGGGTTCACCCATCTGGTGTCGGGCTATGCGATGACCGATCCGAACAAGCTTACCCTGATCACCCCCGGCCTGTCGCGGGTGGATGGAACCTATCAGGACCACGGCATCCCCGCAGCAATTCTCGCAGAATATCTCAGGGAAAATCGGATCGTGCCGGAAAAGAACGATCTGAACAGCATCCTGTTCCTGCTCACGCCGGGCATGGAATCGAGCAAGGCGGGCACGCTGCTGAGTGCGCTGGTCAGCTTCAAGCGGCTGCACGATGTCAACGCCCCGTTGATCGAGGCGCTGCCCGACTTCACCGCGCGTCACGGCGCGCGCTACGCGAAAATCGGCCTGTACGATCTGTGCCACGAGATGCACCAGTTCTACCGTGCGCACGATGTCAGCACCTTGCAGCGCGATCAGTTCCGCGCCGCGCATTTTCCGCAAATCGTCATGGCCCCACAGGAAGCGATGCAACATTTCATTCGCAACGATGTCGATTATCTGCCGCTCGATCAGCTGTCGGGTCGCGTCGCGGCCACGCTCGCGCTGGTCTATCCACCCGGTATCGGCGTGATCGTGCCGGGCGAACGCTACGATGAGCACGCCCGCCCGATGGTGGATTACCTGCGGATGTTCGAAGCCGCCGCCAACCGGTTTCCCGGTTTCGAAAGCGAAATCCAGGGTGTGTACCGTGAGACCCAGGACGACGGCAGCGTGAAACTATTCACCTATGTGATGCGGCAATGAACGATGTCATGAACCCGCCGGTCGCCATTGTGCCAGCACCGCTCGGCGCGTATTCTGAAGTTGGGGTTTTGCGGGAGGTGCTGGTGCACCGGCCCGACGTCAGCCTGACCCGGCTGACCCCGGGCAATTGCCGTGATCTGCTGTTCGACGATGTGCTCTGGGTGAAAAAAGCCCGCCAGGAGCATGATGCCTTCGTCGATACCATGCGCGAGCGCGGGGTCGTGGTGCGCGAATTCGGCGCCATGCTCGCCGAAACCATGGCGGATCCGGTGGCACGCGCCTGGCTGCTCGATCGGCGCATCGATATCGGCCATCTCGGTCACGGCACGATGGGCGAAGTTCGTGCCTGGCTCGATGAATTGTCCTCGGTGCAGCTGGCTGCGTATCTGGTGGGCGGCATCACGCGGTCGGATCTGCCGTTCACGCCGGGCGGGCTGTTCGGCGCCACCCGCGCACCACATGATTTCGTGCTGCCGCCCTTGCCGAACCAGTTGTTCACCCGCGACAGCTCCTGCTGGGTCGGCAAGGGTGTGTTCATCAACCCGATGTTCTACCCCGCGCGTCGTCCGGAAGCGATCAACGCTGCCAGCGTCTATCGGTTTCATCCACGCTTTCGCGACGCCGATTTCGTGCGCTATCTCGATGCGTCCGACCAGGATTACAGCCCGATCAGCCTTGAAGGCGGCGATGTGATGCCTTTGGCCGGCGGTGTCGTGCTGATCGGCATGGGCGAGCGTTCGACGCCGCAGGCCGTTACCGACTATGCGCGCCGGTTGTTCCAGCACGGCGCGGCGACCCGCGTGATCGCAGCCCTGATGCCGCGCGATCGCAGCTTCATGCATCTCGATACCGTGTTCACCTTCTGCGACCGCGATCTGGTAACTGTATTCCCTGACATCGTCGATCACATCACCAGTTTTTCGCTCTACCCGGAGGACGATGCCGGTCGCATCACGGTGGTGCGCGAACCACACCCCTTCACCGCCGTGGTGGCCGCCGCAATCGGAGTGCCGCATCTCCGCCGCATCGCCACCGGTGGCGATGCGGCGGAGGCCGAACGCGAACAATGGGACGACGGCAACAACGTCATTGCGCTCTCGCCAGGCGTGGTGATTGCCTACGATCGTAACGTTTATACCAACACGCTGCTGCGCAAGGCCGGGATTGAGGTCATCACCATCGAGGGCTCAGAACTCGGGCGTGGGCGGGGTGGTGGGCATTGCATGACCTGCCCGCTTGTCCGAGATCCGCTCTGAACCGCCACACTGAACACGCCACTTTAAACCCGCATCACGAAGGATAGCATCATGCCGATCAATCTGCACGGTCGCAGCGTCATCGATCTCGACGATTTTTCACCCGCCGCGTTGCGGTATCTGCTGGCGCTCGCGAAGGATTTGAAGGCGGCACGCAGCGCCGGTGCCGAACGGCCGCAACTCGTGGGCAAGAATATCGCCCTGATTTTCGAGAAGGATTCCACCCGCACCCGCAGCGGCTTCGAAGTCGCCGCGCACGACCAGGGGGCGCATGTCACCTATATGGGGCCGAGCGGCAGTCATATTGGTGAAGCGGAAACCGTGCGCGATACCGCCCGCGTGCTCGGCCGCATGTTCGATGCGATCGAGTTTCGCGGCTTCGGCCAGGCGGATGCGGTGACGCTGGCGCAGTATGCCGGTGTGCCGGTCTACAACGGCCTGACCGACCAGTCGCACCCGACCCAGATACTGGCCGATTTCATGACCATGCTGGAATTCACGCATAAATCGCTGCGTGACGTCCGCTTCGCCTTCATGGGCGATGGCCGCAACAACATGGCCCGCTCACTGGCAACCGGCGCCGCCAAGATGGGCATGGGTCTGACCATCGGCGCGCCGGTCTCGTTGCGGCCGGATGCCGCGTTCATCGCCCATGTCGACGCCATTGCGCATGAGACCGGCGGTTCGGTCCGCTACGAGGCCGATCCGGCAGCCGCGGTCGCCGGGGCGGATTTCATCTACACCGATGTCTGGCTTTCGATGGGCGAAGACAAGACCAAATGGGGCGAGCGGATCGACCTACTGAAGCCCTACCAGGTCAACGCGGCATTGATGGCCGCAACAGGCAATCCGCTGGTCAAATTCATGCATTGCCTGCCGGCGTTTCATAACACCGAGACCAGCATCGGGCGCGACATCGCGGCGCGGTTCGACATAACCGCGATGGAGGTGACCGACGAAGTGTTCGAATCCCCCGCCTCGATCGTGTTCGATCAGGCCGAGAACCGCATGCACAGCATCAAGGCGATCCTGCTCGCCACACTGGGTTAGAGCAAGATCGCTTGAGGTTGACGCGCTCGCGTCAGTCGAAAGCGATGAAATTGATCGTAAAACAAAGGCTGGAGCATGATCGACCTTAAATGATCATGCTCCAGCGATCCGCATCCTGATCCCCTTGGGGCGGCCTTGCGATCACGATATCAGCACCGCCGCACCTTCGAAGCGGCCGGCACGCAGGTCGGCCAGGGCCTGATTCGCTTCGGTCAGCCGGTAGGTGGTGGTGTGGGTGACGATGCCGATTTCCGGCACCAGGTGTTGCACGACGTCTAATGCCGAGATTCTGGCAGTTGTAGAATCAAGGTTTTAGCGCATGTCTTTGCAATTCATGCCTACACCTGACGTGAGACTCGGACTTACTCAACTACATTAAACGTGAGACAAAGTTTACTGCAATGTTGAAGTCACTTCATGGCGCTCGAACCGGAACAGACGGCGGATGTGACGGACGCCTGATGGCAAACCGGCGACACGGGTTCAAACGTTTCCTGACGTATTGTAGCCGATCTGAGCATAGGTATTGATTACAGCCTGTCTCACCATTAACTGTTATCATGAGACGCTTGGCCTCCCCGTGTCTCAAGTTAAATGACGCAAAGTCGCGGTACCAGGAAATTCTCATATTTAAGCGTAGGCCGACACCTTCGGTGCAATTGGTCCGTCTGCTAGATGTTCTACGCTGGACAGATTAGGTATCTCGCTGAAAATGCTTTCGATCAGCTCCTTGACGTGCCTTGTCATAGGAAACGGCCCTTCCGCCCGTTCCCTTCCGGGTGCGCCGGTTGACATTTGTATCACTTTTAACAGGCGCGAACCGCCATGTGCAGTTAAATGGCATCTTGATGTCATCAGCTGTCGCAGCGGCGGTGCTGCGGGTTCGAAGATCGAAATTACTGGTGAAGGGCCAGAAGGCTTCGCGGACAGGCTGCGCGAAGCAGCTCTCCGGACGGCCTACAAACATGAATCCGCGCTTGGATGCTGGCCGTCCACCGGCTTCAGCACCCTGCATGGCCTATGGGAGTGTGACATCGTGGTCAAAGCCCGCGGAATCGGTTTCGATCCCTCCCTGAGCCGGGACCGCCATGTAGGCCCCCGGTCGGCTCCGCCCGCCATGTACCATAATTGGTTGGGCGAGCGGCGTCTCTCGTTCGCGCGCTGGCTTACGGCACCGCCTGCCGCGTGGGATTGGCCCCTGATGCAGCCGTCAATAACACCACCTCAGCATTCATCCCAGGTCTTGCGATCGCCGGATTTGCTGATTGCGCTTGCTTCCGCTCGCGCGACCAGGAGGTTGGACGACCTTGCCAAAATTCTGACCGTCCCGCTGCGGGCCGAACCTGCATATATCTCTGCCAAAGCTTCCCATATCGAGGCACTGGAGCAGTGCTTCCATTTGGCGCGTGACGTGCGTGAAACACCAAACTGGTGGCTCTATGATGAATACGGCTCCGTCATCATTGACACACTCGCCCAGCGCATCCGCGCCTGTCAGTCCGCCCTGTTTGCCGCCGCGTTCATGCGCCCGACAACTCCGGCTGGGTGAAAAGCCACAGTTTCAACTCTGCTTCGCGCTGTTTCCGGCCAACCGGGTAGGCACTGCGGTCATGCAAATAATAATAGCCATCCTCTAGCGCCACCGGTTTCTCTGCCAGTTCCGCCATCGGCACCATCGTCAGATAGTCGCTGAGACAATCAACTCCCCCTGGCGGGGTCAGTGCCTGTTCAGGGATCCGTTCGAACAACGCCTTGCGGAAACCTCGCAGATGCGCCCAGACATTACCTCCCCCGTGCCGGCGTGGTTGTGAATGACAGACTGGATACAGCGCAAGCGGCTTGTCCGGTCGGAACATGGGGGCGTTAACCAGATCTGCGCCATCACGCCAAGCATGCCAGAGCCGCGACGCTGCGTCAGCCTGCATCAATGCGTCATCCTGGTCCAGCACTACGATCAGACTTTCGGGCCGCGTGCAGATGTCATGCACTGCGAGCTGAAAATTCTTGATGTATCCGGCGCGCTCTGTCCGGCGGATGATCGTCGATCGAGACCGCATCTCGTCAAACAAATGGTGTAGAGGCATCGCCGCTCCCCGCTCGCCGGCATCCTCGATCAGGATGATCCCGAACTCCTGCCACGTTTGCATGGCCAGGGAACAGATGCAGCGGGCGAGCCGCTCAGGCTGTGTATCCCGCCCAAGCAGCAGAAAAACGAGATCCTCGCCGCGGGTCGGATATTGCCAGGGGGCTGAGATATCAAGATCCCATTTTTCCGCCTGCTCGGGCGGATACCAGCCCTGGCCGATCAGATCACGCACCATAGCGAGCGCTGGCCAATCCTTGTTCTCATTGCGTGGATGAACATAAAAGCTCCGCGGATCGCCGCCCCGCACGCTTTGCATGCCATTGCTCTGCTGGGCACGCTCGAGCACACGATGCCACATCAGCACGTGCCGATCCTTCTGAACCGGATTTTCGAATGGCTGCCGTGCCAGAATACGGGGCAGATCGAGCATCCCCATACGGATTTCTGGTGGGTATCCGCCCTCGCTGCTCCCGTAGGTCAGGAAGGCAGACGCCGCCTTGGGAATGTTGAAGCCCACGGACCAGACCGTCGGCGCGTCAAAGGGACGCTTCATATCGCTGATAACATCGTGCCCGACGTCGGCTACGCCGACGAGGACATCGATATCCATTTGCAGAACGAACCGCGTTTCAATTCGCTCAAACGCCCAAAGTTGTGAGAATAGTGGCGCGCCATCAACCGTGTGACTGCAGAAGGCTTCAGCGGTGGCGAACCATCTTTGGTACAGCGCGGCCACTTCGCCCAAAGCCGTAGGTGCGACCCATACTTCGTCGAGCCAACCGCCACTCATGAGCGCATAAGCCTCTTCGAGCAACCGTGCGAGATCGCCCGCAGCATATTGGCGCAGATAAGGCCCCTGATATGGATCGATCAGCAGAACCCGACGTGAGAACCTAATACTGCCGCACAATCCGCCGATAATATGCCTGATCTGTGTAGCCAGCACTGCCGCATCCTGCGGGCAACTCTTGATCAGCAGCGTCACATCATCATGATGGAACCGCACAAGATCGGTTGGCTCGGAGTGCTCGCATGCCGGGTGAAGCCCCGCAATCAACTCACCATAGAATTCCGCGAATCCGTCGAGCGCCGAGAGCCCCTCCAGCGCTGCGCGCCAGGTCCGCCGCCGGGTCAGCTCAAAGTCAGACCAGCCCAGAATGGAGATAGCGTAGAGCCGGGCCGCGCAATCAAGAAACCGAGACACGATCAGCGGGTGAATATCCCGCCCGATATCTATATAGACAAGCTCCCTGCGTTCATCGAGCCTAAGATTATCCCGCTTGATATTGCCAGGAACAACCCCTGCCTCATGAACCGCCGCCAGAAAGGCGCGAATGGTCGCCGACGCCAACTGCCCCGGCATCTCCATAAGCGGGATTTTGGGCATGCCGATGACGATTCCGTCGAGGGAGCCTGGGTAAATGTCAAAAGGGATGATGGCGCCACGCGTTTTTCCCACCAGCTGTCTGATGGCGATTAATTCATCTTCTGTCACCACCCCTGGATAGAAACGCTTGCGCCGCTCCTGCACCTCATCCCAGACGATGCCTTCATATCCCCAACCCAGCACCGGCTTTCCGCTATCAAGCACATCGCGCCAGAGCAGCACGGCATTGCTGAGGCGCATACGGGAATGTCCCCAGGCGCTGACGGCGCGGTTGTGCTGTGTCGCATGCCCGTCAATGGCATAGACTGCATAGGCGGGCTCGGAGACGACACAGCCGCGATCCGGGCTGAACATCAGCAGCCCGGCGACCAGCCAGTGATCCTCGGCGCTGCGCGTCAGCGGATAGCGGATCCGGGAGCGGACGCGGAGCAGGAGGTTACAGGAAGGCAGTTCGTGCTCTGCCTGGCCGGCGCAAAATGCCCTTACGAACGAAGTCAGGCGCTCGCGGTCGAGCAGCACCTCGGGGTCGGCACGGTTCAGGCTGCCGACCATCTCATTCCCTTGGCGCAGATGATTGCTGCCGAGGACGAAATCAGCGCCGCCGCGATCTCCGGCTTCCACCATGCTACGCAGCGAACTTCTGGTCGCCAGCCGGTCATCGGCATCCAGCCGTGCCACCCAGCGCGCCTGAGGAAAGACCTCATCTACCAGATCGAGAAGGGCATTGCGCGTATGCGCCGCCGAACCGCAACATCCGTGCGCAATGACCACCTGTGGATGATCCAGAAGCCCCGCTGCACATTCCCGCCAATCG
>Ga0315298_1011113_pt1 | contig 10656 bp, 9 predicted proteins | sample WHS_1_MG_FD_203077 | JGI IMG/M metagenome (GOLD analysis project Ga0315298, IMG submission 203077) | Extremophilic microbial mat communities from Washburn Hot Springs, YNP, Wyoming, USA - WHS_1_MG | ecosystem: Environmental > Aquatic > Thermal springs > Hot (42-90C) | place: USA: Wyoming...
CGCCCTGTGTGGCCTGAGCCTGGAGAACGAAAGTGGACAAACTGCTGCCCGACGAAGCGCGGCGCGCGCTCAAGACCATCGACAAAGCCGACATTGTGATCGGCATCCCGAGTTACAACAACGTCAGGACCATCTCGCACGTGGTGCGCGCCGCTCAGGCCGGCCTGGCGAAGTATTTCCCCCAGTTTCCGGCGGTGATCGTGAACTCCGACGGCGGGTCCACGGATGGAACTCAGGACGCGGTTCTCTCCACGCGGCTCGAAGACACCCACCTGCTGATGCTTTCGACGCCGCTGCATCCGGTCCACCGTCTGTCGTTTCCGTATCACGGCATACCCGGAAAAGGCAGCGCCTTCCGCATGATCTTTCAGATGGCGAAGGAACTGGGCGCCGGGGCCTGCGCCGTCGTCGATTCCGACCTCAGGTCGATCACTCCGGAATGGATCGACCTGCTGGTGCGGCCGTTGCTCCACGGCGGTTACGATTTCGTGGCCCCTTATTATCACCGCCACAAGTACGACGGGACCATCACCAACAGCATTGTCTATCCGCTGACCCGGGCGCTCTACGGCCTGCGGGTACGGCAGCCGATCGGCGGAGATTTCGGCGTCTCCTCGCGGCTGGTGTCGCGCTACCTGGCGCGGAACGACTGGGAGACGGACGTCGCCCGGTACGGCATTGACATCTGGATGACGACCATCGCCATCGCCGAAGGCTTCAAGGTGTGCCAGAGCTTCCTGGGCGCCAAATTGCACGACGCCAAAGATCCGGGAGCCGACTTGAGCGCCATGCTCCTTCAGGTGGTGGGAAGCGTCTTCATCCTGATGGAGGAGTACGCGCCCGTCTGGCAAAAGAAGAGCGGCAGCAGCGATGTCGGCCTGTTCGGCTTCCGCTTCGACGTCGGCCTCGATCCGGTTGAAGTGAACCTCGACCGCATGCTGAATGCCTTCCGGCGCGGTTGCCGGGAGCTGCGTGAGGTTTGGTCGATGGCGCTCGGGCCGGAGCCGTTGAAGCAGGTGCTGGCCCTGGGCTGCGGCTCGGAGGCCGACCCTCGCAATTTTCACCTGCCCGATGAACTGTGGGTTGAGATCGTGTGCGATTTCGCCTGCGCCCACCGGGCCAAGCCCATTGAACGCGGCCACCTGTTGCGGTCGCTGACCCCGCTCTACCTGGCCAAAGTCGCGTCTTTTGTGATTGAGACCAGAACTCTCGTGTCCGCCCAGGTCGAGGAGCGCATCGAAGCGCTGTGCGTCTGTTTTGAGCGGTTCAAACCCACCCTGATTGCACGCTGGAAAGGAGAAGCCCGCTCAGACCAGCCGCCGGAGCAACGCGCCGCCGGTGTGCGGGAAGAAGAACTTGTCCGAATGGAGGCCAAGAAATGATTACCACCCTGCAACAAATCCTGGAGAATGCCCTGGAACGCCTGGCGCTCATCGTTACCACTTACCTGCCCTCGCTGCTGGCGGGTCTGACCATCTTCTGCGTCGCATACCTGATTGCGCGGCTGGTGCGGTGGGCGCTCGCCCGGATGATCAAGGCCGCGGCGCTCGATCGTTTTCTCGCCCAAAGCGGTCTCTCCTCGATGTTCGGCCGGTCCGAGCGGCTGCGCGCCGCCCGCCTGATCTCGGGTACGGCCTACTGGAGCATTCTGCTGATCGGGCTGCTCACCGGGTTGAGCGCGTTCAACACCAGCCTCACCTCCCGCATGATCGAAGGCGCGGTCTTCCTGTTCCCGAAACTGGTAGCGGCCGGGGCCATTCTTCTGGCCGGCGCGTGGCTGGGCCAGTTCCTTGCCCGAAGCACCCTGGTTTGGGCGGTCAATGAAGACATCCCTTACGCCCGTACGCTGGCTGCCGCCGTGCGCATCGTCATCGTATTTGTGTCCGTGGTGGTGGCGGCCGACCATCTGGAGTTCGCCCGTAGCGTTTTCCTGGCCGCATTCATCATTTTGGCAGGCGGAGTCGTCCTCGCCGCCAGCATCGCGGCGGGAATTGCGGCGCATAGCGCTATCGAGCGGCGCCTGGAGGCTCCCCAGCGGACCGGGAGGGAGAGCGAAAAGTCGCTCTGGAATCATCTTTGAGCGGGACCGTAAACCCTTGCTTTCCGGCCGGCATCGTCGCTCCGGTGGTGTAATGAAGGCAGGCTCGGATCTATGCGGCTGCGGACGTGGCCCATTCTTATTCTGGCTTTTGCAACCTTCGCCGCTCTGATCGCGTTCACCGGTTGGGGCACGCTCCACCGGGCGCGGCGGATCTACAGCGAGGTTTCTAAGATTCATGACAACTACCAGCGCAGCGAACAGATCCTCAACCAGATCCACAGCGAAATCCACGTGTCCGGCTTGTTGGTGCGAGATTACCTTCTGGACCGCTCCAACCTGACTTCGGAAAGCTACCGTGCCCAGTTGCTCGCCCTGCGTTCCTCAATCCCGAAGGAGTTGCAGGCCCTGGCCGAGGTCCTGACCGCGCAGGAGGCCGCGGCCCTGAACCGGCTGCGGGAGGAACTCGACGGCTATCTGAACTCGATCGATCCTCTTTTCACGTGGACCCCGGGACAGAAGCTGGCGCTGAGCTCATCCTTCCTGAGGAGAGAAGTCCTGCCGCGCCGGGAGGCTGCACTGGCAATTGCCCGCGAGATTCGAGATCTCAACCAGGCCAGATTGAGCCAGCAGCAACGGGACGTTGAGCGCAAGGAAGGGGAGCTTCCGTACTATGTCGCCAGAATGTTGGCCATTACCCTGCTGCTCGGTCTTGTCGTGGCCGGCTTGACCATCTACCGGATCGACAGTCTGGAAAGCAGAGCCGAGGCGCAGCGCGCCCGGACGGAACAGGCCGAACAGGAACTCAGACAATTGTCCCAGCAACTGGTCAAAGCCCAGGAAGAGGAGCGCAGGTCCATCTCCCGCGAGCTCCACGACGCCATCGGCCAGATGCTGACGGCGCAGCGGATGGAGCTGCGAAACCTGAAGAAGTTGCGGACCGCTCCCGAAGAGGAGTTCCTGCGCCGGCTCGAGGAAACGGCGCAACTCTCGGAACAGGCGCTGCGCGCGGTGCGGGATCTGGCCATGGGTCTCCGCCCCTCCATGCTGGACGACATCGGCCTGGGCCCGGCCATCGAGTGGCAGGCCCGGGAATTCTCCCGCCGCTACGGAGTGCCGGTCACCGTGCAGCTCGAAGGCCCCCTGGACAACCTGCCGGAGACCCATCGTACCTGCACATACCGGGCGGTCCAGGAGGCCCTGACCAACTGCGCCCGCCACGCCGGGGCGAGCGAGATTCGCGTCACCATCCATGGCCGGGAGGACCGGTTGAACATCATCATTCAGGACAACGGATCGGGCTTTGATACTTCGAAGGTGCGCGGCAGCGGCCTGGGCTTGCTCGGCATCCAAGAGCGAATGCGAGACCTGGGCGGGAGGGCGGCGATTCTGTCGCAGCCCGGAAAGGGCACCGTGTTGTCCCTGGAAATCCCCCTTGAGACGAAAGAGGCGAGTACGAAATGAGCGGTATCCGAATTCTGCTGGCGGATGATCACGGTCTGGTGCGAAAGGGGCTCCGCTTCCTGTTCGAACACGAACCCGGGATGACGGTGGTCGGCGAGGCCGCCGACGGCAGGGAAGCCGTCCGCCTGGCCGAGGAACTGAAACCGGCGGTGATCATCATGGATATTGCCATGCCGCAGTTGAACGGAATTGAAGCCGCGGCGCAGATCGTCAAGCGCAATCCTGACATAGGCATCATCATCCTGAGCGTCCATTCCGACGAGTCGTACCTGCTCCGGGCGCTGAATGCGGGCGCCAAGGGCTACCTTTTGAAAGATTCGGCGGAACTCGACGTCGTGCGCGCAGTCCAGGCGGTCGCCTCAGGCAGGCCTTTTTTCTCTCCCGCCATCGCCAAGACGCTGCTGGAAGACTATATGCACTACCTCAAGCAACGCGACTTGCAGGACTCCTACGACCTGTTGACGGAACGGGAGAAAGAGATTCTCCAACTCCTGGCCGAAGGCAAGTCCAACAAGGAGGTCGCAACTCTGTTAAACCTCAGCCTCTACACCGTGGAAACCCACCGCACCCACCTGATGCAGAAGCTGAATCTGCACAACACGGCGGAGATCGTTCTCTACGCGGTGCGCAAAAAAATCATCACGTAAGGCCGCGCCAATTACCGGCCCACCACCGGCTTCCCGTTCTCGTCCAGATGCGGATAGGGACCGCCGATGCGGAACCGGTCGAGAATATAGTCGTCGTACTGCGGCGTGGGATCGAAGTAGCCGCCCTTCCGGATGTGCTCCTTCACCACCGCCTCGTTCAGTTCCACGCCCAGCCCCGGCGTGTCCGGCACGGTGATGAAACCCCGGTCCACGATCGGCTTCGATGGTCCGGTAACCAGGTCCCCCCACCAGGGGATATCCACCGCGTGGTTCTCCATGGCCAGCATGTCTTTGAGCGTTGCGGCCATGTGTACGGAGGCCAGACAGCCGACCGGGGAGCCCGCGAAGTGGATCGCCGTCTGGATGCCGTGCATCGAGGCGTAGTCGGCAATGCGCTTGGTTTCGCGAATCGCGCCTGAGGTCAGCGGGTCGGGATGGATGATATCAATCGCCCGGTTGTCGATCAGGTCCTTGAAACCCTCTTCCAGCCCGAAGAGGCTTTCGCCGGTGGCGATTGGCGTGGTGGTGGCTTCTTTCAGTTCTTTGTAACCGCGCCAGTCCTTGGGCGCATCACCCCCCGGTCCGAGATGGCCCACCTGAATCATGTCTTCGGCCCAGGCCAGATCGTATCTTTCGAACGCCCGCGCGTAGCGGATGCTGTCGTTCACCGTCAGCGCGCCGAAATGGTCGGCGGCCAAAGGAGCTTCCCAGCCGATCTCGTCCCGCACCGCCTGAATGTACTCGCACAGGTATTGCAGGCCTTTCTCGGTGGCTACCCTCAAGCTGTTGACAGCGCCGGGACGATGCTCGACCAGGCTGGTTCCGAGGTCCATCTTGAAGAAGGTGAAGCCCATCTGCTGCCGCTTCTTGAGCCGGGCGGCGAAGACTTTGGGATCCCTGCTCTGATCGGTGTCGCAGTAAATCCGGATCTTGTCCCGGTATTTCGACCCGATCAGGCGCCAGGCCGGCACGCCGTACACTTTTCCGGCGATGTCGTGCAACGCCATATCCACGGCGCTGTATCCGCCACCCAACCGCTGGTGGTTGGCGAAATTGCGAATGCTGTCCAGAATCCGTTCGATATACAGCGGGTTCTTGCCGACCAGGTGCGGCTTCAGAACAAGCGCCGTTCCTTCCCGGCCCGCGTCGCGCACCTCGCCGAGCCCGTAGACGCCCTGGTTGGTGTCGATGCGGATAATCGGATAGTCGTAGTTCGACGCCACCAGGACAGACCGCATGTCAGTGATCTTCAACTGACTCGGCGCCGAGTTTCGATTGAACCCCTGCCGCGCGCCGGCCTGCGCGGACGCGCCGCCCTCCGTCATTTTGAACATCCCGGCGAGTCCCGCCGCTCCGGCCAGAAGCCGCCTGCGACTCAGCCGGGATTTCGTCGAAAAAACCATGATTCACGCTCTCCTATTTCTATTTCCCTCCAGAGGAGGGGATTTCTACTGCTTCTCCAAAACCAGGGTCTGGTCGGCCTCACCCATGCTGCTCGAAAAATGGCGGCTGACCGTCAGAGTCTTGCCGTCGCCGGAGAGCTTCCACTTGTCCTGCATGGTGACGTCGTTGTCCCCAAACCTACCCTTGGTGTCCACCACCAGGGTGTCGCCCTCCCACTTGAGCGTGCTCTTCATTTCGTTGCCGCGAAACTCGTTGGTGCACTCTTTGCCGTCGGTGGTGTAATTCACTTCGAAGTCGAAGTCGCCCCTATCCGTCGACTGGCTGATGGCGACCTTGAGCTTCGGATCGTCATGGGTGATTTTCTCCGTCATGCTGCTGGGCGGCGGCATGGGACCGAAGTCGCTCTTGGCGGTGTTCAGTTTCCAGTCACCGGTGAAATTCGGCTTCGCGATCGCCGGCAAGGCGATGAGCGCCAGTATTCCGAGCAGCGCAACAACCCGCGCACAAGACAACTGCATATCCATCTCCTTCCCCACCATTCACCGCGTTCCTCGTCGCGGACGGCGGCAGGGTACCAGCATACATGAGATTACCCTTGAAAAGAACCATCCCCTCACAAGCACGGAACAAATAGCCGCTGCCAGCGTCTTATGAGTGGGACTACACATCAAGCGCAAGTTGCCTGACACCCTGTGGCGCCCGGAACGGAGGAGATGCGATGTATCACCTCGGTACGGATTGCCTCATCTGCACCGTGCTGTTCTCGGTGGCGCCGGAAGCGACGCCAGTACCCGCGCGGGAGCCGGAAGCGGCGCCGCAACCCGCCCTCACGATCCGCCTCTACAATCTGGCTCCGGTGGGCAGTTACCGGTTGAGGTGTGCCCGGCGAGTGGCAACCCGAATCTTCCAGAACGCCGGTCTGGAAGTCCGCTGGATCGATGCCCCGGCGACCTCTCTTGAGGCCTGGCGCGAGGATCTGAGCGTGTCTTTCGCCCCACCGGCCGCGTTGCCGGATGAAATTCCAGTTCGCATTGTGGCCCGCCTCCCCGGGCGGCGGTACCCCGGCGCGCTGGGTATCGCCCGGACGGCTGCCCGCTCCGGAGTCCCCATCACTGTCTTCTACGACCGGATTGAGGATATCGCCCGGCAGCATGGCATCTGCCCGGCGGTGCTGCTCGGCCACGCCATCGCCCACGAGGTCGGCCACCTGCTGCTCGGCTCGGCGGGACACGCGAGCCGCGGTCTCATGCGGCCCCGGTGGGATTGCGCCGATTTTGTGCGCCCCTACCCGCTTTTCTTCTCCAGTGAGGAGCGTGAACGGCTCCATAGCGCTCTCACCCGGAGGCCTGATGTCGAATCCCTCTCCGGGCGCCGGCCGTGATGGGCCCGGTACGGGCCGCCCTGGGTGGGGCCACGGGTGGATTCGGCGGCTACCGCCGGGGCGCCAGCCTTCGCTTTTGTTTGTACATGTCCGCGTCGGCGCGCTGGATCACGTCGGCGACGGCTTCGCCCGGCCTCCATTGGGCCGCCCCTATGGCGGCCTCCACCCTTACCTTCCGGGAAGCGATGCCTTTCCCGACGGTATAGTCTCCGAAAACCCACTCACGAATGCGTTCGATGTGGGCCCGCGCCTCATTCAGGTCGCAGTCGAGCAGGACGATAAACTCGTCGCCGCCCCACCGTCCGACCGTGTCGGTCTTGCGAAACTGGGCGCGGAGTTCGGAGGCGAACTTCACCAGCAGTTCATCGCCGGCCAGATGCCCGTGCAGGTCGTTGATCTCCTTGAACCCGTTGAGATCGAACATCAGGACCGAAAAGGGAAGCGCCCTCCGGAGGCAAAAATCCAGGCGCGCCTCGACCTTGCGCCGGTTGTCCAGACCCGTCAACGGGTCGCTTCCCGCCAGCTTCTCCGCCTTTTCAAGCCGGGTCTGGTAAGTGGACAATTCCGCACGCAGGCTGGCGACGGACTCCTGGCCGTCCTGCTCCATCCGGTCCACGCAGCCCTTCAGGTCGGCGGCGCTTTGAGTGAGGGACTGGCGCATCTGGGTCAGGTCATCCATTCCGGCTATGGTCTGCAAGCGTGCGGCAAATTCGTTGAATTGCCTGGCGTATCGCTGGTCCCGCTCTCCCACCTCCTGGGCCGTGCGGGCCATGATCATGACAATTTCCCTGAGTTCGCTGGTCTTCTGTTCGAAGTACCGGGAGGCCTGCTCGCCCCACTGCTCGAGCTCCTTCTCCACCTGCTGTTCCGTCCGGGTCACCTCTTCGGGCGTGGCACCCGGCGACAGGCGCTCTCGCAGGTTCAACAGGCTCTGTTGCATGCCATCGCCCAGATGGGGGCAGGCTTGTGTCCCGCAGTTGCCCATGGCGGCCAGCGCAGCGCGGTACGAATCCAAAGTGGAGCGCAGCAGTTCCTCCACCCGCATCTCCATGTATTTCTTCAGCGAAATCACATCTCTCCCATCGGCTCCCGGCGGTTGGTCGCCGATAGGGGGACAACCCTAGAAACACTCCCCAGGGACCTGAGGCCGGGAATGCGGAAACAGGATGGCGTGGCAGAATGAAGGAAGCCCGCGATGAGTTCCTGTCTGATCGGGATTGCCGGCCCTTCCTGCTCGGGAAAGAGCGAAGTGGCGCGCAGGCTAGGGCGCATCCTGCGTGCGCCCATCCTTGCGCTCGACCATTATTACCGGGACCTCAAGCACATCCCTTTCGAGGAACGCGTCAAGACTAACTTCGACGCGCCGGAGGCGCTGGATAGCGAACTGATTCTGGCTCACGCGCTGCGCTTGAAGGAAGGTCACGCCGTCGAGCAGCCCACCTACGATTTCGCACAGCACGTCCGCGCCAGCGGCGTCGAGCGCATCCTTCCGGCGCCCTTCGTGATCCTGGAAGGCCTCTTCGCTCTTTATTGGCCGGAGCTTCGCCGGCTACTGGAGTGCAAGGTGTACATCAGCGCCTCCCATGACGTCTGCCTGGCGCGGCGCATTGATCGCGATGTGCGTGAGCGCGGCCGCACAGAAGACTCTGTCAGGGCCCAATACGAGGCCACCGTGCGCCCCATGTGCGAGCGGTACGTGGAACCCACCCGGGAATACGCCGACATCGTGCTCTCGGGCACGGACCCCGTCAAACAGTCCGTCCTCGCCGTTCTGAGGCGCCTGCGATAAAGCCGGTTTCACGGCGATTTGAACGGTTTGGCTGCTTTCTCTCCACCCGGCGCCGAGCGGTTGCCATCGCCGTCTATGGCCACCACCTCGTAACGGCTGATCAGGCCCGCTCCGGCATCAAACCAGAATTCGCCGGCAGCTACATGATCCGCCGGCTTTCCGTCGCGCAGAACCTGATATTCAGCCACGATGACGTTGTCGCGGCTGGGAGACCAGCGCAGGGCAACCCCGCTCCGCCCACCCCATGTCTCGAGCTTCTTCCTGAGTCCGGCGGGCGCCGAAGGCGGCGTGCGATCCATACCGCGCCCGGGCGCATTCTCCAGATTCAGGAGCGCCATCTCATTCGCCGGGCCGGGAGGGAAGCGGATGCCCTTCCGCATCAGCTCCGCGCCTGTAGCCGCCTGGGTTTCCTTGGCGAAGCGGAAGCTCACGCGGTAAGTCGTATCCGGATTGAGCCGCGCCGGATAGACGACAGCCGGACCTTTCGGAGCCGCGTCCTGGAAGATGGCGGCCTTGGTGCGCTCGGCATTGGCCACTTGCAGATATGTGTGCGGAGTCGGCGCCCCTTCCGCCCGGGGATGATACACGCGCATGTAGCGCCCGATCACGCCTTCCTGCTTCAGATACCGCCGCATGAGTATGTCGCGCCGCAGCCTTTCAATCGCGGGATCGTCCGGAGCGCTGGGCAGCCCATTGGATCCTGCGCCCCATTCCATCAACTTGGCTACAGACCAGAAATAGCTCAAGTAATAAACATCGTCCGGTCCGCCCCCGTCCGAGGTCTGGTTGTTCTCCACCAGTTCCAGCTTGTCCCAGTTGCACCATTCCCCGCCCGAATTACAGCCTTGGATACCCATGCCCGGGTTTGCCTCTTTCACCTCCCGGAGCAACTGAAGGTAGTGCCGGTACTGCTGTAGGTGCGGTTGCCCGGCGGGATGGTCGTGGTTCGCCGCCCAGCACGGCGCCTGTACCCAGCCGTCCAGCCGGTAGAAGTAAGTGCCGTAGCGTTTTTCGCGGTCCAGCATGAAACGGCGCATGTAATCGTGAGCTCCCTGGGCGGCGACGCAGAAGCCCAGACCGTACCAGCCCGTGATTCCGTCCGGGGCCTTGGGCGCGAGCGCCCAGTCGGGGTGGCCGGTGTCCTGCGGAGTTCCCGGCGCAAAGTGTTGCGGCGGCATCCAAAGCTTGAAGTGCACGCCCGACTGGCGCAGGTAGTCCACCAGTTCGCCCCATTCAATGCCTTCCCAGACGCCGCGCCCGCGCTGATCGAACCAGAAATCGTCTTCGTGCGCAATCCGCGCGCCCGTGCGCCGGCACAGATCCGCGATACGCCACATCTCGCGGGTGTGCAGGTCTGTCCGCTGCTTGTGCTTCGGATCGTTCCAGTAACCGTTGTAGATTCCGGTGATCCACAGATACTGCTCGCGCGTGTAGTCCCACTTGCAGGTGGCCTGCCAGTCCTGCAACTGCTCACCGGCGCTGTCCAGGTTCCCTTTGAAAACTCCGGTGAAGCTGTTCGGCGTGTCGAAAGACGCGCCCGGCGCAAGCGGCTCAGCGTGCAACTCCATCTGGGAACTCACCAGAAATCCGGTGCGCCCCTGGTAGTCTCCGGCATTCCACACGCGCACGGACCAGGGCCCCAGGTAGTTGAAGCCCAGGTAGATCCCTTCCCCGCTTTTCACGTCTTCCAGGACAAAGTACGGGTGATAGCTGGCGCTGCCACTATAGACGTCGTCCACGCGATAAGCCGAGGCGCCGGCCATGGAGGAGAAGGTACGGCTTCGCTGGCGCGCCAGTGGTTCGGAGACCAGTTGGTTGGTGCCCCGGCCCGCTCCGCCACCCTGCCAGTGGTGGAGCGTCAGCCGTGCCGCCAGTTCGTTCCGAATCCGCAGGTGATTCATGCTGATCGCGGTCAGCGGTTGGGTCTGACTGG
>Ga0315298_1011116_pt1 | contig 10653 bp, 9 predicted proteins | sample WHS_1_MG_FD_203077 | JGI IMG/M metagenome (GOLD analysis project Ga0315298, IMG submission 203077) | Extremophilic microbial mat communities from Washburn Hot Springs, YNP, Wyoming, USA - WHS_1_MG | ecosystem: Environmental > Aquatic > Thermal springs > Hot (42-90C) | place: USA: Wyoming...
CAGGCTCATGCCGTAGATGCCGTCGCCGTCCCAGTACTTGATCCGCTCCTCGAAGCACCGGCTGTCGGCGGTGATGGTTACGTAGCCGCGCTTGGCGAGGTCCAGGGCCTGCTGCTGGTGCGGGGAGCCGATCCGGCCGACCTGCTGGCTCTTGCCGAGGGCGAACTGCCCGCCGTGCTGGTGCAGGCAGACGATCGAGGGGGAACCGGGCCTGACCTTGTCGGGGATGCAGACATAGGCCCGGACCGGGGGCTCGTCCTTCTCGACGGTGTACTCGACAAGGTCTCGCCGATAGCCGTCTCGCTGCTCGGTGGCCAGGACCTTGGGTTTCAGCTCGACGCGCTGAGGCAGTTCGCCCAGGCACGGGCGGTACAGTTCAAGGAGCATGTTGCGGGCGCGCTCGAATTCCTGTTTCGACGAAAACTTCTCGGGCCAATGAAACACGGTTTGCCTCCTGCACGTTCACGAAACACGCACCGTCCCTGTCACATTATACAACGGATGAGGTCGTTCTGGCGAGACGGCTGACACGATGACAACGGCAGGGGCGGAGGGTTGGGGGCTAACCACGGACCACTGTCCTGTAAAACTCCAGCGTCCTCATCGCCATCTTCGCGGCGCTGAATTCCCCGGCGCGTCGCCGGCCGCGAGCACCCAGGTCCCTGCGCAGCGGCGGATCCGCCGCCAACCGGCCAAGGACCAGGCCCAGGTTGTGCGAATCGGCCGGGGGGACATACAGGCAGGCGTCGCCGGCCGTCTCGCGGATGCTCGGCAGGCCGCTGGCGACGGCGGGCACGCCGAGGGTCATTGCCTCCAGCAGGGCCAGGCCGAAGCCCTCGCGGACCGACGGCAGGACGAACAAGTCGAGGGCTGCGACCACGTCCAGGGCGTCGTCTCGCCAGCCGAGCAGGTGCACGCGGTCGGCGATGCCGAGCTTGGCGGTGAGCCGCTCCAGGGGGCCTCGTTCGGGGCCATCGCCGGCGATGACGATGTGCCAGTCGGCCAGGGCGGCGGCCTGCCGCGCATAGCCTTCCAGCAGAAAGGCCAGTCCCTTGTCCCGCGAGAGCCTCGCGGCACTGCCGAGAAGGTGTTTGCCCTCCAGCCTCAGTTCCTGGCGGATGTCGGTGCCGCGCAGCCGGGCGCCAAGCAGCTGCGGATCGATGCCGTGGTGGACCACTTCGACCGGCGCCAGGCGCCCGGCGAGTGCCTGGCGGGTGACGTCGGCAACGGCGCTGCTGACGGCGATGATGCCCCGGGTCCGGCGGTGCACGACGCGGCGCAGGACGGCCCGCTGCCAGACGGGCAGGTTCCACCAGTCGAGGCTGTGCCGGGTGAGGACCAGCGGCGTGCCCGAGGCAATCGACGCCAGCACGCCGACCAGTTCTCCCTTGAACAGGTGGGCGTGGATCAGGTCGTAGCCGCCGCGCGACACGCGTTGCAATCCGGCCGGCGAGAGGACCCGCCACGGGTGAAAGTCCCATCGCCGCCAGGCCTGCTCGGCGTCGGCGTTGCCTGCCAGTACGTAGCCGACGTCTACCTGCACGCCCAGCGTGTTGCGCAGAGTCCAGGCCAGGTTCAGGGCGTGCCACTCCGCGCCGCCTCCCCACAGATAGCCCATCAGCATCAGCACCTTACGGGGGAGCCCCTCCTCGCTCGGCGTCCTGTGTGTGTCAATGGAAGGGGCGCCTTGGCTCATGGTGCCCCCTCCCGCCGGCGCTGACCCCGAAGGGACGGGTAGCGATCCAACCACGGACGATATCGCGGGGAAACCGGTTGTCGCCGTTGCCCTTCACGTTCAAAGGGTGGGATACGGTCGAGCCCGGGGCAACGCCCTGGGGACGGCGACCGCCCGTGTTGCGGTTCATTTCGTCCGGAGCCCTGTAGGGGCGACGCAGCCTGCCGGCGATCGCCAAGGCTCATTGCCGTGCCCCCGACAAGTGCCGCGACGCCCACCAGCTCAGCGTCAGCAGACTGAAGAGGACCTGGCTGTGATCGTGCCGGCCGGTCCGGTGCTCGTCGAGCAGCCGCAACGCCGCCTTGCGCGCGACGCCGCAGTCTTCCAGCGACCGGCTGTCCAACCGGTTGCGCACCATCCCGTACCAATCCGTGCGAAGGAATTCGGCCACCGGCACCTCAAAGCCGCGCTTGGGACGGGTAAAGACCGACGCGGGCAGGTCTCTGGCGAACGCGGCCTTCAGCACCCGTTTGGCGGTCCCGTCCTGCAACTTGTACGACAGCGGCAAACCCAGAGCGAATTCGGCCACCCGGTGGTCCAGCAGCGGCACGCGGACCTCCAGCGACACCCGCATCGACGCGCGGTCCACCTTGTGCAGAATGTCGTCCGGCAGGAGTGTGAACAGGTCCGCGAGCAGGATCCGGCTGAGCGGATCGTCGTCCGGCAGGCGGTCGGCGAAGTCGGTGATCGGCCGGCGATAGAGGGTCTCGATCCCGGCCGCCGCGGATTCCGCCAGACTGCCGTCCCCCAGCAGGTCCGCTACGCTGCCCAAGTCGGCGATTCGAGCCCAGGCCAGATGGCGCAAGACCGCGTCGGCGCTCTCGGCGTCGAGGAGCTTGCGGATCTGTCGCACGCGGTTCCGCCAGCCTCCCGCTCGGCCGGTCGGCAACAGGCCAAGCGTTGCGCGGATCGCCCGCCGCACCGCGCGCGGCAGTCTCTGTGCCTTCGCCCAGGCGGCATGGCCGCGGTACCGCCAATAGCCCGCGAACAGCTCGTCGCCGCCGTCGCCGCTGAGGGCAACCGTCACGTGCTTGCGGGTGACCTGCGAAAGCATCGTCGTCGGCAGATAACTGCTGTCCCCGAAGGGCTCGTCCAGTGCGTCCAGCAGCTCGGCCAGTTCCTTGTGAATGTCCGACAGACTGAGTCGCAGCAGCGTGTGTTTGCAGCCCAGATGTCTGGCCACCGAGGCGGCGTGTTCCGCCTCATCATACGCGGGCTGATCGGCGAAGCCGATCGAGAAGGTCTGTACGGGCGGGCCCTGGTGGCCGGCCGCCGCTGCGGCGACGACCGATGAGTCGATCCCGCCGGAAAGCAGCACGCCCACGGGAACGTCCGCCACCAGGTGGTCCCTGACCACCTCGGTCAGCAGGGACCGAAGATGATCGGCGGCGTGCTCGAATCTTTCTTCCCCTTCGCCCGGCTGCTGGCAGGCGGCCGGAACGGGCCCGTACCAGACGCCCGACTCCGTATGGCCGGCCGGATCGATCCGCAGAAAACAGCCAGGCGGTAACTTGTGTACGTCTCGCAGCACCGTCCGGCTGCCAAGGGTCATTCCCAGCGTCAGATACTCCGCCAAACCGTCCCGGTCGATCGCGGGCCTGCCCCTCACGATCGCCAGCAACGCGGGCAGTTCGCTGGCGAAGACGAACTCCTCTTGCGACCGCGCGTACCAGAGGGGCTTGATGCCGAAGCGGTCGCGGACCAGCCACATCTGGTTGCGGCCTCGGTCCAGCAGGTCGAACGCGAACATGCCGGTCAGGTGGGCCCAAGCCTGGGCGCCCCAGACGGCGTAAGCCGCCAGGATCGTCTCGGTGTCGGACTGCGTGCGGAACTCGAAGCGATCCTTCAGCTCGTCGCGGAGGGCGCGGTAGTTATAGATCTCGCCATTGAACACGACGGCCAGCGTGGCCGCCCGATCCCACATCGGCTGGGCCGCGGCCGGCGACAGGTCGATGATCGATAGGCGGCGGTGTACCAGGCCCACTGACGCCGAACCCATCATTCCGGTCCAAGCGCCGTGGTCGTCGGGCCCGCGGTGGGCCAGGGCGCGGTCGGCCGCTGCCAGGCGATCCGGATCGATCTGGGCGCCGCAGAAGTTGACTATGCCTGCCAGCCCGCACATGGCGGACGATTATGTGGGGGGGCTTCCAAGAGGGCAAGACGCGTCACGAACGGCCTGGCGGCCCGAAGCGCGCCGTGCATGGTTCCGTTCAGGCGCTGCGGGCGACGACGCGGGCCTTGAGATTGGCCAACGATGCCACGCGGAAGTAGTACCACCAGAGCAGTCCGCCGAAGGCGTCCCGGCCCGCCCCGAAGCCGATGGTTTGGCCTCGACGGATCTGCTGGACGGTGCCGGGCCTGGTGATCCCATGCGCCTCCAGGACCCGCTCGGCGATGACGGTGGGGGATTCGCACAGATGTTTGTAAAAGAGCCTGTTGTCGCGGAACACGATGGCCCCGTGCAGGCCTGCCAGGTCGACCGGTTTCAGGCAGGCGGCATCCGAACCGTTCGTGGCCCGGTCCCGCACGCGATCCGGCAGCTCCAGATGGATCCGAGGCGTCCGCGTTGGGATCTCCTGCGCCGGCATGCTGCCAAAGGTAAGGACGGACGGCCGCCGCAGCGGCACGGCCATGATTTCCTCCGGCGCATAGTAGGTGGAGTTGCGCGAAACGATGACCACGGGATCTTCAATAATGTAATCCCTGGGCTCCTGGGGGCTGAACGTAAAGCAACCAGACAACAAACTCTCTGCCACAGCTGTACGCGAGACGACTGTCATTCCTGCTATTCCTATAGTTTTTGAGGGTGATTGCCGGCAAGACTGTTTCGGCCGTGCCTCGAAACAGCGCGGCAGGTGTTCATCGGACGAGACGGGAAGCGGCTTTAGCAGCAGGTCACGCAGCACGGTTATGGGACGGCGTCGCGGGTCAGGCAGTAGGCGCCGCAACGGCGTTCGCTCCAGATGTGCGTTCGGGGGGCGACGAGCTTGTCGGCGGCCTGGGTCAGATCGAGGTCGACGATCAGCGGTTGGTCGTCGTTCGCGGAGGACCGCGCGAGAAGGGCGCCGCTCGGTAAGATCACCGTCGGGCGGTTGTCCGGTGCGCCGATGACGAAGACGCGGTTTTCCGCCGCGCGGGTCCGCAGCAGTGCCAGGTCGTCGAAAGACCCGATGACGCAGAGTACCTGCGCACCTTCGAGGGCCAGAACCCGCGGCCGGTCAAACGAACGCGCCTGTGAGGCCGTCACAAAGCCCATCTTCGCGTGCGCGACGGTCCGCAACTGGTGCTCGGTTCGGCCGGGCGAGTCGGCGACCGTCGGCTCCGGCGCGTGGCGCAGGCTGACAATCGCGTGCGCGGTTCGACCGCCGAGCCGTTGGCTTCCGTCGCGCTGCGGTGGGTTCTCGAAGTTCGGCGGAAGGACCGCGACCCGTAGCGGCGGGGCGTCCGGCGGCGGCAGAACGGGGGGCGTCTCGTCCACGAGCCTTTGCACGGTCGCCTTCGGCAGGTCCAGTCTTCTCGGTTTGACATCCACCCGCGCGGCCAGCACGGCCGGCTTGTCCGGAGGCGCTTTTGCGACCACGCGCCCGTCCCTCGAAACGATCAGGCTCATCCCGCAGAACCGCGCCTCGTCGCACTCCTGGCCGAACTTGTTCGCACAGACGATCGGCAGGCCGAACTCGCTTGCGCGGGCCTGCATCATGAAGTCCGGCTGCGGGTTGTAGTACCGGCCGGGACCGTCAGCGGTGTTGACCCAAGCCGTCGGCATCGCCAATAGGCCCGCCATTTGCGCGGCGTGCGACGCGAACACCTCCGGGCTGCGACCTTCCGCGCAGATCAGCAGCCCGATCCGGCCGAAGCCCGTCTCGACCGGCTGGACCCGCGCCCCCGGCCGGTACCAGTCGTGCTCGGCGTCCCACAGGAAGGTCTTGCAGTGCCGGCCGACGAGACTGCCCGAGGCATCGAACAGGACCGCGGCGTCGTACAGGGCGCCGTCCTGTTCGTGGACGATTCCGGCGACCAGGCAGATCCGGTGTCGGCGTGCCAGGTCGGCCAGGTGGGCCTCGACGGCACGGCCGCGCAGGATGTTTGCACGGAAGTATTGGTCTGTGCTGCCCAGCCAGTAGGCGGGGTAGCAGCATTCCGGCAATACGACCAGGTCGGCCCCGGTGTGCTGAGCCGCAGCGACCGCCTCGGCGACGTCGGTGAGGGCTTGCGCGGCCTCCGAGAGCGGCCTGGCGGGCAGCTGCGCCGCGGCGACTGTGATTGTCCGGCTCGGCTGGACCATGCATAACGGATCGTAAGGATACCTTGCCCGCATTGCAACCGGCCGGCGGCGCTTTGCGCCGCGTGCGGAACCCTTTAGAATGTCCGGAGATTCGCGGTTGCGCGCTGTTCAGGGTCCTGGCAGGCGTCTGGATGGGTTCCAACCGCGGCGGAACCCGGGGACGCAGCGAGTGTGCGCGATGTTCTACGAACATATGCTTCTCGCCGTCGAACTTACGCCGAAGGCCCGCGGCGTGTATCGCGGAATGCTGCTGTGCATGACGCTGGTGGCGGTATTTGCCCTGACCGTCTTGCTGGTCCGGGGACTGCGACGGTACCGCCAGACGTTCTTGACTTCGAGCCGAAGGCCCACGCCGAATGACGACGTCTGGCGGCAGCATCGCCTGCCCGACGGCTGGGAGAAGCAGATTGAGCCGGGCGAGCCGCCGAAGACCGAGTAGATCCGTCCGCGGCCGCACCCACCCGGCCGGCTGCGTGCCGCCCTGCCACGATGGGCTCGTACGAGGAGTTGTCGGATCGTGCTGAGAATAAGACCCTTGGGCTCATCAGACGTGCCGTTCGGCATGCGGCTGGTCGAGACCGTCGGCTGGAACCAGATTCCGGCGGACTGGGAGCGGCTCTTGCGCGTGGCACCTGAGGGCTGCTTCCTGGCGGAGTGGGACGGCCAGCCGGCCGGCACTGCCACTGCCGTAAACTACGGCACGGACTGCAGCTGGATCGGCATGGTCCTGGTGGACCCGGCCCACCGCCGCCGCGGCGTCGGCGGGGCCCTGCTGGCGCATTGCATTAGCCATCTGAGATCCCTGGGTGTCAGGACGATCAAGCTCGATGCCACGGACGAGGGCCGGCCCGTCTACCGTAAGCACGGCTTTGAGGAGGAGTACGGGACGCTCCGCTACGCGGGCCGGCTGAAACCCGTTGCCATGCGTACGTCCCGCATCCGGATTGAGCGGCCGAACCAGGATCGCCACGCCCGCGTTCTTGAGACTCTGGACACGGTCGCGTTCGGGGTCAATCGGAAGCATCTGCTGGACGTGCTATCGGAGCAGCAGCCGGACCTGATGATCGTGGCCACAGATGACGGAATCGTGGTAGGATACGGCCTGGCACGGCCCGGGCGATTGCACGGCTACATCGGTCCGGTGGTGGCCGAGCGGATGTCCGTGGCGAAGCTGCTGGTGACTCAGCTGGCCGAACAGCTGGAGCAGCACACGGTCCTGGTGGATACGACCGCTTTGAATGCGTCCTGGTGCCAATGGCTGGAGGCGTCGGGCCTGTCCGTGCAGCGGCGGCTGACGCGCATGTATCTGGGCGCCAACGACTGCCCGGGCGACACGGGACGAATGTACGCACTGAGCGGATTTGAGACGGGGTAAGCGATGAACCAGCACAAGGTGGCATTGCTCGGTTGCGGCACGGTTGGCAGCGGCGTGTACCGCTTGATCCGGTGTTCGGCCGACGAGTTGTGCAAACGGACGGGCCAGTCCTTCGAGCCGGTAGCCGTCGCCATCAAGAGCCTCGACGAGCGACTGTCCGTGGAAGTGCCGCCGAACCTTCTGACGACCGACGCGATGGCGGCCGCCCGCCACCCGGACGCCAGCATCGTCATCGAGACGATGGGCGGGGTGGACTTTACCTTTCAGGTGGTCATGGCCGCGATCGAGGCGGGCAAACATGTGGTCACCGCCAACAAGGCGTTGCTGGCGCAAAAGGGTCCGGAGCTGTTCGCGGCCGCCCGCAGGAGGGGTGTCTGCATCGGCTTTGAAGCCTCCTGCATGGGCGGGGTGCCGATCATCGGGGCGATCCGGCTTGGGCTGATCGCCAACCGCATCGATGCCCTCTTCGGCATCGTCAACGGAACGTGCAACTACATCCTGACGGAAATGACGCAGAAGAAAAGGACCTACCAGCAGGCCTTGGCCGATGCTCAGAAGCAGGGCTTCGCCGAGGCCGACCCGACGCTCGACGTCAGCGGCCTGGATTCCGCCCACAAACTGGCGATCCTCTCGTCGCTGGCGTTCGGAATCCGGATCAACTTCGACCAGATCAGCGTCGAGGGCATTGATGCGTTGAAGCTCAGCGATATCCACGCGGCGGCAGAGCTGGGGTACGTGGTCAAACTGCTGGCCATCGGCCAGCGCGACGCGGACGGCTACAGCCTGCGGGTGCACCCGGCGTTCATCCCCAAGGACCATCCGCTGGCCGGCGTCACCGGCCCGTTCAACGCGCTGAGCGTCTACGGCAGCGCCGTCGGGCACGTGTTCTTCTACGGCCGGGGCGCCGGGCAGATGCCCACCGGCTCGGCGGTCGTGTGCGATCTGGTCGACGTGGCCCTGGGCAACGCGCAGCGGAGCTTCGCCAGCCTGCCCATCTGGCCCGACCAGCACCCGGTCACCCCGCTCAAGCCGATCGACAACATCGAGTCCCGCTACTACATAAGGCTGATGATGTACGACCGGCCGGGGGCACTGGCCGCGGTGACACGGATCCTCGGTGAGCACAGAATCTCTCTCAGTGCGGTGGTCCAGCACGAGATCCCCGAGGAGTCCACGGACAAGACCGTCGTGCCGGTGGTGATCATGACGCACCGCGCGGCGGAGGGTAATATGAAGGCGGCCCTGACGGAGGCGGAGCGGACGGCCGTGGTCAAGGGCAAGCCGGTCCGCATCCGAGTGGTGGAGCAGTACGCGGAGCCGAAGTCTTGATGAAGTATGCGATCATCTTACCGGACGGGGCGGCGGACGAGCCGCTGGAGGAACTGGACGGTCGGACCCCGCTGGGGGCGGCCCGGATACCGAACTTCAACTGGATCGCCTCGCACGGCAGGGTGGGGATGGTTCGCACGGTGCCGGCCGGGTTGCCGGCGGGTTCGGACGTGGCGACGCTCTCGGTGCTGGGGTACTCGCCGAAGGACTGCTACACCGGCCGGGCCCCGATCGAGGCCGCCGCCCGGGGTATCTCCATAGGGCCTGATGACGTCGTGTTCCGGTGCAACCTGGTGACGATCGCCGACGGCAAGATGGCGGACTTCTCCGCCGGGCACATTCGCAGCGAAGAGGGCCGGCAGCTGATCCAGGACATCAACCGCGATCTGGGCGGCGATCGCGTGCAGTTCTACTCCGGGGTGTCGTACCGCAACCTGATGGTCTGGCGCGGCGCCGGTGACGTGGAGGTGACCGCCACCCCGCCGCACGACATTCACGGCAAGGCGATTGCTGAGTACCTGCCGGTCGGCCGGGACAGCGAGATGATTCGCGACCTGATGACCCGGTCGCAGGCGGTGTTGGCGGAGCACGAGGTGAATCAGGTTCGCCGGGACCTCGGCGAGAACCCGGCCACCAGCATCTGGCTGTGGGGGCAAGGGAAGATGCCGCGGCTGTCGAGATTCGCGGACCAGTACGGCGTCCGCGGCGCGCTGGTTGCGGCGGTCGACCTCGTACGGGGGATCGGCGTTCTGGTCGGATGGAAGATCATCGACGTGGCCGGGGCGACGGGCTATCTGGACACCAACTATGCAGGCAAAGGCCGGGCCGCCGCGGCGGCGCTCGATGAGTACGACTTGGTGGTGGTTCACGTGGAGGCCCCGGATGAGGCCGGGCACAACGGCGACGTCCGCGCGAAGATCGCCGCCCTCGAGCAGATGGACGCCCACATCGTAGGGCCGGTGCTTGAGAAACTCCGCCGGTTCGGGGAATGGAAGGTCCTGGTGGCGCCGGATCACCCGACGCCTATCGTCAAGCGGACGCATACGATGGACCCGCCGCCTTTCGCGATCGCCGGAAGCGGGGTCAGCGCCTCGAACGCCGCCGGCTTCAACGAGCGGGCGGCGAGCGCCTCCGGGCTGCGGATCGACCCCGGGCACGAACTGATGGAATACTTCATCAAGCGATGACGTTCTTCATCGTTCCTGCGACGCTTGAACAGGGACAGTCACTTGTTATTCGAGTTGACAGCGCCTCCCCGGCCCTGTTTATCGTTCCACTAAACGGCGGCTGTCTGCATTCATCGGAGCGAGGCGATGCCGATCAGGATATCCATCCCGACCCGGTCGCTGGTGGTGCTGATCGGGCTGCCCGGTTGCGGCAAGAGCACCTTCGCCCGAAGGCACTTCCCGGAAACCGCCATCGTCAGCTCCGACCTTTGCCGCAAACTCGTCAGCGACAGCGAGGACAACCAGGTCGCCAGTCCGCAGGCCTTCGACCTGATGGCCACCATCATATCCAAACGTATGCAACTGGGCCGCCTCGTCGTGGCCGACGCGATGAACCTGCGACCGGCGTCCCGGCGCCCGTGGCTGGTACTCGCCCGCCAGTACGGGTATCCTGCGTATGCGATCGTGCTGGACGTCCCGGCTGCGGCATGCATCGAGCGGGACGCCGGCCGACCGCGGAACGTCGGCGCGCAGGTGATTCTGGACAACGTTCGCCGGATGGCGTTCGAACCGGCGGATCTGCTGAAGGAAGGCTTTACCGGCGCCTGGCGACTCGGGATGGACGTAATCGACCAGTGCGAGGTTCACTTGACGCCAGCCGACGGGTGACCCATACGGCAGCGGTTGTCCCCCCGGGGCCCTGAGACGGCTTCCGTGGGAGACGAACGTTGCCGGGGCCGAGGAGTCTCCTCTTTGAAGCGGT
>Ga0315298_1011118_pt1 | contig 10652 bp, 9 predicted proteins | sample WHS_1_MG_FD_203077 | JGI IMG/M metagenome (GOLD analysis project Ga0315298, IMG submission 203077) | Extremophilic microbial mat communities from Washburn Hot Springs, YNP, Wyoming, USA - WHS_1_MG | ecosystem: Environmental > Aquatic > Thermal springs > Hot (42-90C) | place: USA: Wyoming...
CGCGGCTGGTGGTGCATCCCTTACACCTCCGCTAACTCGATTCCTCCACCCATCCATCTCTCCTCCACCACCCCCAGCCTTTTTCAGCAATCACATAATCGCGATCCTGGCGGCCATCTTGTTCCCGGTGTTCGCCAGGGCTCGCGAGAAGGCGCGGCAGGCGAGCTGTCAGAGCAACCTCAAGCAGATTGGGCTGGCTGCCCTAATGTACGCCCAGGACTACGATGAGAAGTTCATGCCGCCGGTGGTGTGTGGTTCGGGATTGACGGGATGTTTTGTGGGTGCGGAGTTCTGCGGGAGCGGCTATATGCCCCTGAACCCGTATATCAAGAATCGGCAGGTGTGGGAGTGTCCGAGCTGTAACGACTGTCGGCGGTTCTCGTATGGCTGGAACCGGTCCCTCGACGGGTGGGGGAACACCAAGCTGGGGCGGATTAATAAGCCGGCCGAGACGGTCATGTTCGCCGACCACCGCACGAACGTGACCTATCGGTGGTGTGGGGGGTGGTTGGCGAGCAACGAGGGGTGCTGCGGGGGCCAGGCTAACGACCCCGAGTACCCGCACTGGATGAACCCCCTGCACAACGGCGGGTCCAACATCGTGCTGTGCGACGGGCACGTGAAGTGGTATCGCACGGGCCGGGGCGGGCAGTTCAGCGTTTACGATAACCTGCAGAACCCGGCTCACTGGGATCCGAGCCTGTAGGCTGGCGAAGGATAGAGTGATTGCGGCGGCCTCGGCCTCGGTGGGGCTGGCGGCGCAGGGCGGGCTACGGTGGAGCGAGGGCGAAGGCTGGGCGGCGGGCCGAGGAGGCCCGCCGCCCTTTTGTCACTTGCCGTGAGGTATCTTTCGGAGTCGGGGGCCTGGGCGGCCAACCTTTCTTGAGCCGGTGGGGAGAGGGCGCCGGGCCTCCTCACCTGTGGGGCGCGTGGGTGGCTTTAGCTCGCCGCCCCTCTCTTGTCCTGTGTGCTGGCGTAGGCGAGGCTGTGGCGGTGGGGCTAGCTGGCGATGTTATAGCCCATGCCGACGGACAGGTCGGTGCCGAAGCAGTGGGCGAAGGCGCCGCGCCAGGTGGCCACCAGGGTGACCTGCTGGGTAGCGATGTCCTTGTCGGTTTCCAGGGTGACGCGGCGGCGGTCGCCAAGAACCCAGGCCCGCCGGTTCACCAGGAACAGGACGGTCTTGGTTTTCGTCTCGCCATCGTAGAAGCCCGAGGCATTGAGGTCTTCGCGGACGAGGGCCGAGACGACGATGGGGATGCCGAAGAGGCGTCCGAGTTCTCCGGTGAGGAGGGTGGCCTGGGCGCCATATTTGTCAACGGTGGTGACGACGGGATTGCCGGCGGCGTCGCGGAGGAGGAGAAGCTGGTTGATGCCGGAGACGCCGACGACCCAGGCGCACTCGCGGGGGTCGAGGGCGTAGGCGCCCATGGCCTTCTTTATGGCCACCAGGGCCTCGGCGTTGAGGGTGGAGCAGTCCACGTTGGCGTCGCTGTCGGCGAGGGCCTTTTTGCGGTAGCCGACCCAGGCGCGGCGGACGTCGTCGGCGTCGGTGACATCGGCGTCCATGTGCGGGGTTGCGGTGTCGCCATTGAGGATGGCGTTCTCGATGCCGCGGGCGATGGCGCGGGCTATCTGGGCCTGGAGCCTGGGAAGAATCGGCACGATGCTGTCCTCGGTAAGCTCGGCGGAGAATAGCTGGCGGGAGGCGATGGTGACGGCATTGAGGACGACGTTGGCGGTGGTGGCGTCGGAGGCCGTAATCTGGGTGTTCTCGAAGGCCAGATAGGCGGAGGGGTCTTTGCCCTCGACGGGAAGGGTGTACGTCTTGGTTGGCATGGGGACGTGGTCGTGGAGGGCGGAGAGACGGAGCTCCGCCAGGACGGCCTCGGCGACCTGGGCGGAGAAGCCCGTGGGGACCCATTCGGCACCGGCACCGGCGGCTGTGGTGGCGAGGGCCTTGGCCAGAAGGCCACGGCGACGGAGGTCGTCAAAATACTTGAGCTGAGCCGGAGGCCGGCCGAGGATGCGGCTGAGCAGGTATAGCTCGTCGTTGGCCTTTTGGAGGGCCAGGGTGGCCTCGTCGCGGGCGGGCTGGTCCAGGAGGGTGTCGGAGGGTGGCCAGGTGGGCAGCTCGAGGGCCGTGTCGTGAAGGACCAGCTCGAACTTGCGCTGGAGGGCCGCATCGGCACGCTGCTGGGCCGCGGAGAGGGCACCGCCGATAAGGGCCTCCCCGTGACGGGCGATTTCCTCGCGGGCCAGGGGGTCGGTGAGCTTGCCCTGGGCCTCGCGGCGGGCAATAAGTTGAGCGGTCTTGCTCATTGCCTCGGCCAGGTGGTCGGCCAGAAGGCGCGAGATTTCCTCAGATGCCATTGGGGTTGGTCACCTCTGTATGAGGGTTCGATGTATCGGGCGGGCAGCCGTGGTGCCGGCTGCGGGCAATGCCGTGGGACCGGCGGGCTGGAAGGTCGTCTTGGGCATGAGGGCGTTTCCCTGTGCCCTCTTTCTCAGAAAACGCTGAAGTTTCTTCCGCCTCTCCCCTATTGCAGCGGGTTCGGCATGCGCAGGAAAGTCTGGGCGGAGCGAGTCCGTCCGGGGAGGGATGTTCGAGGGATGTTGGGAGAGACAGAAGGCTCTTTTGTCTCCTACAATAGGACGGGAGGGAAATGGTGCGGTCTTCTTCGGGTTGCAACGTAAGCGCGGCCTGGGGCACGTGGGAGGGGTGGTTGGCGGTAGTGCTGGCGGGGTTGGTGGTAGGTGTGCCGGTGGGGCTGGTGGGGGCCGGGTATACGCCCTTGCCGCTTGGGGAGCGGCAGGGGATGCTGCCGTGGGCGCTGGAGGGCGTTGGGGCGACGGACGCGCGGGGCTGGGACGCGCTGTGGTGGGATGGCGTGGCCCAGTTTCTTTCGTGGCGGTGGATACTGGGCGACGCCTTGCGGCGGGGGGAGATACCCTACTGGTCGCCGTGGAGCTTTTGCGGACAGCCCTTCGTGGCCAACGGGCAGTCGGCGTGCTTGTACCCGCCGGCGATGGTTCTGTGTTGGCTATTGCCGGCGGCGAAGGCGGTGGGGTGGCTGTGGGTGTTGCACGTGGCGCTGGCCTTGGGCCTGACGGCCTGGTTGGGTCGGCGGTTGGGCATGAGCTGGCTTGGGGCGGTGGGAGCGGGCGCTATTTATGCGACGGGCGGATTCATGCTGGCGTGGGCGCCGGTGCAGTCCCTGATGATGTCCGCGGCGTGGCTGCCTGGGGCGCTGGCGGGGGTGGAGGTAGCACTTCACGACCGGCGGGCCCAAGGGGCGGCACTGGTCGGGGCGTGTCTGGCGATGGCCGTGCTGGCGGGTCACATGCAGGTGGCCGGGTACGTTTGGCTGGCGACGGCGGCGTGGGCTGCGGGGAGACTGTTTTTCCGGGCTGTGCGGGGAAAGCCGTGGCCGCTGACGCCGATAGCCGGGGCCTTCGTGCTGGCCTTGGCCCTGGCCGCCTGTCAGAGCCTGCCGACGGCGGAGCTCGGCCTGCTTTCGCCCCGCGGCGGGGAGAAGCCCACAGCTCAGGGGCTTGCCTTCGCTCAGGCACTGGCCCTAAAGCCACTGCACCTGGTAACGCTCGTCTGGCCGTCGGCGTTGGGCCTGCCGAAGAGAGGCGACTATTCGGGCTTTGCTTTCGCCGAGCACTTTCTCGGCCTGGGGCCAGTGAGTTTTGTTTTGGGGTTGGTGGGGCTTGCGGTGAGGCGTAGCAAATGGAAGCTGGGGCTTGTAGGGCTGGGGGCCGCGTTTTTGCTGGTGGCGATGGGGACGCCCTTGGCGGCCCTGATTTACTACCACGTGCCGGCCCTAGGCCTGACGGCGGGTTTTCAGCGGGTGGTGTTCGTTTTTTGCCTGGCGTGGGCGTTGTTGGCGGGGCTGGGGATTGACGGGCTGGTACGCGGGCGGGAGGGGGAAGATGGCCGGTGGTGGGTGGTGGGGGCGGGGATAGCGGCGGGCATCGTGGGGCAGGCGGTGGTGCTGGTCTTGATGGTGCTTCCGGTGAGCAAGGCGGCCCTGGCAGAGCGGCCGACGGCTGTGACTGAATGGCTGGCGGCGCACGATGACGGACAGGAGCGGGTGCTGGCAGTGACGCCGCGGGCGGCCTGGAGGCTTAAGCCGCGGCCGTGGGCGCTGCTTCCGCCCAATACGGCGGCGGTATATCGCCTGCGGGATGTGCAGGGCTATGACTCGCTTTATCCGCGGGTTTACAAGGACGCGGCGGCCAGATGGGAGCATGCGGACCCGGCGCCGGTGGCCAATGGGAACATGGTGCTGCTGGAGAACTTGGACGCGCCGGAGCTGGGCAGGGTTGGGGTGCGGTATGTGGTGACGGGAGGGCCGGTGGGGTCGGCGCGGCTGCGGGAGGTAGCTGAGTTTGGGGGCGCGGGCGGGCGAGTGTGGGTTTACGAGCGGGTGGACTACCAGTCCCCGTACCGGCTGGTGACTTCATACCGTGTGCTTCCGCTCAGGGCGACGACGGGGTACGGGCGCGTCCGGGTTGAGCTTCCGCCTGGCGAGCCGGGGGCGTCCTGGGAGGTGTTCATAGCCGAGACGCCGTATCCGGGCTGGCGGGCATATCTTAACGGGCGGCCGGTGGCGTGGACTATCCACCCAGGGCTTGCTCTTGTGCGGCAGGTAGCTGTGTCGGCCGGCGCCCAGCCGCGGCGGTTGGACTTCGTCTACTGGCCAGCCGCCGCGGCGGTGGGCATGTTCGTGACGCTGGTTGGCCTCGTTCTGACCGCGGCGCTGACCATAATTGTCTGCCCAGGGGGACTTGGGTGGAAAGGATTTGCCCCTAGGCTTGCGCGAGGCCTTGGGTGAGCAGTCCCGCCAAGCACGCTGGCTGCGCCGATTCAGGGAGGCCATCTTAGGTCAGCGGGATACGCGCTTGCGCTAAGCATGGCTGCCTTGAGCTTGGCTGACTTCCTTCTTGCCTTGCCGCTTGAGCCTTCCGATGTATCGCTTAAACAGTTGAAGGTAATTGACTGCCGGCAAGATGAGTGGGCCGCCTACACACAGTCCGGTAACCTGAGCGAGGACACCGCGGGCGAGGCCGTGAAGCATCGCCGGGGCGTTGTAGACGAGGAGCTGAGTGACCTGTTGGTCGGGCGGCCCGACGGAGACGACGAAGCGGCCCTGGACCGAGATGTTGGCACGGGTGAAGCGCGCCACCGTGCCGGGCTTTGGCTTCAGCCTTAGTGTCAGTTGAACCATCCAGGCTTGTGGCTCGTCGGTGGCGTACCAGTCGGCGTTTGCCCTAACTTCGTAGGCATCGTCCCACCTGTCAGCTCGCAGAGCGGCGTCATCATACTGCACCGATAGGGCGACGAGGCGACAGGCAACCATTTGTAGCTGCGCTTCGGCGTTCATGCAGCTATCACCACTTCGCCAGGCTGAGGGTGCGATGGCACCCAGTCTGGCTTGGCCGGCGGCAGGTGGGGTAGTGAACGTCGCCACACCGCCGTGTGCGCAGCGGCGTCGCGTGGCTCGAGGGCGATCTTAGGGTCGGCGCGCAGGGCGACGGCTATCTTGGCAACGGTGGCAAGGCTGACGTTTGCGCCACGAAGGATCTTCGTGATATAGGCCGGGCTGACGCCCAGCCGGCGAGCGAGGTCGGCGCGGGAAAGGCCAAGTTGTTCCAGCCGTGCGAGCACCTGTTCAGCCAGCTCAAGCGCAAGATACTCGGCCACGAACTCGGGATCGTTGTCTAGTTCGCGAATGTGCTCGTCAAGAGTGCGAGCCATCTCAGTGCCCCCTTTCGAATTCCGCCAGGAGCCAAGGGATGCGGTCGGCCATTTCCTGCACCCGCTCGCGTACTGGTGGTGCGATGCGGTGTCCTCTCTTGGTGAAGGCCTCCAAAAGGACGAGGTTGCTCCCTTGCCACCAGGCAATGACACGGACCTTGGTCGTCTTGACTTCCCAAAGGTCGGCCCACAAGTGTTTAAACACTTCCTCGTTGCGTGGACGGCCGTAGTCTGCAAGTCGGGCCAGCCGTGCAATGAGCTTCTTATACTCGGCTTTGTTGTCCTTACTGAGAGCTTCCAGGAATTCCTCGACTTGGCAACGGCCCCTCTCGTCCTCAACAACGAGTACCTGCCAGCAGCCACCTTTGAGCCTCAGGCGAAGCCGCACTTGTGCATATTAACCTATAGGTTAATGACTGTCAAGGGGTGGCGGGCAGAACTCCCAGGGCCTGATGACGGGCGCAGGGGGCCGCGATGCTGCGGGCCGTCTTCGAGAGGGACTCACGCAGACCTTCGCGGAGGGGGCTGGCGGGGGCTTAGGAGAGGGTGGTGTTTGTGGGGGCTGTGGGGGCGAAGGAGAGGAGGTGGGACAGGGCAGTGAGGGCGGCTTGGACGGGTTCGGTGACCCAAGGGGTGAGGAAGCGGCCTTCTTTGGCCCAGTGGCGGGCCATGTTGGTGGCATCGGCGGCCAGGCGCTGGATTTCGCCGGCCGCCCAGAGCACTTGCTCCTCGGCGAAGATGTCCAGCTCGTCGTGATGGAAGCGGACATCGCGCAGGCCCGCGGGCCAGTCCCCGCGGAAGTCCGGGGGAGTTTTGCCGAACTTCTCATAGTAGCGGAGGATGTGGTTGTAGACTTCTCGGCGGTCGGCCTGGGGAATGTCTACGCCGCCGCGGGCACCCAGGAGCGCCGCCATGGCAGCCGCCACACCTCGCCAGATGGCCGTCAGCTCTCCGGCAATCACGCGTGCGAAGGGCAGCTTGTAGGCTTCACGGGTGTGGGGGCGGTCGGGGTCCCACCAGAAATGCGCCCGCCGGAAGCGGTCCCAGTCGGGCGGGTCGCCGAGGACCTCAGCGGCGACGCGGGCATCCCAGCGCCAGGGTGTCTCCTCAGGCGCCAGGGGCAGGTTCACGAAGGGCGTGGCGGCCTTTAGGCGCAGGCGGGAGGGCGGCGGCATCTCCAGACCGAGCTGGCGGGCCACCGTCACCGTGGCATACGGGTTGGCCGGAATGGGCACAACGGAAATCTCCAGCAGCTCGATGCGCTTCCAGTACCAGACGCCGTCGCGTTCCTCGCCGTCTTCGGGGCGGGCATTGAAGCCTACGGAAAGGGAACGAAGAATGCGGTCCTCGATTAGCTCCCAGACCTCGCGGGCGCGGGCGGTGCGGCCGAGCTGAATCTTCACCCAGAGGCCGGCGTCTGTCGCACGGGCCTCGACGGTGCGGCCGATGGGGTTGAGCCAGTCGTGGGCGTAGGTAACGATGGGATTGCGCATGTAGGCTTCGAGGCTGGCGGCGATGGCTTCTGGGAGGATGACTTCGCCCTCGCGGTCAACGGCGGGCGTGGAGGCCCAGCCCTCAAAGGCCTGATTGGCGGCAGCTTTGACGTGCAGAGGGAGGACGTGGATACGGGCGAAGGGCGGGGTCATGGGCATCGGGGCATCCCTGCCGCCGCCTCCGAGGGCCATCGGCGACGCTGGCGGGGTCATGGGCACGGGGGCATCACTCCTGGGGCGGAGTTTTCAGAAAACTGAAGCTAGCTTCATTATACTGAACTTGACAGGCCCGTTCGACTTCGGCTTGGTGAAGTTGACGAACTGGACGGGCCTGAGTAGGCTGGGAGTGAAGCCACTACGCGGCAGAGGTGGTGGAAAAGTTTTTGAGCGGGGCTTTTGCCCCGGGGCGGTTGGTAGCGGCCGGGCCTTCGGGCCGGAAAACCTGTGACGGGAGGTGATAGCAGTGCGACGTGGTTTCACCCTTATCGAATTGCTGGTGGTCATAGCAATTATCGCGATCCTGGCGGCGATTCTTTTCCCCGTTTTTGCCAGGGCACGCGAGAAGGCGCGACAGGCGAGCTGTACCAGCAATGTCAAGCAAATCATGCTGGCCGTGTTGATGTATGCCCAGGATTATGACGAGCGGCTGCTTTTGGGGATTCACCGGTGCGCGGTGTGGCCTGGGCCGACCGCGCTGGCTAACGGCACGTGGGTGGACACGGCGGTCTATGGGGGGCCGAAGGCCTTCGGACATATCCTCGAGCCGTACATCAAGAACACGCAAATCTTCGTCTGCCCCAGCGGTGACCCCAACGACGCCTGCTGGAGCCATACCTACTACTATCCTCAGTACGCTCTGGCGCCTGGGTCTGCTCCTGGATACCCCGCGGGCGGGCTGTCCATGGCCGTCTTCCAGACGCCTGCCGAGCAGCCGGTGGTGCTGGACTGCTCCGGCCCTGCCTGGGGCACCAACCACTCCCGCAAGAGTGCTTCCAGTGAGCAGCTACTGGCCTACCGGAACATCGGCTACCTGGACGGCCATGTGAAGCTCAATCATTGCCTGTGCCCGCCGTGGCCGTAGGGGCAGGAGGGCAAGGGGGCCGCGCAGCCCAGGCCGCAGGGCAGGCGCATGGAAGGGACGGCCTTCGTTGCCTATGTGTGCCCGCGAGGGAGCGGGCCTGATTCTCGGCAAGCTGCACGGCGTTTCGGCCTTCGCTGCTTATGCGTGCCCGGGAGGGGGCGGCTCGGTTTTGTCCGGCATCCTTGTGGGCGTTGGGGCGTGAGATTCAGGAGGGTGGCTCGCTGGCGTCGTCCCCAGGGGGATTCGTCGTGAGGGTGGCCTGACCGGGAAGGCTAGAGGGTGGAAGTGTTGGGCGGGGGGGGCGTGGGGAAGGAGGCCGTCGGATGGGCGCGGCGGCTCGTTGACTCGGCGTGGCGGGTGTGGCATACTGCAGGCGCCTAGATAGGCGGAACGCTTGGTCGGGAGGTGTGGGCAGTGAGACGTGGCTTTACGCTAATTGAGTTACTGGTGGTGATCGCGATAATCGCGATCCTGGCGGCCATTCTTTTCCCCGTTTTTGCCAGGGCTCGCGAGAAGGCGCGACAGGCGAGCTGCCAGAGCAACCTCAAGCAGATTGCCCTGGCGCACCTCATGTACGCCGCGGACTATGACCAGAAGTTCTGCATTTCGACGCCGCCGTGCGTGGCGGGGCACGGCAACGATGGCCTGACGCCGCCGTGGTGGATGTGCATTCTGCCGTATGTGAAGAACAGCCAGTTGTTCGTGTGTCCGTCTTATGACCAGAACATCAACAATGGTGGGGGCTGCGGGGGCCGCAACTGCGCCATGCGGGACGGGCCAGTCGTGTGGCCGGTGAGCTACGGGTACTCAATAGCCATCGGCAGCCACGAGTCGTGGGTTGTGGGGAATCCTCAGACTGGTTGTTGTGGGGCGCGTGGCGGTAAGGATTCGATGCTCGTGGCACCGGCGGAGAGCTTCCTGGTGGCGGACGCCATGAGGGCGAACATCGGTGGAGGCCTGTGGGCCGGCGGTGGGATATGCGCGGGGAGCTTCACCGACGGCTATTGCGCGCCCATCATCTTCTCGAAGTTCGGCAACGGCTGCCCACAGCCGGCCTGCCCGCCTTCCAAGACGTTGGGCCAGCGCTTGCAGGAGTTGGGGGTCGGCCCCGATGCGGTGGCTCGGCATAACGGTGGGGCCAACATCGCCTTCGCCGACGGGCACGTGAAGTTCTTCCCCGCCATGCAGATTCGCGGGAAGGCGGCTGGCGGCCCAATCCGGTTCAACGGCTACGAGCTTTACGACATGCAGTAGGCTGTTTTGGGTGGTTGAAACAGGAGGGGGGACGGCAGTCCCCCCTTCTTTGATTCGAGGGCGGGCGGGACGGTTTGTTGGGCTGGGGGTTGCGGTGTTGACTTTTGCGGGCCGGTGTGGTACAAAGCGCACAGGCTGGCGAGCCCAAAACCTCCAGGAGGAGATGAGAGACATGAAGCGCGGGTTTACTTTGATTGAGTTGCTCGTCGTGATCGCGATAATCGCGATCCTGGCGGCCATCTTGTTCCCGGTGTTCGCCAGGGCTCGCGAGAAGGCGCGACAGGCCAGTTGCCAGAGCAATCTCAAGCAACTGGCACTGGCGTGGAACATGTACGCTCAGGACTGGGATGAATGGCACCCTCGCATCGGGATTGAGAACTCGCCTTACGGCTACGACGACTGGTGGCCGACTTATCTGCAGCCGTACATAAAGAACGTCCAGGTGATGGCGTGTCCCTCGACGAACTACAATGAGCCCCAGCCCATACATCGGTCATGCAAGCAGACCGAGGGGAAGTACGGTGGCTACATGGGCACGTGCGCCGTTTGGTGGAGTCCCGCGAAGATTTCCCGCTACCAGTATCCCGCGGAGGTGGTCATCTTCACCGAGCTTCACGCGGCGGGGTGCAACCGGGCCGGGGCCGGCAACTGCTGGTGGGGCCGGCAAAATGACATCAATACGGCGCGGCACAACGGCGGTACGAACAACGCCTTCATGGACGGCCATGTCAAGTGGGTGAAGAGTGAGGCCAGCGCGAAGTATCACCGGATGCTTGAATGGGAGGGTAATCAGAGGCCTGGGACTCCCTGGTAGGGGTCGGCAGGACACTGCGCTGACGTGGGGAGAGGCTTTTCGGCGAAGTCGTTGCCAGAGCGATTAGCTAGTCGGGCTTTGCCGGCATTCGGCAGTTGGCTTGGGGCCGCCCCTGCGAGGAGGCAGGGGCGGCTTATTTTTTTGGTAGGGTTGTTGGGTGGGCTGTGGGGTGGGACGCGAGGGATTCAGGCGGGGTGAGGTAGGGGTGTTGGAGCGGCGGCGTGGAAGCGGGGATGGGGTGGG
>Ga0315298_1011120_pt1 | contig 10651 bp, 7 predicted proteins | sample WHS_1_MG_FD_203077 | JGI IMG/M metagenome (GOLD analysis project Ga0315298, IMG submission 203077) | Extremophilic microbial mat communities from Washburn Hot Springs, YNP, Wyoming, USA - WHS_1_MG | ecosystem: Environmental > Aquatic > Thermal springs > Hot (42-90C) | place: USA: Wyoming...
CGTTTCTTGCCGAGCGGGCGGAGGTCGCAGATGGCTTTCTTCGCCGCGGGCTTGGCCTGATGGGACGGCGTGGCTGGTCCCGTGGCGATGCCCTCATTATCAACCCGTGCAACTCCATCCACTGCCTGTTCATGCGGATGGCCATCGACGCCGTCTTCGTTGGTGCGGATGATTCCGTGCGCTTGGCAGTGTCTGGCATCCGTCCCTGGACGCCGGCCGTGCTAGCTCTGGGTGCTCGCTACGTGATCGAGCTACCGGCAGGAACCATCGAGAGAACCAGAACTAGCCGGGGAGACCGTCTATCTCTAGAGTTCTGCTAATCGGCTTCAGTTTCAGCATCGAAAGCAGCGGGTAGGGTGGCAGTGTCACTGTCCCGATCTTTCGAAATGGCAGGTGCCGCCGCAAGCCACACTCAGGTGATCCTCGATCTACTGGCGACAAAACGAATGCTTCTCTATTTGCTAGTCTAGCTGTATACTGTCTGCAAAGTGAGCTGCGGATTGGCAAGGTTGGTGAGTGGAGGAGGACCATGCCTCTGCCTTTGGGAACGGTTTTCGGTTTTCCCCGCGGACAAAGGCGTTGTGGCCGTTCTGTGGGGCTTGGCAGGCCTTCCAGGTGGCGGACATTGAACGAGATGGTGCGCGCCGCCTCACGTTGGCTGGTAACCCTGCTCGTTCTTGTGATAGTGGCCAGCACCACCGACGCGGCCGCTTCGAGGGATCCTTCCGGCCCAAGTGGAGCTGCATCCTCCGAAAAGCTTGCTCCTGCCGTGAACGCTGATGGCTGGTTCCGGCTCTATCTGGTGCGATTGGCAGAGTCCAACCTGATGCTCGCCATCGCCTCATCGGAAGAAGACGTGAGCGCCCGGGCCTGGCAAGTGCGACGCGACGAGGTAGCCGCGGCACTCGATCGTCTACGGGCCGATGGCCGCGCAGGCACCTACACTTACGACGAACCAAGCCACACCTTCCGGGTGGCCTTAGTCGATTCGGCCCTGAGCTCGCTGCAGGCAAGCCCACACGTCGCTTCTATCGAGCCAGTGGGCGAGGCCGGCCTGCCTCGCACGGCCGACGCGGAGCATGATAATGGTCCGCTTTACTGGCCCAGCGGTAGTGTCGGTCCGCAGGACGCGACCACCGGCGTATCGTCGGTGGTGTTCGTTCAGGTGCATTCGCCGTTTGTTTGGGGCCGTGTCAATATCGGGGGACTGTCGGTGCGCCTCTGGCTTGAGGATGCGAGTGGCAATGTAGTTGCTGGTGCCTCCCAGGCAACGCTCGGCGCCCAGGACGGCCAGCGTTGCAGCGCTAATCCCCCTTCCGGCGCAATCAAGATCGACCCCAACCAACTCTACTTCGAGACGGTGTTCAGGGCTTGCGATTCGAACGAGCCCGTGATGATCCGCCCCGGCCATCGGGTTCACGTGATAACTAGTGGTGACGACCCAAGCACCCCGGGCACAGACCCTGACGAGGATAAGCGCATTACCGTTGACGACATCGAAAGCTGGACAAGTTATGAACGCGACACAGTTTCCGGCACTGTCCCTGCCGGAGCCAGGGTAGTGGTTACTGTTTCCAACACGCTGAGCCTGGGCACGGGATACATTACGCCTGGCACTTCGATGACCTTCGCGGAGGTGACGGGGGGCTCTGATGGCAGCTTCACAGCCTCGACTTTCCGCACCAGCTCCGATGCGACCTACAAGACCGTAGATCTCCGTCAGGGCAGTAGGGGCTTCGTCAGGGTCATTCACGCCAATGGCGATGAAGTGTACAGCGTGCACGGCCAAAACGTGCTGGTCCTCGAGAATTCCCCCGTGATCCACGGTTACGCCTTTGCATTGCCGTCGGCTCCAAGCGGTCTCATCACCGGTGTCACTTCGTCCAGGCCGACCACGACCGTGGCTATCACAGTCAGGGGGCCGGGAGGCTTGCTGAAGGCATCCCGAACTCTCAACGGCGGCGCCCCGTACAATGTAACGATGGACGTTGACATCGTTGGTGGAGACACGGTAGAGGTTTCGGTCAACGGTGGCCCGGCTAACCCCATCATGACCGTTCCGATCACGGCTAGTGTGGGGGATAACCAGGTGGCGGGAAAGGCCGCTCCGAATACCGGAGTGGTCGTCGGCGTGGGACGCGTCACCGGCTACGTGACAAAGAACTCGACGTACACCTACGTTCAGCAGCGGGTCAGCGCTGACGCCTCAGGCGCCTACAACACCGGCCAGATCGCGTGCGGGTCCGCTAAGCACCTCGAGCTGGGTCCGGGCAGCTTTGGATACACTGGCTACGAGGACCCGCACGGCAACTTCATCTACGCGGCGTTCGCGTCGCCTGCGAACTACGTGATGATCGATTACCCTCTCGTCGAGGGCTGGGTGGCTAATGGCCTGATGCGTCCCACCATCACGGTTCGCAACTCCAGCAACCAGGTCAAAGACCAGAAGACCGCAACGCCGATGGTTAGCTATCTGAGCAACGAGAAGCTGTACCTGAATCTGTACTACGTGCAGTTCACCGCGGCCTACATCGAGGCTGGAGACAACGTCCAGGTGACTTCAGGCTCGACTTCCGTCTCAATCAGCGTGCCCGGCCAGGGCCTCGTGGGTTTCTTGAACGACGAGAGCAACGTTGTGAGCGGCCAGGGGCCGGCCGGCGCAACTCTCACAGTGATACCTGCCGATGATAAGGCATCTCGAACCGATACCGTCGTCGATGGCGCGGGGCACTTCGCGGCGCGGAATCCTTATACTTCGACAAGGCTTACAACTTGCGAGGAGTCCACAAAAACCGAGGACTTCGCTCAAGGGGACTCTGGGCGCATCTACCTGCGCTACGCCGATGGTAACGCGGTCTTCGCCTTCTACGGCCGAGCGATGAGTGCCAACGAGAACGAGAACCGTCTGGAACTCTGGATATTCCCGCTACGCAACATTGATTGGACCACCACACCTAGCCGCCAAGCAACGGTAACTCTGACGCCAAAGATCGGCGAGCCGGTCACGGTTACGAAGGAGCTCACCGGAGCCAACGGCCACGGGATGGTCGATATCACGGACGCCGACGGGACTAGAGCCTTGATCCGAGCGGGCAGCAGCCTGCGTGTCACTTTCAGCGAGGGCCCGAATACGCTGACGCGCCAAGCGACTATGAGTTTCGACAACATTGCGCTGTTGACGGCCAGCCCTGACACTGAATCCAACACGCTCGCCGGAGTGGGTCCCATCGGCTGGCCGGGTAGAGCCCAGATTATCTCGCCGGTGACTTCGAAAGCGAGTTATATCCCTGCCGGGCTCTCGGCCGCTTACTCTCCGATAGCTTTCGTTGATTCTGCCAGTCGGACCATAACGCTCGACCAGGGCTACGCGGGCAAGCTCTCGTTCAGCAACGACTTTGGCAACAGCGTTTGGGTCGCCTGGGCTGTCACCGCGATTAAAGTCAAGATCACTGGGTGGCCGAGGATCGGCGATACCGTAGTGTGTGGCAAAGCTCCGCCGGATAGCGTCGTGAACATCTACGACGTGACCGTTCCCGAGAACCCAGTGCTGATTGGGACTGGCAGGTCTGATGGCCAAGGTGGCTTCTGCGTGACCGTCTCGCCGCCGCTTTACAAGGACGAGGTGATCATGGCCGAGTCTAGCGGCTCGTATAGCCAGCCTTACCAGGTCAGGGAAGTGTTCGACCTATACCTGCCAATGGTGAGAAAGTAAGCCTCAACGCGGAAGCGGACAGAGAAGACGGCCTACCCGCTTACACTGTTCCGCGTCCCATTCACTCCTTCTGGCTGGCAAATGGAGCCACTCATAGACGAGGAGTGAATGTTCCTGGTGGGACCACTCCCAGCGGCCACGAATCTGGAGCCACTCACAGACGAGGAGTGAATACTGGCGCTTACATTGACAGCCTCTGCACGCTATTGGTATCCTTAGGATGCCTGAGCACGACGGGTGGTCGCGGGTTGCAAGACCCGAGGAAAGTCCGGGCTCCAGAGGGCAGGGTGCTGGGTAATCCCCAGGAGGGGTGACCCTACGGATAGTGCCACAGAGAGTAAACCGCCTTGGCGCCCTGAAAAGGTGCTGGGGCAAGGGTGAAACGGTGGTGTAAGAGACCACCAGTGGCCCGGGCGACCGGGCCAGCTCGGAAAACCCCACCCGGAGCAAGGCCAAGTAGGAGGGCAAGGGAGTGGCCCGCTCCGCCCTCGGGTTGGCCGCTCGAGGCGTCGAGCAATCGGCGCCCTAGATAGATGACCACCACCCCCGCGAGAGGGCACAGAACCCGGCTTACAGGCGTGCTCAGGCTTCTCCCCTTGTCTTTCCCTTATTGCCTCTCTGCCACCGCCTGTCGTATACTCACTGGTCGGCGGCTCTCAGCCGCACTCCAAATCGGGATCGTCTACGACTGGGAGGTATTTGCGCATGGCCAACCGATCGGAACAAGAAGCACAAGAGCACGCAGATATGATCAAGCGCCTGGCAGAGCACTTTGCTAGGCAGGGCTACACCGAGATAAAGGCTGACATCGAGGGCTATGAGCTGCCGGCAGCGGCGAAGACGCCACGCGGCGAGTTCATCCCTGACATCACCTGCTTCATGCCAGGCAAGTTCCGCAAGTTCTTGGCAGTCGAGGTCGAGACCTGCCGAAGCATTTTCGATCCCCACACCGTGGACGAATGGGAAGCCCTCGGCCGAGAGGCGCGCATTCACGCCGGCGAATTCCACGTGGCCGTGCCCAGGCTTTGCGGCATCGAAACGGGGGAAGAACTGGTCAAGAAACGTATGAGCCAATTGGGCTACACTTACCGACCCCACCGCATCTGGTCTCTTTAGGTACCCGATCCTCGGTGGGTCCCCAGCTCATCCCCCTACCGGCGGGCTAGCACAAGTGGGTGCAAATGCCCGCCAAAGCGCTTGACAAGCGCGGTGTGGGGACTACAATAAGGGCTGTGGGGCAAAGTGGGGAGACGTGGGGGTGGGTCACCCAGACGCCACTGCTCGGCTCTACGGCATCTCCGGCTAGGTCAAGACATGTCGGGAAGGGTAAGCGGGTCAGGAGCCCGGGTGAGCCACGATGTTCATGGGTGAATTCGAGCACAGCCTCGACGAGAAGGGCCGGTTGGCCATTCCGGCGCGGTTCCGCAGCCGATTCGCTGATGGCTTGGTAATCACTCGGGGACTGGACCGTTGCCTCTTCGTCTATACCCTACCCGACTGGCGATCTCTGGCCGATAAGCTTGGTCGATTGCCCCTCACCAAAGCCGATGCCAGAGCCTTCTCTCGTATGCTCTTCTCCGGCGCAATGGAGTGTCAGCTCGACTCACAAGGCCGCATTGTCGTGCCCTCTTATCTGCGCCAATACGCAGGGCTCTCGGGCGTCGCGGTGATATTGGGGGTGAACAACCGGCTGGAGATATGGGACAAGGGCAGCTGGGAAACCACCCGAGCGATGGTGGAGGAGCAGGGTGGCCAGTTGGCTGAACAACTCGCGAGTCTCGGCCTGGTGTAGTTGACGCAACGTGCAGCAGAGGCGGCGAATGAATGACGAGATCAGCGAGATACCGTCAGAACTTCCTCACCAGCCAGTGCTCTTGGAAGAGGCACTTGACGTTCTGTCAGTAAAGCCAGGCGGTCGTTACATCGATTGCACCCTGGGCGCCGGCGGCCACGCTCGCGGCATTCTGGAGCGGTCGAGCCCAGATGGGCGTCTTCTGGGCCTGGACGCAGACCCGCGCGCACTGGACCTGGCTCGCGCTCAGCTGTCTGAGTTCGGCTCGCGTGTCGTGCTGGTCAACGAAAGCTTTGCCAAGCTGGCGGCAACAGCGCGCTGGAATGGGTTCGATCCGGTTGACGGCATTCTGTTCGATCTCGGGCTCTCGTCGATGCAGCTCGAGTATCGCGATCGAGGGTTCAGCTTTCGCGTCGAAGCACGACTCGATATGCGATTCGACCCACGAGAGCCGATAACGGCGGCCGATCTTGTGAACACCCTGAGCGAGCGCGAGCTGGCCGAAATCTTCTTCCAGTACGGCGAAGAGCCGCGGGCTCGCTCGATTGCTCGGGCCATCGTGCGAGCAAGAGCGCGCAAGCCGATCGAGACTACAACCGAGTTGGCCGAGGTTATTCTTCGGGCAGCGCCACAGCGCCTGGGCAGGGTCCACCCGGCTACGCGGGTTTTCCAGGCTCTGCGTATCGTTGTGAATCGCGAGTTGGAAGTGTTGGACTCGGCTCTGCAGCAGGCTCTGGAGCTTTTGGCAGTGGGAGGAGTGATAGCCGCGATATCTTTCCACTCTCTGGAAGACAGACTGGTCAAGCAGTTTTTCGCCGCGGAAGCGAAGGGCTGCCGCTGCCCACCCGACCTTCCGGTCTGTGTTTGCGGTCGTCAGCCGCGTTTGCAGATCGTCACCAAGAAAGCGATTACTCCGACCGAGGAAGAGATACAACGAAACCCGCGCAGCCGCAGTGCCAAGCTCAGAGCAGCGCGGAGAGTCATAGGCGCGGGAAGCACAGTTGGCAAGGGCAGCAGCGTGAAGTGAGAGGAGGCGGCAGTGTCGTCTGAGGTCCTGCGACCCGGCTTATCTGTAGGCAGGCGAGCCCGCACGCAGTTATCGCACTTGCCAGTGGCTTTCCCGATAGCGCTCGTGCTAGCAATGCTGATCGGTCTGCTCTACCTGAATCAAGCCTCGGTCGTGGCTACTACTGGCTATGAGGTTCGGGGCCTGGAGACAGAGCGCCAGCACTGGCAGATCAGGAACGAGCAGCTCAAGTTGGAGATAGCCCAATTGCGCTCTCTGGATCGAGTGGAGACAGAGGCACGCAGGTTGGGTCTGGGACCGCCTGAGCAGCGCCTATTCGTGACGCGCAAAGCCACCGCCGAGGAGTGGGCAAGGTCTCCCGTGGCTCAGAAGCAGCAGCTCGATAGATCGTCTGTTTCTGTTGACGATGAGCAGGAGCAAGCGACCGAGTGGTGGAAGGTGCTGCTCGACTACGCTCAGAACTGGGTAACGACCCGTTTTCTGCCTAAGCCCGATCCCGGCCTTTAGGCGGAGGCCCCTTTGCACGAGCTTCACAAGCAGAAGTGGCGGCTCTACGCCCTGTTCGCCATCACTGTCGGATGCTTCGCTGTTCTGGCTAGCAGGCTGGTCTACATTCAGATAGTCCAGCACGATCACTTCTACGCCATGGCGCAGGAAGAACACTGGCGCTCGGAAGAGATTCCGGCTCGCCGAGGCACCATTATGGACAGCGCTAGCAACCCGCTGGCCATCAGCGTGAGCTTTGACTCTCTCTATGCTAACACTCTCCAGATCGACGATCCGGACAAATTGGCCGAGGTCCTTGCCCCCATTCTTGAGGTGCCGGTCTTGGAGCTTGAGCAGAAGCTATCCCTGAAGCAAGCGGCTCCGGTGCTTCTCAAGGAGCATCTGCCGGCGGAAAAGGCGGATGAGATTCGGAAGCTGCGGCTCTGGGATATCTACCTGCGGCCCGAGTATCGACGAGAGCATCCTCAGGGCAAGTTGGCGGCTCAGCTGGTCGGCGTGGTCGGGCGCGATGGGAATGGGTTGAGCGGCCTGGAACTGAAGTGGGATAGTGACCTTGCCGGAAAGCCGGGGTCGTTGTTGGCGGAACGTGACACAGGTGGAGAAGAGATAGCACTCAGCGCCGCCGAGTACGTGGCTCCGGTGGATGGTAGCAACCTAGTGCTAACGATCGATCGCACCGTACAGATGATCGTCGAGCGAGAACTAGACGCCGCGATGCAGCAGCATCAGGCGGCCGCAGGCACAGTTCTTGTTATGGACCCATACACGGGCGCTATCCTTGCCGTAGCCAGTCGCCCAAGCTTCGATCCGGAGGCCAAAGACCTGTTTTCTGCGGAGACCGTGCCGCTCTACAGCATCCCGGCGGTCGCTGATGCGTTCGAGCCCGGGTCGATTTTCAAGATCATCACCATGGCGGCGGCTCTGGATGCAGGCGCGGTTACGCCCGAAACAGCCTTTATGAACAACGGGTCTTTCAGCTACGCGGGCGGGGTAGTGCGAAATGCCGTCTGGAGAGCCCCAGGTATGGAGACGATGACGCAAACGCTGCAGAGGTCTTCGAATATAGGCGCTGCTTTCGCAGCCACGACGCTTGGCCCGGAGCGTTTCTATTCCTATGTTCAGGCCTTTGGCATTGGCGCTCCGACTGGTATCGAGCTTCCCGGCGAGTCGCCCGGCATTCTCAGGCTACCGTCCAGCCCCGATTGGCATCCTTTCGACTTGGCCACGAACTCCTTTGGGCAAGGGGTATCGGTGACCCCGATTCAAATGGTCACCGCCGTCTCTGCGGTTGCCAACGGCGGTTTGTTGATGAAACCGTACGTCGTTAAGGAGGTGGACGGCCCAACTGGCAGACGTGTCTATCACCCGACTTTGATGGCACAGGTCATTCGACCGGAAACGGCGGCGAAGTTGACGCAGATGCTGGTGTCTGTAATCGAGACAGTGGAGGATGGTCAGGTTCGGGGCGCCAGGGTGGCCGGATACCACCTCGCTGGAAAGACTGGCACCGCAGAGGTTCCAACCGAGTCCGGCTACGCCAGTGACCGGACCATTGCTTCGTTCATCGGCTTCGGCCCCGTCGAATCGCCTCGCTTCGTTATTATGGTCACTATCAGGGAGCCAAAGGACACCCCGTGGGGTGAGACAGTGGCAGCTCCAGTGTTCAGGAATATCGCCTCACAACTGCTGCCTTACTTCGGGGCCGCGCCGAGCGTGCCCGAGGAAGTGCAGGCTATGGAGTCTCGAAGGTGAAACACTGCAGTGCTGGACAGAGGCCTTGAGCGGATCGTATGATTCCGACGCGCGGCTGCCCCTTGGGGCTCCAGGAGGTTACAGAGCTGGCTAGGCTGACACTCTCCTACGTTCTGGCCGGGATAGGCCAGCATTCTTTGCCCTTTCCTCCGCGGCCAACCCTTGTGTTTGCCGCTGTGACAAACGATTCTCGCGAAGCGCTGCCAGGCTCTCTGTTCGTGGCCCTGAGAGGCGAACGAGATGGCCACGACTTCATTGCCGACGCCCGCCGACGTGGAGCAACCGGCGTCATCGCAGAGCGCTTAATCGACTTTCACGACTGGCTACCATCAGCAGAGCAAACGGATTTCGCTTACATTGTGGTTCCTGATAGTCTTGCCGCCCTGCAGAACCTGTCCTCCTGGCACCTAAGGCAACATAGCTGCCGCGTGGTAGGCATCACCGGGAGCATGGGCAAGACCACTACGCGAGAAGTGGTGGCTTCCGTCCTGGGCCGTCGCTTCCGAGTGCTGTGCAGTGAAAAGAACTACAACAACGAGATCGGCCTGCCGCTCACCCTCCTCAACCTTGAGCCAGAGCACCAGTACGCCGTCCTGGAGATGGGAATGTACGACGTAGGCGACATCGCCTCCCTCTGTCGCCTCGCGCCGCCGCAAGTCGGGATAGTCACCAACGTGAGCTATGTGCACCTCGAACGCTTGGGCACGATCGACCGGATTGCACAAGCCAAGAGCGAGCTTGTGCAGGCCCTCCCTTCCGACGGCACAGCGATCCTCAACGCCGATGACAAGCGAGTGGCCGCAATGCGGTTTCTCACGCTGGCCACTCCCCTTCTTTATGGCTTGACACCGGAAGCCGATGTCTGGGCGAGCGATTTGGAGTCGCTGGGGCTGAAAGGGTTACGGTTCCGCCTGCATTGTGGTTCAGAACAGCTAACAGTCTTCAGCCCTCTTCCTGGCTGGCATAGCGTCTACGCCTGCCTAGCGGCTGCCAGCGCTGGCTTGGCAGAAGGCCTGACTTTGGCCGAAGTTGCGGGCGGTTTGGCAGAGGTCGAGCGCCGCCCTCGCCTGGTGACTTTACCTGGGCGAAACGGTTCTGTAATCATCGACGATACGTACAATGCTAATCCACTAGCTGTAGAAGCTGGTCTGAGCCTCCTCGCCAGCCTCCCTGGTCGTCGCGTAGCGATCCTTGGCGATATGTTCGAGTTGGGGGCATATGAGGAAGAGGGGCATCGGGCGGTAGGCCGCAAGGCGGCGGAGACGGTTGATGAACTGATCGTGGTCGGCCAGCGAGCGCGCTTAATTGGCGAGGAAGCCCGTGCCCACGGATTGGAGTCCGTTCGCTTCTTCGGTAGCAATGCCGAGGTGGAACTCAATCTCAGCGCCGGCGACTACGTGCTAGTCAAGGGGTCGCGCGGGATGAGAATGGAGGAAATAGTAGCGCGATTGCGAGCGCCGGAGGGAGGTTGAAGTTGACGCTCGCGAACGTATTGTTGCTTATACCGATCGCCTTCCTGCTCGGTCTGCTCTGGGCCCCGGTATGGATCAGGGTGCTAGTTCACAATCGAATAGGGAAGCAGATTCGCGCGGTGGGACCGCAGGGACATATCGCGAAGGCCGGTACCCCGACTATCGGCGGGTGGATATTCATCGTCGCCACCGCCGTGGTTACCCTCACCGTCGATCGCAGCGTGACGACACTGCTCCTCGTGGGGGCAATGGTTGCCTATGGAGCTTATGGCACCCTGGATGATTGGATGAATTTGCACAGCTCCGAGGGCTTGGGGTTGCGAGTCAGGTGGAAACTGCTGTGGCATCTGGGGGCCTCAGTCTTGCTGGCCTGGCTCATCTACCAATGG
>Ga0315298_1011121_pt1 | contig 10650 bp, 8 predicted proteins | sample WHS_1_MG_FD_203077 | JGI IMG/M metagenome (GOLD analysis project Ga0315298, IMG submission 203077) | Extremophilic microbial mat communities from Washburn Hot Springs, YNP, Wyoming, USA - WHS_1_MG | ecosystem: Environmental > Aquatic > Thermal springs > Hot (42-90C) | place: USA: Wyoming...
CCGCCAGAGGCAAGGAAAAGGGCGCGGAAGGCGGAGGCCAGCGCCTCCGGCGTCTCGCGCAGATTGTCGCGGACGATGAAGATGCGGGTCTGCGCGGGATAGTCGAAGGGCGAGGCGAAGGCGGCGCGGATCGCCGGCGCTGCGAGATGGGTCGCGCCGGTGCGCGACTCGGCGCGTTGCCATTCGGCATCCTGCTCCACGTCATCCATCGCTGTGGTGCGGTCGCGCAGGGTCGCGGAAGTGATCAGCAGCCCGTGCGCCCGACTCGCCACCGCGTCGGCGAAGGCTTCGGTCGGGTCGAGCAGATGCGAAAGCAGGGCAATGTCGCGCCCCTGGCGGATGAACAGCACGTGGAACGGCCGCTCGCCAGGCTCGGGTGGCGCTTCGTTGACGGCGGCGAGCATGCGCCGCCAGCTCGCCACCGGATCGAGGGCGCGGCGCTTCAGGCTGCGAATCGCCGCCTCGATGCGCTGCCGTTCAGTACTGTCGATGGTGCCGGCCTCTTCGTCGAGTCGCGCCGCGAGCCGCTCGCGCAGCGAGGTCAGCGGCGCTTCCAGTCTGGCGAGATCCCGCGCGAGATCGGATGCGGCGGCGGCCAGTTCCGGCTCGGCCGGATAGAGATCCGCCTCGATATCAAGATTCGACTCGCGCTCGGCTGCGGTCGCACGGGCGCGGGCCTGAGCGGCGAGGGCGGTGAGAAACGCTTCGGCGGCGCCGGGGCCGATCTGGTCGAGCGCTGCGGTCGGCTCGCCCAGTCGTGCCAGCATGGTCGCTCCCGGCAGCACCCGTGCCGCCGCGCGCAGCGCGTCGAGCGGTGCCGCAAGCCGTTCATCGGCGGCGACCAGATCTTCGAGCCGCCGGGCAAGGCCGCGCGCGCGCGACCGGCCGCCTTCGGCGCCGAGCAGCCAGCGGCGCAACTCGGCCATGCTCGCGCCGGAGAGTTCCGCCGCGAAGGCGGAATCGGCGGCATCGAACAGGTGGTGCCCCTCGTCGAACACATACCGCGTTGGCACGCTGGAATCGTCCAGCCCGCCCCAGACCGCCTGCGCCATGACCAGCGCATGGTTCGCGATCACCAGATCGGCACCGCGGGCGCGGCGGATCACGTGTTCGATCGTGCAACGCTTCCAGTGCGGGCAGGCTGAATGGATGCACTCGCCGCGCCGGTCGGCAATCTGCGGCAGCAGCCCCGCGCCGAACAGTTCGGCGAACCAGCCGGGCAGGTCACCGCCAGCGATGTCGTGATCGCTCGAGGCGAGCGCCCAGCGTGCGATCAGCCCGAGGGCAACCAGATTGTAACCGCGCGCTCCGGCGGCGGCGTCCTCGAAATTCAGCAAGCAGAGATAATTCTCCCGCCCCTTGCGAAGCACGACCCGCCGCCGTCGCCGCGCCGGATCGGGCTCCAGCCGCGCCGATTCCTGCTCGATCTGCCGCTGAAGGTGGCGGGTATAGGTGGAGATCCACACGCTTCCCTGGTTGCGCTCCGCCCAGAGCGAGGCCGGGGCGAGATAGCCGAGCGTCTTGCCCGTACCGGTGCCTGCCTCGGCAAGCACGCAATGCGGCACGCCCTCGGCGGCGGGCGGCGCAAAGGCGGCGGTGGCCGCCGAGGCATAATCGGATTGGGCCGGCCGTTGTTCTGCGCCGCCGCCGAGCAGGTCGGCCAGCCGCCCCCGGGCCGCATCCTGCGGCACCGGATAGGAAGAGGGCGGCGGCCGGGGCGCCTCCTCCTGCCATTCGGGCAGGATCATGCCAAGACGCAACGCCGCGCGATCCGGCCTTGCTGCCGGCTGTCCGAGCGCTGCTGCCACAGGCTTCGCCCAGGGCCAGCCGGCCTCGCCCATCAGTGCGGCGAGCCCGGCGGCCCGGCGATTCATCGGCAGCGAGGCGCTCTGGTCGAGTCGGCCGAGCAGGGCGATGGCGATGTCCGGCAGCAGGGCGGCGGCGGCCTCGATCGTTGCCGGCGGGTCGAAATCGAGCGCGCGGGCGAGGCCGGAGGGTGTTGGTGCCGCCGTCACCGCCGGCATGACGAAAGCGAAGAGGTCGAGCAGGTCGAGGACGGGGATCGACAGGTCGAGCCGCTGCAATGTCGCCGCCTCATGCACGACCAGGGGCGGCGGCAGATCGCGCAGCGCGGCGCGTGCCTCGGCCACGGTCAGATGTCGCAGTTCGCCGTCGGGATCGAGGAGAGCCGCCCGGCCATGCGCCGTCACCAGCGACGGCGCGGCGGGAAGAATCAGGCGCGACGGGGTGTCCATGCGGTTTGTCTATCCCGCAGTGGCGGTTTCGCCAAAGCGCCGGACACTCAGGCAGCGATCCGCGCGAGCAGCGCGCCGACGACAGCTTCGAACATCGCCGCGGTCAGCCGCCCGGTATTGGTATTCAGCCGGGAGACGTGGAAGCTATCCGCGAGCACGATACCGCCCGGCAGTTCCGTCATCGCGCCGTGGCTGAATTTCGCATGGCTCTGCTTCAGGCCGAAGGCCCGCAGCGTTGCCTGGTGGGCGATTCCGCCGAGAGCGAGAATGCCGCGCAACTGCGTCATCGCTGCGATGTCGCGGGCGAGGAAGCCGTTGCAGGCAGCGATTTCGGCGGGCAGGGGACGATTCTCCGGCGGCACGCAACGAACTGCGTTGATGATGCGGCAATCCCGCAATTCCAGCCCATCATCCGGCCGCTCGGCATAGACGCCGATGGCAAGGCCATACTTGATCAGCGTGGCATACAGCAGGTGGCCGGCGAAATCGCCGGTGAAGGGCCGGCCGGTCCGGTTGGCGCCACGCAGCCCCGGCGCGAGCCCGACCACCAGCAACCTGGCGTTCTCCGGCCCGAAACACGGCACGGGAGCGTTGAACCAGCCCGGGAATTTCGCATGGTTCGCTGCGCGAAACCCGGACAGGCGAGGGCAGAGCGCGCAGTCGCGCGCCGGTTGCGCCGACACGCCGGATCAGTCTTGCGTCGCTTCGGCGCGCTGCATCCGGGGCCGCGGTTCGGTCTGCCGCCGAGTGAACTCGTTGGCTATGTCAGCCAGGTCGACGAACTGATCAGACTGGCGGCGCAATTCGTCGGCGATCATCGGCGGGCTGGTCTTGATCGTCGAGATGACCGATACGCGCACGCCGCGCCGTTGCACCGCCTCGACGAGGCGACGGAAATCGGAATCGCCCGAGAACAGGATCGCATGGTCGATATGCGGGGCCATTTCCAGCATGTCGATTGCGAGCTCGATATCCATATTCCCCTTGACCCGGCGGCGACCGGCGCCATCAGTGAATTCCTTCGCCGGCTTGGTCACCAGCGTATATCCATTATAGGCCAGCCAGTCGGTGAGGGGCTTGAGCGGCGAATATTCTTCGGTATCGAGTAACGCCGAGTAATAATAAGCGCGCACGAGATTGACCCGGTCAAAAAAATCGAGAAGCCGCCGGTAATCGACATCAAAGCCAAGCGCCCGCGACGCGGCGTAGAGATTTGCGCCATCGATGAATAATGCAGTTTTTTCTTGTGGAAGCAGGCGCATGGCCGTAACCTTTCGACGTAAAATTTTTCGGAATAAATCAATCTGTTAAAAGCAGGTCGCCACATAACGTTTACGCGAAAGTTTCACATTAGTATAGTTATGTGTTCATGATCCTGATCGCACTCGGTGCCAACCTGCCCCTTACAGATGACGGCTCACCGTATGACACATGTTTTCATGCGGTGGAAGAGATACGAAAAATTGAGACAATTCACCTTGAGGCTGTCTCATCCTGGTATCGCACGCGCCCGGTTCCGCCTGATCCGACGCAACCGGATTTCTGCAATGGTGTCGTCCGGTTTTCGGGAGCGCCTGATCCCGTTGCGCTGCTCGAGGCACTGCACGAGATCGAGGCTCGGTTTGGCCGCGTCCGGTCGGTTCCGAATGCGGCACGCACGCTGGATCTCGACCTGATCGACGTGAACGGGATGGTGCGGGAGACCGGGTCGCCGATCCTGCCGCATCCGCGCGCTCATCTGCGGACATTCGTGCTCCGGCCACTGCTTGATGTCGCGCCTGATTGGGTGCATCCTCTGATGCTGCGTCCGGCAAGGGAATTGTTCTCCGCGCTGCCGGAACGTGCGGAAGGCGAAATCCGCCTCTGGTAGAAAGGGACGTCCCGGTTTGGTTGCATGCCGGGCGGCGCTCTGCTATTTTCAAAGCCGTTTCTGTTTTCCGGGTGCCTGCGGGCGCCCTGCTGGAGTGACCACATGGCACGCGTTACCGTCGAAGACTGCATCGAACAGATCCCCAACCGGTTCGAACTGGTGCTCCTCGCCGCCCAGCGCGCGCGGAACCTCTCCAGGGGCGCCTCGATCACGATCGATCGCGACAACGACAAGAACCCGGTGGTCGCACTGCGCGAGATCGCTGATTCCACGGTCGATTTCGGCGGTCTCGAGCAGGATCTCGTCAAGTCGCTGTCTCGCGTGCCGGACCCGGAACCGGCGGACGAAGAGGTTCAGGACCTCATCCCGACCGATCAGAACATCTTCGGCCTGCAGGACGTCTCCGCCGAGGAGGAAGCCGCAGCGATGGCCGCCGAATCCGAGGAGATGACCTCCGAGGACATCGCCGCGGCGATCGAGGCCGAACTCGGCGGCGGACGACCGCGCCGCTGAGACCGGTCTTTTTCCGGTGGGCGCGCCGCTTGACGGGATGGGCGTGAACCCCCCCCTCCTCGCGCCCGAAGGTCTCGCGGGCACCGCCGTCACCCACGAGGCGCTCAAGCCGTTGATCAGCCGGATCAACGGCTATGACACGAAAGTCGATATCGCCCTGATCGACGACGCCTATGGCGTCGCATCCGAGGCCCATGCGGGGCAGACCCGCGAAAACGGCGATCCCTACATCACCCATCCGCTCGCGGTGGCGGACATCCTGGCCGATTACCGGCTCGATGCCCGCAGTATCGTCACCGCCCTGCTGCACGACGTCATCGAGGATACCAAGGTTACCCTCCCGGCGCTGCAAGGCCGTTTCGGCGCTGAGGTCGCCGGGCTGGTCGACGGCGTCACCAAGCTGACCCGCCTCGAACTTCAGTCGGACCGGACCAAGCAGGCGGAGAATTTCCGCAAGCTCGTGCTGGCGATGAGCAAAGATATCCGTGTTCTGCTCGTCAAGCTCGCGGACCGCCTGCACAATATGCGCACGATCCATTTCGTCCGCTCACCGGAGCGCCGCGCGCGCATCGCGCGCGAGACGATGGAGATCTACGCGCCGCTTGCCGAGCGCATCGGCATGGACCGGGTGAAGGTCGAACTGCAGAACCGCGCCTTCGCGGTGCTCGACCCCGAAGCCTACGACTCGATCCAGGCCCGGCTGAACTTCCTGCGCGGCCAGGGTGCCGATGTCATCGACGAGGTGCGCGCCGAACTCGGTCGGATCCTCAAGGAGGCTGGGGTCGAGGTCATTGATATCTCCGGTCGGGAGAAGTCGATCTACTCCATCTGGGAGAAGATGCAGCGGCGCAACGTTGCCTTCGAACAGTTGTCGGACATCATGGCATTCCGCATCATCGTGCCGACACGCGAGCAGTGCTACGTCGCCCTCGGCGCGATCCACGCGGCCTTTCCGGTCATTGCCGGCCGATTTAAGGACTACATCTCGACCCCGAAGGCGAACATGTATCAGTCGCTCCATACCGGGGTGACGTTGCGCCATCCGCGCAACCAGAAGATCGAATTGCAGATCCGCACACCGGAGATGCATGCGATCGCGGAAAACGGCGTCGCCGCCCATTGGCTCTACAAGCAGGGCGAGGCCTCTGCCGCCGACGTCAAGCAGTTCCGCTGGGTGCAGGACCTGCTCGAAATTCTCGAGAACTCTTCTGCGCCTGACGAATTCCTCGAGAATACCAAGCTTGAGCTCTATCAGGATCAGGTTTTCTGCTTCACTCCGAAGGGGCAGCTGATTCAGCTGCCCCGCGGCGCGACGGCAGTGGATTTCGCCTATGCGGTGCATTCGCAGATTGGCGATACCTGTGTTGGCGCCCGTATCAACGGCCGGCTGATGCCGTTGCGCTACGAACTGCAGAACGGCGACCAGGTCGAGATCCTGACCGCCCGTGGCGGAACGCCCTCGCCGTCGTGGGAGCGTTTCGTCGTCACCGGCAAGGCGCGGTCGCGGGTGCGCCGCTTCATCGCCGGCCAGTTGCGCGAGCAGAATCGCGACCAGGGCAAGGCCGCCCTCGCCAAGGCATTCCGCCAGGACGGCGTGGACGGTTCCGAAAAAGTTCTGGAAGTTGCGCTGAAGGCGCTCAAGCAGGCCAGCCTCGACGACCTCTATGTTGCGGTCGGCACCGGCAATCTCGCAGCCCGGGATGTGGTGCAGGCGGCTTATCCGGATCTGCGCGAAAGCCGTGCGCCGCGCATGGTGCCCGGCATGCTCGCCCGAGCGCCGCGGCCGCCCGCGCGCGGAACCGGCCTGCCCATCACCGGGCTGATTTCCGGCATGGAGGTGCATTACGCCGGCTGCTGCCACCCGCTGCCGGGCGACAAGATCGTCGGCATCATCGCCACCGGAAAGGGCGTGACCATCCACACGCGCGACTGCCTCACCCTCGAGACCTTCGCCAACACGCCGGAGCGGTTCATCGATGTTGACTGGGATTACGCCCAGATCGGCCCAGGCAAGGAAGGCACGCGCGATGGCAACGGCCGCGAACGGCCGTTCACCGGGCGAATCAGCGTGATCGCCTCCAACGCGCCGGCGACCCTCGCCAACATCGCCAACGCGGTCGCCAAGCAGGACGGCGCGATCGCCAATCTCAAGATCATCCACCGCCAGCAGGATTTCTTCGAATGCCTGATGGATGTCGAGGTGCGCGACCTGCGGCATCTCTCCCAGGTCATCGCCGGGCTGCGCGCCGCCGGCGGCGTTGCCCAGGTCGATCGCGCCCGCACCTGACCCCGCCGGGTTGGCGCTGCCGCCCTCTATGGCTATGACGCTCGCATGATCATCGGCATCGGCTCCGACCTGTGTGACATCCGCCGCGTCGAGCGCACGCTCGAACGCTTCGGCGAGCGGTTCATCCAGCGTGTCTTCACCGAAACCGAGCGCCGTCGCGCCGCCCGCCGCCCGGCGCAGTTTGCCGCGACCCTCGCCAAGCGCTTCGCCGCCAAGGAAGCCTGCGCCAAGGCGCTCGGCACCGGCTTTCGCCGCGGCGTATTCATGTCGGACCTCGGCGTCGTGAATCTCCCGAGCGGCCAGCCGACGTTTTCCCTCACCGGCGGCGCTGCGGAGCGTCTCGCCGCGCTCACGCCCCCCGGGCGCAGTGCCTTTGTCCATCTCTCGTTGACCGATGAATATCCCTACGCCTACGCGCATGTGATCATCGAAGCGCGGGACGGCGCGTGACGCGATGACCGCTCCGGCGACGGTCGTGCCGGTCTGCCGGCATTTCGGCGTCTGCGGTGGCTGCAGCGCGCAGGATGTCGCCCCTGCCGCGCTTGCCGAGGCGAAGCACGCCCGGCTTGCCGCCGCCCTCGCGCGGGCCGGCTTCGCCGACCCGCATCCGGCGCCGGTGGTCTCGATCCCGATGGGCACCCGCCGGCGGGCGGATTTCGCCGTCGCGCGCGTCGCCGGCGCCGTCCGGCTCGGCTTTCACGAGACCCGTTCCCGCACGGTGGTCGACATTGCCGAATGCCCCCTGCTGCGGCCCGAGCTCGAAGCGCTGATCGACCCGCTTCGCGCGCTGCTCGCCCGGTTGCAGGGGCTGCGCAAGAGTGCCGATGTCCGGGTCAACCTGCTCGATGCCGGGGCGGACGTGTCGGTCGCGCTCGATGGCGAGGCCACCGCCGCCGACCGGGCGCGGCTGGTCGCCTTCGCGCAGGAGCACGACCTGCCGCGGATCAGCCTCGGCGCCGAGCCGGTGCTGATCCGCCGCCCGCCCACGCTCGACTGCGCCGGCCTCGTCGTCCTTCCGCCGCCCGCCGCCTTCCTGCAACCGAGCTTCGAGGGCGAGGCGGCGATCCGCGCCGCCGTGCTCGCCGGCCTGCCGCCGAAGCTCACCCGCAAGTCGCGGATCGTCGAGCTCTATGCCGGAATCGGCACCCTCACCGGCGCGCTCGCCGCCCATGCACGGGTGCATGCGGTCGAGGGCAGCGCCCCGGCGCTGGCCGCGCTCGATGAGGCGGCGCGGACCGGCGGCCAGGCCGGCCGGATCGACACCGAGCGGCGCGACCTCGCCCGCCGCCCGGTCACCGCGAAGGAACTTGCCGGTGCTGCCTGCGTCGTGCTCGATCCGCCCTTCGATGGCGCCGGCCCGCAAATCGCCCCCCTGGTCGAGGCGAAGGTGCAGCGCATCGTCTATGTCAGCTGCAACCCCGAGGCGCTCGCGCGCGAGGCCGCCCCCTTCGCCCGCGCCGGCTACCGCCTGCTCGCTTCCACCCCGATCGACCAGTTCCCCGGCTCCGACCATCTCGAAAGCGTCGTCGTCCTCGGCCTCTGACCGGAACGCGGGGCAGCAAAACCTTGCGCGCGGCGAAGCCGCCATGTTACTCATCCTTGCATGAGCCAGACGGTTTTCCGTTCCGCGCTTTTCCTGCCCCGCGCCGCCACCGTGCTGCGGAGCCTTCCGCTCGCGCTTCGACTTATCGACCCCTGGGCGTAACACCCGGCTGAAAACCGGCACGCACAGGGGAGAAAGACGAGGCTACCCAACGGTTCCCCAGCAGAGCGAGTGCATTCCATGACGATCCATCACCCGAATTTCGGCGCGGTCCCCGACGATCGCGTGTTCATCTTCGACACCACCCTGCGCGATGGCGAGCAGTCGCCCGGCTTCTCGATGAATCTCGACGAGAAGCTGCGCATGGCCGAAGCCCTCGCCGAACTCGGCGTCGACGTCATCGAGGCCGGCTTCCCGATCGCGAGCCAGGGCGATTTCGAAAGCGTGCGCCGCATCGCCGAAACCATCAAGGGGCCGGTCATCGCCGGCCTCGCCCGCTCCGGCCGCGACGACATCGTCCGCGCCGGCGAGGCTGTGAAACCGGCCGAGCGCAAGCGCATCCACACCTTCATCTCCACCTCGCCGCTGCACATGAAATACAAGCTGCGGATGGAGCCCGACGCGGTGCTGGAGGCGGTGGTCCGCTCCGTCACCCTCGCCCGCGACTATACCGACGACGTCGAGTGGTCGGCCGAGGATGGCAGCCGCACCGAGCCCGATTTCCTCTGCCGCTGCGTCGAGGCGGCGATCCGCTCCGGCGCGACGACGATCAACATCCCCGACACGGTCGGCTACGCCGTGCCGGAAGACATCGCGCGGATCTTCACCATGCTGCGCGAGCGCGTCCCCGGCGCCGATGCGGTGATCTTCTCGACCCACAACCACAACGATCTCGGCCTCGCCGTCGCCAACACCATCGCCGCGATCAAGGCCGGCGCGCGCCAGATCGAATGCACCATCAACGGCATCGGCGAGCGCGCCGGCAATGCCGCGCTGGAAGAGATCGTGATGGCGATCCGCACCCGGCACGACGCGGTGCCCTACCGCAACAATATCGACACGCCGCGCATCCTGCGCACCTCCAAGCTGCTCGCCACCATCACCGGGTTCGACGTGCAGCCCAACAAGGCGATCGTCGGGCGCAACGCCTTCGCGCATGAAAGCGGCATCCACCAGGATGGCGTGCTGAAGAACGCGGCGACCTACGAGATCATGACGCCCGAATCGGTCGGCTGGCAGAAGACCAGCCTCGTGCTCGGCAAGCATTCCGGCCGCGCCGCCTTCCGCGACAAGCTGCGCGCCCTCGGCTATGGCGAGGTCGGCGACAACGCGCTGAACGACGCCTTCCGCCGCTTCAAGGACCTCGCCGACCGCAAGAAGCTGGTCTACGACGAGGACATCGCCGCCCTGTTCGACGAAACCGTGCTGCGCGACCAGAGCCGCATCCGCTTCGTCGCGCTGGAAGTCTGGGCCGGCTCGAAGGCGAAGCCCCGCGCCCGGCTCGAACTCGAGGTCGATGGCGAGATGAAGGTGCACGAATCGCATGGCGACGGCCCGGTCGATGCCACCTTCAACGCCATCCGCGCGATCTGCCCGCACGAGGCGGAGCTGAAGCTCTTCACCGTCGGCGCCGTCACCGAAGGTACCGATGCGCAGGCGAAATGCGGTGTGCGCCTCGAGGAGAACGGCAAGAGCGTCGACGGCCAGGGCTCGGATACCGACACGATCGTCGCCGCCGCCCGCGCCTATGTCCACGCGCTCAACAAGCTGATCGTCAAGCGCGAGCGCAAGGAACCGGCGGCGCTGACCGCCTGACCCGACCCCTTCTGGCGGGCGGCGCGATAGAGCATTTTCCGATCCTAATTGATCGGATGATGCTCTATCATATTGATAAACAGAGCATCTTTATCTGATCGGATGATGCTCTACCCGTCCGCCAGAAATTCCTGGAGCGCGGCCAGCGTCGCCTCCGGGGCTTCCTCGGCGAGAAAATGACCCGACTCGATGGCCTGCCCCTCCACCGGGCCTGACGCATATCCGCGCCAGATCTCCAGTGGATCGTAGAGCGCGCCGACCAGCCCGCGCGACCCCCACAGCACCTTCAACGGCGCGGCGATCCTCTCCCGCCGCGCCCGGCTTTCGCGGTCGTGTTCGAGGTCGATCGTCGCCGCCGCGCGATAAT
>Ga0315298_1011122_pt1 | contig 10650 bp, 8 predicted proteins | sample WHS_1_MG_FD_203077 | JGI IMG/M metagenome (GOLD analysis project Ga0315298, IMG submission 203077) | Extremophilic microbial mat communities from Washburn Hot Springs, YNP, Wyoming, USA - WHS_1_MG | ecosystem: Environmental > Aquatic > Thermal springs > Hot (42-90C) | place: USA: Wyoming...
AGTGCCTAAATCAGGTAATACCGAAAGCCAGCGGGAAGGCGCTCGTTGAACCTCCTTGCCCAAAAGGGTCACCCCTTCGAGAAGGGCCATACCTTCAAAAGTTGCAACAGCCAGCACATGGGGGCCTTCGGGTAAGTCGTAAGCAATGGGTACTTCCGCTCTTATCGTTTCCGGATGGATGGCATTATAAACAAAAAGTAGTTGGCCATCCAAATAAACGGCCACTTTGCCCATTTCTGGACCATGACGTAAATAAAGAACCATACCGGTACTTTTAAAATGGTATTTGAGAATGCCCCCGGTACCATAAGCAGTAGGGTAACCTTCCTGTGCCCGCCAACTACCGGTGACCTCCATGAACTCCCGAAGATGGACTGGTGGTAGGTAAGCCGTGAGCCCTTTAGCCTCTTCGTTTTGAAAAGAGATGTACCTCCTTTTGGAGAACAGATTGCTCTTACCATCCCCTTTTTCCACCGATAGGCGCCATGAAACCATCTTCCCCGAGCGGTTAGTTATTTTAATCTGTCGGGTATACACCTTCTGGGGCGTGAGTACCCCCAGGTCTAAACGGGGTGGATCGATAATTAAAGGTGAACCTTTCTTGGCTTCGACCAGCTCAAAATTTACAAACAGCACTTCTTCCCCTTCCAAGTATTTGATTAAAAGGGGGAAGTGGTAGCTTCCATAGGGAAGTCTCTTTTTAAAGCTGATCGTCTTGGCACCAACCATGACCGCAAGTTCTGTATCAATTCCTTCACCCGGAGAGGCCACCTTAAAACAGCGAAGCGAGAGATAGATGTAAGTCGGCGCTCCAGCTAAAAGACCATTTATCTCCCGTTCTTGGGTACTTTCCCATCCTTCCGGCGTTTCCAGGGCCCAGGGAAGAGGGGTACTCCCTCGATTGTTAAGGGTAACTAAGGCATTTACCACATCACCTGCGGTGGTCTCACCGAAATCCACCTCCTCGGGTGAAACAGATAATCCCGCCCGGGAAGGGGAGAGGGGAACCCTCTCCTTAATTAATCCATCTATCCCTTCCCCCTCCGCCGCGGCAAACAGTAGCGTTGCCAAAAAAAAGGAGACGACAAAAGATAAAAATCTCTCTTTCATGCCCCGTTATATTTCTCCCTCAAAGTTTGCCATCCGTAACGCAAATGCCAAGGGAAGGCAACATTTTTATAGCCAAAGTTAACCTCTAATGCAACTACCCTCTCCTTGACAGGCCCCCCATCGTGGATAGATTATTTTTGGTAGATCCTGTAGGAGAAGGAAAATGGAAGATAAGGTACTTTTTTTAGACAACCGGTCACTACTCCAAAATTATCGGCATCTTTCGGGAAGTGAGCTTGTAAATAGAATCCTTTCTCTACCCCGTCCAGGGGATTACATCCGCACGCTTTCGTGTCAGGATTTCTACTGGTTAATAAAAAAAATCGGGGCAGACGATAGTCTCCCCCTCCTCCAATTGGCCTCGGAGGAGCAATGGCAATACATCCTTGATTTAGAAATCTGGGATAGAGACCTATTCCATCTCGAGCGGGCTGCCGGATGGTTTCAACGGCTGATTCTCGCCGACGGAGAACGTTTTGCCCGCTGGCTCATCGAAGGTGATGACGATCAGTATCTTATCCACTATTTCCTCCACAGATCCCTCGAAATCGTAAACAGCGAAGAGAAGGATTTCCCCAATGACCTGAACGATTTCTTTAGCTTAGACGGGGTATTTTATTTCCGGGCAAAAGACGCCAACCTCCAGACCACCATAGACACCCTCCTTAGACTCATAGCCGCCGATGAGTTCGCCCGTTACTACAATCTTCTGGTAAATGTTCCCATGGTTATACCGGCCGAATTGGAGGAAGAGTTGTACCGCCAGCGGAACGTCAGGCTGGCAGAACAGGGATTTTTACCACGAGAAGAAGCTTTAATCATCTATGCCCCCTTGGAAGAGGGGAAACTGGCCTCAATTTACCCTGCGGTTTTGCCTATTTCCGTAAGCGATGTCGATACCCCTTCCCCTCAATTGCCCCTGCTCTTCATTCCCCAGGAGGGGGTTCTGGCCTATGCCCTGACACAAATAAACGACCCCCTCCTCCTCGATCGGCTCCGCCTTGAGTTTGCGGGATTAGTAAACACCATAATTTCTGCCGACGGCCTCCCCATAGAGGAATTGGAAGACCTCGAAGGCACGGTCAAAAAGGCCGCAGACTATCTCAACCTCGCCTTAGAAAATCTCTGTACCGAAAACATAGGTCAAGCAAAGGAAATTCTCACCAATTACGCCCTGATGGACCTCTTTCGGATGGGTTATACTTACCTTTTAAAACTCCATTGGAAAGCAAAACGCTGGTATAAAGAAAGCTGGTTCAAAAACAAGGGATTGGACTTCTCTTTCTGGGGCGAGCAGAGGGGTAATATCTTAGAAGGGCTTTTGAGAATGGAGCCTCTCCTCTACGACCCGGCCAACCCCGAAGGTTATCTGTACCGCCGCTTTTCCCGGAGAAAGGACTTGTCCCTCTGTGAAAAGAACCTTCAAGAGATTATCGTAATGGATAAGTTATTGGGACAAATCGAAAGGTCTTACTCCCTACCGGAAGAAGCTAAGGGGATTACATTTAGCAACTTAATATTTACCCTCTGGGCCAGGAAGGTTTTGGAGAGCAATGTGTCCTTTACCCCCTTATCGATGGAAGAACTGAGGAGTTTTTTCCAAAAACTTAGGAACGAGGAGAAAACTCCACCTTTCCGTTATTCCCCATGGCGGGAAGCATTTATTAACGACTTTATCTCTTTCCTGCCGCCATTCATAGAAAAGGATACAACTTCGCTCCTCCAGGGGGCCCTAACCCAGCTGTGGGAAGAATTTGTGGAGGAATATGCTTATGTTCCCCTAAACGAACTCGACGGCCGCTACACAAGCCACTTTTTCTTGACGAAAAATTAACCCCTTGACATTTCCTCAGGAAAAATCGAATAAATACCATCTTTTATCAGAAAGGACGGTTATGGACGCAGCATTACTCGTTAAAGGTGGCAACCTCGTCATTCCCGAGGTCGGTGTCATGGAAGGGAGTATTGCCATTGATGGGGGAAAAATTGTGGGAATCTACCAGAAAGAACATCTGCCCCGTGGAAAGCAAGAGATCGATGCCACAGGTCTTTATATCTTTCCCGGTGTCATCCAGCCCCATGCCCACTTAGGGAGAGGGGATACGATGGCCGACTTAACCACCGAAACACGCTCCGCCACCATCGGTGGGGTAACTACCTGTCTGATCTACCATCGCGGTTTAGATTTCGAAGATTCCCTGAAAAAGGCTACCCTCCTTTCCCATATAGACTTTTCCTTCCATCTGCAGATCATGGATGAAGAACAGCTAAATAAAATTCCTCACTACGTTAATGCCGTGGGTATCACTTCTTTTAAATTCAACATGGGGTACAAAGGGGAAGAGGCAAAAGATAAAGATTTAAAAGAACTAAACGATGGCCTTATGTACGAGGGGTTCAAGAAAATAGCCACCTTTCCCGGAGCCATCGCCTGCATTCATGCAGAAAACAGCGAAATTATTGCTTACCAGACGGCAAAACTCCGGGGCTCGGTCGATGACCTAGCTGCCTGGTCGGCATCAAGACCGGATTACGCCGAAGCGGAGGCCATAAATCGTGCCCTCTTCTTTTCCGAACTCACCGGTTGTCCCCTCTACATCGTCCACATGACCACAGCCTTAGGACTAAAGGTCATCAATGAGTATCGGAAGAAAGGGAAAACAAAGGTTTACATCGAAACGTGCCCCCAGTACCTCACCCATCATGAAGGAAGCCCCAGCGGCCGAAAAGGAAAATTCATTCCCCCATTAAGAAAGCGGGAAGATAACGATGCCCTCTGGAAAGGGATCAACAAGGGGGAAATCGACACCATCGGGATTGACCAGGTGATGCGGCAGGTAGAGGAGGAAGAGATAAGCGTCTGGCAGCGGAAAACCTCGCCAAGAGAAGCGGTAACTGCCCTCCCTCTGCTTATCACCGAAGGTTTCATAAAACGCGGCTTGCCCTTAAGGGACATAGCCAAGCTCACGGCCCTCAACCCCGCAATGATCTTTGGGCTGTATCCCCGCAAGGGTACCATCATGGTAGGAAGTGATGCCGATTTAGTCCTGGTGGACCTCCATAAGGAAAAAACCGTAACGAAAGAGTTGCTTCAATCTCAGTCAAATTTCTCCCTCTACGAAGGTTGGAAACTGAAAGGATGGCCCCTAATCACCATTAGTCGGGGAAGAATTATTATGGAAAACCACGTACCTTTGGGTGAACCTGGCTGGGGAATGTTCCTCTCCCGTCAAATACCTAAATAGGCCTTTTTAACCTCCTCCCGGGCCGCCAATTCCGCCGCTTTCCCTTCCAGAACGATGCGGCCGTTTTCCATGACATAGCCCCGGTGTGCAACCTTAAGGGCCATATGGGCGTTCTGCTCCACAAGGAGGATGGGGGTTTTTTGTTCCTCATTAATTTTCTGGATAATCTGAAAAATAAGGCGAACATAAAGGGGAGCTAAGCCTAAAGAGGGTTCATCGAGGAGAAGAAGCCTCGGTCGTGCCATTAAAGCGCGGGAAATTGCAAGCATCTGCTGCTCACCCCCACTTAGTGTTCCTGCCAATTGGTACCTCCGCTCGGCAAGGAGGGGAAAAAGTTCGTAGATATACGATAGGTCCTTTTTGAGTTCCCTTTTGTCGCGTCTAAGAAAAGCTCCCATTAATAAATTCTCCATGACGGTCATCCGGGGGAAGATACGTCGTCCTTCGGGAACATGGGCAATACCTAAGGCAACAATCTCTTCCGGTGGCAGGCCATGAATCACCTTTCCCGTAAAATATATTTCTCCTGCCTTCGGGGGAACAATCCCCGAAATGGACATTAAAGTAGTGGTCTTCCCCGCCCCATTCGCTCCGATCAAGGTCACGATTTCTCCCGGCGCCACTCTTAGACTTACACCTTTGAGGGCCATTATATTGCCGTAACCGGTGATGACATCTCGCAATTCAAGCATAACACTCTTCTCCCAGATAGGCCCTGATTACCTGGGGGTTCGTTCTCACCTCCTCCGGTGTACCCTCGGCAATCTTTTCCCCATAATCCAAAACGTAGATACGGTCGCAAAGGTTCATGACCAATCTCATGTCATGCTCAATCAGGAGGATGGTTAAATTCCCCTCGTCGCGGAGCCCTCGGATAAGGTTTGCCAGGCCCATTGTCTCCATAGGATTCATTCCTGCCGCGGGTTCGTCAAGGAGCAATAAGAAGGGGTCCGTCGCTAGTGCCCGGGCAATTTCCAAACGCCTTTGGTCACCGTAGGGCAGATTTTTTGCCAATTCATTTACCATGGCATTCAGGCCAACCTTTTCTAAAATGGCATAACTTTGACGGACAATGGCCTCTTCCTCTTCTTTCGTTTTTCTATCCCTCAAAATAGCCCCGATGACTCCTGACTGACCGCGACTATGGCGACCTACCATAACATTTTCCAATACAGTCATATGGGAAAAAAGACGGATATTTTGAAAGGTGCGGGCGACCCCCAAACGGGCTATTTTATGGACAGCCATCCCGTTTAGACGTCGTGCCTTGCCGACAGGTGGATGAAGAAAAATATCTCCATCCACCGGCTTATAAACACCGGTTATACAGTTGAAAATGGTTGTTTTCCCCGCCCCATTAGGACCTATCAATCCCACAATTTCCCCTTTGCGGACCTCCAAATTTATATTATCGAGGGCTTTAAGACCACCGAAGGTCATCGTCAAATTTCTAATGATAAGCACCTCATCCCTGCTCATCGATGTACCTCTTTGAACTCGTAGGTACGACGATGATAGGGGAGAATACCCTGGGGACGGAAGATCATCATAACAACCATGGCGCAACCGAAGGCAAGCATCCTATAATCGCTGAGAAAACGAAGGTATTCAGGAAGGAGGATCACGGCAAAGGCGGCAATGATAATACCCCCAATGGACCCGATGCCTCCCAAAACGACAATAGAAAGGACCATAGCAGACTCAAGAAAACTAAAGCTTGCCGGATTGACAAAGGTGGTTTTGGCAGCAAAGACAACCCCCATCATTCCCGCCCAAGCGGCACCTATCATCATGGCAATACTCTTTGCCTTGGACGTATTTATGCCCATGGCCCGGGAGGCCTCTTCATCTTCACGAATTGCCACCCAAGCGCGTCCGATGCGGGAATCCCTGAGTCGCCGTACAAGAAAAATGGCCAAGAGGCAAAAGGCCACCATCAAAAAATAGAGATAAATCATCGTACCCCTGATGCCGAAAGTAATCCCCAAAAAAGTTGGTGGTGCGATTCCCGATATGCCGCTGGGGCCATAGGTCAAGTCACTCCAATTCTCCAGCACCAGCCTCGTCATCTCACCAAAACCGAGGGTAACGATGGCCAGGTAATCACCCCTTAGGCGCATCACCGGCAGAGCAAGGAGTAAACCGAAACAGGCGCTGACCAGGCCCCCCAGGGGAAGGCATATCCAAAAGGTAAACCCAAAATGATGGTTAAGCAGGGCATACAGGTAAGCACCCACAGCATAAAAGGCCACGTAACCGAGATTCAAAAGACCTGTAAGACCAACAATAATATTGAGCCCTAAACCCAAAACTACGTATATCAATGCTGTGGTGAGAACATTTATATGATAGGTGGAAAGTAAGAAGGGGAAGAGGAGAACGGCAAAACCTACAACGAAACGTATTTTCCCGGAAAAGAAACGGGATAGAATTGCCCGATACTTTGCAGAATTATTCTTTGTCATCTTTTCCCTTCTCGCAAAGAGATACTGCCAGAGAAGGGAAAGGATGAAGCTACCCACTTCCACCAGGAGCAAATTACCGAAGCGCCAATTTACCGTTTTTTCGATGGTATTTACCCGAATCACCATGATGGGGAAGGTAAGAAAGGAAAACCAGAGGGAAACGAAGAAGGAACGTCTAAGCAAGGTTGTCTCTCCTCACATCTTTTGGGTTGCCCTTCCCATAATCCCAGAGGGCTTCACAATCAGAATTAATATCAAAAGAAAAAAGGCAAAGGCATCTTCATAATCGCTCGAGATGTAACCGGCACCGAAACTCTCCGCCCAACCAAGAACCAGCCCTCCTACCACCGCCCCGGGAATGCTACCGATGCCACCGAGAACCGCCGCTGTAAAAGCCTTAAGCCCGGCGATAAAACCCATGTAAAAATTTACCCGACCCACGTGTGTGGCAATGAGTACCCCCGCCACGGCCGCCAAAGATGACCCGAGAATGAAAGCATGGGAAATAACCCTATTGACATTGACCCCTAAAAGCAGGGCCATCATCCGGTCTTGGGCTGCAGCCCGCATGGCCATCCCCATTTTGGTAAATTTTACGATAAAGGTAACAACAACCATCAAACAAGCCGTGGTCAATAGAATAGCAATCTCTGCCGGCGTCATAAGAGGGAAAATCCTCTTAAGGAAAGAAATTTCAGGAATAAGATTGGGAAAGGGGAGAAAATCCGGCGTTTGGGCAAGGAGGACATAGTTTTGCAAAAAAATAGACATACCTACGGCGCTGATAAGGGGAGAAAGACGCGAGGCCTGACGTAGTGGTTTGTAAGCAATTTTTTCCACCGTAAATCCATAGGCTGCAGCATATATCACGGCAACAATGAGGGATAGGAGGAGGGCACCCCAACCGGTCATCCCTTCCATGAGTAAAAGGGAAACGACGATCAAGGAAGTAAAAGCACCTATCATGTAGATTTCGCCATGGGCGAAATTAATCAGCTCAATGATACCGTAAACCAGAGAATACCCGAGAGCAATCAGGGCATAGATACTACCCTTCGTAAGCCCGCTGATAAACAATCCCCAAAAATAATCCATATTTCATCACTTGATTTCCACAAAGGCCCCATTTTTTACCTGATACATGGAGAAACCCACCCCGATGGCATCACCCCTCCTGTCGAAACTGATCTTGCCCAAGGGGGTATTGAAATACTCCCTGTGCAAAATCGCGCCGATCTTTTCGTAGTTCGTGCTCTTGGCCTTTTCGATGGCCGTAAGTAAGCACTGTGTTGCCGCGTAAGCGTTGAGATAGAAGGCACCGGCTTCCGCACTATAGACCTTACGGTGCACCGCAAGGGCGGCAATGGCCAAAGGATTCTTGGATACGTCCTTGGGACCGGAGGCATAGACCCCTTCGGCATAGGAACCGGCCACCTTGATAAAGGTTTCATCTTTTACCCCATCATCGGAGATAAAATAGGTTTTCATTCCTTTCTTCCGCATCGTGCTTACGATAAGAGCCGCCTCTGGATGGTAACCGCCGTATATTACCCCCTCGGCTCCAGAACGAAGAATCTTCTGCACCAGTGCAGAATAATCAAGGGCACCCGGTGTTACCCCTTCATAGAGAACAAGCTCTGCTTTGCGGGAAGCGGCAATAAACTTCTTTGCGTACTCCGCCAGCCCTTTGCCATAATCGCCCTTATCATGGACAACGGCAAGCTTCTTCAACTTGAGATTATTTATGGCAAAATCTACATCGAGCTTGGCCTGGGCATCGTCGGAAGCAATGGTGCGATAAAAGTTGGGGTAGCGTCCCGATTGGGTAAGCTCGGGATTGGTAGCCGAAGGGGACATGACAATAATTTTAGCATCCAAATATAGACTCAGGGCTGCCTTTGTCGCCCCACTACAGATATGCCCCAATACCACATGGGCACCCCGGGAAATCAGTTTTGTGGCTGTATTGGTGGCAATTTCCGGTTTGCATACATCATCCTCGGCCAGGATTTCTACGGGTACGCCCAGAACACCACCTTTCGTATTAATCTCCTTCACCACTAATTCCGCCGCCCTGAGGGAAGGAATCCCGTAAGAGGCAAGGTCACCACTATGGGAACCGGCAACCCCTAATTTGATCGTCTCCTTCCCATAGGCATTAACCGTAACAAGAAAATAAAAACTCAATAAAATTACCGCCTTTTTCCCCATCGGTGAGCTCCTTAATAAAATAATATCTTAAGTTAATTTAAAAACTCTACCGGGTCAAGGCAAAAGAAATTGACAGGTCCCGACAAATAGGGTAGAGGAGAAGCTATTATTTAGCCGATCTACGGGTAGAAAATGATACAAATCGCCCCTTCAATCCTTTCGGCCGATTTCAGCCGTCTGAAGGAAGAGATTCTTGCGGTGGAGTTAGCAGGAGCCAATCTTATCCATATAGATGTAATGGATGGATGCTTTGTACCCAATATTACCGTGGGTCCCCCCGTCATTGCCTCTTTGAGAAAAATAACCCACCTCCCCTTTGATGTTCATCTGATGATCCAATCCCCGGAACGTTACATCGACGCCTTTACACAGGCGGGGAGTGATATTATAACCGTCCATGGGGAGGCCACCTCCCACCTCCATCGGGTAATCATCCAGATCAAAGAAGCGGGGAAGAAGGCGGGGGTTTCTTTAAATCCGGCGACACCCCTCATAACGGTCGAGCCCATCCTCCCCTATGTTGATCTGCTGCTTGTTATGACCGTCAATCCCGGTTTTGGTGGACAGAAATTCATAGAGGGCCTCTTACCCAAAGTCAGAAAGGCAAAAAAACTCATCGAAGAAACGGCACCCCATGTGTTGCTGGAAGTGGACGGGGGGATTAATCCCATAAATGTGATATCCCTTGTGGAAGCCGGCGCCGATATTATCGTGGCCGGTCAGGCTATTTTTGGAAGCGCCAACTACGCCCAAACGATTCAGCAAATGAAGGCAACAGTAAAGGGATAGGGTTTTTCCTTGACCCTATCCCTTCAACGTTATTTACTTTCCGTAATCAAATACACCCCTGGTGGACTTACGCCCGAGACGTCCTGCCCGCACCAATTTTCTAAGAAGGGGTGCCGGTCTGTATTTGTCCCCCAATTCACGATGCATGCCCTCGAGGATATGAAGCAGGGTATCCAAACCGATGAGATCCGCCAAGGCTAAAGGTCCGATAGGATGATTGCAACCTAACACCATCCCTTTATCAATGTCTTCAGCACTGGCTACCCCTTCTTCTAAGGTATAAAAGGCCTCATTAATCATGGTGCAGAGAATTCTATTTACTACAAAGGCCGGTGCCTCGTTGACAATGATTATCTCTTTACCTAACCGGTTCCCCCAGGAGATGGCCGTATGTAAAGTTTCATCGGACGTTTCGCTACCCTTAATGATTTCCAAAAGTTTCATCACGGGAACGGGATTAAAAAAGTGCGTACCGATAAAGCGATCAGGCCGCTTCGTTGCCGCTGCCATTTCGGTGATACTTAAGCCCGAGGTATTAGTGAAAAAAAGACAGTGGGCAGGCACAATTTCTTCCAACTCGGCAAACACCTTCTTCTTAACTTCCATTACCTCGATAATCGCCTCAATCACTACATCGGCATCCCCTGCAGCCTCCTGGAGATCTAAGGTAGGTTTTATACGACTTAAAATCTCTTCCATCTCTGCCTGGGTCTTTCTTCCCTTTTCCACGTCACGGGCGAGGTTCTTTTTAATACTTGCCATACCACCGTCGATAAAACGCTGTTCAATGTCCCGCATGGAAACGCTTAAACCTGCCTGGGCACAAACCT
>Ga0315298_1011123_pt1 | contig 10649 bp, 6 predicted proteins | sample WHS_1_MG_FD_203077 | JGI IMG/M metagenome (GOLD analysis project Ga0315298, IMG submission 203077) | Extremophilic microbial mat communities from Washburn Hot Springs, YNP, Wyoming, USA - WHS_1_MG | ecosystem: Environmental > Aquatic > Thermal springs > Hot (42-90C) | place: USA: Wyoming...
GCTTATCGAGAAGAACGGCTACTTAAGCCCAGTGGATGCCAGGCGGACTTACTGCGAGAGCGAGGCGGCATGAGCGATAATCTTAGGCTTGATTTATGCCAAAGTTTTGTCCAAGAAACCGGGTGCGATACAGATCCAAGGCTCCGCATACTTTTCTTTGGCTATTCAAAAGGGATCGGCGTAACTTACTATCTGCAGCTGTACGCCCGTTTCCTCAAGCGCTTGGGTCATTGCGTAGTTTTTTTAGCAGGGCCTGGCGAGCAGAACATGGGGCTGAGAGATTCTTTAAGGGAGGAATGCATCGAAGTCCTTGAATCAGAGCATTTCACAACCACTGGCATAATGTCATTTTTAAGATCAATTGCTTTGGTTAGAAGTATTTTAACAAGAAGAGAAATAGACGTGATGCACGTAAACGGTTTCAACCAGCTACTGATAGCCTGGTTTGCCAGAAAGCTCAGCAGGAAAGATGGCACGGCTCTGGTGATGATGGTGCACAGCATCAGGCACGGAACCAGGTACGAGGGGGTGGTATGCACCACAGGAAGCATGCTTATCAATAGGATGTGCGATATGGCAATGCCCGTTTCGCGTTGGCTCTACGACAGGATGTTAAAGGGCGGCCTTGATGCGAGGAAGGCGCTTGTTGTTCACAATGCAGTTGACATCGAGGAGTTCGACCGAGACGCAGCAGTTGAGAATCTAAAGAAAGTCGCCCTGATAGAAACCTCGTGGTTCCAGGAAAAGACCGTGGTGTATTTGGCTCAGCTCAATGGAGTCAAGGAGATAGGCACTTTGATAAAGGCTGCCCCTTATGTTCTAAATGCCTTCCCCCAGACGACTTTTCTGGTTTTTGGAGAAGGGCCTGAAAGGCAAGAGCTGCAATTCTTAATAGATAAGCTGGGAATCTCGAATAGATTCAAGCTCCCTGGCAGGGTTGACCGTAAATATGTTCCCGCCATTCTGAAGAGTTGCGATGTGGCAGTGGTGGCTTCGAGGTCGGAAACCTTTGGACACAACATCGTGGAGCCTATGGTAGGGAGGAAGCCGGTTGTGGCAACGCCCGTGGGCGTGGCAACGGAAGTAATAATAAATGGCATAACGGGCTTTCTGGTGCCGGTGGGTGATTACAGAAAGATGGCCGAGAGGATCATCGAATTGCTTTCCGACAGGAAGGCTTCAGAAGAAATCGGCAACAAGGCGAGATGTGTGGCCGAAGAGATGTTTGGGCCTGATGTCATTTCGGAGAAGCTGGAGGAAGCATACCTCTTAGCGGTATCAAGGCGGAGGGCCGCAAAATGATGATCGATGGGGCTGATTTGCATGGATGAGAGATTGGTAGCGATATACCGAGCGGAGCGGGCTATTTATCCCTACCCCCCGCCTTATCATCCTCATCTGGCATATCCCGAATACCCTTTCGCTGAAATTTCGGGAAATCCGAACAATGTTTATGAAGGGGTGAGAGAGTGCCTCCGCATGCTTGGCTTTGATGGCGATAACTACGGTTCGAAAAGTTGGAACCCTTTGGGGGATATTATCAGGCCAGGCGACAAAGTGCTACTCAAGCCGAATCTTATTACGGAACCCTATGCTGCTGGGTGTGGAGAACGCGAGTTCATAGTTACTCATGGCAGCGTTATCAGGGCCGTTTTGGACTATGTGTATATCGCCTTGGAAGGCGAAGGTAATGTCGTCATAGCGGATGCACCTCAGGCCGATGCATCCTTCCACGATATTTGTAGAGGCATCGGCTTAGAAGAGATTGCAAGCTATTTCAGGGAAAATGGCATGAATATAACGCTCGTAGATCTGAGAAAAAAGCATTGGCACACCTTGGACGGAGTCGTTTTCCGGAGAACCATGGCTCCCGGTGACCCTCGAGGCTATATAAGCTTCAACCTGGGGGACAGGAGCGAATTTTTCGGCTTTAGGGGTGAGGGGAAATACTATGGGGCCGATTTCGATGTCAAAGAAGTGAATAGCCACCACCGCGGAAATACACAGGAATACCTCATAGCAGCGTCGGTAATTGACGCCGATGTCTTCATCAATCTGCCGAAACTTAAAACTCATAGAAAGTCGGGAATCACCGCGAGTCTCAAGAACCTGGTTGGCGTGAGCGGCAATAAGAATTGGCTTCCTCATTTTACCATGGGCACTCCCTCCAAGGGTGGCGACCAGTATCCTGAAGACTATATATACAACAGGATAGAATCATTCCTCCTCCGCATGCTGTACTGGCTATCACTGAACATCACATGGGTAGGCCCCCGCCTACACAGGATGGTAAAGAATGCGGCGGGTGCCACCGAACTCCCGAGAAAATTGAGGGCGGGCGATTGGTATGGAAACGATACGTTATGGAGAATGGTTTTGGACCTTAACAAGATTGTCATGTTCGGAGACATGAGCGGTGTCATTGAGGAAGGCAAGAAGAAGAGATTTTTATCCGTGGTTGATGCGATATTATGCGGAGAAGGCGATGGCCCTGTGAACTGCTCCCCGAAACCCATGGGAGCTGTTATTTGTGGTATTAATTCTGTTTCTGTGGATGCTGCCTGCACTGAGTTGATGGGGTTCTCATTGGAGAAAGTGCCGCTTGTAAGGCAGGCGTTCAAGGCAAGGGGATTACCTCTCACCAAGTTCAACAGTAGTGATGTTATTTGCATAAGCAACGTCTCAGACTGGAATGGACCCTTGGAAAGCCTCGGCAATAACTTGCAGTTCATTCCTCCAGCAGGATGGTTGGGTCACGTGGAGAAAAAGCTCGATGACAGCGCAGGTTTTCTTCCTGACTCGCATAAGTGTTCGCACAAAAGGGGTAGGACGAGAATCCTGATCAACGCGCTTTCAGCGGTTCAGGGCGGAGGACAGACCTATCTTATTAATCTACTGAGGGAAGCCCAAAAATTTCCCTTCATTGAGACGATTCTCGTAACCACAGCTGATCTTGCTTGGATATACACTGGCCTTTCTGCAGTAAATTTGCACATCCTGAAATTTTCCTATCGCAATCGGCTCCTGAGGACTGCATGGGAGAACTTCCTCTTGCCGATTACAGCGAAAAAAATGGAGGCAGATGTAGTTTTCTGTCCGGGGGGGATAGTCTATAGAAAAGGGCATGGATATAAGACGGCTGTTGCCTGCCAGAACCTGTTGCCTTTCTTTGCGGAAGAACGAAAGAGTAAATATTTAGATATTAAGCAGAGAATAAGGTTAGGCTTACTGGGCAAGCTTTTCAAGTGGAGCTTCAGGAGGGCGGACATCGTAATTTTCCTGAATGAATTTGCAAGATCCATTGTGGAAAGATACACGGGAACGCTTGGCGCAAAAGCCAGGGTGATACCACATGGGCTGAGCCCTAATTTTAGAACGCGAGGAAAAGACATTGAACGCACGGGTATATTGCCTGAAGGCGATTATATTTTATATGTTTCTTCCGTCGATTCATATAAATCTCACTTGGAGGTAGTTGAGGCCTTCAGGATGTTGTGTGAAGAGAGGGATACACCAGAGTGTCTGTTATTTGTAGGGCCTGACACTTCAAGGTATGCCGAGAAGGTAAGGGAGAGAATCAGGAAGCATAATCTGGAAGGAAAAGTGATTCTTGCTGGCACAAGACCCTATGAAGAGATGCCGGTTATATATCATCACGCAAAAGCGATTATCTTCGCATCTCGCTGCGAAAATTTCCCGAATATCGTTTTGGAGAGCTTGGGGGCAGGCAAGATGCTTTTACTTTCGAAATTCGATCCTATGCCAGAGATTGCAGGAAACGCCGCGCTTTACTTCGATCCGAGAAATCCAAAAGAGCTGAAGGATTTGTTGCTTAAGTCTCTTGACGACGAAACGCTCATTTCGGAGATGGGGGAAAGGGCATATATACGCTCATTTGATTTTGATTGGGAAAGAACGGCGGAGAGCTTGTTCCATGCACTTGTGGACATCTGCCAGCCTCAGGATGGGGGGACGGCTTCTAGCCATGGGAAAGATATTCAGGGGCAATCTGTTTAATTTACGATATCAAAAACGCATTTTTTCTGCCTACTCCAGAAGGAAGAGAAGCAACCTGGCCTTCTGGCATACTGAATTGAACCCCAACGATTTTCCCATTGATGGCTCAATAGGTAAATATTATATGGATTTCCGAGCCAAGACAAAATACCCAGGCCCGTTTGACGAAAAGGGAATACCAATGCTGAATTACGGGGGAAGTCTAGGAGTGCAATATAACCCGAACGCAATCGCCCAATTTGCCCTCGGTCTACACGACCTTTATCTCGATGTGGGAGAAAAGAGATATCTAAGCGAGTTTTTAAGACTTTCAGATTGGTTCGTTGATAACATCCACATGATAGATAGCGAGGTCGGATTATGGGAATATAAGTTCGATTTTGAATATCATCATTATTTAAAGGCACCGTGGAGATCGGCGCTTGCACAAGGCCAAGGGATTTCAGTCCTCGTAAGGGCAAACGCCATAACTAAAGAGAGCATTTACCTTGAAGTAGCAAAAAAGGCGTTTGCCTCCTTTGAGCGCGACATATTTCATCCGGGTGGTGTCATTTACATAGATGAAACAGGAGATGTATGGCTGGAAGAGTGTGTTACGCCACCTCCCACACATGTTCTGAACGGCTTTATCTGGGCGCTCTGGGGGGTCCTCGATTTCTATCTCGCAACTGGGCTTGAAACAAGCAGAAAGCTTTATGAATGTTGTGTGAGAACGCTTGAAAAGAACATTTCAAAATATCATCTCGGGATATGGAGCCGCTACCACCTTGCCCCTACTTTACTTCCGATGATAGCCAGCCCATATTACCATCGCTTGCATATAGTTCAATTAAGAGTAATGGAACGCCTGACTGGCATTAATAAGTTCGGCTATTATGCAGATTTATGGGAATTATGCATGAATAGAAGAGTTTATAGAGCTATTGCGTTTACATGGAAGAGCCTGTTTAAGTTGATGTACTATTAAGGAGGAAAGGTAGATGGCCGTGGATGTTATGCTTATTTATCCACCCTATTCATATCCGAGAAAATCGCCGCCTGTTGGATTGGCATATTTGGCTGCTGTCCTGGAGGAAAAGGGCTACAAGGTAATAATCATAGACCTTTCCGTTTCGAGTTTTGGCCTTGGGAAGCTGAGGGAACAACTCTCGGTCGAAGAACCTCGCATTGTAGGTGTTTCGTTCATGACCAATCAATATCGAGAAGCGATAAATATCGCATCGATTGCCAAGGAGGCATGCCCAAAAGCACTAGTCGTGGCAGGAGGGCCGCATGCGTCTGTTCTTCCCGTGGAGTTGCTTCAGAAGAGCTCATTCGATGCAGTTGCAATTGGCGAGGGTGAGGCAACCATAGTGGATATTGCGGAAATGCTTTCAAAGGGGGCCACAAGACTAGAAGGGATAAAGGGCATAGTATACAAAAGCAAGGGCGATATACGGGCAAACCCTCCAAGGGAACCCATAACAGACATTGACTCTCTGCCGTTCCCATCTTGGCATCTGCTGGAGCTCGATAAATACTCGATACTATCATCTGGAGGTGAAGCGAGGGAAAGGGTATATGCCATTCTGAGCAGCAGGGGTTGCCCCAACAGGTGCGTGTTCTGTGACTCACATTCTGTTTTCGGAAGGCGATTCAGGGGAAGAAGCGCTGTTAATATATACAAGGAGATACTTTTTCTGCATGAAAAGTTCAATGCACGACAATTCGACTTCATTGACGATACCTTCACTGTTGACAGAGAGAGAGTATTTGAGCTTTGTGATTTAATAGTGCGAAATAATCTTGGAATCAAATGGATGTGCAATGCTAGGGTTAACACGGTTGACCTTGAGATGCTCAAGGCCATGAATCAGGCAGGATGCGTTCGAATTGAATTTGGTGTTGAATCTGGCGATCAAGAAGTTCTCGAAATAATGAAAAAGGGTATTACGATAAGCCAGATAAAAGATGCCCACAAGATGGCAAAAGAGGCAGGATTGAGCGTGGGCACCTTTGCCATGGTGGGGAACTTTGGAGAGGGCTGGGATAGCGTTATAGAAACAGAAAAGCTTCTGTCTGCCCTCGGCTCAGACGATATTTGTTTATCGATTGCCACTCCTTTCCCGGGCACTGAGATGTATTCCCGCGCGAAAAGAGAGGGCCTGCTGCTCACGGAGGATTGGTCGAGGTACGTTACCTCCCCCACCTATCTCCCAGGATATTGGCCAGTTATGAAAACTGACAAGATGGAGGCTAATGAAATACTCGATGCATTCTTCTACCTGCACTCTCGATTTTTTGGGAGAAAATTCAGAACCCGGTATGGAAAGCTTTTTTTTGCGAACCCCCGTTTCTATCGAGATATGCTCTTCGGCTCAGGAGGAATAAAGGGATTAGCGCAAAGGATGAGAATGGCTGTACAGGTTTTACGCCAGTTCATCTGGAAGAAAATTGGCACGCGGGAAAGAAACCATGAATGATTGCGGAAAGCGCAATCGGGATCCAATAATTGAAAATAGCTCGTGGGAGGGTCATTCCGCATTATCAAGCTCGTCACACTCGGTCGTGGCAGCAGGAGGTATGCTCCTTTTTCTAGGAATAATAGCCGCTAAAGGGTTTGGTTTCCTGCGTCAATTCGTTATAATTCGGCTACTTGATCCGGATCAATACGGGTTAATCGCTCTCTCTCTTGCGATTATAAATTTTACTATCAGTCTGGGAATAATGGGTTTGCACCAGGGATCGCAGAGATTTATAGCATACAATCTGGCCAGAGAAGATTACGATCGCTTAAAAGGAACGATGCTTTCCACAATCAGGATTGTGGCGTTGTCAAACATGGTGATTGTAGCATTGGTTATGTCTTTGTCTGGGCCGCTTGCGAAGCTTTTCACCGTTCCAGAGCTCAAAGGAATGCTGCTGCTATTCGTTCCGTGCATCCCTCTAGGGACTGCCCTTGCCCTGACCACATATTTTTCCCTAGGCCTCCAGCGTCCAGAGATTAAGCTGATTGGGCAGGACTTCGGGTTCGGTTTCTTCAGTGTGCTTTTCATATACCTTTTACTGCTGGCCAGGAGATCTGTGCATGTAGTACCTATTGCTTTTGCGATAGCGTATTCTTTCCCTCTTTTCTTTTCTTGCATATATCTTGCGAAGGCATCTCCCTTTTCATGGAGAGGCCAGCAGGCAGTGTGCAATGGAAAGAAGTTACTCCTTTTCAGCGTCCCCCTCTTTTCGGTGAACATCCTCTCTCAGCTCATGGCGAGCACGGATACCTTTATGATTGGCATTTTCTTGTCCCAAGAAAAGGTGGGCTTTTACAATGCGGCTTTTCTCATGATGCAGCTGTTGCCAGTTTTCCTGGGGGCATTCAGCGATATATATATGTCGGTTTCTACTGGCTTGGTGGCAAAAAATGCGCGCTTAGAGGTGCTGGAGCTTTACCGCAGCGTAACCAAATGGCTCTTTGCCTTGACGATGCCGTTGTTTCTTACATTAGCCATGTTCCCAGCACAGGCGCTCTCTATGTTATTCAAGCCTGAATACTCAGAGGCAGCCTTAGCGTTAAGCGTACTCGCGGCGGGGGAGTTCATACACACTTTCCTAGGACCAAACGATCAGTCGCTGGTGGCTTTTGGATATACTCGAGTCCTGTTTTACTCATTCTGTGTATCAGCTTGTGCCAACATCGCATTGAACTATCTATTGATTCCACGGATAGGAATCGTAGGCGCAGCGATAGCCACATCTTCATCGCTGGCTCTAGTGAATATAATAAACTCTCTTTACCTTTTTTATAAGCAGAAAATACATCCTCTATGCCTACAATATGTCCTTCCCGTTTGCATTTCCATGCTCGCCTGTTTAGCTATTTATCCTTTTATGAAGCGCCTAATAAGTTTTTCTGCATGGTTCATATTGACATGTTACCCACTTTTTCTATCAATGGTCATCGCCGCTTTCGTCTTTACTGGAAATCTATCGGAGGAGGACCGCAGGCTGTGGGAGATGTTGAGAAAGAGGCTAGGAAGCAGTTAGATTGAGGTGAAGAAAAGGGCGGATAATATGAAGCAACTGTGCATTGACTTCGTTACTTTTTCCCCAATGCTGGATGGGGAAGGTCGGAAACAACCAGTCTCAATTTCCCCGCGCCGGTCTTATCTATTCTTTCAACATATATCAGCTCTACTTCGATGTCTCCCAATCTGCTGCTGATTTCCCGGAGCAGCGCATTTTCGTCCTTATCGCAATATCCTTTCCTCTTAGAAACCAGGATTTCAATCTTGCCGATTTCCTTCTGGCGGATCTGCGCTTCCTTTATCATGACCATGTCTTTGAAAATATGATCGAGCCTGCCCACCATCGCGCCGCCTTTTAGAATCACATAATCCTCAATCCTTCCGTCAATGCTCTCCACAAGGCGGCCGGGTTTTCCGCAGCTGCAAGAGCCATCTTTCAAGTTGACAATATCTCCTGTGTCATAGCGCAGAAGAGGGAACGCGGGGTTTGACAGGTTGGTCCCTACTATCCTCATAGCCCCTGTTTTGTCTGGGATGAATTCCACGGCACTGAAATCTTCATCAACATGAAGGTTTCCGACTTCACACTGTGAGATGTTCGCGACTGCTTCTGCCTGTCCATAATGCTGAATGGGCTCCACTCCGAAGGCCTCTTTGATCCGTTTTCTCTGATGTAGAAGAAGGCTTTCAGCGCCCGTTGTAATCACAGCTGGATTCCAAAATCGCTTGACATTTTCGGCCATCTTAAAAGAGGCAAGCAAAGAGATAAGCGATGGATAACCATGAAGCCAGCTGGGCTTGTATTTTTCAAGGACATCCAAATAGTATTTCGCATTCTGTTCGCTCAAATGGTATCCGCTGAACAGGATTTGTCTGCCGGCAAAATTCCACCTCCAGAAAGGTGGCTTGCTCTGTTCTATGGGGACAATTGTCCTGCCTCCAAAATACCCGCACCACATATCCATGCTTATGCCGTGCCATTCACGGTATCGCCAACAGATAGCCCACTGCTCCCTTAACGAATGTTTGGTTGTAGGAAAGCGAAATCCACTGCCTGTGGTTCCGCTGGTGTGTATCCATATGACATCCCGTTTAGGAACAGCTTCAGATATGAGGGAAGAGAAATTCTCTATTGCCTCGTCCTTATCCATGATGGGAAGGCACTTGCTCAAGTCTTCAAGGCCCCTGATGGTATCTGCCTTAATGCCGAGCTCGCGAAATTTCCTCCGATAATAGGGGACCGTTTCAACGCAATGAAGGATGAAGTTGCGAAGACGCAGATCACGGAATTCCTGGACGGTTGCTTGATCTAATAGCCCTCTCTTTCTTACCTCTTGCATAAGGCGTTGAAACGACTTAGGATAACGCAGTCTCATTAATCGGTATCCTTCAATGTTCGTCAATATGTTCTGCGCCCACCAGGGGAATTTTCTATATAGTGCCTCTAAATCCATAAGGCATCATCGCCAAGCCGTCATCCTATGCTCAATTAAATCCAACATCCTGGCTCGTTCCCTGTGCAAGCATAGGTAATTCCTAAATATCTTGTTGGAATCTGGCACCACTTGCTTCATTTCCCTTGCCCCCTTGTCCGTTAGATGGAAGAAGAGGTAGCCTTCTTCTCTTAATATGCGCTCTATTTCGCGCACCGGACCTTCTGGGATGCATTCTATGATAAGAGTGGGCTTGTATTTTGACATTGACCTGCCCATGCCTTTTAAGACCATGTCCTCGTATCCTTCCACATCAATCTTTACGAGATCGATGCCCCCTAATTCTTCAACGATTTCATCGACTGTGATTACACTGACTTTCGTCCCAGCGCAATATGACATTGCCCCTTCTTGAGGTGATAATGTTGCAGTTACCGTAACGCGTCCTGTAACATTGTAAAGAATTTCCTGACCTGAATGATCGGAAGCTGCCATCTTGATTGCTCTGCACCTTTCATGCCATCCATTTAACATTATGTTTTTCAAGAGTAAATCATAAGAATTTGCCTCCGGCTCAAGCGATACCACTTTTGAGTCGTCTCTTGCAGAACATGCAATTAATGAATATAAACCGGTGTTAGCCCCGATATCAATAGTGAAGTCGGCATCTTTTGCTAGTGCATAAAAAACCTTTATGGTTTCACTTTCATATAAATCGATGCCGCCCCAGTACAACAATCTCCCTATGCCATCTTCTGGGACTGAATTATACTTGAAGCGCTTTCCATCTGGAAGAACAACATCGAATACTCCTTCATATGGCAGTCTCTTCCATATAGACGGAGGGAGCATGCCCATTCTTTTCATGGCCAGCGCTGCCCTGTTTATGGGCCTGCAAGAATTTGCCATGAGGAGAAAGACTCTGGCAAGAGTCTTTATCCCTACCTCCTTCTCGTTTTTCGTCTGGGATCACCCTGATTGATCATGCCCAAGAATTTCAATGAAGAAAATCAAATCTACGACATAATTATTATATATGTTAGCAACACGGATCATTTCCTGTCAAGGAAGCGAATTGACTCATAATTTTTCTACACGAAACGGGTTCGTTGCCTCAAAATGAAAATCTACTCCAAGCGAGGCGCCGAAAATCCCCTCGGAGGACATGTTTCCCGAGGGGGTGAGGAAGTTGAGGTTG
>Ga0315298_1011124_pt1 | contig 10649 bp, 8 predicted proteins | sample WHS_1_MG_FD_203077 | JGI IMG/M metagenome (GOLD analysis project Ga0315298, IMG submission 203077) | Extremophilic microbial mat communities from Washburn Hot Springs, YNP, Wyoming, USA - WHS_1_MG | ecosystem: Environmental > Aquatic > Thermal springs > Hot (42-90C) | place: USA: Wyoming...
GGCATTCTTAGCGACAGCGCCTTTTCATATTTATTATTCCCAAGAGGCGAGGATGTATTCGATGGCAACTTTTCTGACTGCTGGGTCCGCTTACTTTTTTTTAAGGATTTTAAAGGATGATAAGGGATGGTTAAGGAATGGTAAAGGAGTTGGATATTTTCTTTTTACTTTACTGGCTCTTTATACAGACTATTATGTATTTTTAGTATTACTAGCACAGATGACTTATCTGGCGATAAAAAAGAAATTCAAACCCTTAATTCTATATTCATTATTCATAATACTTTGTTATCTTCCTTGGTTGCCTTTTTTGATTAGCCAGTTTAAAACGGGGCTTTTAGCTACAACGACTTTGCCTGAATGGAAAAATTTAGTAAATGCCAGTTTTATAAAAGCTATCCCCTTGACTTTTATAAAGTTTGCTATTGGAAGGATTACGATTTTTGATAAAAAGATATATGTTTTAGCGACGGGGGTAATTTTTGTAATTTATGGATGGATTGGGGGGTATAGGAGTTATAAAAGTTATAAAGATAATAAATATTATGAATTAATTTTTCTTTGGTTTCTGATTCCTATTTTGGGGGCTTGGTTGGGGTCTTTGATTGTCCCAAATTACCAGCCTTTTCGTTTACTTTTAATTTTGCCGGCATTTTACCTACTTTTGGCGATAGGAATTTCTTCACTTCAATCTAATAAAGTGGCGGTTTTTTTATCATCTTTCGTTATTTTGGTTAATTTAACTTCGCTTTTGGTTTATTACAGAAACCCTTATTTTTGGCGGGAAGATTGGCGGGGAGTAGCAAATTATCTTAAAAGCCAGCAAATCCCCTTAGTGCTTTCTTCTGATACCTTTGCCTGGCCGCTTGTTTATTATCAACAGGAAAAAAATTTAATTGCTGTGGGAAAGGGTGTAAGAAAAGTAAGCGAAGAAGACAAAACTAATTTGACTGCAAATTTGAGTCAAATTAAAGGAAAAAGATTGGCTTATACTCCTTATTTGGCAGATTTGTATGATCCGGAGAAAAAAATCCCCAGTTGGTTGAAAGAAATGGGGTTTGATAAAATAAAAGAAATTAGTTTTAATCAAATTCCTTTATTAATATACTGGAGGGATTAGTGACCAGCGACCAGCGACTAGTAAAAATAAAAGGATTTGAAGATCTTGAGGTTTGGAAAGGGGCTCATAAATTAACGATTAAAATTTATGAAGTTACCCGAAAGTTTCCTAAAGATGAGCTTTACGGGTTAATATCTCAATTAAGAAGATCTGCTTCTTCTGTAGCCGCTAATATTGTTGAGGGGCACAGTAGAGATACAACTAAAGAATTTATAAAATTTTTATATAATGCTAGAGCCTCAGCGGCCGAAACAGAATATCATTTAATATTAAGTAGGGATTTAGGTTATTTAAATATTGAGGAATTTGGAGAATTAAGAAGCAGATATATAGTTTTAGGGAAAAGGATAAATGCTCTTATTGGCAGCTTTAAGAAAAAATTTACTTACTGATCACTGATCGCTGATCACTAAGTCAAAATGAAAATTGGAATTGATATTAGTCAGATAGTTTATGAAGGAACGGGAGTGGCAACCTATACCCGAGAGTTGGTTAAATCGTTGATTAAAGTTGGTGACAAGGACGAGTTTGTCCTCTTCGGATCTTCTTTGCGTCTTCGTCGACCACTAAAAGAATTTTTGACAAGTTTACCGAAGGAAAACGTAAAGGGAAAATTTTCTTTTTTACCACCCAAACTTTTGGAATTTTTATGGAATGGCGTTCATTTATTTCCTGTAGAAAATCTAGTTGGCGAGGTTGATATTTTTCATTCTTCAGATTGGCTAGAACCGCCAACAAAAAAAGCAAAAAAAGTTACCACTATTCACGATTTGACGGTTTATAAATATCCGGAAACCTTTTTTGCCCGTGGTGGTCATGATATTGTCAAAAATCAGAAAAGAAAGCTTTTTTTTGCCAAGCAAGAATGTGATTTGATTATTTGCGTTTCCGAGACCACTAAGCAAGATGCAATGGAGATCTTGAAAATTCCAGAGAAAAAATTGAAGGTTATTTATGAAGCGCCAGACTCAATTTATTTTCCCAGAAATCAAGATGAAGTTGAAAAAGTAAAAAACAAGTTCAAAATTAATGGAGATTATCTTCTTTGCGTTGGTACCAGAGAGCCGCGTAAAAATATAGACCGGGTATTAATGGCTTTTGTGGAAATCAGCAGAGCCTATCCAGAGTTAAGCTTAGTTATTGCTGGCAAATACGGGTGGGGAGACGAAAAGCTAAAAGTTAAAAGTGAAAAGTTAAAAGTTAGAATACTAGGGTTTGTGGAGAAAGAAGATTTGGCGGGATTGTATAGCGGGGCAAAAGCATTTGTTTATCCTTCTTTATATGAAGGATTTGGCTTACCAATTTTGGAAGCTATGGCTTGCGGCTGTCCAGTGATTACTTCAAATATTGGTTCGATGAAAGAATTGGCAGCTGGTTTCTCTATTTTAGTTAATCCTCAAAACACTGACAGTATTGCTGATAACATTTTGAAACTTCTTAAGAGCAGTGAATTAAGACAGGAGCTAAAAATTAAAGGTTTAAAAAGATCCGGAGAATTTTCTTGGGAAAAAGCAGCTTTACAAACTTTAGAAGCATATAGAGGTTTGCTTGGTTAATGCCTAAAACTGGAAAGAAAATATATAAGATGACGAAGTGATTTTTGGGGGTGGGGATGAGAAGTGGGTTGTGAGTCAGGTTGTAAGGGTGAGTTATGAGGAAAAATATGACAAAGTTTTTTAAAAAAAATTGGGAAATATCTTTATTGGTTTTATTTATTGTGGTTGCCTCGGTTTTAAGGTTTTGGCACATTACTCGGTTGGAATTTTTTACCTATGATCAAGCGAGAGACGCCTTGTTTGTTAAAAGGATGATTGTGGATCATGAATTCAGGTTATTGGGGACGCAAACTTCCTTGCCGGGGATGTATTTGCCACCGTTTTATTATTATACAATTGCGCTTGTTCTTTGGCTGGGGCGGCTTAATCCGGTAGCTATTGATATTTATTCTGCCTTAATTGGAGTCTTGAGTGTACCCTTGGTTTTTTATGTTTCTAATAAAATTTTTGGCAGACCAGCTGGAGTTTTCTCTGCCGGTCTTTTTGCAGTTTCACCATTAGTGGTTGAGCTGACTCGTCGAGCTTGGAATCCTAACACTTTACCATTTTTTATATTGGTTACTTTTTGGTTTGTTTACCGTTACTTTAATCAAGGAAAGACGAAAGATTTTCTTTTGGCATTTTTTTTCTATGGTTATTGTTTAAGTTTGCACTTTGGAGCCTGGACCCTAATGCCCCTTTTTGCTTTAATTTGGTTTCAGGCATTTTTAAAAAAGAAAGTTGGGTGGTGGGGATTATTAGGAGGGTTTGGGTTACTTTTTTTCTTTATAAGCCCCCTTTTGATTTTTGAGCTTAGGCACAATTTCTTTCTTACCAGCCAGGCGAAAATGTTTTTCTTTGACGGCAAACATATTGGTCCAAGCGGCAATTTTATTGAGTCTTTTTTTACTTCTTTAATTGCCCTGTTTACTATCTTAATTTCTGGAAAAATTATGGTCGGTTACGGAGCTCCTTTAGAATTTATTGGCCATTTTAAAGATTTATTTTCTTTGTCTCGACCTATTTCTGTTGTCGCTCAAAAACCATTTTCTTTATCTTTCCAGTGGTGGGGAATAGCAATTTTTATTTTGATTTTAGGATCAAGTATTTTGGTTTTCTTGAAAAGTGCTGAGGGAAAGTTTCGTTTGCCGCTTTTTTTAATTTGGATTTGGATTTTTTGGGCAATTTTTTCCTCACGATTATACAGTGGTAAATTTTTCTTTTTTTATTATCTTTTTGTATTTCCGGCCCCAATTTTATTATTTGGTTTTTTGGGAAAATTTCTTTGTAAAAGTAAATATTTTAAACCAATAGTTTGGGGAGCGTTTATATTAATTATTGCCTTTCATTTAAGATATTCGACAGTTTTTATACAATCGTGGAGAGATTTGAAAGATTTGAAACAAGTAGGTTTGATTATTGCTCAAAACGCCCCATCTGATAAATTGTTTAATATTGCCACTATTCAAAGAGATTTGGATCGATGGGATCGCAATGCAGTTGATTATCGTTACTTTACGGAAACATTTGGTGGTCGTCGACCACTTGATTGGTATCCAGAAGATTATCGTCGGTCAGAAATACTTTTTGTAGTTGACGAAACCGGAGGTAAAGCTGATATTTTGAACTCAAAAGTAATGGAAATTCAAACTTTTAAGCCTGGTAAAATAATAAATCAATGGAATATTGAAAAAGGAATTGCTATTTACAAAGTTGAAAAAAGTAAATAATTATTAAAATTGGTAAGTAAATAAAAACATAAATTTTTTTGCAGTCTAAAAAATTAGGAAATTATTTAATATTAAATTTAAAGTAAAAATATGATAATTGGAATTGATGGTAACGAAGCAAATCAAGAAAACCGGGTTGGTATAGGCCAATTCGCTTTCAATGTAATTAAAGGAATTGAAAAAATCGACAAAGAAAACAAATATATTGTTTATTTAAAAGAAAATCCAAAATTTGATTTACCATCGGAAAGAAATAATTTTAGATACAAGGTTTTTGGTCCCGGTAAATTTTGGACTCAAATCGCCTTGCCATTAAAATTATTTACTCAAAAAGAAAAATTGGATATCTTTTTTACTCCAAGTCACTATGCTCCTCGATTTTCTCCTGTACCAACAATAATTTCTATTATGGATTTGTGGCATCACCGGCATCCCGAACAATTTGCCAAAAAAGACTTATACCAATTGACGAAGTGGGAAAATTACTCAGTGAGGAATGCTTGCCATATAATTACAATTTCAGAATTTTCTAAGAAAGAAATTTTAGATATTTATAAAATACCTCCTAATAAAGTAACTGTAGCTTATCCAGGGTTTACTAAATTTCAAATTTCAAATTCCAAATCTCAAATAAATAAAAATATTCAAAAAATTAAAAACAAGTATAAAATTGACACTGATTATTTGCTTTATTTAGGTACTCTCCAGCCGAAAAAGAACATAGAGGGATTGATTAGAGCCTTTTCTTTTCTAATTACTAATTACCAATCGCCTATTGTTTTGGTTATTGCGGGAAAGAAAGGTTGGCTTTATGAAAAAATATTTGATTTAGTAAAGGAATTAAAACTCAAAAACAAAGTGATTTTCACCGGTTTTGTTGAGGAAGAAGAAAAACCATATTTACTTGCTGGTGCCAAAGCTTTTGTTTTTCCTTCTTTTTATGAAGGGTTTGGAATTCCTGTCTTGGAAGCATTCAGTTTAGGAGTTCCAGTTGTTTGTTCCAACACTGGTAGCCTGCCTGAAATAGGAGGTAGATCGGCAATTTACTGTAATCCGTATTCACCCAAATCAATCGCCCAGTCTCTACAAAAAGTGCTTACCTTGAAGCCAGAAGAAAAAAATGAGATAATTAAAGCAGGTTTTAAAAGATGCCAAGAATTTTCTTGGGAAAAATGCTCTCAAAAAATTTTAGAGGTGTTATTAAATTTAAGCAATGAAAGATAAACAAGGAAAAGATTTAGACTTTTCTCAAATAATTAATAAATTGCAAGACCGCATTAAGACAATTTTATTAGAGTTTGAGTTGATGCTATTAAGGTGGGTAGGGTATTTTCCTTCTCATCTTTTTAGGAGAATGGTTTACAGACTTGCCGGAGTAAAGCTAGGAAAAGGTTCAACTATCCACATGTGGGCAAATTTTTTTTATCCTAAAGGAATTGAAATAGGGGAGGATACCATTATTGGCGATCATTGTTTTTTAGATGGCAGAGACAAGTTGACAATTGGCGACCATACCGATATAGCTTCTCAGGTTTTGATTTACAATTCTGAACATGATTTGTCAGACGAATATTTTCGAGCAAAAACTGCTCCGGTTAAAATAGGAAGTTGGGTCTTTATCGGTCCCCGTGCGATTATTTTACCGGGAGTTGAAATTGGAGACGGAGCAGTTGTTGCCGCGGGAGCAGTAGTTACCAAAAATGTTCCTCCTCTCACAATAGTTGGTGGTGTTCCTGCCAAAGAGATAGGAAAAAGAAATTTGGAAAAACTCCATTACCGTTTAGGAAGGCCAGCTTTGTTTCAATAAAGCTTATGAAAAAAAAGAAATTGTTCTTCTTTTTGATTTTTATTTTAGGGACTGTTTATCTTTGTCTGCCTGCTCCCAAAAAGTTTCCTGATTTGCCTAATTCTCTTAGGTCAACAGAACCGGGTGATACCATTCAGATTCCCGGAGTAAGCGCTTATTATACTGATACTTCCCGAAGAGAAGTTGTTGATTTTTATTTTAAATATTTCTCTCGTTCTCCCTTTTGGGGAATTCCCCTAATCACCTACAAAGTTAATCATCCGCCGGAAAGAATTCGCGAGGTTTTAAGAGAGACCCAACAATCTACTTATGTTGAAGAAATAATTCATCCTTTTAGAGAGTCGGTATTTGTTAGTGGTTTTGAATGGGAAAACGACCCTTTTACTCCTCCAAAATCAAGAATAAAAAATATTTTGCTGGTTGATGGAAAAGTTTATAAATTCAAGGTAACTCTTTTTTACCAAGAATCAAAATTATGGCAGAGGTTATTAATTTTTTATTTGTCTCTATTTTTATTTTACCTTATTCTCGAAGAATATTCGAAAATATTAACAAAAACTTTCTCCATTTTTAAAAAAATGGACAAAAAGGATGGAAAAGCCTAAATTGTCAATTATTATCGTAAATTGGAATACCAAAGAATTATTGGCCCGTTGTCTTAAATCTTTGGTATGTAGTCAAGGATTAATCTTTGATAAATCTCTACTGACCAAAAAAACTAAAAAACAGAATCTAAGTCAACCTTTTCTCGCAGAGATTATTGTAGTTGATAATGCTTCTACTGATGGAAGCCAAGAAATGGTAGAAAAAAAGTTTCCTTTTGTGATTTTACTTAAAAACAAAGAAAACTTGGGTTTTTCTAAAGCCAATAATCAAGGAATTAAAATAGCAAAAGGGAAATATCTTTTTATTTTGAACTCAGATACAATAGTTGAAAAAACAGCGATTAAAACATTGCTTGATTATCTTGAACAACACAACCAGATTGATATTATTGGACCAAGATTATTAAATCCTGATGGTTCACCTCAAGCAAATTGTGGAAAGTTTCCTACTCTTCCGGTAGTAGCAATAATGCTTTTTAAGGAACACTTTGGCGGAAGCAATCTTGTCCGGTCGTCTCCTTTGGAATCAAAATTTGTGGATTGGTTAATGGGAGCAGCTTTCATTGCCAAGAGGGAAGTTTTTGAAGCCATTGGTGGATTTGATGAAAAAATTTTTATGTACATGGAAGAAGTGGAATGGTTTTATCGAGCTGCCAAGTCAGGATTTAAGACTTATTTTCTGAAAGATGCAGAAATTGTTCATTTGGGTCGAGGAAGTGCCAAAAAGGGCAAAACCGACCCAATTTTAAATATCTACAAAGGGATTTTATACTTTTATCAAAAACACCGTACTTTTTGGGAATTAATTTTAGTAAAATTATTATTAAAAGCAAAAGCGTTGTTGGCTTTAGGTATTGGTTTTTTAAAAAATGATGATTATTTAAAAAATACTTATGGTCATGCTCTTAAAATCAATTAAAGAAAAATTTTTTTACTGGTGTATTGTTTTTTTGCTTTTTTTTATCCCTGCTTATCCCAAATTTCCTTTAATAGCAGTTCCTCAAACCCATGTTTCAATAAGGGTTGAAGATTTTTTGGTTGCTTTTGTTTTGGGACTTTTTTTGTTAAAAATATTTAGAGAAAAACGATTAGAGATTGACAAGCAAATTCTTCGCTTAATTTTTATTTATTTTGCTGTCGGTTTTCTTTCTGTTTTGAACGGAATTTTTATCGCCAAAAATATTGTTCCCCACCTTGCTTTCTTACACTTTTTAAGGAGGGTGGAATATATTTCTTTATTTTTTATCGCCTATTTTTCTTTTAAAAATTTTAGACAAATAAAGGCTTTTGGAATTTCAATTGCTGTCGCTTTGTTGATAGTTATTGTTTATGGACTTGGCCAGAAATTTTTTGGTTGGCCAGTTGTTTCTACCATGAACGAAGATTTTGCTCGGGGTTTAGTGCTAAAACTAACTTGGTGGGCGAGAATTAATTCTACTTTTGCTGGCCACTATGATTTGGCTGCTTATATGGTTATGATGTTACCTTTAATTATTGCAACTTCCTTTCTTGTTAAAAAATTATTTTGGAAAATTTTAGTTATTATCCTCGAAGTTTTTTGTTATTATATTTTAATTTTAACTGCCTCAAGAGTTTCTTTTTTTGCTTTTTTGTGCGGATCCTGTTTAGTTTTCCTTTTAGCCAATAAAAAGATTCTAATTATTCCATTTTTGATTTTTTCTTTATTAGGGATGTTTTTCTCGGAAGATTTAGGACAAAGATATGCCGCTACCTTTAAAATTAATTTAAATTTTCTTTCAGGAAAAGTGAAGGTTAAACAAGAACAAATTGCTGCTGTTTTGACCGTTACCCCTACCCCCACACCCGTAATTGAAAAGTCTCCAACACCCACAGTTTATATTTCTAAAGTTAGCCCCAAGTTATCACCAACAATTTTTCCTTCTCCTACACCGGTTTTAGCTACTCCTTCTGCGGAACCTTACGAACCAGTTCAATTAGCAGTAAGCCGCTCGACTGATATTCGTTTGAAAAAAGAGTGGCCAAGAGCCATTAACGCGTTTTTGAAAAATCCCATTCTGGGAACTGGCTACTCCTCTATTACTTTGGCAACTGATAATGATTACTTGAGAATGTTAGGTGAGACGGGAATTTTGGGATTTTTGTCTTTTTTGGCCATTATTTTTTGGCTTTTCCTTAAAATGATTGACTTTCTACGAAAAAAAGTCGACTTTGAATCTAAAATTTTAATTACCGGAATTATGGGGGCGTTAGTAGGATATCTTCTTAATGCCCTTTTTATCGATGTATTTGAAGCTTCAAAATTAGCATTCTTTTTCTGGATAATGATGGGGGTAGTGCTTAAGGTGATTGATATAAACAAAGAAAGGGGGGTAAATTAACCTAATTATTCTAATTGCCCTAATTAATCTAAATAATAACCAATTTCTAAATATTCCTTTTTTGACATTTGATATTAGATATTAGAAATTGTTTAGAAATTAAAAATTAGGAATTAGAAATTTTGATAATGAGAAGCAAGATTATTTTGTTATTGATATTGCTTTTGGGATTCATTTTGCGTCTATATAAAATAGATATTCCCCTTGCCGACCATCATTCTTGGCGACAAGCTGATACTGCCGCAGTTGCCCGTAATTTTATTAAAGAGGGTTGGAATTTTCTTCAACCAAAAATTGACAATATGTCGCCTTTACATCCAGGAAAACCAAACAATCAAAGGCTTTTTTTGGTCGAACCGCCGATATACAACAGTTTAGTAGCCCTTTTTTATAAATTTTTTGGGGTTGATGTCAAGTGGGCAAGACTAATTTCGGTGATGTTTTCTCTCGGCTCGATTTTATTATTGTATTTAATTACGAAGGAATATTTCGGTGTTAAAACGGGACTTTTAGCAGCTTGGTTTTTTGCCGTCTTACCTTACAATATTTTTTATTCAAGAGTAGTTTTGCCCGAACCTATGATAATTTTTTTTACTTTGGCAATGTTATTTTTTGCTATTAAGTGGGTTAAAAGCGATAAGATGGTTTTTTATCTTCCGTTTGTGCTTTTTTCTTCTCTTTCCTTTTCTCAAAAAAGTTTCCCTTTATTTTTGTCCTTACCAGTTGGATACTTGTTTTTCCAAAAATATGGTTTTAACCTTTATAAACAAAAGAAATTATATTGGTGGATACTTATTTCTTTTTCCCCTTTGATTTTATGGAGATGGTGGATTTCTCACTTCCCCGAAGGAATTCCCGCTAATTTATGGCTTTTTAATCAAGGAAATATTAGATTTAAAGGAGCCTTTTTTTATTGGATTTTTGCCAAAAGGATAGGTGAATTAATTCTGGGTTATTGGGGTTTGCCTTTATTTTTTTTAGGTCTGGTTCTTAAACCCAAAAAAGAAAATTGGTTTTTTCATCTCTGGCTTTTTTCGGTTTTTGTTTATATTTTTGTGTTTGCGGCTGGTAATGTAACCCATGATTATTACCAAATTCCCTTAATTCCTATTTTTTGTATTTTTTTGGCTAAAGGAAGTAGCTGGCTTCTTTTTGAAAAAACACCTGAATTTAACCGAATTTTAGCTATTTGCTTATTACTCCTGAGCGTTGGTTTTAGTTTAGCTTTTTCTTGGTATCAGGTTCGTGATTTTTACAACATTCAAAGCGGAGTAGATTTGGCAGGAAAGTGGATAGACGAAAATATCCCCAAAGATGCCTTAATTTTAACAGGTGATAGCAACGATGCCACTCTCTTATATAATTGCAATCGTTGGGGTTGGACTGGCGGATATGCATCAAGTTACCCCAACGAACCTCCAGTGATAGAAAAGGTAAGAGAAATGGGTGCTTCTTACTATGTTGCTACTAAATTTGACAAAAACTCCAGCTT
>Ga0315298_1011125_pt1 | contig 10649 bp, 11 predicted proteins | sample WHS_1_MG_FD_203077 | JGI IMG/M metagenome (GOLD analysis project Ga0315298, IMG submission 203077) | Extremophilic microbial mat communities from Washburn Hot Springs, YNP, Wyoming, USA - WHS_1_MG | ecosystem: Environmental > Aquatic > Thermal springs > Hot (42-90C) | place: USA: Wyoming...
TGCTTCAAAGAGTATAATGATTATACTTATCATCAATCCGAAAGGTAGCAAATCGACAGGTAGGTTGAACAAGATATAAATAGCACTTGCAGTAACAGGTATCATAACTGCAGCAAATAAGTGGGTTATTGTAGCTTTCCGAAAAACTGTTTTGTATCTATTAACCATTTTTAAGAGCATGTAATAACCCAAGAATGAAATAGTGTAACTGTAAAATGTTTGTAGGTAATAGAAAGGTCCTCTCAATATATAATTTCCTTCGACGACATAACCTTTTAAAAAAAGATTATGCAATTCGTTTGTCCAAACGGAAATGGTAGTGAGAACAGGAAGAATAAAGAGTATTGTAATTTCCTTTTTTGTAATTTTTCTTCCTGAGAAAGTCGAAACGAAGAAATACCAGAGCACTGGAATGTACGGAATAGCGAAATACTGTGCTTTATACCAAGAAAACGCATGGCTAATATTTCCTGATAGTAAATTAAGTAATTCCATAGCATAGCCGAACGAGTAAAATCCCACGGCAAATGATGTGATGGCTCCTATTATAGAGATTGGTTTGTTTCGATACCGTAGGAACACCGCTATCGCTTGCAATGAGATTATCGAATTGTACAACAGCAGAAAAACAAAGACTATAGAAATTTTAGACACTTGAATCCCTTTTTCCAGATGTATTTTTCTGATATTTTAATATAGTGAATTTGAGTTAAAATTAGAATTACAAAAAATCAAAACACTCAATTTCTTCTAGTCTGTGCTAAAATATGAAATAAGGAGACTATTTAATAACCGAACCGTTGCGTAGCGAATATACGGGGGTGTTTTAATTGCAAGAGCTTTTGAATGGGATATCTGCATTGAGTATAGGTAATGTTGTCATGATAGGAGTGGGGACTTTTCTAATATATATTGCTATCTCCAAAGAGTATGAACCAGCACTACTGATTCCCATAGGTTTTTCTACAATATTGGTAAATATTCCTTTCTCTTCTGCTATTGACCAATGGATGGGCGGAGTTTTACATCGTGGTGTTCTGAGCATATTCTTTGACATAGGTATTATAACAGAAATTTTTCCACTTTTGATATTTATTGCAGTAGGTGCAATGATTGATTTTGGACCTTTGCTTGAACATCCTATAATGTTCCTTTTTGGAGCGGCTGCTCAGTTTGGTATATTTGCAACGATGGTTGTTGCAACGCTTTTGGGTTTTGATATAAAGCAGGCAGCTTCCATAGGTATAATTGGTTCTGCGGACGGTCCAACTTCAATTTACGTCGCGGGAAGATTCGCAAAAGATTTGCTTGGTCCGATTTCGGTGGCAGCCTATTCTTACATGTCGCTTGTTCCAATAATACAGCCACCGGTTATAAAAGCACTCACTACCAAGGAAGAAAGAAGAATAAAAATGGCCCCGAAGAGTTTAAAAGTGAATAAAACTGCCAGGATTATTTTTCCTATTTTAGTTACCATTATTGCAAGCTTAATTGCTCCAAGTGCAGCTGCACTGATAGGTTTTTTAATGTTTGGAAATCTTTTAAGAGAGTGCGGAGTGTTAAACTCAATTTCAAAAACTGTTCAAACAGAACTTGCCAATATCGTCACAATTCTTTTAGGGTTGTCTATAGGTTCAACAATGACAGCTGATAAGTTCCTACAACCTAGAACACTTTACATACTGCTTTTGGGTGTTGTCGCTTTTGTTTTTGATACCGCTGGTGGTGTATTATTTGCAAAGTTTCTAAATCTCTTTCTTAGGAATAAAATCAACCCGATGCTCGGAGCGGCCGGAATTTCTGCGTTCCCGATGTCTGCACGAGTTATTCATCAGTTAGGTAGAAAAGAGGATCCGACAAATTACTTGTTAATGTACGCTGTTGGAGCAAATGTTGCTGGTCAAATAGGTTCAGTGCTTGCTGGTGGAATACTCATAGCACTCGTAGGGAATTTGTAAAATGTGACGGAGATGAGAGTATGTCGAATGTAAACTTCTTGCTAGCATTAAAAATAGGTATCACTGGATATTTAGCGCTGATAGGTATACTTCTTTTGTTCTACATTTTACTAACAGGTTTTGTGAAGTTTTTTACTAGGAGCGATAGTAATGGCTCGGAAAAAGGCGAAGGAAAAGCTTCAGAATGAGATCAAAAATATGTTCTTTCTTTTTAGTGAAAATCTACTGCGTATAACCATGAACAGAGAGACTAATCTCAAAAAAAAGGACTTTGAGCAATTGCTCAAGATAGTTGTTGATAATCTCAGCTTTGTCCATAGCGGAAGTGTTTTATGGCTGGATAAAGATGGGACATATTCCTATTTGGCTGTTTACAACCACGATTACGGCATTTTGAAGAACATTAAATTTACTCCGAAAGAGATGGTTATGAGAAGATTCAAGTGCGCGTATGTAATTAAACGAAGAAGTGTTGATTTAATCAAAGAACTTGCAAGAAAACTGAACGAAGATGAGGAGCTTATTCAACAAAAAGCACAAAGTATTGATAACATAAAGGCTTTTATCTCTATCCCAATAAGATCACAAAGAAAGGTGGTAGGTTTCTTCAATTTGGATACTTGTGAACATGAAGATATATTCGAAGAAGTTGAGTTTCAAAGCGTAGCCGAGGCAATGGGAAACTTGCTTTCCACCGTTGTTGAAAAGTTTGAGGTAATAGAGGCTATAAAAGCAAAGAATGCAGAGATTGATAGGGTTAACCTTTTTGATAAATTAACTTACCTACCTAATTTGAAGAATATAGCTATTTACTTCGATAAGTATTCTGAAATAACGAAACGAATTCCGGTTAAGTTGTATATAATGCTCCTGGATATAAAGGAATTTGAGAAGATAAACAAAGTCTATGGATATGAATTCGGTGATGACTTGTTAGTTAAACTATCGAAAGTTATTACAAAATCGTGCAGAAAAAGTGATGTAGTTGGTAGAACCAACAGTGATGAATTTGTGATACTCACCCTTTCAAAAGAAAATCCTTTAGCGTTAATGAAAAGACTCGAAGAAAAGATTTCAAACTTCTCTTCAAAATTAGGAATTAGCTTAGAAGTTCAAATAAGCATAACTGAATATGGAACAGATGGAAAGGACTTGAACACGCTTATCTCAAAAGCTCAAGAAAAGCTTTACCAAAACCGTGTTTTTGCTGCATACTAGCATAAAAGGGCGATTTTAATCTTAAACCGGAGGTGAAATAATGGGTAAAAGGGATGACATAAACAAAGAACAGCAAAACCAACAAACCGCAAGAAATTCTGAGCATTTTGAACATTACTACGTTGAAGAACCACAAACTCCTTTAAAAGTTAGAGAAGTCCAGCTTAAGCTGAAAAACGGGCACATCTATTCGTTTAAAAGTCCTTCAGGAGTTTACTCTTTTGGAGATGTTGATAAAGCTACGCAGATACTTGTCAATCATCATGCTCCAGTCAGTGGGAAAGTTTTAGACATAGGTTGTGGATATGGTGTAATAGGTATCGTTCTGAAAAAAGAAAATCCCAGCATCGAAATTTTCATGTCTGACATCAACAAAAGAGCTGTTGAATTTGCAAAAATAAATGCAAAAGACAACAACATCGATGCGGACATAAAACAAGGGAACTTATATGAACCTTGGGAAGGGATGATTTTTGACCATATTATCGCTAATCCGCCAATTGTTGCTGGTAAGAAAGTGTGGATGGATTTAATTACCGGAGCCTACGAACACCTAAAGCCTGGAGGAACACTCCAGTTAGTTGCGTATCACAATAAAGGCGGTGAAAGGATAAGAAACTTCATGAAAGAAGTTTTTGGCAACGCCGAGGATATCTGGAAAGAGGGCGGTATTCGAATTTATCTATCCCGAAAAGAATAAATTTAGATATTAAATGTAGGCGAGTGAATAGGTGTGCTTATAAAATTAAAGAACGTTTCTGTTATTTTTGAAGAGAAAACAGATGTTGAAAAGGTGGCACTTAAAGACATAAATCTATCTTTTTCAACAGATGAGAGTATCTTGCTTATTGGTAATACAGGCTCTGGAAAGACAACGCTTATATATTTGCTGGACTTGCTTATAAAGCCTTCTAAGGGCTTTTTACTTTACGACGGTAAGGACCCTTTCTTTTACCCATACGAGTTCCGTAAAAGATTTGGAGTGGCTTTCCAGATACCGGAAAGACAGTTTTTTAGCGAAACTGTTGAAGAAGAAATTACTTACGCTTCAAAGAACTTTGGTGTTCCATTCTCCCAGGAAGATATTGAGAAAGTGCTTGAACTTGTAGGGTTAAGAAAAAATATACTTAAGCAATCTCCTTTCAAGTTATCTGGTGGCGAGCAGAGGAAGGTAGCAATAGCATCCATTTTGTTACATAAACCGGAATTCCTTATCTTTGATGAACCAACTGCCGGATTAGACTTGAAAGGTATCCTTTCGGTTAGAGAAATTCTTAAGAAATTCAAAAACAGTGGCAAGGGTTTTCTTGTTGCAACTCATGAACCAGAGTTATTTGAAGATTTGTGCGATAGAAAAATAGTCTTGAAAAGCGGTGCTATTCTGGAAGATGTGAGGTCATCAGTAGCCCACACTTAAAAGGGCGGGTGGTGTTTTTGGTATTTGAGTATAAAGGTATAGATCGAAGTGGAAAAAAGCTGAAAGGAATTGTTCAAGCGGATAGTATAAAAGAAGCATTGGACAAACTTAAGGAACAAGGTATTTTGGTCACCGATATTGTGGAAAAAAGTGAAAAAAGGGTATCTGTAAGGACGCCCGCAGGGCCTGTCTCACCTGGACGCAATGTAGCTAAAAAAAGAACAGTTTTCCAAGTGAAGCTGAAAGATATTGTTCTTTTCGCAAGACAGTTGGAAACAATGATAAGTGCAGGTTTGAGACTTGTTGATGCGATAATGACACTTTCAGAACAAGAGGTGTTCTCAAAAAAATTCAGAAATATACTTAGAGAAGTCGCAGCGGACATGAAAGGAGGTATGTCCTTTTCCGACGCGCTTGAAAGACAAGGAGTGTTTGACTCTATCTTTATAAACATGGTGCGTGCAGGTGAAGAGGGCGGTGTATTAGATGTTACTATGAAAAAAATCGCAAATTATTACGAAGGAATGAACAGATTAAGGGAACAAGTAAAATCATCCATGGCGTATCCAATGTTTATCTTAGGTTTTGCTGTAGCCGTCGTTATTGTGATTTCTGTTTTCATTTTGCCTAAGCTTATCTCTGTCTTTGGTACAACGCCCCAAGGAGGGGTTTTGGGGATGCTTATGAAATTGAACTACATCTTCACCAAAAAATGGTACATATTGCTGCCTATTGTTGTAGTAATTGGTGTTGGATTGAAATTCTTCCTAGATACAGTATATGGTGCGTATTTGAAAGAATTCATAGGAGGATTAATTCCTCCGATAAGAAAGCTGAGGCTCAAGATGGCTAACGAAAGATTTACAAGAACACTCGGAGTTCTCATCGGAAGTGGAGTTCCAATGGTTAATGCGTTAGATATGGCTGCTAAGGCTTCTAATAATCCGAGGTTTATGGCAATAATATCCAAGGTTATTGAAGAAGTCAAAGCAGGAAGTAACTTAAAAGATAGCCTGAAGCGAACAGGCATCTTTCCACAAATTGTGTACGAAATGGTGGGGACCGGTGAACAAACAGGTAAACTCGATGTTGTCATGGAAAAGGTCGCCGATTTCTATGAGGAAGAAATACTTGCTGATACAAAGAAGCTCGTTAGTCTTATCGAGCCAATGATGATTGCGTTTGTTGGTTTGTTTATTGCTTTCATCGCTTTTACAATGTACTCAACGATATTCCAAATGCAAAGTCAGTTTGGGCGATAAATACTTCAAAATCATGCGAGGGTGACTAAGTTTGAACCTCATTGAACTGATGGTCGTACTGCTTATTCTAGGATTTGTTTTTGTTGCTTTTTCAACAAGCCTTATGAAAATAGCCAATATTGATTTAACAAAAGAGTATATAGAAACAGCTGTTTATGCAGGTTTATGGAAATCTCAACTGTACAAAGATTACAAAAGTAACAATTACTGTCGAATTGTCACGGTAGATATGGTAGAGTTTTACAAAGCTTCTGAAAGTTGTCTTTCAGGTCTTGTGGTTAACTCTTTCAGATGGGTAAAAGGTGGGACATACTCAGGAGTAGCGGTTGAACCTATCCTTTTCAAAGTTTCAGGAGGTGAAAAATAATTTGGGCGTATTTTCGTACAGAGTGGTAACATACAGCCTAAACGATGGACAAATCAACACAACGATTGCAAAATACCGTGTGGGAAAGCTGAAAATAAAAAACTATTATCCTCAGTTTGTTCTTGCTGATCCCGAAGACATAACGGTAATAAACATACCGTGGGATATTGTACAAATGACATTCTTAGAGTTACCACCTACCAAAAAAGAAAGTGATCGCATAAGGGCTGCTGAGTTAGAAATCAGGCGAATTTACAATCTCAGTGAAGATCTAGTCGTATCTTGCTTACCTTCGGCTTTCGGTAAGTGTCTTGTATTCTTTTTGAAAAAATCTGATTTCTTCAGATTCCTTAGTTCATACAATATCGATTTTATACCCGACGTGGCTTATCCAAACATTCTTGCCGAACTCTTGATAGTAAAAAAACTCCCTGGAAGATGGGTTTACGTTGTGCTTGGCGAGCACACTTCAGGTATTGTAATTATGAACGGTGAGCATATTCTGAACGTAAGAATGATTGATTTATCTTTGAACGAGATTAATCATATTGTCAAAGAAGAGACAGGTTTTGAAATCTTCGAGATAGAGAACAGTGGTAATGAAGAACTGATAGGACAAGCGAAAAAGATAGTTGATAGCATAACCTATGACATACTGGGAATAGTAGGTAGGGAAGTAATAATCTCGATTAACACGACGGAACAAGAAAAACTTAGCATAGAAATGATCGATGGTATCTCCTTGGTATGTCGTTCGAGTATTATCAAAGAAGCCATTTTATCTAGCGAGTCTGATATCAAATTAAAACTTTCCGAGGCAATACTTACAGTCCTCCCACATCCACAACTAAGCTTGGCAGATCTCGGGCTACTATACAGGGGGGGATTAGAGCTTGGAAAAGTTAAATCTATCACCTGGTAAGAAAAGGGTTTTGAAACTTACTACATTTTTGATGCTCTTGTTTATATCGATATTGCCTTCCATTTCCTTACTATCGTTATCATATTTCATAATGGAACAAAAAATTTCAAAGTTGTTGATAAGGTATCCGGAGGTTTTCAACAATCTTACGACCACTGACTCGAGAAATATCGATGCTCAGATAGATAACCTACTTTCTTCTTTGAAGGCTAAGGAATTGCAGTTGAAAAGTGCAAGCGAGGAAATTAAGAATTATATAATCGAAGCTTATAAGAATACATATTTTTTGCATAGCTTTCTCAAATACACATCCACAAACACTAACAGCTATTTTCTAACAAACGTTATTTATGATGGTCAAAGGTTCTACGTAGATTTTTATGAATACGGAACTGAAACACAAATTAGTACTTCTGTTGTTTATGACGACCTGGCACGGTTTTATAAGGATGTGCTTGTATCTTTACTAGAGCAAAGAAATTTTTTGGGAGACATGAAATATTTCCACTACATTTGGGAGGGTAGGATAAGATAATGATTCTGATACCAAGAAAAGGCGCGATGATAATTTTGTTTGTTACGTTGATAGTATCAACTCTTGGTAGTCTTCTTTATTTTTCCAGTAAAACATACACTTATGTCTCAAAACTTGAGCAAAAATTTATGGAAGTAAGAAGTGTATCCAGGAATATAGCTCAGCTTGAAACACAACTTAAACAATTAGAGAATGTTAGAGCTTCTGTTTACAGCGTTCAAAGTACCTTTGCCAAAGATGAAATGACTCCAGAACAAGTGAAGGAAAAATTATACGAAGTTCTTTCGAGTGGGCTCCTTATAACTGATTACATCGTTATAAAAGCCTCTTTAAGCGAACCTATAGTATTTAAAAAACTTTCAGTGAAATATACGATGATAATTCGCGGTTCTGAATAAAATTTGATATAAAATGAAAGTGGTGAGAATCAATGGCACTGAACAGAAGAACTGTTATTCTTTTAATAATAGCGATAGCTATATGGGCAATTGCTATAGTTGTTCTGTATATAAATTATGGTCCCAAAAAAACACCAACATCTACGGCAAGTACAACTCCAGCTCAGACTATAAATGAACAAGCATCGCAACCTGGGAGTATTAATGTACCGAATACTACAACTTCTACTGGTCAAGGTTCTACTAACGTATCTGGATCAACATCAATTGGAGCAACTACAGTTGCTAGTTTACCCAGTTTTAGTATTACAGAACTAGCTTCAATGGCGGAATCTAAGGTAATTATCAAAAACATTTTTGAACCGTATTTTGTTAATTTAGTAAGTTTGCTTGAAGGTGTTTCAAAAACCTTGGAGTCCCAAGATTCATCAACATTTATAGAAGATATTACTTCTGATAATACACAATATCACGGATACTTAGAAATCAGAGACGGAAGTGCAAGAACAACGAAGGTGTATCTCACATTAAATGGAGAAACAAAAGCTTGGTTGAGTGAGGAGCTAATCGATGGGAAGTACAAAGTCATTTACGTAAGTAGTAAATTCTTGGTTGTTTTGGATACTTCGGATGGAAGGATAAAGAAAATATCAGTAATGCAGAAATAACGATTAATTAAACAGGGGGGAACGCTTTTGAAAAGTACAAATTTGCTCAAATTTTTGGGTTTTATTCTGTTTCTTTTGGCTTTTACAAGTTCATTTGCAGAATTGATAGACCTGACTTACGTTAAGACGTCGAGTGAGATAGTAATTATAGTATCTTTTACAAAGACTCCTACGGTTCAATTCTATTCGAGAAATGGTAGCAAGACTGTTCATTTCTTCGTTGTAAATGACACATGTGTTAGTCCTATTTACCTTCCTATAAATGCTGAGAGTGTGGATGCCGTTCAGGTTATACCATTCCGTGACGCCGCGAATCTATTTGTCTACACGCTCACACCTGTGAGCGCCACATATAATGTCACGGGTTCTAGGTTATATATTAGGTTGCCTTTGAGCACTTCTGCAAAGCGTATGACTGCAAATTTTACAAGTCTAAAAAGCGAAGTTGTTTTTAAAGACTTAGCTGACTTCTTTGGAATAAATCTTGTTTTATACGATAGCGCGAAAGGGAAACTCGTAAATACAAGAGTGAACAATTCTACTATTGAACAGATATTGAGAAATCTCTTAACATTAACCGGCTTATCTTATGCTTATTCAGAAGATCAGACCTTGTACATAGGTTCCCAAGAGGACATCGAAAAGACATTCGCACTGAACTTCCAGATACCTGGTGGAAAGGTATCTGTTGAAGAGCTGAGCAAATTATTTATGGAGAGTATCTACGCGCTACCACTTTCCGATAAGTCAAAATTATTTACTTATGGAGGTTCTAATGAATACAAGATTTTAGCATCTGCTATAGGCCTAGCCGCAAGAGAAGCTGCTAAGAAGATGGAACCAAAACCAACATGGTATTATTTCAGTTACACAGCTGACGAGAAAGAACTTGAGGGATTCTTAGAGAAGCTTAAGAAGATTTATGACTTCGATTTTGTTCTTCTACCTGAGATCAAACAGTTAGCTCTTAACGGAACCGACTACGAGAAAGTGCTGGAATTAATGAAATCTTTGAAACCTGCACAAAAACCTGCGATTGAGACACAATATAAGACATTTACTACAGAATATCCTCAACGTGTTGCGGAATTTCTCAAACAGCTTTACAAGGATATTAATGTCGAAGTTATAGGTGATAAACTTTATGTTTCCACAGATTATGAAAATGTAGTAAAGAAACTTCTTGAAGACCCTGTTATTGCACGTCCTTGGAGAGTCATGTTTTCCGATATATCGGAAGACACTGTCAAGACGGCTCTAAGCTATTTGAATATAGCTGAGCCAAATTATATTGTGAAGTCATACGATAACACAGTTTACGTGACACTCTTTGTTAATGAGAAGAAATACAAAGAATTTCTTGACCTAGTAAACACAATGAGTTTTACAACAGCGATTGTTAAAGTCGATGAAGCTTTTTTGAAATCATTTAATGTAGCTGTTGTTCAGACCTTTTCTGATGGTTCTAGGTTAGTAAAAGGGAAAATAAAAGAAATAGAGAGGCTGAAGAAAGCAATCGAAGAAAGCATCACGAATGTTGTTATAAAAGCCGAACCATCTGATCCTTCAAAAGATGTGATATCTAAGGTTTTTGGTTATCCAGTTGACATTACAACAGATGGTTATTGGATAATAACTGTACCGAAGCAAGAATCTTCAACAATTCAGGAGAAATTTAAGAATATCAGAGAAAACTTTGGCAAAAGTATAATTACGCTGAGCGGTAGATACGATGAAAACGCAGTGGAGATTGCTAAAAAGATTTACGGTGTTGAAATATACACGTTGTCAGATAAATTGATTATCTACGGAACCCAATCCCAAAATGCAAAGCAATTTTTGGAAAAGCTAACAGTTGAAAATTTCATAGTTCCCGTCCAAATTTCGCTTTCAAATGTACATAT
>Ga0315298_1011126_pt1 | contig 10648 bp, 9 predicted proteins | sample WHS_1_MG_FD_203077 | JGI IMG/M metagenome (GOLD analysis project Ga0315298, IMG submission 203077) | Extremophilic microbial mat communities from Washburn Hot Springs, YNP, Wyoming, USA - WHS_1_MG | ecosystem: Environmental > Aquatic > Thermal springs > Hot (42-90C) | place: USA: Wyoming...
ACGGGGGGGGGGGGTATCAGATGTATATCTTTGCAGTCGCCCCCTTCGACGACTGGCCCACATTCGACGCCACTGCCCACGCCGTGAATTCGTGAACGTCGGGCGGCAAGTGGGTTCTGTTGGTACCATTTCGCAACGGCGCGCAATGAGACGGTCCCAATTACGGCGCAGCGACCGGCATGAGGATGCAGCAAATGATTGATCATTACTCTGATCACGCGGCCAATGAACGCACGTTTCTCGCCTGGGTGCGCACTGCGATCGCCGTGATGGCCTTTGGCTTCCTGGTGGCCAAGTTCAATCTATTCCTGAAAGTCGCAGCGCAATCACTGGCCGGCGCCCACGGTCGGCGCGTTTCGGTCCCCGGCGGGGGATTTGGCGACGTGGCCGGACTGATCTTGATCATTGCCGGCACAGCCATGGTAGCCATGGCCGCAGTCCGGTTTATTCGAACTGGGCAGGCCATCGAATCTGCGGAGCGGCGTCCAGGCGGCGCCCGCATGGACCTCGCGCTGTCGGCGCTCATGGTGATCCTGGGCGTCGCACTTGCCGTCTATGTCTCCCATGCTCTACTCGCATAGCGGCCGTCCGTTGGCTGTCGCTGCAGCGGCCGATGCGGTTTGCGCGGCAGCGCAATGGCTGATCCTGACCTCGAATCCACAGGATCCGCGTGCTGATGAGTCGAGGACTCCGGCTGACTGAATCTCCAATGGTCGGGCAATGCGATTTGAACTCTCCCCGTCCTCAAGTCGCCCGTGTCCTGCACGGTCGAATGCCGATCCTTCCCCGCAGTATTCCGGGTACCACGATGCTCCGGACGTTACCGAAGCGGCACAAACGTCCGCGGCCAACCGCTGGTCGCGGCCCACTGTGTCACACCATCTGAATTCCGGACGCGGCCGTCGCCTGGCCCTCAAAATCACGATCCTGAATTGAGCGCTATCACCCGGTGTTCGGCGGCTGAACGCTGCGCTGCCTCTATGATCTGCAGACCCGCAACCGCATCCTCCGGCAGGACCGGCGGCGGCGCAGCACCGCGCAGCATTGCGGCGGTTCCCGCATAGAAATTCTGGTACGCGCCCGGCTCACTCCGTACGGAATCCCTGCGCGTCCCGTCCGTGACGAAGCCCCACGCATCGGGCCCCTCGAGGCCCCAGTCCGGACCGACGGGCATCTTCCCGCTTCTAAGCGCCGCCTCCTGTGGATCGGCGTCCTGTTTCACAAATGCTCCGTGTTCCCCGAGAACCCGCATGCGGGGACCCAAGTGCGCGGCCACGACACTCGTCCACAGGTGCGAGCGCACCCCATTGACGTGAGTCAGCGCCACAAACACGTCGTCGTCCGTTTGGGCGCCCGGTCGCCGAAGATCCAGTTCGGCGTACACCTGCTTCACGGGACCGAAGAGCGCCAACGCCTGGTCGATCAGATGGGTTCCGAGGTCGTACAACAGACCGCCTGCCTCATCGGACTCGCCGCGTTCGCGCCAACCGCCCTTCAATTGCGGTCGCCACCGCTCGAAGCGAGATTCAAAGCGAAAGATCCGCCCAAGGGTTCCCGCGTCGATCAATCGCCGAAGAGTCAGATATTCGCTGTCCCAGCGACGGTTGTGATAAGGAATGACGGGCAATCCCTTCTCGCGGGCAAACTGAATGACGCGAAGCGCCTCGGCCGAGGAACGGGCAAAGGGCTTATCCACCACCACTGGCAGTCCCGCGGAAAGGGCATCCAGAGCAAGCGCCGCGTGATATCGATTGGGCGTGGTGATCACCACAAGATCATGGTCCGCCGCCTGCTCCCATAAAGACTTCACCGAGGCGATGATGCGCGCCTTGGGATACGTTCGTCCCGCGCGCCTCACGCGCTCTTCGTTCGACGTCACTATCGTGGCGAGCGTCATGCCGGGCGTAGCGGCGATCAGCGGCGCATGAAAGCTTTCACCTCCGAGACCGAACCCGACCAGTGCCACACGAAGATTGCGCGCTGTGTTTTGGTCCATCGTGAACTATGACTTTTCAAACTCGGACCACTATCCTATTACAATTCCTGATCGTTCACCCAGGTGCCACTCGTGACCGGCCTCATCAGCGCGCCCCTGTTCAAGCCAGCGGCGACTCGATGGCAGCACGCAAACTTCGAGGCATCGACCGAATGCTTCGGCCAATGCGGACTGTCATTCGATACTGACGAACTCATGGTGAGCTGCAGCGCGCTACAGTGACACATTCCTCAGCAACGGTTCCGGGACCCCTTGCCGAGATTGACGCGAGATTTTGCGCGGATGCACTCACGATTCCTCTCCGGCTCCCGTGAGCCGGAGAGGAACCCGGTCGATGTCCAGTGATGGGACCGGACTGCACCGCTCGTTTGACAGACCTGGGCCAGGTAGGTCAGTGTCCGTCACGGATCAGCGGGCGAGGAGATTTCGGCATGCGTTTGGCCCTCCTCGCCACTGAGCACCTGTGTTCATCCCTCTGCGATTGAGCGCGTCGTCGCGACGACCACCGGCCGTGGGCCGGAATACGGGCTGCAGCCGAACGCCTCCGGGACTCTCGCGGTGAAGTCTCGTTGGCGCAGTAATTCCGAGGAGCAATCTCATGTCCGCCACCGGAATCGTCCAGCACCCCATCCATCTCGGCCGCGGAGGCACCGCGGTCGTCGAACCTGACTTCACGGGCGCCATCGACTGGTACCAGCACTACACGGAACGTCACGCGTCCGATGGCACCGAGGGTCGGCTGGTCAGCATGTTCACCTTCACCAGCTCATGGGATATGTGGGAGATGCACCCTCACGGCAGCGAAATAGTCCTGTGCACACTCGGCATGCTCATCCTGCATCAGGAAGCCGCCGACGGTGAGCGCCGTACGATCTGCTTAAGTCCTGGTGAGTATGCGATCAATGAAGCGGGCACCTGGCATACCGCCGATGTCCCGACCTCCGCGACCGCCATCTTCATCACGGCCGGATGGGGCACAGAACACAGGCCACGCTCTCGCTCCGGCTAGGTGTGGCGACGCAACAGACCGCGTCGAAACCACGGCTCATGCCGCACGCATAGCAGCCAGAATCCGCTGGACGTGCGACTGAGAGTCCAGGCGCTGAATCCGCTGCTCGGCTGGCAGGGATTGGCGGGGAACTCAATGGGCCTTATCTGCCGGAAAGTGACGGTCCGCTCACGACGAGATCCCATCACGGTCTCGCAGGGCAAGACGTGGATCAATAGGAGATACAGCGAACCGACTGCTTCTGCACCCGCGGCACCTTCGGGGAAGCACTTCGAGGGAGCGAATGGGCTCTGCATCTGTCAGAGACGACTGATGGTGTCCCGGATCCACTAAAGCCGGGCCCTTACACCGTTGCTTTGCGGACAGTCGCGCAGCGGCATCAGTGACCTCTCTCGCTACTCTCTCACGACAGCGCACCTGACCCTGCAAGAATCCTGAATTCAGACCTAACGGTCAGAGTGACCGTTGATCATCGTGCGCCCTCTGGAACCAAAGAGGTTGGGTTCGGGTTCTCGGTCGGGCGGCACCACCGGACAATGTTGGCGGGGAGAGCTTCGGCATCTCGGTACGCGGCACTCTGTCGCTCGGTCTCGTCACGCGCCTGGCCTCGGGAACTGGGCGGCGAGGAAGTGATCCCTTAGATTGTCGGAAATAGCGGCATGCTGCGCCATCAGCAGATGCGCCGATGCGGTCACCGCATAACGGGTTTTGGGGACATTGTCCGTAACGGCACGCTCGATCACTTTAGCTACGTCGTCAGGCCCACCGCCCAATTCGGCGAGCACACCCTTCTCATAGACCTCCCTCAACGCACCGGGGATCGTCGCATCAAACGCCGCGTACGGCTCTTGGGTTTGAGGATCCGGCAATTTCGAGATTGCGGCATCGACGAATCCTGAGCGAATGATGCCAGGCTCAATGATGACCACATCGACTCCAAAGCCCTTGACTTCGAAGCGAAGCACGTCGGAGAGGGCCTCAACGGCATATTTACTCGCGTGATATGCCCCGAGACCCGGAAACACGTGCTTCCCGCCCATGGATGAGCGATTCACGATGCGTCCGTTTCCGCTACGCCGCAGGCCAAGCAGGACCAATTGCGCCATTCTGAGCAACCCGAACACATTGGTGTCGAATTGTTCCCGAACCGCCTCGATCGGCAAAGTCTCCAGTGCGCCCGGCTGGCAGTAGCCTGCATTGTTGATCAGTGCACCAACCGCACCATCGGCCTGCTCAATGGTCCGCACGGCCTGGCGCATGGACGTCTCTTCCGTCACGTCCGCACGTAGCGTTGTGCAGCCCAAGTCATGCAGGTCGTGCAACGCTTCAGGATTGCGGGCGGTCGCGTACACTTTGAATCCGGCCGTCACCAATCGACGGGCGGCGGCCGCCCCAATGCCGCAAGAGGCTCCGGTCACCCAGGCGACTTTGCGTGCGAGTGCGCCCCTGGCTGGACTCCGCGAGTCATTTCAGCTCAAGATATTTGAGTCTTAAACGGATGCCGGCCGCATCCGGGCGAATACCTGAGGGTTCTCCATCGCGGTTAGGGCCCGTTGTGCAGGAAATCCGGTCCGTGCGACTCGGGGCCGCTTCGTTTCCGCGGCATACGCTTTGCCCGGAGCAGCGCCGGAGCTTGCCATCTGCGCCGCGCCCCCAAAGACGTTCGAGCCTCGGGGGAGTTACACGAGCTGCAGCGTGATGGCCTTCAGGACGGCCCTCGTGCGATCGCGCGTCCCGAGCTTGCCGAGAATGTCCGAGACGTAGTTTTTGACGGTCCCCTCCGCCAGGTGAAGCGTACGTGCAATCTCTTTGTTCGAGTATCCACCGGCGAGAAGCTTCAGGATTTCGAGCTCGCGCCCCCCGAGATCGATTCGACGAGCGTGGCCCGAAATTGCCGCCGCGAGACGCGGGTGAATCGGCTGCGTTGCGACGGGCGACAGCCATCGTTCGCCGCGCCGCGCGCGCTCGAGCGCGGCGATGAGTTCGTCGGAAGTTGCACCTTTGAGCAGGAATCCTTGTGCTCCCGCGTCGACCGCAGCCAGAAGCAGGTCACTCTCGTCGAACGTCGTCAGCATCACGACTGGAGTCTGGTTGTCTCGATCGCGAAGTTCGCGCACCATTGAGATCCCATCGAGTGCTGGCATTTGAATGTCGGCGAGAATGACGTCCGGCGAGGTGACGTCGATGCGCGCAAGGAGTTCGGTCCCGCTGCGCGTCGACAGCACCACTTCGAAGCCGAGCCTTGCAAGCAATGCCTCAAGACCGTCGCGTACGAGATCGTGATCGTCCACGACTGCGACCCGAATGTTCATGATCGCGGCGCTGCCGGCACCATGACGTGCAACCTGTATCCGCCCTCGGGCGAAGCGTCGGCTTCCACGCGCCCCCCCAGTGATTCGACGCGCTCCTGCATTCCGCGAAGGCCGTTTCCGATGCGGCCTGGATTTTTGCACGCACCGTCATCACGGACCTCGAGGTGAACCGCTTCGTTGTTCTGTGTCAACGACACCCAGATGTTGCGAGCACGAGCATGACGTACCGCATTGGTGATGCCCTCCTGTCCTGCGCGCACAATCGCGTCTGCGCGCTCCGCAGTATCGATGCGGACGCGTTCGGTGAAATTCAGGTGAATCTGCGGCGATGGAAATGCATCCGCAATGCGTCGCAGGGCCTCACGGGCATCGATGCCGTCATTGCGGCGAAGGTTCGCTACGACGCTGCGCAGGTCCGTGAGCAGCTCTGCAACCAGTCCACGGCAGATCTGCCACGCGCGTCCTTGCGACACTTCGCCGGTGCACCCCAGGACCTCCAAATTCAGTGCGAGCGCGGTAAGGCGATGCCCGGCCACGTCGTGCAGTTCCCGCGAGACCCTCAGCCGCTCTCCATCGCGCGCGGCCTCGGCGAGCAATTCGCGAGTGGCCAAGAGTTGCGCGTTCACGTCGCGCAGTTCGGCCGAGATGCGTTCTGCCCGGACGCGTGCCGAGGTCGTCAGGAGCGCAAAGGCTTGGAACGTTCCATAGACCAGGAAGGTGAAACTCAGCCCGTCGAAGTGCCAGCGAGTGAGGAGTTCGGCCAGAAACGCGATATTCAGCGCCCCGACAATTGCGACTGCCACGGCGGGGCGATACATGGCGCCGACCATGGCCGCAATGACGACAAGCAATGCCGGTGTCGTGCCAGAAGGCCCGAGCGATAACAGGACAAGCGCGGACACCGTCGTCACCACCAGGGACGAGAGGTTGAATGCGGAGTCGGCGCGTTGCCGGAACGCCTTCGCACGCGCCCCGAACCCGAATAGAAACGAGATCATGCAAAGCGTCGCAACCCATCGGTGCTGCGGCGTGCGCAGAAGTGCCGAGACGTTCCGAGAATGCCACAGCTCGAGAGCCACCAGCGCCCAGATCAGGTAGCCGGCCACCGACAGGGGCGTAGGTACGAGACCCGAAGCGAGGCGGGCGGAGCGCATGCGCGACGATAGCCGCACTGTGGCAGGTGATTCAAGGCGGGGATGCGAGGTGACGTCCATGACGCTCGGCGCCTGACTTCTGGCACTGGCTTCGTGGGGCGGCTGTGCACAGCATTGGGTTACGGTCGTTGGGAGAACGCAAGCATGCACCTCGGAACGTTCTATCAATACTTTTTCTATGGCATATGGTTTCTCGTGGTCGCTTTCTGGGTGGCTCGTGCCCGAGACGTGAAGGTCACGGCGCGGCGCCAGGCGAGGCTTCCGCGGGTCATGAATCTGACGCTGATCTACGGTGCCGCCGTATTATTGGCCGGCCCGTTCGTTTCAGTCGCCTGGCTCTCGGATCGCGTCATTCCCGCCACGCTGTGGAGGGAATACTGTGCCGTCGGCGCCGGCCTGACACTTCTCGGTGTGCTGCTCATGATCTGGGCGCGCATTCATCTCGGTCGCAACTGGAGTTCCGTCGCCGCCGTCAAGGTCGATCATGAACTGGTCACCGACGGCCCCTACCGATGGATGCGCCACCCCATTTATTCGGGGTTGCTCCTGGCCTTCATAGGAACGGCTCTCGCCACCGGACAATGGCGGGGCGTTCTGGCCGTCGCACTGGTATTCGTCGCGTTCCTGCAGCGGATCGTCATCGAGGACAGGTTCATGCGGGAGGAGTTCGGGGCGGTGTATGAGTCCTACGCCGAGCGCGTGCGCGCATTGGTCCCATGGGTGATCTGATTCGCCGGCGTCCGATGCCAGATCCGTACCGGTACTTCGTGGGCTGCGACGCATGAATGAGCGCGGTGACGGGGCGCGCTCCAATTGCTCGGGACCGGCCAACGTGTACTCATTCCTGGGCATCGGGGTGAAGTCTGGCGCAGTACCGGACCCCGTCGGAACCTGCGCTCATCTGAAATCCGAGAATTGCCCCCAGCGTCGATCCGACGTCCTTGAAATCGACGGCGGTCCGCCGACCCGCTAGCCGCGGCACAGCCTGATGGTCAGGGAACCGTTCGCCGGTGGCACTTTTGCGGCGAGCGGGCGAACCGGTCGGTCACTTCTGGCCAGATAGCGATTGAACCACGCGAGGGTCGGCTGGGCCAGCGGCCGGTATGCCAACGCCATCCGCACGTGCCCGAGCCCGGGATACATTCTCAGGTCGGCATCGGGGGTATGCGCCGCGAGTTCATGCGCAGCTCTCGTTCCGATAATGTGATCATCGGCGCCCTGCAGATACAGCACGGGCGTGCGAATGTCAGCGACCGTCTTGATCGGATCCGCGTCGGCCAGGCTCACGCCGGCGATTCGCCCGGCTTTCCGTTCCGCCGCCCTCCAGGAACTGGCCGGAATGAAGCGCGCGTACCAGATGAAGCGGTCGGCAAATCGGGGGATGACCGTGGTGGCACGCGCGTAGGGGGAAATCGCCACGATGGCGGCGAGATGCGCAATATGCGGCGCAGCGAGCAACGCAGTCGCCGCCCCGAGAGAATCGCCGAGCAATCCCAGCCGCCCGCGCACCAGACCCTGAGCACGCAGGGCAGCCACCAACTGGACGAGATCTTTCGATTCAATCGCCCCGTAGGTGATGTACCGCCCGGTGGACCGTCCCTGCGCGCGCAAGTCCACCAGGATGCTCTGATACCCTGCCCGTCCCAGCAGCAGCGCCCACGGCATCATCGAGAACATCCCGTTACCGTCTCCGGGCAGCAGGATCACCGTGCCTTTCGGCGGTTGGGTGCTGCGCAGATCTGCAATTGAGGCACGATAACGCTGCAGAATGTCCGCAGGAACGGCGCCGGGGTCAAGCGAAATGCCGCCCGGACTTTTGGCCGCAAGCGCTTTCGCCTGCGCGTCCGTCATGTGGTGTTGGCGAAGCCACTGCATCCTCCACACGCGACCCGATGATGCGAGGAAGGTCTTTTGTGCTTGACCGGTGAAATAGGTGGTCTCACAGCGCCCGCCGTCCGTCTTGCCGAACGTCACCGAATAACGCCCGGGCGGCACGATGGCGATCGCGAGGCGTGCGGGCGGCGGCCCTACCGGAACGCTGCGCCGCTTCGCGACAAAGGCATCCAAATCCTCTCGGAAGAATTTTGACACGGAGCGATTCTTCCCGGCCAAATGCTGCAGGAAGCTGTCGCGCTGGGGCGCCACGATCTTCGGCGCAATGGCCGTTGCACATCCGCCGATCAACACAGCGGAGCCGAGCATGCCGAAGACCCTGCCCATCCGTGCGCTTTTGTTGTTCATTTGAGCGCGAGAATAACACACCAACACGCGCAGGAAACACGGCCGCATCCACAGATATCGAGTCTTCATGGCGACGGCCAAGCCCGGGGTCGCGCCTGGTTTGGACGCGCATGTTGGACGAAAGCCGGGCGCAAACCGACATTCGATACCGTGCTCGCAGGACTGAGGCTGCCAACAGGAGAGCCGAGGGTAAACACCGAGGAGGCATGGGTCGCCAGCAGGGCGCGAACCGGACTCAATACTGCGGCTCAGCGTGCTTCTGGTCTGAGCCGATGATTCGCGTACCACAAACGGGTTCAGCGCCGCGCGGGATGCCCCTGGGCCGCGCCGAGCCGCCGGATTTCCGAAACATTCCTGCGGAAACCGCTCACCCGCCGGGGGCGGGAAGTGCCCTAGCAGCCTGTCGGACTGGGGGTTCGGGGTGACGGGAGATTCTGGTCTTGAGCGTGGTAATTCATGCTGATCTGTAGGGAAAGTCGGGAGGATCTCCGCGCCGGGGCTGCCTCAGACGCCCTGCAGGGCGAACATTCGCTTCAGATTCCAGCTCATCGTCACCAGGCTCCACTCGCCGCGTGCGTTTGCCAGCCCTCGCAACTTAAACTGTCGAAATCCCATCGCCGATTTGATGATTCCGAAGACAGGCTCGGGCGTCTGCTTGCGCAGGGCGTAGAGCTTGCGCCCCGCCGGGGTCTTCAGGCGGTACCTCATCTTCTCCATCGCCGTTGCCGAGTCCGGTGGCGGCGTGGGCGCTGCCGCAAAGCGTTGCCGCCAGGTCTGATGATGGCGTTCGCGCTTGAGCGCAATCAGCGGCTCGATACCCGTGGCCGCACACCCCTCGACGTTCTTCTCGCTCGCGTAGCCGCTGTCGGCCAGGATACGCCGTGCCCGTCCCAGCTCCTTCGGCAGCGCCTTGAGCTTCTCGACCATGGGGGCGAGTTGCTCCTTATCGTTCGCCGCCTGAGTGACCGCGGGGGCCACCACCAGCATGCTACCTGCGGCCACCACCGCTTGGGCGTTGTAGCACTGATCAAAGCCACCGCCGGCCACCGGCATGATGCGCGATTCCTCGTCCGTGAGGTTGATCTGCTCCTTCGCATCCACAGAACCGCTCGGCGGTGCAGGCGGCCGGCCGCCGGGCTTCTTGCCCGTGCGCCGCTGCTGCTCTTCGCGCGCGGCGAGCTTTTGCCGATACTCGGCTTGCTCCCGCTCGGCGACCCGCGCTCTGATCTTCTCCTTCGCCTCGGCGATCGCCGCCAGACGCCTCTCGCGTCGCTCGAGCTCCTCCGGGATCGACATCCCATCCGGGACATCGGCCGCATCGGCGCGCTCAGCAAGATCGAGCAGCTGCTGCACCTCCTTCTTCAGCCGCTTCTCGAGCTTCTCGGCGTGTCCGTAGGACAGAGCGCTGTGCCGGCTGGCGTTCGCGTGCACCTTGGTGCCGTCCAATGCCACCGTGCCCATCTTGAGCATCCCCATCGTGCGGGCCACCTTCAGCACTTCCACAAACAGCGGCTCGATGTGCTTCAAGAATCGTTTGCGGAAATGCGCGATGGTGTCGTGATCGGGGTGCTCGTTGCCGGCAATGAAGCGAAACGCCACCGAGTCGTAGCTCGCCCGCTCCAGAGCTCGGCTGGAGAACACCCCCGTCGCATACCCGTACACCAGCAGCCCCAGCAGCATCGCCGGGTGGTAGCAGGCCGAGCCCGAGCCGCGGTAGGACTTCTCCAGCTCCGAGAGGTCCAGCCCCTCGACCACCTCCACAACAAAACGCGCCAGGTGCCGTTGCGGCAGCCACTCATCCACCGACGGTGGCAACAAGAAGCCGGTGTCGCGGTTGATCGGCCGAAAATTGCTCATGCTCACCCTGTTCTGCTACCCAGGAGACCTACCGTGATTATCGCCTATCCACCATCGTTAAGTCCGACAGGCTGCTAGA
>Ga0315298_1011129_pt1 | contig 10645 bp, 7 predicted proteins | sample WHS_1_MG_FD_203077 | JGI IMG/M metagenome (GOLD analysis project Ga0315298, IMG submission 203077) | Extremophilic microbial mat communities from Washburn Hot Springs, YNP, Wyoming, USA - WHS_1_MG | ecosystem: Environmental > Aquatic > Thermal springs > Hot (42-90C) | place: USA: Wyoming...
GAGATCCATATCCACACCCTCGCCGAGCTGGTTGCCCTCGATGGCGAGGCAGGCGCCTTCACTGCTACTATCCGGCACCATCCCCGTTATGTGGATGTCGGGCGGTGCACTGCCTGCGGCGATTGCCGGGCTGTCTGCCCGGTGGAGCTGCCCGACGATTACAACGCCGGGCTGACCCGGCGGCGAGCCATCGACCGCCCCTCGCCCCAGGCCATTCCTCGCGCCTACGCCCTCTCGCTCACGCCCACCTGCACAACCTGCCGCCGCTGCGTGGAGGTATGTCCCACCCAGGCCATCGACCTGAGCCAAGGGCCCCGCGATGAGGCCCTGGCGGTGGGCGCCGTCATAGTGGCCACCGGCTACCGCCCGCACGATGCCGATGACGATGCCGAGCTGGGCCACGGGCGCTACGCCAACGTGGTAACCGGCCTCGAGCTGGAACGCCTGCTCAGCGGCCCCGGGCCCACCTGTGGCAACCTGCGCCGGCCTTCCGATGGCCGCGAGCCCAGGCGCGTGGCCTTCCTGCAGTGTGTGGGCTCGCGCGACCAGAAACATGCCTACTGCTCCTCTGTCTGCTGCATGTACGCCCTCAAAGAGGCCATGCTCGTGCGGGATCGCCTGCCCAATGCCCACTGCGAGATCTTTCTCATGGACATGCGCACCTTCAGCAAGGGCCATGTCGAGACGTTGGAACGCGCGCAGGGGAGCTATGGCGTCACCCTCACCCACTGCCGTATCTCGGGTCTGAAAGAAGACCCGGCCAGCCGCAATGTGCTCGTCCGCTACGTGGGCGAGGATGGCGCCCTCCGCGAAGAGCCCTTCGACCTGGTGGTCCTCTCCACCGGGCTCGACCCGGCCACCGGCGTCGCCGCGTTGTTCGATCGCCTGGGCATTGAGGCCAACGCCTACGGCTTTTGCGCTGTGGACCGCCTGGCGCCCTGGCGCACCAGCCGGCCGGGCATCTATGCCTGTGGTGCCGCGGTGGAACCGCAGGACATCCCCGAGACTGTGACTCAGGCCAGCGCTGCCGCCGCAGAGGTGGCCCAGTTGCTGGCAGCAGCGCCCAAGTTAGCAGCCCGCGAGGCACCCGAGACGACTGGGCCCGAGCGGAACGTGGACGCAGAGCCGCCCCGGATTGGCGTCTTTGTATGCCACTGCGGTGCAGAGATCGACGCCACCCTCGACGTGGCCCGGCTGGTAGAGCTGGCGCGAGGCCTGAACGGCGTCATCTATACCGCCGACCCGCTCTACGCGTGCCTACCTTCCGGCCTCGATGCCATCACCGAAGCCATACGCGCCAATGGCCTGAACCGAGTGGTGGTGGCAGCCTGCAGCCCGCGGGCTTACGAAGGCTTCTTCCGAGCCGCCGCCCGCCGCGGTGGCCTCAACCCCTACTTGGTAGAAGTGGCCAACATCCGCGAGCAGGTCGCCTGGTCGCACCTAGGAGACCCAGCCTCCCAGGCCCAGGCCGAGGCGGCGCTACGGGCCGCCGTGGCCCGCGCGGCCCTGCTGCGCCCACTGCGAGCCGCCGAGCAGGCCATCCAGCAGAGCGCCCTCGTGGTGGGAGGCGGCGTCGCAGGCATGACGGCAGCCCTTGACCTGGCCAGGCGCGGCATCCCTGTGACGCTGGTCGAGCGCACGGCCGAGTTGGGCGGGCATGCCCGCGGCCTGGCGCAGACCGCCGACGGCGCCGATGTCGGCGCTTTCCTCCGCCAATTGACTGGAGAAGTGGCGCGACACCCTGCCATCGAGCTCCTATTGCAGAGTGCCCCCACCCGCTTCGAGGGCGAGCCAGGCAATTGGGCCGTCCAAATCACTCAGGCTGGTTCTCACGGCACCATCGAACGCCGTGCCGGGGCGATTGTGCTGGCCACGGGAGGCCGCGAGTATCGCGGCAACGAGTATCTCCTTGGGCAACACCCCCAGGTGATTACCCAGCGCGACCTGGACCAAGCCCTTTCGGCCGCTACCACCCCGCCAGCCAAACATGTGGTCATGATCCAGTGCGTCGCGCCCGACGGGCGCTGCAGCCGCGTCTGTTGCACCCAAGCTATCCGCAATGCCCGCCGCCTGCGCGCCCTCGCTCCGGGGTGCTCGGTGCACATCCTTTACCGGGACATCCGCACGTACGGCTTTGACGAGGCGCTCTATACCGCGGCACGCCAGGAGGGCGTCCTCTTCCACCGCTACGAGCGCGCACACCCACCCAAGGTCGAGCGCGACGGCGATGGGCTCAAGGTGTGCCTTCCCGACCTGGCGATGGGTGGCGAGCTCGAGCTTCGGGCCGACCTGTTGGTACTGAGCACAGCCATCCTGCCAGCCGAAGGCACAATAGAGCTCGCCGCCAGTCTGGGTGTGCCATTGACCGGTGAAGGCCACCTGGCGGAGGCCCATCCCAAGCTGCGGCCGGTCGAGGCGCTGACTGAAGGCGTCTTCCTGTGCGGGTTGGCGCACTATCCGAAACACCTTGATGAGTCGATCGCCCAGGCCAAGGCTGCAGCCGGCAAGGCCGCCGCATACCTGGCCCAGGGCACGCGTTGGGGCACTCCAACCGTGGCAGTCGTCGACGCGGCCAAATGCGTGGGCTGCCTCACGTGCGTGCGCCTCTGCCCATACCAGGTGCCGAGGATCGACCACAGCCTCACCGGCAATGGCGGGATCATCGGTGCAGCCCGCATCGACCCGACCCGCTGCCATGGCTGCGGGCTCTGCGCCAGCGAGTGCCCGGCGAAGGCCATCCAGCTGGAACACTATCGCGACGTGCAAGTGCTGGCGGCGGTAGGGGCTTCCTTGAGCGTGTGAACGAGGCACGAGGTGTGCAGCCCGCCAAGCGGTCGCAGGCCGGCGCTCGCGACGCTTGGCGTTCGACCCAGTTGGGAGAGTGATCGTGACTGATCCAACTTCTGATCTCGCCGCCTTCTTGCCCCGCATCGTGGCTTTCACCTGTCAGTACTGCGCCTACGCAGCAACCGATCTTGCCGGCACCCTGCATCGCTCGTACCCGGCCAGCCTGCGCATCGTCCGCCTGCCCTGCTCAGGCAAGCTCGATGCGATCCATGTGTTGAAAGCGTTTGAAGAGGGCGCCGACGGGGTGTGCCTCTTGGCCTGCAGCGAGGCCAATTGTCACCACATCGATGGCTCCAAGCGCGCGCGCCAGCGCATCCGTTATCTGCAGGCCCTACTCAGAGAAGTTGGCCTCGAGCCCGAACGCCTCGCCGTCATCACCGCGACCTCGGCCATGGATGGCGGCGTTGCCCAGGCTGTGGCCGAGCTGACGGAAGGAATACAAAAGTTGGGGCCGAGCCCGTTGGCAAAACGTACCTAGTGCGCGCTGGGGTACCGCGCGGCTACGCAGTGCGCATTCCGCGGTACGTCTCCGTGGTCTGTACCGACTGGAGGACTAGACATGATTATCGCCGAGCGGAAGCCTTTCGCCGAAATCCAGGGCCTGGTGGCGGGGCGCAGGCGGGTGCTCCTCCTGGGCTGTGGCACCTGCGTCACTGTCTGCATGGCTGGCGGCGAGAAGGAGGTAGGCGTGCTGGCCGCAGAGCTGCGCATGGCTCGGCAGCTCGCCGGCGAGCCTATCGAGACGGTCGAAGACACCGTGCAGCGCCAGTGCGAATGGGAGTACCTCGACGCGGTGGCCGACAAGATTATGGCGGCCGACACGGTGCTCTCGCTGGCCTGTGCCATCGGCGTCCAGGCCATCGCCGAGCGCTTCCCCCAAGTGCGCGTGGTGCCAGCGCTGAACACTTCGTTCCTCGGCCTGCCCACCGAGCACGGCGTCTGGAAAGAGCGCTGCCAGGCCTGCGGCAATTGCCTGCTCGGCAAGACGGGCGGTGTCTGCCCGGTAGCCCGCTGCTCCAAGAGCCTGATGAACGGACCCTGCGGCGGTTCGCAGGGCGGCAAATGCGAAGTGAACCCCGAGATCGACTGCGCCTGGCAATTGATCTATGACCGGCTCAGCGCGCTGGGCGAGCTCGATACCTTGCTCGAGATCGAGCCACCACGAGATTGGCGCACCAGCCGCGACGGCGGCCCGCGCAAGATCGTGAGGGAGGACCTGCGACAATGAAATCTGGTAGCAACCTCGAGCGCATCCTGACCGCTGGCTACTTTGCTGCCACAGGCGAGCTCGGCCCCCCGAAGAGCGCCGACGCGGAAGTGATCCGTCGCAAGGCCAAGATCCTCAAGGGCTATGTCGATGCTGTCAACATCACCGACAACCAGACGGCGGTGGTGCGCATGTCGAGCATCGCGTCGGGCGCCATCCTCCTTCAGGAAGGCCTCGAGCCGATCATCCAGATGACCTGCCGCGACCGCAATCGGATCGCCATCCAGTCCGACCTGTTAGGCGCCTACGCTCTGGGTATGCGCAACCTGCTCTGCCTCTCGGGCGACCACCAGACCTTTGGCAACCACCCGGGCGCCAAGAACGTCTATGACATCGACTCCATCCAGCTCTTGCAGATCGTGCGCGGCATGCGCGACGAGAAAAAGTTCCAGTGTGGCGAGGCCATCGACGTGGAGCCACGCTTCTTCCTGGGCGCGGCGGCCAACCCCTTCGCCGATCCCTTCGACTTTCGCCCCCTGCGGCTGGCGAAGAAGGCGAAAGCCGGGGCTGATTTCGTCCAAACCCAGCTGATCTACAACGTCGACAAGTTCCGCGAATACATGAAGCGCGTCTGCGACCTCGGCCTCCACGAGAAGGTGTACATCCTGGCCGGGGTCGGGCCGATCAAATCGCCCGCTATGGCGCGCTATATGCAGACCAAGGTTGCCGGGATGGATGTGCCCGATTGGGTGGTCCAGCGTATGGAAAGGGCCCCCAAAGAAGAGCGCAAGAAAGAAGGCATCCGCATCTGTGCTGAGATCATCCAGCAGGTGCGCGAGATCCCCGGCGTAGCCGGCGTGCACATCATGTCGGTCGAATGGGAGGAGGCCATCCCCGAGGTCCTGGAGCTGGCAGGCCTGCTGCCGAGACCCACGCTGGGGAACTGATGGAACCACAGGAGCTGACGGAAGCGCGTGGGCCGAAGGGCCCCTTGCTAACCTCCCTTCTGCTGCCTGCCGTTCCGTCAGCTCCCCAGTTCCTTCCTGAGAGGAGGAACGGTTGTGACCGTTGCCACTGCCACCCACACCCTCGCAGAAACCATCGCCGAGCGTACGGGCGTCAACGTCTACCAGTGCTACCAGTGCAAACGCTGCACCAGCGGCTGCCCAGTGGTCGAGCACTATGATCTGGCCCCCAACCAGCTCATGCGTGCCGTGCAACTGAACCGGCGCGACGAGGCACTTCGCTCGCGTTCGATCTGGCTCTGCACCTCGTGCCAGACCTGCACTACCCGCTGCCCTCAGGACCTCGACGTGGCTCGGGTGCTGGAGACGCTGCGCATCATGGCCCAGGAAGAGGGGGTGCGGCCTGCCGTGCCGCCGGTGCAGATGTTTAGCCAGGCCGCACTGCGCGGCATCCGGTTCTTTGGCCGCATGTACGAACTCGGGCTGATGGGTGAACTCTACACGCGCATGTTCCTCGCCCGTTCCCTCGACCTGCACCAGGTCATCACAGCCGACCTGCCAATGGCAGCGCGCATGTTTGCCAAGGGCAAGCTCAAACTCCTCCCCGAGGTCGCACGCCGCGGCAAGGCCCGGCCTGCGCCCGCCGGCAAGCTTACGGTCGGCTACTATCCGGGTTGCTCGCTCCATGGCACCGCCGTGGATTTCGGTATGTCGACCGAGGCCGTGGCCAAAGAGCTGGAGCTCACCCTGGTCGAGCCCAAGGGCTGGGTGTGCTGTGGTACATCACCGGCCCACACCACCGACCACAAGCTGGCCACCATGCTGCCGCTGCGCAACCTGGCGCTCTACCAGGCCGCTGGGCAGGATGCTGTTGTGATGCCCTGCGCATCGTGCTACGAACGCAGCAAGACGGCGGTGTACGATGCTGAGCGAGAGCCAGAACTCAAGGCTGCCATAGTGCGCGAGACCGGCTACGATTTCAGCCGGCCGGTGCAGGTGCAGCACATCCTCGAGGCCCTCGAAACGCGTGTGGGCTTTGACCGCATCGCCAAGCGCGTGCAACGTCGGCTGAGCAACCTGAAAGTCGTCTGCTACTATGGCTGCCTGCTTACCAGGCCGCCCAAGGTGCTGCAGCAACCCAACCCCGAATACCCGATGAACATGGATCATCTCGTGGAGGCGCTGGGCGCAACGCCGCTCGATTGGTCGTACAAGACGGATTGTTGCGGTGGCTCTGTGGGCCTCAGCCAGCTCTCGGTGATGCTGGAGCTCACGCAAAAGATCCTGCGCAATGCCCAAGACGTGGGTGCCGATGCCGTTATCGTAGCCTGCCCGCTCTGCCATGTGAACTTGGATTCGCGTCAGAACTTGTTGCAGCTCGGCAAGGGCCGCATCCCCATCCTGTACATCACCCAATTGATGGGACTTGCCTTTGGGATACCAGCAAAGGAGCTCGGCCTCGACAAGCACCTCACCGACCCTATACCGCTCCTCCGAGAGAAAGGATTGGCGGGCGATTAGTTACGGCTGTCACAACCCATTGCGGGCGCTGTTGATCTGTGGTATAATGCGGATAGAATCCTCCACCGGGTGCAACGCCGCCGTCCCTGCATGCGAAAGGGGGTCTCCATGGTCGATGGGGCTCTGCGGGTGCAATGCATTGCGGGCGATCACGCACAGGGCCCTGCTTCCGGTGAGACAGGTGTTGCACCCCTCAAGGATCGGCCCACAGCCGAGGGCACCAGCGGTCACCCCCCAGTGACCGAGGCCGCCGCTGACGATGTCATGGCCCTCTATCTCTGCGAGATCAGCCGCATTCCGCTCCTCTCTGCCAAAGAAGAGCAGCGCCTGGCCAGGCGCATCGAACGCGCCCGCCGGGCCGCCCGGCGCCTCAAGCGGCCGCCGCCCCTCCCAGAAACTGAACAGGCCCGCCTGCAACGTTGGATTGCCGAAGGGGCTCAGGCCCGCGAACAATTGATCACCGCCAACTTTCGCCTGGTGGTCAGCGTTGCCAAGCGCTACGCGGGGCTGGGCGTCTCGTTGCCAGACCTCATCCAGGAGGGCAATATCGGCTTGATCCGCGCCGTCGAAAAGTTCGACCCCAAGCGCGGCTACAAGCTCAGCACCTACGCCACCTGGTGGATCCGACAGGCCATCACCCGGGCCCTGGCCGACCAGGGGCGCATGATCCGACTCCCTGTGCATACGTGCGAACGGCTGAGCCAGGTGCTTCGGGCGGCACGCAACCTGGCGCAGGAATTGGGGCGCGAGCCGGATGAGGCCGAGATTGCCCTCAGCACCGGGCTCACCGTGCCCAAGGTGAAAGCTGTGCTGAGCCAGGCGCAGCCGCTGCTCTCGCTCGATATGCCCATCGGCGAGGGCCAGGATGGCCTCCTCGGCGACTTTGTGGAAGACGACCCCCGTCAGACCCCTCCCGAGGCCACCTGGGCAGCGCTCTTGCGCAGCGAGGTCCAGCAAATCCGCGGCTGTCTCAGCGCCCGCGAGGACCGCGTGCTAGAGCTGCGCTACGGCCTGCGCGATGGCCATAGCTACACTCTCGATGAGGTGGGCAGCCGTTTCGGTCTGACTCGCGAGCGCATCCGACAGATCGAGGCCCAGGCACTGAACAAGCTCCGAGAGGCTAGCCGCAGCCGGCGCCTGGCCGAGTATCTCACCTGACCGTGCGCACGTTTGCAGCCAAGTCCTCGCTTGGCGGCCTGTTTTTTCCCATCCGACCGGGCGCGCTCGCTGCTGTGCCCGGCGAGGGCGACGACTAGAGGAGGATAAAGGACCCGTGTTCACCGATCTCACCCTCAACCAGTTCCTCGACGCCCTGGCATCGAAAGAGCCCGTGCCGGGGGGTGGCTCGGGAGCAGCGCTTGGCGGCGCACTCGCCGCCGCATTGGTCAGCATGGTGTGCAACCTCACCATTGGCAAAAAGGGCTACGAGGCCGTAGAGCAGCAAATGAAGGACGTCTTAGCCGAGAGCGAAGCCATCCGGGCCGAGCTCCCCAAGCTTCTCGAGGCCGACACCCAGGCCTATGCCCAAGTGATGGCCGCCTACCGCTTGCCCCGCTCTACCGATGAGGAGAAGGCGACCCGCGAAGCGCTGCTTCAGCAGCGCTTCAAAGAGGCGGCCGAGGTGCCGCTGCGCATCGCAGAGCGCTGCGGCGCGGTGGTCGCCCTGGCCCTGCCTGCCGCCCGCATGGGCAACAAGTGGGCAGTCAGCGATGCCGGGGTCGCTGCCCTGCTGGGCGAGGCCTCGCTGCGGTCGGCCCTCCTGAACGTCGAGATCAACCTAGCCAGCATCAAAGACCCTGCTTTTGCGGCCGAGATGCGCGACAAAATGGCGGCGCTGGAGGCGACTGCAGCCGCTACCAAAGACCAGGTGATGCAAATCGTACACCAGACCATCACTGCCCAGTGACCACGCGTAGAAAGGTGCCGCTATGTCTGCAACAATCCTGGATGGCAAAGCATTGGCCAAGACCATGCGAGACGAAGTCGCACAGGCTGTGGCCGATTTTCAGGCGCGCTGGAATGCCACACCCAGCCTGGCCGTGGTGAGGGCAGGTGAAGACCCCGCCTCGGTGAGCTACGCCCGGGCCATTGCCAAGGCCTTCGACGCCGCGGGCATGGCTTTCCACCTCCACACCCTGCCCGAGACCGCTACCGAGGACGAGATCGTCGCCCTGGTGGCCAGCCTGAGCGCCGACCCAGCGGTGCACGGCATCATGGTGCAGGAACCCCTGCCTAAGGGGGTCGATGGCGCTGCTGTCGTCGCCGCCCTCTCGCCGGCCAAGGATGTGGACGGCGTACACCCCGAGAACGCGGGGCGCCTGCTCCATGATGCCGGCGAGTATCTGGTGCCAGCCACGCCAGCCGGGGGCATGGAAATCCTGCGCCGCTACCAGGTACCACTCAAAGGAGCGCAGGCAGTCGTGGTCGGGCGCTCAAACATCGTGGGCAAGCCGATGGCCTGCCTTCTCTTGCACCAACATGCCACGGTGACCATCTGCCACTCGCGTACGGTCGACCTGGGAGCAGTGACCCGTCAGGCCGACATCCTGGTGGCCGCAGTGGGCAAGGCCCGCATCATCAAAGGCGACATGGTCAAGCCTGGGGCGGTGGTGATAGACTTTGGCGTGAACTTTGTCGACGGCGCTATGGTCGGCGATGTGGATTTCGAAGCGGTATCCCAGGTGGCTGGGGCCATTACCCCAGTTCCGGGCGGCACCGGCCCTATGACCAACATCATGCTCATGCAGAACACCCTGGCCGCCGCAAGCCGCCAGATGGCCCGCCGCTAGTGGCTGCGCCCTCCCGCCCAGCCTTCAGCCGCCTGTCCGAAAAGAGAGGCCAGGCGGCTGAAGCTGTGACTGGGAGACAGTCGGATGAAGGCTATCGTCTTTCCCTTCTTTGACATCGGGCCTGAACGTGTGGTACTATAGCGCCGTGATGCGGGTTTGTGGGGTATAGCACAAGTTCTGCTTGTTCCGCTCACCGCCACAGCCCGTGGCTCTGGCCTCGTTGTGGCCGCCAACGCCCCGGCTGCAGCTCTTTCGCCCCGGCACAGGCTCGCCATGAGGTTTATCGCATATCGTCGGGTTTCTGGTGAGAACAGGAGGGACCTATGCTCAGCGACATCGAAATCGCCCAGGCAGCCAAGCTCAAACCAATCAAAGAGATCGCCGCCAGCGTCGGCCTGACGGAAGACGACCTGGACCTGTACGGCAAGTACAAAGCCAAGGTGCACCTCGACGTCCTCGAGCGCCTGAAAGACCGGCCTGACGGCAAGTACATCGACGTTACCGCCATCACCCCCACTCCCCTGGGCGAGGGCAAGACGGTCACCACCATCGGCTCGAGCCAGGCCCTCGGCTACATCGGCAAGAAGGTCTTCACCTGCATCCGACAGCCGTCAATGGGCCCGACCTTTGGCATCAAAGGTGGCGCAGCCGGCGGTGGGTACTCCCAAGTCGTGCCCATGGAGGATTTCAACCTCCACCTCACTGGCGACATCCATGCCGTAGGAGCCGCACACAATCTGTTGGCAGCCGCCATCGATTCGCGCATGCAGCACGAGAGCGAGATGTCGGATGAGGAGTTTGAGAAACGGGCGGGCTCCAAGAAGCTCAACATCGACCCCGACTCGATCCAGTGGAATCGCGTGGTCGACATCTCCGATGCTGCTCTCCGCAACATCATCATCGGCCTCGACCCCAAGTGGGAGGGCGCCGGCCGGCGAACCGGCTATGATATCACCGTCGCTTCCGAGATCATGGCCATCCTGGCGCTGACCTCGGGCCTGCAGGATATCCGCAAGCGTCTGGGCAGGATCATCTTCGGCCTCGACAAGAACGGCAAGCCGCTCACTGCCGAAGACCTGGGGGTGGCCGGAGCCATGGCCGTCCTCATGCGCGACGCGATCATGCCCAACCTGATGCAGACGCTCGAGGGCACCCCGGCCTTTGTGCATGCTGGGCCTTTTGCCAACATTGCCCACGGCAACAACTCGATCATCGCCGACCGCATCGCCCTCAAGCTCGCCGATTATGTGGTGACCGAGAGCGGCTTCGGTGCCGACTGCGGCATGGAAAAGTTCATGAACATCAAGTGCCGCGTA
>Ga0315298_1011130_pt1 | contig 10645 bp, 9 predicted proteins | sample WHS_1_MG_FD_203077 | JGI IMG/M metagenome (GOLD analysis project Ga0315298, IMG submission 203077) | Extremophilic microbial mat communities from Washburn Hot Springs, YNP, Wyoming, USA - WHS_1_MG | ecosystem: Environmental > Aquatic > Thermal springs > Hot (42-90C) | place: USA: Wyoming...
GCTGTGGCCTCCCATTCAAAGAGGCAATCCTGGCTCCACCGATTCGTTCGCCAGACGCCAGATGTCCCGAATCCGCCTTGAACTGGCCGAGATCGCGGGCTACACTGTGCGAAAGTCGCCCGCAGGCGATCCGCGGGCTGCCGGTGTTCGGGAACACTTATGAACGAAAAAGAGATCGAGCAGACGCTGGTGCTGATCAAGCCGGACGCCCTGAAGAATTCGCTGACGGGCTATGTGCTGTCGCAATTCTCGGAGTTCCATTCGGGCCTTCGGTTCGCGGCCCTGAAAGTCGTCCATGTTTCGAATATGCTCGCCGAGGAGCACTATGCCGAGCATGCGGGAAAGGTGTTCTTCCCGGCGCTTATCGAGTACATCACCGGCAGGATCCATTATCCGAACGAACCGCAGAGACAGCGCGTGATCGCCATCGTCTATCAGGGGCCGAACGCGGTCAGGATGATGAGGGAGATGGCGGGACCGACCAATCCTCACCAGGCGCGCGAGCAGAAGCCCGGATGCGTTCGCTCGCTGGGCACCGTGGTCGTTCTGCGGGACGCCGACGGCAAGGAGATCGGGCAGCGCATGGACAACCTCGTCCACGCGTCCGCGACTGAAGCCGAAGCCGAAAGGGAGATCAAGCTGTGGTTCAGGCCCGACGACATCCCGCCGTTGATGCGTGCCTATAAGACAAAATACAGCGACCGCAGTTATTATTATAAAGACAAGAAACTCCTGACGAAGTATGAACCGGGAAGCTTCTGTTTCATAGCGCCCGGCGACGTGGTCTGGGAGTCCGATCTTGCGGCTTTGGAGGCGATGCGGCGGGGAGAGGAATCGGGCGTTACGCTCCATTCCGTCGTGGCGAAATATCTCATCAACGTGATCGGATGATCCAGCGTTGCTTGCAAAGACAACAGCCGGGAACCGGACTATACTGGTCAGAGTCTCACAACGGTTGGTACATGAATTGGGGCCAGGTCACTCCCGATGCTCGATGTTCAATGCCCGATGTGCGATGCCCGATGCCCGAGACCCGATGTGCGATGCCCGATGCCCGATGCTCGATGTTCGATGCCCGATGCTCGACCCCCGACACCCGATACCCGACACCCGATCCCCGGCACCGTTGACGGCCGGGCGGAAATCCGTCACAATGGTCGCTTCAACGGACTTGGGTGAACCGAAACAGGGGTAGTAAACGTGTACGCGATCATCGAAACCGGCGGCAAACAGTACCGGGTGCAGCCCGGCGACAAGTTGGATATCGAGCTGCTCGATCTGGCGGAGGGCCAGGAGCAGGTGGAGTTCGACCGCGTCCTGCTGGTCGGCGAGGGCGAGACCATCCATATCGGCACGCCGCTGGTGGCCGGGGCCAAGGTGACCGCCAAAAGCCTGGGCGAACTGCGGGGCCCGAAACTGGAGATCCATAAGTACAAGCGCCGCAAGGGCTACCACCTGCACCGCGGCCATCGCCAGGACCTGTTGCGAGTGCAGATCGACCAGATCGTCCTGCCGTAGGCGTACCGCCAAGGCCAACGACGACCCGCCAGACCGCCAAGGCCCCAAGCACGCCAAAAGCAACAAAAACCCCCAAAACCGCCAAGACGCCAAGAGCAGAAACCGCGGCGGCAAAGAGGCGCTGCGCGGGCATGGTCCGCTGACGAACGGTCACATGCCCGTCACCTTTCGACTCGCTCCCCTCGACGGCGCTCGGGGCCGCCGGGCGTTCCCTCCGGGCTGGCTGGTATGCCACCGCGCAGGGTTGCTCAGGACGTGATCACCCGCCCGAGGTTGGCGACGATGAGAGCCATATCGGCGTTGTCGATCACGGTATCCTGATTCAGGTCCAGCAAGGGGTTGAACGGCGGCGGGATCGGGAACGTACCCAGCGCGATCGTCATGATGTTGACGTCCGTGGCATCGACGCTGCCGTCTCCGTTTACGTCGCCCATCATCCGAAGGGAGACCAGCACCGGCCGGCTGTCGGTGTGACCGACTCCGTCGTTCGCCACAACCATGTACATCCGCCGCTCGTCCGCCCGGATCGCGATCGTCGGTACCGTGAACGTGTAGCTCAGCGCCGCCGACCCGGGCAAGATGCTGCTGGCGGCCGTGTCATAGGTCACGGGCGTGCCCCAGTATTGCTGCCGGAGCCGTAAAGCGTCACGTCCTCACCAACAAGGGCCTGCGAGATCGACATCGGCATCGCCACCGGCGGGGTGTTCGGCGTTCCGGACGGCATGACGTAGACGTTCACCGTCCCGGACCCCGACGTAGTACCGTCCGAGACGGTCAGCTGGAAGGTCAGGGTAGTCGGGCTGGCGACGTCGGGGGCCGTGAACGTGACGATTGCCTGGTCCGTGGCCGAAAGGACCACGGTCGGGTCAGGCGGCGAGTTCAGCTGCTGCCACTTGTACGTGAGGGACAGGCCCTGGGTCACCGTGCTGGCCGAACCGTCCAGGGTCACCACGCTGCCGCGAGGCGGGGTGGCAGGCGAGGCCTGCGCGACCGCCTGAGGTGATGAATAATTTTCCAGAAAGATAACGCTGGCGGTGGCGGTAGCCGAACCGCCCCGGCCGTCGAATACAGTCACCTGAAAAACGGCCGTCTCGGGTACGGTCACCTGTGGCACCATGACAAGAACGTAGGAAGAATCCGAGGAGGAGGGGTCCAGCCCGCCGACCGGAGTGCCCGATATCTGGCTGAACTGGTAGAGGAGCGGATCGCCATCCGCGTCCGAGCTGCCCGAGGCATCGAGAGGCATAAGCTGTCCGGCAACTGCGGCATACGACGATTGCAGGTCGGCAACGGGGGGACGATTGGGCGCGACCAGCCGCACCACTACGTCTACCTGCGCGCTACCCGAGCCGAACGCATCCCAGACGGTAAGGCGGAACGAGAGGGTTTCAGAGCTCGGGTAAGCGCCGGCGGCCGCGGCACCGAAGACGCCGTCCACGCCGACGACGGGCACCGACGGCGCCGTGAATGTCACGACGGCCCCGAAAGTGCTCGACAAGTCCACAGGCGTGCCGCTCAACTGCTCCCAGATGTACGAAACAATCTCGTCGCCATCCGGATCGTAGCTGTCCGTCCCGTCCAAAGTCACCAACGTACCCGACGTGGCCGGGTTGGGAGTCGCCACCGCCACCGCCACCGGCGGGCGGTTGGGCGAGACCAGCTGCACCACCACGTCCACCTGCGTGCTGTCCGAGAGAGATTGATCGTAAACAGTGAGGCGGAAGGAGAGGGTCATGGAACCAACAATGATCGAGGCAATCTCAGGACCGTCGGCACCCGCCGCCAGGACAGGGGCAGGCGCCGTGAATGTCACGACGGCCCCGAAAGTGCTCGACAAGTCCACAGGCGTGCCGCTCAACTGCTCCCAGATGTACGAAACAATCTCGTCGCCGTCCGGGTCATAGCTGCCGCTGCCGTCCAGCGTGACCAAGGCGCCGGAGGTCGCCGGGTTGGGGGTCGCCACCGCCACCGCCACGGGAGGACGGTTCGCCGGAACGGGCGGGTAGATGATCGTATACTCGATCGTGTCCTGGTCCTGGAAGTCCTCACCCAGCAGATACGTCTTCTCGTCGCTCCAGAGGACTTCTCCCGGACTGTCCTGGACCTCTACGCGGATGACCACGCGATCGGCCTCGTCGAAGCCCAGGTGCAGGCTGGTGTTCGGGTCACTTCCGGAAGCCCCGGCCAGCACGGCCTCCGCATGATGCACAAGGATATCGTTGATGAAGTAGTCGACCTCGACGGATGCGAGATAGAGGGAGGCGTTCACCACGTCGACGGCCACCTCGCCGGCCGGCGGGATGCGGTCCGGGATCGCGTCCTGGACGGGCAGGACGGCGGTGCCTGACGGATCGGGACGGCAAGCCACGATCCCAAAGACGAAGGCCAGCACCAACAGGCCGGCCGTGAAGCGCAGGTACCAGGACACATCCCTGGCATCCGAAAGCCTTTTATTCATAACCATGACTGTCCCCAGCCCGGCCAAGATTCGATGGGCGCACCCGGCCGCCGCGCATGATACGCGGGCAGCCGTTCTGCATGGATCAAAGTGCCGGGAGTCCAGCGGATAGTCTACAGCGCCGCCAAGCGCTTGTCGACAAGGGGGTTGCGGGAGGTCAACGTTGACGGCGGGCCGCAACGGCACTACCTTTTCGCCCAGGCAGCGGCCCGCCCACAAGCGCCGCCGGAGCGGGAATGCGGAGTCGAAAGGTCCGGAGTACCCGCCATAAGATTGACGGAGGCCGGTGGTACACGCCGAGCAGGTGCCCTCCCGGTTCCCCGCAACGCAACAGATGGAGATTTCAGGCGATGACACAGCTTCAGGCCGCACGCAAGGGAATCATCACGGCCCAGATGCGGCGCGTCGCCGAGCGCGAACGCGTAAGCCCCGAGTCCATCCTCGAACAGGTCGCCAAGGGGTACATGGTGATCCCGGCCAACGTGCGGCACTTGGCCGGCTTCGGCGACGGCAAGGCTTGTCTCGACCCGATCGGCATCGGCCGGGCCGTCACGACCAAGATCAACGCCAACATCGGTATGTCGCCGGTGGCGTCGGACGAAAAGATGGAACTGGAGAAACTCCGCTGGGCGGTCCGTTGGGGAGCCGACACGGTGATGGACCTGAGCACCGGCGGCGACCTGGATCGGACGCGGGAATTTCTTCTGTCCAACTGCACGGTGCCGCTGGGCACGGTGCCGATCTACCAGACGGTCCAGGGCCGCAACGTCGAGGACCTGACATACAAGGACTTTCTGGCCACGATCGAGAAGCAGGCCCGTCAGGGAGTCGATTACTTCACCATCCACGCCGGCGTGCTGAAGGAACACCTGCCGCTGGCGGCCAAGCGAACGGCCGGCATCGTCAGCAAGGGCGGCAGTCTGCTGGCCAAGTGGATGCTCCATCACAACCGCCAGAACCCGCTGTACGAGATGTTTGACGAGATCAGCGGGCTGTTGCGGGAGTATGACGTGTGTTATTCGCTGGGCGACGGGCTGCGGCCGGGGTGCCTGGCGGACGCGACGGATCCGGCGCAGATCGCCGAACTGCGGACGATCGGCGAGTTGGTGCAGCGTGCCCGCGAAGCGGGGGTTCAGGCGATCGTCGAGGGGCCGGGGCACGTACCGTTCGATCAGATCGCCAAGAACATGCAGATGCAAAAGGAGATCTGCGACGGGGCGCCGTTCTACGTCCTCGGGCCCGTCGTGACGGATATCTTCCCGGGCTACGATCACATCACCTCGGCGATCGGGGCGACGGCCGCCGCGTACTGGGGGGCGTGCTTCCTGTGCTACGTCACGCCGAAGGAGCACCTGGGCCTGCCGAACAAGGACGACGTCAAGCAGGGCGTCATCGCCTACAAGATCGCCGCGCACGCGGCGGACGTCGCGCTGGGTCTGCCGGGGGCGCGCGATCGCGATGACGAAATCGCCAGGGCCCGCGCCGCCTTGAACTGGGAGAAACACTTCGAACTGGCGTTCGACCCGGCCACGGCCCGCGCCCTGCACGATGAGGACCTGGCGGAAGAGAGCGACTACTGCGCCATGTGCGGCCGGCAATGGTGCGCCGAACGCATCAGCAAGGAACTGCCCGGTTTCGCGGCCGGCAAGGACCCCAACTACCAGCCCGAGCGGCCGGGCAGGCCTGGTCATTCCCTGACGGCAGAGGAGCTGGAGATCCTCGCCCGCCGCGGCACGCTGCCGGCCTGCCACAGACCCGCCAAGCCCCCGGCATAGCCGACGGAACCGACTGCGCATGACTCCCCGCCGCGGACGTATGGAGTGCGGCGGCAACGACGCCGCTTTCTTGGGGCCGCCTGGCCTGAAGTCCAAGGCGGCGTTACGGCTGGACTTTCCGACCGACGTAGGTAGAATCGGTCCGTTTCAAGGAGATTCCAAGGATGGGACGTGCACTGATCATCGGCGCCGGCGGGGTGGGCAACGTCGTGGCGAAAAAGTGCGCCATGAATGCCGACGTGTTCACCGAGATCTGCCTGGCGAGCCGCACCCTCGCCAAACCGGAGAAGATCCGCGACGAAATCCGCACGCGCATCGGCCGGGACATCCAGACCGCCCAGGTCGACGCGGACGATTCCAGGCAGGTGATCGAGCTGATCGGGCGGTTCAGGCCGGACATCGTGATCAACGTGGCCCTGCCGTATCAGGACCTGCCGATCATGGACGCGTGCCTGGCCACGGGCGTTCACTACCTGGACACGGCCAACTACGAACCTCGGGACGTGGCGAAGTTCGAGTACAAATGGCAATGGGCGTACCATGACCGATTTGCCGGCAGGGGCATCATGGCCCTGCTGGGCAGCGGTTTCGACCCGGGCGTGACGAACGTCTTCTGCGCCTATGCCGCCAAGCACCTGTTCGACACCATCCGCACGGTTGACATCCTGGACTGCAACGCGGGCAGCCACGGCAAGCCCTTTGCCACGAACTTCAACCCGGAGATCAACATCCGCGAGGTCACCCAGCCGGCCCGATACTGGGAAAAAGGCACGTGGAAGGAGACCCCGCCGATCATCGAGGAAGGTTGCGTCCACTTCCTGCACAAGTATCCGGGGGTCGGGACGTACGACAGCTATCTGCTGTACCACGAGGAGATGGAGTCGCTGGTGCGGAACATCAAGGGGCTGGAGCGGATCCGCTTCTGGATGACCTTCGGCCAGCAGTACCTGACACACCTGCGGGTCCTGCGGAACGTCGGCATGACCCGGATCGACGAGGTGGACTACGAAGGGCATAAGGTGGTCCCGCTCAAGTTCCTGAAGGCCGTGCTGCCCGAACCGGCCGAACTGGGCGAGACTTACACCGGCAAGACGCACATCGGCTGCGTCATTCGCGGGCGGAAGGGCGGCAGGGATAAGGGCGTCTACATCTACAACATCTGCGACCATGCCGAAACGTACAAAGAGGTCCAGGCGCAGGCGATCTCGTACACCACGGGCGTGCCGGCCATGATCGGGGCGATGCTGATGCTCAAGGGCGTCTGGAAGGGGGCCGGGGTGTTCAACATGGAGCAGCTCGACCCGGACCCGTTCATGGACGAACTGAACAAGCAGGGACTGCCGTGGAAGGTAGTGCCGTACAACGCCGCCCTCGAGATTGACGCAGCAAAAGGCAGCGGGAGGAGCAAGGCCGCCGTCAAGGCTGCAACCAGGGCCCAATCGACCGCCAGGAAGGCCCGGAAAGCCGCCAAGAAGATCAAAGCAGCCACCGGGGGGAAGACCAAGCGGCGACATTAACAGGGACAGTCACCACTTATGCGAGGTGGCGAGCGAACATGGACGGTGACCGTCCTCATTCAATGTCCGGCTGGGTTGGTATAATCTTCTGCAGGCAAGCCTTTGGCGAGTGCGCCACGGCAAAATGCGGATGCACGAAAGCGAGGTGGACCTTGAGTCGGACCGTGGAGGCTATCTACGAGGGCGGCGTTTTCCGCCCCTTGGCGGCAGTCCCTGAGGTGCCGGATGGCACGCGCGTGCTCCTGACTGTGCGAAAACCCTTGGACAAGGATGCGCTGAGGAAGGTGGCCGGTTCGTTGTCCGCCGAGGACGCCGAGGAGATGATGCACGCGATCCGGGAGGGCCGCCATGTCGAAGGCGATTGGTGATCTGGGGTTGGACACGAATGGTGCAATCGCCTACCTCCAGGGTCATCCGCAGGCCATGTCCTGGGTCGAGGCGGCCGATGCGCTCTTCCTGCCCGTGATTTGCTACGGTGAGCTGAGGTATGGGGCTCTGCACAGCAAGAAGGCGACTGAGAATCTGGGCAGGATGGAGGCGCTGGTTGATCTGTGCTCGCTTCTGGATGTGACCCGCGGCGTCGCCGGGCGCTACGCGGTGATCCGCCAATCCCTCGCCCAGAAGGGCATCCCGATTCCGGAGGCCGACCTGTGGATCGCAGCGATCTGCCTGGAACACGAGCTGGCGGTCCTTTCCGAAGATGTTCACTTCGATCGGGTCCCCGGTTTGACACGTTATGACTGGCACCAGCCACCGGAATGATTGCGACATACGTGGCGCAAAGCTTCTCGAAGATCTGTTTCGCCCGCTCTAAGGTGTCTTCGGTAAAGACGACCGGCTTGGGCCGGGCGCGAGAATCCGTGATGACAACTTTGAACGATCGCTGGAACAACCTGCCCGACGTCAAGACGCCCGTCTACGTCGTCGATGAGGTCCTGCTGGAGCGCAACCTCCAGATCCTCGACTCCGTGCAGCAGCGGACCGGCGCGAAGATCCTGCTGGCGCTCAAGGGCTTCGCCATGTGGAGCACGTTCCCGCTGGTCCGGCAATACCTGCACGGCGTCTGCGCGTCAGGGCCGATCGAGGCCCGGCTGGGACGGGAGGAGTTCGGCAAAGAGGTGCACACCTGCGCGCCCGCCTACAGCGACGAGGACATGCGAGAGGTCATCCGCTACAGCGATCACGTTGTTTTCAACAGTTTCGCGCAGTTCGAGAGGTTCCGCCCGATCATCCCGCGCGACAAGAGCCTGGGCCTGCGGGTCAACCCCGAATACGCGGAGGTCAAGGTCGACCTGTACAACCCGTGCGCCCCGTGCAGCCGGCTGGGCGTGACGCTGCGGAATTTCGAGGGCCGCAGCCTCGAAGGCCTGTCGGGCCTGCACTTCCACGCCATGTGCGAGCAGGGGTCGGACACGCTTCAGCGGGTCGTCGAGGTCTTCGAGGCGAAGTTCGGCAAGTACCTCGCGGGCATGCGGTGGCTGAACCTCGGCGGCGGCCACCACATCACCCGCGAAGACTACGACGTCGACCTGCTCTGCCGGATCGTCACCCGCCTGCGGGACACGTACAAGGTGCAGGTGTACCTGGAACCGGGTGAGGCCATCGCCCTGAACGCCGGCGTGCTCGTTGCATCCGTTCTGGACATCGTCGATAACCAGATGCAGGTCGCCATCCTCGACACCTCCGCCGAGACCCACATGCCTGACGTGCTGGCGATGCCTTACCGGCCGAACATCATCGGGGCGGGCACGCCCGGCGAAAAGAAATACACCTACCGCCTGGGCGGATTGACCTGCCTGGCCGGCGACGTGATCGGAGACTACTCCTTCGACGAACCGCTGGCGATCGGCACGAAGCTGGTGTTCCTGGACATGGCGCACTATTCCATGGTTAAGACCACCACGTTCTGCGGGGTCAGACTGCCGGACATCGCCGTCTGGACCAGGGACAACCAGGTAAAGGTCGTTCGGCAGTTCCGCTACGAGGACTACCGCAACCGGCTGTCGTAGGCGGACGGTAACAGTGTTTCTGTTGCCGTTTCCTGCGCCGGTCTTGGGTAGCATAGCCCTGTGAGGGTGTCGTGAACATGGCCGGGTGCCATGGTCCTGCGAGGCTGTTGCGAGCAGGACCATGCCCCTCCCCACACGCTTCCCAACTGCAAAGCGCATGGCTCGAGAGCCGTGTCATCTGACCCGCAGCGTAACGATCTGGAACGGCCGGACGCGGAAGGACAACTCGTTGTCTTCGGTCTCCAGCCCGATATCCTCCCCGTAGGGCTGCTCCAGAAGGTTGACCGTTTCGACCGCCTTGGGTGCATCAGCGAATCTCAACGTGACGGCCGCGTGCGAACCGTGCGACTCGTACAGCCGGACGATCGTCCCGTTGCCGTCCTCGGCGGGTTTGACCGTTTCGATCACGACGGCCGGGCTGGTGCACTCGACGAAGCGGAACGTCGCCGGCAGCGCGCCGCCATGGACGCCCGCGCGGACCGCGATGACCGGCACGTTGAGTTCGGCGGCAGCGCGAATGACGCCGGCCTCCTGGAAGGAACCGGCGTGCGGCAGCAGCGAATATGTGAACTCGTGCAGGCCCTGGTCGGCCAAGGCGTGCGGGGCCGTGGGGCTGCGCAGGCAGGTCAGCCGGATCAGGTTGCCCTCGATGTGGTAGCCGTACTTGCAGTCGTTCAGCAGGGCGACGCCGTAACCGTGCTCCGCCAGGTCGGCGAAGCGGTGTGCCGGCACCTCGAAGCGGGCGATGTCCCAGCTGGTGTTGGTGTGCGTCGGCCGGGCCAGGTGGCCCCACTGCACCTGATACGTCGCTTCCGTGGCGCGGACGTCGACGGGGAAGGCGGCCTTGAGCACCGTGTGATGCTCGTGCCAGTCGACCCGGGTCTCGAAGTCGATCCGGGGGTGGCTGGCGTAGACGACCATCTTTTGCGTGATCGTCGACTGCGGACCCCGGCCGACTGCAGGCATCTTCCAGTGCATCTCGACCACGACGCGGACGGAGCCCCGCTCGACCACTCGGAGCCGTTCCAGCACGGGGCCGGGCAACGGATGCTGTGTGTAATACTGCGGGATGTCCCAGGCGTCCCAGTGGGCCGAACGGTCCTCGTAGACCTGCCAGAGGTTGCCGACCGCACCCTTGGGCAAGACCTGCCGATTGGCCCGGCGATCGAACAGCTCGGCAATGCGGCCCTGCCTGTCGAGTTTGATCCGCCAGAAGCGGCTTTCGATCCTGCGGCCATCTCTGCTGACCGACAACGAAGACGAGTGCTGAGCGCTGAGTGCTGAGTGCTGAGTAACGGCAGCACTGGCGGGCAAGCCGCCAGTGGCACCCATTGGGATACCGCTCGTGGCACGCTCCATGGCACCTTT
>Ga0315298_1011131_pt1 | contig 10644 bp, 8 predicted proteins | sample WHS_1_MG_FD_203077 | JGI IMG/M metagenome (GOLD analysis project Ga0315298, IMG submission 203077) | Extremophilic microbial mat communities from Washburn Hot Springs, YNP, Wyoming, USA - WHS_1_MG | ecosystem: Environmental > Aquatic > Thermal springs > Hot (42-90C) | place: USA: Wyoming...
GTGCTACTACATTTCCGGCAGATTTAGACATTTTTCTGCCTTTTTCGTCAAGTGTAAACCCGTGTGTCAAAACTGTGTCATAAGGCGCTCTGTTGTAAGATGCTACCGATTCAAGAAGTGAAGACTGGAACCAACCTCTATGCTGGTCTGAACCCTCTAAATACATGTCGGCAGGCCATCTTAACTCTTCCCATTCTCCATACTTTAAAACTGCTGCATGAGACACGCCGGAATCAAACCAAACATCGAGTATGTCCTCTTCTTTTTTAAACTCTTGCCCGCCGCATTTTTTACATTTATAGCCCTCCGGAAGCAACTCCTTTGCTGATTTTTCGAACCATATATCAGCCCCAAACTCATCATTTTTAATCAGATTAGCTACGTGCTCAAAAACTTCCATATCTTTAACGATTTCACCGCAGCTTTCACAGTAAAATATAGTTATCGGAACGCCCCAGCTTCTCTGTCTAGAAATACACCAATCCGGTCTGTTTTCTACCATGCTTTTTATTCTGTTTTGTCCGTAATGGGGTATCCATTTTACCCTTTCAATCTCTTTTAATGCTGCTTCTCTCAAAGTTTGATTTTCATTAACTATTGCTTCCATAGATATAAACCACTGGGGAGTTGCTCTAAAAATTACCGGATTTTTACATCTCCAGCAGTGGGGATAAGAGTGGCTAATCACTTCTTTATGTATTAATGCGTCCACTTCTTGTAATTTTTCTATGATTAAATCATTTGCATCAAAAACCCTTATTCCTCTTAGCCAATCGGGTGCTTCTTGTGTAAACCTTCCTTCATCATCAACAGGTGCAAAAGCATCTACACCATATCTTTGACCGATGATATAGTCTTCTTGACCATGTCCTGGTGCCATATGGACCAATCCTGTACCAGTACCAAGCTCAACAAACTCTGAAAGATAAACCTTTGAAACTCTATCTATAAATGGATGATAGTACTCTTTAAACTCTAAATCTTTTCCTTTAACCTGCTTTATTACTTCTCCATTTAATCCGGTCTTTTCTTTAAAGTTTTCAAGTAATTCTTTGGCAACTATCAAAGTTCCTTTACCTGTTTTGAAATAAACATAATCAAACTCTGGATGAACCATTACACCAAGGTTAGCAGGCAACGTCCAAGGAGTAGTAGTCCAAATTACAAGATAGGTATCATCAGAATCTTTCATTTTAAACTTTACATAGATGGATGGGTCTTTTTTGTCATAATATTCAATTTCTGCTTCTGCTTCTGCTGTTTTGTCGTAGATACACCAATAAACAGGTTTTTTACCTCTGTACGCAACACCTTTGTTAAACACTCTTCCAAGCTCTAAAACTTCCTGTGCTTGGTAGGATGGTCTCATTGTAAGATAAGGTTTTTCCCAATTTCCGATGATACCAAGTCTTTTAAACTCTTCTTTTTGAATGTTTACAAACTTTAAAGCGTATTCTCTGCATAGCTTTCTAAACTCAGATTTAGAAAGGTCTTCTTTTTTGATTTTCCTCTCTTTTAACTCTTTTTCCACCTGTTGTTCTATCGGAAGTCCATGACAATCCCAGCCTGGAACAAATGGTGCATCTTTTCCTTTCATGGATTGGTATTTGACTAAAATATCTTTTAAAATTTTGTTTAAAGCATGTCCAATGTGTATATGTCCGTTTGCATACGGCGGTCCGTCATGAAGAATATATTTATCTTTTCCTTTTCTATCTTCTCTAAGTTTTTGATAAAGATTTATTTTTTCCCAAAAAGATAATATTTCAGGCTCTTTATTTGGTAAATTACCTTTCATGGGAAATTCAGTTTGAGGCAGGTTCAATGTATCTTTAAATTCCAATTTTGAGATACCTCCGGCAAAATTTTAAAAATATTATTATATCATTTGTTTAACTCTGTTTTTAATGGAATTTAGAAAGACTGTTGCAAAAATCCACATCGTCATTCTGCAGCCGGCGAAGAATCTCATTTTTTCTTATTTTTAAAAGAGAAGATCCTTCGGCTTACAGCCTCAGGATGACAGCCAAAGGCTGATTGATAGACATCAGAGAAAGGGTAACCTTATTTGTCATTCTGAGCGAAGCGAAGAATCTCCTGATCTTATTGAATTTCTCACCTAACGTATATTGTAAATAAAGATTAGAGTTTTGTATTTTTACCTCCTTGTGGAATTTTTGCTATTAAAATTTTAACTGCCACCAAGGAGTTTTTTTAGATGTTTTGTTTATATTTAAATTTCTCACCCAGGGTATTGTTTTTTTGAAGCTTATCATCATAATACCATTTTTCTCACTTTCTTACAGCTTTCTAATCATCAAACCTTTCAAATAAAAAGATGTTGGAATATTTAATATGTATGGATGGTCTTTGTCTTGAGTAAAGAAATGAACAAATTCTGCCATATAATAAGTATCTTTTAAACTGTCGTATGTAGTGTTTATCAAATCTTCTAATGTAATATTTTGTGAACAAGAGAAAATGGCAAGATATCCCTTTTGATTTAGTAGTTTTAAGCTGTTTAAGATTAAATATTTAAAACCTCTAAGTGCATCATGTTTTTCGTTTTTACTTTTTGCAAAAGGTGGTGGGTCAAGGATTATCAAATCATATTTATCTTTTTCTTTCTTTAAAAAATCAAAAACATCATCTTTTACTATTTCGTAATTCTTTAAATTGTTTAACCTAGCATTTTCTTCAACTTGTGATAAAGCGAAGCTTGAAATATCTACAAATTTTATAAATTCAGCCCCTTTTTTACCGCAGTGAATCCCAAATCCTCCTGCATTACAAAATAAATCTAATACTTTAAATCCCTCTTTTACATGTTCAGAAGTTAACTTTCTGTTAGTTCTTTGGTCTAAATAAAAACCTGTTTTTTGACTCTCTTGTAAAGTAACTAAAAATTTAACATCATACTCAAAAATTAAAATCTTTTCTAGTACTTCTCCAATAAGTACTTTCTTTTCTGTTTGCAAACCTTCCTTTTCTCTTGCTTTTTCATCAGACTTTTCTATTATTCCTTTAGGCTTAATTATATCAATCAAAGACTTTAGAATAATTTCTCTTAACCTTTCCATTCCGTATGTATTAATCTGTAATGATAAATAACCATCGTAATAATCAACTATCAAGCCGGGCAATCCATCTGCCTCTGCATGAACTAATCTGACTGCATTTGTTATTTTTAACAGTTCTTTTCTTTTATCAAAAGCTTTTTCAATCTTTTCTTTTATAAAATCTTCATTTACTTGAACATCTTCAAAGGATAGAATTCTTATAGTTATCTTGCTCTTTGGATTTATGTATCCAACTCCGCAGAAAGTGTTTTTGAAATAAACCTTAACTAATTCTCCGGGAGTAATGTCTTTTGGTATTTTTTTGATTTCTTTGTTGTATATCCAAGGATTTTTAGACAGTATTTTTTCATAGCCCTCTTTTGTTATTTCTACTTTCTTATAAGCCAAATCATTCTCCCGCTAATTTAAAAACATTCTTTATATCTTGACAAAAAGTTTCTTCTTCCTTTGGATTTCTAAGAACATAAGCCGGATGGTATGTTATATAAACCTTTTTGCCCATAAGCTCTAATATACTTCCCCTTTCTTTTGTAATTTTAGCTTCTTTCTTAAAAATTCCTCTGTATGCAGTAGCTCCAAGTAAACATAAAACTTTTGGATTGATTATTTCTATCTGTCTTAGTAGAAAAGGAATGCAAGTTTCTTGCTCTTCTATGGTTGGTGTTCTATTGTTAGGTGGTCTGCATTTGTTGATGTTGGCAATATAAACCTCTTCTCTTCTATATCCTGCATTTTCTATGCATTTTGTAAGTAGCTTTCCTGCTTTTCCAACAAAAGGTCTTCCTTGCTTGTCTTCTTCTTCTCCGGGAGCTTCTCCGATGAACATAATTTTAGCATTAATATTGCCTTCACCCAAAACAGGATTTGTTCTATTTTTGTGTAAATCACATTTTGTGCAAGCCTTAATCTCTTCATAAATCTTGTTCAACTCTTCTATTTTATCTATTTGATTATTTGATTTTTGATTTTGATTTAAGATAGGTTTATCTAAAATAATCTCTTCAAAGCCAAGCTCTTTTAAAACTTTAAGATAATTTTTATCTATCATACTTTTTCCTTTTTCTGACAATCCTCACAAATTCCAAAGATTTCTAATCTGTGATAAACCGGTTTAAAGTTGTACTTTTTACATACTTCATTTTGAATAGATTCTATTTTTTCATCGTGAAATTCTATAATTTTTCCACAGCTTAAACAGATTAAATGGTCATGGTGTTCTTTGTTTGCAACTTCGTAAAATGTTTTATTGTTAAGCTTAATTACTTCTTCAATGTATCCCAAATCTTTCAGTATGGCTAATGTTCTATAGATGGTCGAACGTGATGCTTTAAGATTTTTTTCTCTCGATTTGAAAACTAAATCTTCTATTTCAAAATGACCATTAAAATTTAATATCTCGTCGATTATTTCTAATCTTTGCTTCGTAAGTTTAAAATTTTTTAGCTTTAGCTTTTTTATAAGCTCTTCTTTATTAATCAATGTTTACCTCTTTTTTAAATCCGGTCTGATAAGATTAAATATATTACTTTCTTCAACCAAACAATAATCAGCTCCTCCGAGCCTTCCAACTACTTTTAACTTTTTATTATCTACGTATCCTTTTTCGTTAAGTAGCTGGTCTTTTATATGAAATTTCAAAATCTCTCCAAAAATTAGTCCCATATCTGCAATTTCTAATATCATAAACTTTTTACATTCTACATTAATAGGTGATTCAGCAATTCTTGGGGAGTTTACCAAATCAGATTTTACGGGTGTAAGATTTGCTTCTTTAAATTCATCTATGCTTTCATCAAATGGTGTTGCGGTAATGTTCATTTTTTCTACAAGGTCATAGGTAACTATGTTTATGACAAAATCTCCCACTTCTTCAATGTTTTTCCAAGTGTCTTTTTTTCTGTCATCATCTTTTTTCCCAATAGAGATCGCAATAAGAGGCGGACTTGAAGATATTCCCATATAAAAGCTAAAAGGTGCTATGTTGAATATCCCATCTTTTGATACGGTGGAAACCCAAGCTATAGGTCTTGGAACAATAGTACTTATCATAAGTTTATATATTTGAGTTTCGTCTAAATTTTTAACATCGAATTCCATTAATCATTTTCTCCTATCAATTTTGTACTATTTTTAATATACCACTGGTCAATATAATCAACAATTTCATCAATGTTATCCATCTGTTTGAATAGGTCCGTATCTTCTCTATCAATATATCCACCTTTTACCACCACATCATTTAGCCATTGTACAAATCCATTCCAATATTCATTTCCATATAGTATAACTGGAAAAGGTTTAAGCTTCTTTGTTTGCATTAAAGTTAATGTTTCCGTTAACTCATCAAGGGTTCCTAACCCTCCTGGAAACAGGACAAATGCTGTTGCATACTTAACTAACATAACCTTTCTTGCAAAAAAATAATTAAAATTTAAGATTTCTGTAAGATATTTGTTTGGTTTTTGCTCTTTTGGAAGTTTTATGTTTAAACCGACCGAATTTCCCCCTGCTTCAAATGCTCCTCTGTTAGCAGCTTCCATAATTCCCGGTCCACCGCCGGTTACGATCGAAAATCCTTTTTTAGAAAGTTTAAAAGCTAACTCTCTTGCAGCTTCATAGTATTTATTTCCTTCTTCTACCCTGGCAGACCCAAAAATAGTCACAGAAGGCAGAAAATTTGGCATAACTTCGAATCCATCTATAAAATCTCCAATTATTTTAAACAATCTCCAAGATTCTTCTTTTTTCATTTCATTGATAATATAGCTGTTCATTTACAAAGACTCCCAAGAAATTTTGATCAATATTTTATATTAAATACATCGGGTGAGAAATTCATTAAAAGTATGAGATTTGTCGCCGGCTGCAGAATGACAAATAGGGTTGCCCTAGTCAATTATATGATTATCAAGTTTTCTTCGTCATCCTGAGGATGAAGTCCGAAGGATATCCTTTTTAAATTTTATAAAAACTGCTAATTTCCCACCCAAGGTATTTTGACAAATATTTTATATGAAATTTAAAGATACAAATAAAAAAGGTGGCATTAAGCCACACATAATGGATGTATAAAATAAAAGTTTTTATAATTATATAGCTGGGTTTGAGCTATTGTATGTAAAATCACTTAATCTATATGTTCCAAAATTTATAGTTATAGTTTTTGATTTACCGGTATATACTTCTGTAGCTTTATATGTTAAAGTTGCATAGACAGTATAAAAGTTTGGATTGTTTGGATCTTGAGGAAAAACGAAAAACGCTGTTGTGCATCCATTGGATACTCCTACTAAATATTTATTTACCATGCATTCTTTTATATCTTGAGCTATTACAGGAAAAGAAAAAGAAAAGCTACCGTTTGCATTTACGGTATAAACTCCTGACGGCTGAGCAACATTAAAACAAGAGTCTAATTGACCTACTGCTGGAGTAAAAGAAATTCTAAAATCAGAAATTACAACATCTGATGGTTTCACTCCCGCCGGAAGATTAGGCTTTTGTGTAACAGTTATAGTCAATGTTTGATATTCGTTTGTCCCCATAGGAAATGTGGGTTTACATGAGGTTGGATTTGTCGTATTATCCGGTGATAGATTGATAAGGTCTACATCTATAACAGCCTTTTGTATACTTGAAGTTATATAAACAGTTGCAAAATCTTCTACTCCTGGTCCGCCACCTCCACCACAACCAACCAAAAATCCAAGACTAAATAGAGGAACTAAAAACATTCTTTTTATCATGTTAGCCTCCTTTCTCATTCGTAAACGATTTTTGGGGATAAAAAGATTAAAAGTTCATTTGTTTTTTCTTGTTTATAGCTTTCTTTAAATAAATTTCCAAGGATAGGAATATTCATTAAACCCGGTACTCCACTATCTTTAACATCTTCCGTCTTTTCTAAAATTCCTCCGATTGCAATAACAGAACCATCTTTAGCAACTACTTTGCTTGTTACAGTTTTTGTTTGAATAGGGGGATTGCCTAAAATTAAATTTTTAAAGTCTGGTATATCTTGAGTAATTATCAAATCCATAATAATATTTCCATCAGCAGTAGTTCTTGGCGTTACATTTAATTTTAATACAGCTTTTTTAAATGAAACTGAAGATACAGTACCACCGCCAGCTGCCACAGCAGTTGTATATGGAACCTCGTATCCCTGAGAAATTTCTGCTGTTTCACCATCTATTGTTACAATTTGTGGTTTAGAGAGTATTTTAGACCTTCCTATACTTTGTAAAGCTGACAATCTTACATCAAGAAAGTCTCTTAAACCACCTAAAACAAATCCTATGGCAAAACCATTGTTAGGAACCGCACTATTGCTTGGAAAATCAACAGCGTATCCTCCTTGGACTCCTAATCTGCTAGGAGAATTATTCCCCATTATAATAAAATCATTTCTGTGAGCCATTCCTCCCCACTGAATACCCAAGTCTTTTAAATTACTTGTACTTACCTGAACTATTCTCGCTTCTATGGCTATTTGATATGGTCTATCAAGTAGATAATCTGAATATTTGTATTTAATTTTTTCTATAACCTGAGGTGTATCTGTGATGCAAATTCTTGGAAGATTAGTTATTAAAGTTGCTGGGGTAGAATACGATTTTGTAATACCAGCTGTTGTGCCAATTGGAGATGATTGACCAGTTGTTGAAATTTCTCTGGTTTCAGTACCTCCTGTTTGAATTGTTTCTTTAGATTTGAACACTATTGCCCCATTTTCAGAAAGCTCTTTTTCTTTAATATTTTCTATTAATTCGCCGGGGTCTAAACCCCTTGCATAGAAGCATTTAGTCTCTATTTTTTCCTGAGTTGCTTGACCAACTATTCTTGTTATTTTTGTTATATTTTCTTTAGTATCGAAAACTATTAACTTTTCCCTTGATTTATCATAATCATACTTTCCATAAGTTCCTAAGTTTTCGGCTATCTTATCTTCTATAGACTTAAAAGTTTCATATGGAATATTAAAATCTTTTTTGATAAATTGACCTTCTTTTTCTTGAACTTTTGCAATATCTTCAGACTGTTTTTTAACAGAATCTAAATAAGCTGTTATTACATTTTTTAATCTATTTATATTATCTTTATCATCCTTAACCAAAATAGAATAACTTAAATTATCAACTTTTATAGATGCAGCCGGGGACGCATACTTTTTGACCTGAGAAACAAGACTGTCAAACATATCTTTTCCAAAGGCTTTTATTATTTCTGGTGGTACTGATACAAAATACTCATCAGCAACTTTAATTTTATATATCCCTCCCTCTTTAACAGGAATAAGGCCATTTTCAAGCAAAACTAAATTAAAAAGATTTTCAGATTCTATAGGCTTTCTTATAGCAAGGGATACTAATTTGTCTTTTTGTCCAATAGCATCTTTATCCCAGATAACATTAAAATTAGAAACTTCGGACAAAGCATCAACAACTGTTGACAATTTAGCATTTGTAAATTCGGCAGATAATCTGTCTCCATAGCTTGTATCAACGCTTAAAGCTAAACCTATCATTGATGCTACAATTAGCTTTTTTTCTCTCTCATCTTATACTCCATAAAACGAAGTTATTAACTCATGCACCAACTATTTTAATAATTAATTACATTTATTATACGTCGGGTGAGAAATTCAATAAAAGTACGAGATTTTTCGCTCAGAATGACATATAAGGCTACCTTTTCTCTAATGCTAATTATTCAACCTTTTCCTGTCATCCTGAGCCCGTAAGGCCGAAGAATCTCATTTTTAAATTCTATAAAAATCACTTATCTCTCACCCAAGGTATTTTAATAATTAATTACATTTATTATTTCGTCAAAATTTAACTAAAGATTAAAAAGTTTTATTGCTTTCCCTTACTTTAACTCTTTCGTCAATTTTTATTATTTCATCAAACAAAAAGTGTTCTATTTTCGGTTTTTGCCTATTTTTTTTATAAAGAATTTCTACTATTTCAGGATAATCTTTAACATTTTTATAAAAAAATGGTCTTCCTACTGCATCTCTAAATCCGGATAAAATTATAGCAGTTAATAATAGATCTATATCTATTGTCGGATAATTATCATAAATACAAAGTGCTAACGAGCCTGTAGATGCAACTCTTTCAAGAACTCCATGTTTGTAATTTCTTGATTTTTTATCTTTGGCTATTAAAAACTTTTTATAAAGTTCTTTGTTTTCAAATATTTCCTTTATTAATTCTTTGTATTTGGGTTTTCTGATATTACTTTTTATCAGCTCTAACTGGTGAAGTAAAAAATCCAATGCATACGGACTTTTATCCATTTTCTAATACTCTTTTATTAATTCTTATTTTTGCTTTTTTCTTCAAGCTATCAACATACATTTGATATACATCGTTAAATTTTTGAGATTTTATGAAAGGAAGAATTGTTTTTTTCTTTTCATCAACTTGAGATTTATCCGGTTCTTTTATTTCGGTTAGCTTGAATATTAAAATCCCATTTTCTGTCGAGATTGGTTTGGATATTTCCCCGACTTTTAAGTTAGCAAGTTTATTTAAATCCTCTCTTTTTATTCCAAATTTAACAACCAATTCTTGAATTGTGTTATCAGAAATAGCTTGTTTTTCTGTCTTATTTTGTTTCAATAGCCGTGTTATATCAGTGGTTTTTTGTATATCTTGTAAAGCTTTTTGTGATAACTCTCTTTCTAATTTTTGTTTAATTTCATTTTTAACCTGTTCGTAAGGTATTGACCTTGAAGATTCTCCATTAAATACCGAAATGTAATACTCATTTTGTGTTTTAGTGAATGAAACTTTTTTATCTTTGTTTAAGGAATTCACCTCTTCCTGAATTTCTTTTGGTAAGTTTTGTATTTCTTGGTTAGAGAAAACATCTCCTTCAAAAACTTTCTCAACTTCTGCCGGGACAGACTGCAAATTTCCACTTTTTGCTTGCGTAAATAGCTGCTTTGCTAACTGCTGTGCTTTATCATCACCTAATTTTTGGATATCTATTTTATAAACTGTTATATTTTTCCCTGTTTGCGCTGAATAATCTTTTTTATGTTCTTCGTAAAACTTTTTTATCATATCATCGGTAATTCCTGGAACGTTTGGTTTTATTATAGTAGCTTCAACACTCACTCTTGTAAGTTGTTTTTTAGTAAAAGTTTCAATCTCTTCATCACTAACATAGATTGTAGACAGTAGAATTGTTTTCAAGTTATTAACAGATAGTTCTTTTCTTAAAATATTTTCAAAAGCATCAGGAGTTAATCCAAAAGAGTTTATAATTTGTAAGTATGTTTGTTTGTCAAATTTGCCATTGACTTGAAATGCAGAAATTTTCAAAATCTCATTTTTTACCTGCTCTGAAGTTGCTGTTATTCCTTCCTTTTCTGCTTCTTGATATAAAAGTTCTTTTTCTATTAAATCATTTACTACTTCTTTTTTTATTTGGTCTTTTAAATTAGAGATATCAAAATTTTGCATTTGCATATTTCTTGCTGTCATTTCGTATGCATAATTAAATTCATAAAATGGAATTTCCTTGCCGTTTACTTCTGCAACACCATTAA